>Ga0272443_10001812_pt1 | contig 29314 bp, 48 predicted proteins | sample SSMAcet12_FD_193581 | JGI IMG/M metagenome (GOLD analysis project Ga0272443, IMG submission 193581) | Marine sediment archaeal communities from Little Sippewissett salt marsh, Falmouth, MA, United States - SSM-Acet-12 | ecosystem: Environmental > Aquatic > Marine > Wetlands > Sediment ... | reverse complement strand
TGTCCAGTATGACTACTGGATTGTGATGTCATGTGCCCTGCTTGCCTGCTGGCATCTTGTCAGGTCCACTGCACCTGACAGTGATGATGTGGAACTATTGCGGAAACAGATTGGAACTGTGATTGGTGGTGCCATTGGTGGTTTTCAGGAAAAGGGCATTGTTGACAAGATCAATGATGGTGACATCAAGCTATCTTTTGAGCAGACCAGATCAGACAAGGCATGGGTGGATGAAGGCACTGTTGGTGCAGACACCACAGGATTCATTGCAGATGTGCAGGGTGATCCTGTCCTTGACTATGAAGTATTCATCATCACCATTACTGGCACAGGCACCCTGGCTGCAGGCACCCTGAATAGTACCCTGTCATATTCAGTGAAGGACAGCCAGAACAACACCATTCACAGCACAACCCTGATCACTGGGCTGATGCAGTCCCTGGGTGGTGGGGTCAAGGGCAGGTTCACTGAAGGCAAGTTCAATGATGGTGACACCTTTGTTCTGACTGTGCAGCAGGTGGGGGTGGACACAGGCACCCTGGGCACCACCAGAATCAGAAGGTTCTGACCATGACATATGATCCAATCAGATCAAGGATTCTGCCAGGGGTGAAGCAGGTGCTGCAAAGTGTGAAGAAGTATGATGTGGTGGACAGCAAGGATGAAGCTAGGGGTGCTGACCAGTACATTCACCTGAAGGTGGCTGATTCCAACACTGCAGCCCAGGCTGCAGGATCACACACCAAAAGGGTGACCCTGACCATTGATGTCCATGACAGCAGGGGCAAGCAGTTGACTGATGACCTGCTTCACCTTTTGGATGTCCTGCAGGACTTACTTGAAAAGAACCCTGTGAAAAGATCAGCAGGGGGGCTGCTGCAGTATTTCCAGGGGGTGGTGACTGGGGTTGATCTGGAACCTGGTGATGAAGAAGACTGGGTGTTCAGAATCACCTTTGAATGCTCACATGCCAAAGTGCATGAATAAGAAAGGACCATGACCATGAGTGTGGACGTTAACACCTATTCAATGCAGGAATTCAGGTTTGCCTACAAACCTGAGACAACCATAGGATCAAAACTGAATTCAACCATGCAACTGGTCCAGCTTGCAGGTGATGTGACAGTTGCCAAGCAGGTGGTGCAGGACACCACCCCCAGGGGTGGACAGGGACGGACCCTGAAGACTGCTGATGTCCACACCACTGACAAGGGTGGGCAAAGGACAGTCATCACAGTGCCAATTATTTGGGATACCACCATTGCTGCTGTTTTGATGCAAGAATTGACCTGGAACACTGTGGGCAGCAGCCCTGGCAGTTATGACATCGAATATAACTATGCACCAACTGCCCAAGCACATGGTGACAATCCAGGCAGTGCCAACTGTGGGACATTGACCTGCTGCCTGATCAGCCCTGTGACTGATGAATCCAGATATTGGGTGGGTGCCTGCCTGGAAGCAATCAGCTTCAGTGCCAGTGCAGACACTGATGGTGGCAGGATGCAGGCAAACCTGACATTTGTGACTGAATACAGGGAAGCAGATGCAACAACCGCCCCCACCAGCCCCAGTGCCTATGGTTCCACATATCGCTATTTATACGACATGCAGACCAAGAAGTCTGTGGGTGGTGTTGATGTCATCATGAACAAGTTTGAACTGACCATCACAAACCCTGTAAGCTATGCTGGTTTTCAGGGGTCTGATGGTGACCCTGAACTTGTCACCAGGGGCATTGGTGGGGTCCAGGTCAACAGTGTGATTGGGGTGAAGCATGACCCCAACACCGCAAACTTCTGGGAATCCCACAGGGCAGGTGACACCATTGCTGTGGAAATCAGCAACCATGCAACATGGGCATCAGCCACAATGGGATTCAAGGCGCAAGGCAAGATTAATGCTGATGTTGCCCCCAGTGAAACTGATCAGGGTGCCTTCCAAGATGTGCCACTGTTGATCACTGCCCCTTCCAGTGGTGATTTGTTTCAGTGGATTCCCTGATTGTCTGCCAATGGTGCCCCACTTCCCACCTGGGTTGATGGGGCACCCATCCAACTTTGAAAGGGAAACACAATGAAAAGGGATGAAATTGAAGCCAAGCAAAAGGAAGCAAAGGCTTCACTTGACAAATGGGAAAAGGAAGTCCTGCCCACCATAGACCTGCAAGTCCTTGACTTCCCCAACAGGATCATCATTCAAGAAATGATTGAACAGGGGGTTGCCAATGTCAGGGTCTGTGCTGAAGCTGCCAGCCTAGGCTTGACAGGCAAGTTCATCAAGGGTCTGGAAGAAGATGACCTGAAGGTCTTCAGACAATATTCAGACAAGCAGATCATGGCGATAGGTGGAAGGGTCATTGAAGTCAGTGGAAACCCTACCACAGACTGACATTCACAGCATGGGTGTCAGTCCTGGGGTTGCCCAAGAATCCTGAAAGTTGGCGCAAACCACCTTTCAAGTTTCATGATCCTGACACTGGCAAGGTCATCCAGATCAATGATGCCATTGACCAGCACAGGACTTTCAATTCATGGGCAGACAATCACTTTGAATTCAGCCTGATGCTTGCACACCCCCTGACCTTCATTGACAAGGGGGTCCAAGATGTCATTCACAGGCTGAAGTATTGTGAAAGGTTCCATGTGCCCCCCTTCCCAGGTGACTTCACTGAACACCCCGGATGGTGGAAAAGGGCAGTGATCATAATTGACAGGGCATTCATGCAGGCTGAAGCCTACAGGGATGCAAAAAAGAAGGTGACCAGTGGCAAACATCATTGAAATCCTCATGAAGCAGATTGGTGCTGAACAGGTGTCCAAGTCTGTGGGGGGGCTGGACAAGAAGATTGGCAGCCTGACTGCCAGTGCTGCCAAATATACTGCTGCATCAGGTGTCATGCTGGCTGGTGCAATCAAGCTGGTCCAGGCACATGGTCAACAGGCTGCTGCTGAAGCACAGCTTGAAGCTGCCCTTGGCAAGTCCACCACTGCCCTGACCAAGCAGGCAAGTGCCCTGCAAAGGCGTACAAAATTTGCTGATGAAGACATCATTGCGCAGCAGGCATTTCTTGCCAACTTGGAATTCAGTGAAGATCAGATCAAGCAGATGATGCCTGTCATTCTTGACCTTGCTGCTGCCACAGGGATGGACCTTGCCAGTGCCACCAAAAATGTCAGCAAGACCTTCAGTGGGATGCAGGGTGAACTGGGTGAAATGATCCCCCAGTTGAAGAATTTGACTGCTGAAGAAATGAAGGCAGGTGGTGCAGTTGACCTGATCAATGAACTGTTTGGGGGGCAGGCTGAAGTGGCTGCTGAAGCCACTGCTGGCATTGATCAAATGAGAATGACAATGGGTGACCTTGCTGAAGTGGCAGGTTCCAAGCTGGCACCGGCCCTGAACACTGTGTTCCTGGCATGGTCGAATATCCTGCAGGGTGCCCCTGGATCAGAATGGTGGGAAGGGGTTGCCCTGGGAATTGATCAGGCACAGACTGCTTCCCAGGCACTTGCCATGCAGGTGGGGGGAATAGACAGGCTGGTTGCCAGCTATGATGACCTATCCAAGTCTGAACTGCGTGAAGCATTTGAAGCCCTAGGGCTGACCTATGATGATGTTGTCAGCAAGGAAGAAAACCTGAACTTCCTGAAGCTTACCCAAAACAGTCTGATACAGTCCTTGATTGAAACCAAAAAGGAAGAAAAGAAGCAGCAGGAAGAAGAACTGGAAAGGGTAGATCAACTGGCTGATGCCTGGGAAGGCTACAGTGCAGCAGTCAGGCAGTATGGGGAAAAGGTTGTTCCTTATATGATCAAGAAGGCAAAGCTTGCAGGGAAGTCAATTGGTGAAGACCTGCAAGCCCCTGTTTCTGATTTGACCACAGACTTCCAAAGGTTTGAAGAAAACACCAGGACTGTCTTTGAAGGCATAGGAACTGCAGCCCAGGCTGCTGCTGACATCATTGCACACACTGCAGGTGAAGACAAAGACAGGCAAATCCTTGCCATGAGAATTGCACAGCTTGCTGCTGTTGCCAACACTGCCCAAGGTGTGTCCAAGGCACTTGCTGCAGCCCCACCCCCCCTGAACTTCATCAATGCTGCAGCAGTTGCTGCCACTGGTGCAATCCAGATCAGCACCATTCAGACTGCAATCAATCAGGCAAGGTCTGCTGCCACTGGGCTGGATGAAGTCTTTGACAGCCCCACCCCCATCATTGTGGGTGACAGAAGGGGTGGTGAAAAGGTCACAGTGACCCCTGCTGAAGAATCAATTGCAACCCCCACTGTGATCCTGAACTTCAACGCTCCTGTGAGTGACAGGGAGTATATCAGGAATGAAGTGCTGCCCCAGATCAGGGATGCAATCAGGTTGGGTCTATGATCACCCTGCCTGCAAAATTTGAAGCTGCAGCCAGCATCAAGCATGTGGTTGCTGACTTCCTTCTTGAATTGTCATATGATGACACAACCCCTGGAACCCTATACTTCAGCAGCCAGGACAGAAAGCTTGACACATATCATTACAGTTCAGGGGTTCTGGACTGGGGCACCATCAGTGAAAGTCTGGACCTGTCCAGGTCATCTGCATCCATTGCAGATGTGAAGATCAAGCTTGCAAATAAATACCCAAACCAGTCAGGGTTGCTGTCTGAAGAACTGTTTGGGGGCAGCAAGAAGTTCATCAATCAGAATGTCAGCATCAGGCACTGGCTTGTTGGGTGTTCTGTCAGGGGTGATGCACTGATCAGATATACTGGCCGGCTGGTAGACATTGCCCATGACCTGCAGACTGTGACCCTGACCATTGAAGCCAGGGCACCATGGGACCGGGTGAAATGTTTCAGTGATCTGGTTGCAGCTTCAGATGCTGTTGATGGGGAAGTCCTGCCGCCTGATTCCTTGGGAAAATCAAAGCCAGAATTATATGGTGATTTCACCAGGGAATATGGGAATGAATCAAATGCAGCCCTTACTGAATTGACAAGGAATGACACTTTCAGTCCTTGCATTTATTTGGGGGTAGATGATAGTGGCAATGACAGATGGCTTGTTGCTGATCATGCTGTTGAAGACATAACAGCAGGAACCGTGTGGGGGTATGATGAAGACAGTGGAAGGATGGTCAAAAACAGTTCATTCACTGTTGAACAAAACACATCAGCAGGGTGCATCATATCACATGCCCCTGATGTTGAATTCTATGACTATCTGACATCAAATGGTGCCACATCAGAAGTCAGTGCTGTTGGAAGCTATACTATTGATGACAGGGAATATGCTGCCAACAAGAACTTGGCACAGGCTGCATATATCACTGTGAATGATTCCACAACGGGGACACCAAATAGCTATTCTTTCAAGGTTGAATTCAGTGAGTGGGCAAATTCACCTGTAGCTGATGCAGACATCAGTGATGTCAGGGTTGCTGTCCTGTGTCTTATAGACCCATCTGCATTTGGTGGGGGTGCTGTACTAACAGCAGTTCAGCCACTGGTTGTCTATAATTCAGGGAATCTTGGCAGTGCAACAGTTTTCCAGGCAGACACCACTTCAACGGGGTCAACCCAGGCTGCAGTTGCTGAAGACATTCAGTTCAATTTCATCAGTCCAACTGGTGCCCCTGCTGGCACAGAAGTTAGTAAGGCGTGGGTCTATGGTGTTTTCAAACGGGTGACATACACACCCAGGAAAAGATTGCAGGCTTATTTCGGGGGCAAGGGATTAGAACATTGCAGGTGGACTGGTGGGTCTGCAGTTGATGCAATCTACCCACACAGGGTCTTCAGGGACATGCTGAAGGGATGGTCTGGATGGGATGCCACAGGCATTGACTATGTTGAAGTGAATGGAACAGACTGGTCAGGCAGTACAATTGACACAGACAGGAACTGGCTTGTCAGGGTTGCTGGCATTGAAAAGGATGATTTGCGTCTGTGCCTTGAAAGAATACAGTTTGAAGGTTGTTTCATTTGGTTGTTTGATGAATCCAGCACTGGGCTTGAAGCAAGAATTGTCTATCAGAAACAGTCATCCAGTGTGAATGCCACATTGAATGGCAATGATTTGTCTGATGTGAAGTTCAGCCACACACCAATCAAATCAATGGTTTCAAAACGAGTGGCAAACTACAACAGGCAGGCAGTGACAGGTGATTATTCAGGCCAAAACACCAAAACCAACAGCAACAGAAGTGACTGGAATTTTTCCACTGAAGAAAATGTGATTGAAGTCAACCTTGAACATTTGACGGACAGTGATGATGTTGATGACTTCCTTGACTACTATGATCAGATTGATGGGGAACCAAAGTTGATAATTTCAGCCAATGTGGATCACCCCAAGCACTGGGGGCTTCAAAGGGGTGACAGGGTTGAATTCATCAATTTGCCGCTTGATCCTTTTGGTTTCAGTGACTATGCAGACAGGGAATTCATGATTGTGAACACAGAAGTCACCCCAACAAGATTCAAAATTGTTTGCAGGGAAGTCTACAAATTCACTGCACCCCCATAGAAAGGCAGTGCCATGAGTTACAACAGATTGCATGGGGATTCAATCAGGGTCTATCCTGATTCAATGAACTGGCTATTCAGCAGGGGTCTTTCCAGGGGGGAATTTGATGACAAGAACACAGGTGCCTGGGACTACAACACAGGACATGACAAATACAAGCTGATTGATCTGAACCCCACAAGCCCCTGCAGCTTCAACACCAGTGCAGGGACCACTGCACACATCATGCACCAGATGGATTTCCAGGTCACCAGCAGCAACCCCATCAACTTTCTGAAGATCATGGGGCACAATGCAGACACTGCACAGGTAGGTTTCAGGGTTGCATACAGCACAGGGGCATTCACCAACCCTGGTGATGGCACCACTGTTGGGGGTCTGGGCAGTGGGGTCACAGCAGTTCTGAATGGTACAGTGAGCCCTGAAAGTGGACAGGTGCTTGATGAAGACATTGCAGTCAGTGAGACTGAATGGGATGTCACTGATGGAACTGTTTTCACTGTGGGTGAATTGTTGTATCTGAAGAATGGGCTTGACATTGAAGAAGTTGTCAAAGTCACAGGCATTGCAGGTGACACCCTGACTGTGGACAGGGCTGTCCTTGGTGCTGACACCACCCATGATGCTGCTGACATCATCTATAGATATAACTTGATCGTGCCTGAAGGTGATGGTGACACCATCCTGGTCTTCACTGAAATTGATGATAAAAGATACTGGTGCATTGAAACAGTGCCCATTGATGGGGAAATGTCAGCCACTGACCTTGAAATTGGATCATATCAACTGGGTGCCTACTATTCCTTTCCTGTTGCCCCTGACCTGAATGTCAAGGCAGGCTTCATGATGGATGGGGTAAAAACCAGGACCAGTCCTGCAGGCAAAGACTTCACCTTTGCTGAATACCTTTCAGCCAATGATGGGGTTGATACTTATGCCCCCTACAGAAGGGGCACCTATTTCAGAAGGATGGTGGGCAAGCAGTTCTTTGACCTGACCTGGGCAGGCATGGATGACAGCAACATCTACCCCCAAGACATGCAGGCACCTGATGACAGCAGGGTTCTGCTTTCAGACTTCATCAGGAAGGTGGGGCTGAACTACCTGCCATTCACCCTGGCACTGGATGAAGACAGTGGTGATGAATCAGACTATCTGTGGTGCAAGGTGAACCAGAAGGACTTCACCACCACCCAGAAGGCATGGCAGTGGTCAGGGTTCCCTTTGAGATTCATTCAGCAGTTCTAATACAATTATTCAAATAGATTGCAAAAATGCACTTGCATATGCGGGTGCATTGCCGTATTATCCAGTGAAGGCCAGAAGGAAGGCCAACACCACACAAGGAAGGTCAACATGAAGACATATGCAGTCAAGCAGGGTAGGATGCAGCCACAAGACATCATATATGATGAAAGTGGAAGGGCAATGATCACCCCACTGGGTGACTATGAACCAGTTGACATGGATGTCCTTGCACAAATGCGCGAAAGGGTTGCCAATGGTCTGGACCCCTTGACAGGTGACCCCATGCAGACCAGTGGTGTCATAAAGGTGGTCAATGGTGTCTGCATTGACACTGCCAATGGCAGGGAAGTCACCCTTGATGAACGTGGGAACTGGATCTACATAGAAGAACCATGCACCTGCAATTGTGGGCAGTGTGACAAGCATGGTCTGTGATGAATGAAGATTTTGATTGCATGTGAAGAATCACAGGCAGTGACCATTGCATTCAGAAGGCATGGTCTTGAAGCCTACAGTTGTGACCTGAAGGATTGCACTGGTGGTCACCCAGAATGGCACATCAGGGGTGATGTCATCCCTGTGATGAACAGTGGTGAATGGACAGCAATGATTGCCCACCCCCCCTGCACACACCTTGCTTCAAGTGGTGCAAAGCATTTTGCAGAAAAGATTGCAGATGGAAGGCAGCAGCAGGGAATTGAATTCTTCATGAAGTTCACACAGACAAACATTCCCCATGTTGCCATTGAGAACCCCAAGGGCATCATGTCCACCCACTACAGGAAACCAGACCAGATTATTCAGCCGTGGATGTTCGGTGATGAAGCACAGAAGGGCACCTGTTTATGGCTTGAAGGGTTGCCCCTGCTGAAGCACTATGCAGAAGATGACCTGTTCCACCAGAAGACCCATGTGGGGCATGGTGAATTTCATATCACAAAGGGGGGCAACAAGCTGCCCCTATGGTACAACCTGCCCCCATCAGAAGACAGGGGGGCAATCAGGTCAAAGACACTTCCAGGGATTGCAGAAGCAATGGCAGTGCAGTGGGGTGAATACTTATTGAAGCATCACAATTCAGAATCTATTTGAATTTCCCAGTGTGTGGTGCTAACATACAGCAGCCCCAGGGGGTCACCCTGGGGCTGCAAAGGAAGATCAGTTGATCAAAGACAAGTCTACACTGAAAGGAAGATCATGTCAACAACCAATTTGCAGGAAGCCCTGGTTGCAATTCAGTCAGGGATGAAAGCCCCAAAGGGGCAGTTCAATGAATTTGGGGGGTATGCCTTCAGGTCTGCTGAAGACATCCTTGCTGCCAGCAAACCCTTCATTGCTGAACACAAGTGCATTCTGCTGCTGTCAGATGAAGTGGTCTGCATAGAGGGCAGGCACTATGTCAAGGTGTCAGCCAGCCTGACCAGGGGTGCTGAATCCATCACTGTCAATGCATATGCCAGGGAACCTGAACACAAGAAGGGCATGGATGAAGCCCAGATCACAGGTGCAACTTCCAGCTATGCCAGGAAGTATGCCCTGAATGGACTGTTCTGCCTGGATGACATCAAGGATGCAGACCACCAGGACAACAGGGGTGCAGACAAGCAGCAGCCCAGAGGGGGCAGCAATGGTGCAGGATCAGGCACCAAACCCACCACCATCAGAAGGACTGACCTTGTGGGGTTTGGGAAACACAAGGATTCTTCATGGTCAGATGTCCCTGATGAATACCTTGAATGGGTGCAGAAGAACACCAAGGATGATCATGTCAGGGTGTTTGTGACCCAGGAACTGAATTTTAGGAAAGTGGGAAGGGAAGAACAGCAGCAACGGGGTGTTCCTGCTGGTCCAACTGTTGATGATTTTCACAGGGAATTGATCGGCATTGAAAAGTTCTGGAAGGAACAGAAGGCACTTTCAACCCTTGCAGGCTATTTGCAAGCAACCTTTTCAACTACAGATTTGCAGGCAATTGCCATGAAGCACCTTAGGGAAAGGGTTGGAATCATTGATGATTTGCGGGGGTTATTCAAGCAGGAATTCCCAGACTGGACCCCAAATGACTGACAGCATACCAGACTGCCCACATGAATGGGAAAGGGCTGAAGACTTCACCAAGTACCACTTCAGCCAAAGGACAGCCACTTCAACCATGACAAGGATCAAGCAGTTTAGGTGTGTCAAGTGTGGTGCCCTGGGTTTTGATACTGTTAGCATGGATGCAGCAATCAAGGGTCAGTCATACTGTGACAGAATGGGCATTAGATATGGTGCCTGGAAAAATGGAAGGATGAATTGTGTCAACTGACAAAAAGCTTGCAGACATGAAAAGGGAAGTCAAACACTTTGCTGGACTTGCAATGATGGGAATGATGATTGCAGAAACCCAGAAACCCAAAACAGCAGGATTCAGGGATATTGCTGAAGCAAGTGCAATGATGGGGCTGCACATGGTGGAACAGTTAAACAGCAAACCATTTAACACTGAACTTGCAAAAAGGCTGCTTGAATTGTAAATTGGCAGCACCCAGGGTCAGCCTGGGAACAGGAAGGAAGACAGTTGAAATATCCATTCATGCCACTGAAGGTGGGTGACCTGATCACAGACACCCAGGAACTGACAGACACTGAATTTGGTGCCTATGTCAGACTGCTGCTGAATCACTGGAAGAAAGATTCAATTCCTGCAGACCCTTCCAGAATGTCAATGATCACACCATCTGCTGAATTGGTCTGGGAATCATTGAAGGACTACTTTGAACCCCACCCCACAGACAGCAGCAGGCTGATCAACAGGACTGCCCTTGAAGCCAAGGAAAAGGTCAAGGACATGACCAGGAGCAACAGAAGGGCAGCTTGGTGCAGGTGGCATCCAGGTGAACCATTCCCTGAAGACCTTGCAAACCATGCAGGTGAATGTGCCCCTGGTGGTGCAGGTGCAAGCTGAATGCACATGCAGATGCATATGCCAATTAAAATCAAAACCAAATTCATATTCAGAATTATAATGAAAAATGAAAATCATGTAAGATAGTCACCAGCCTGCCTGCCTGAACTGCCCCCAAGGGTCCAGTCAGTCAGTCAGGTGAAAAAGGAAGAAGGAAGATCATGTCAAGATTTGTCAAGGAACTGAAAGAACAACTTACAGGGACAAGGAAACCTGTTGACCCAAGGGGAATGAATCATATTCTGATGGACAACAGGGGACCGGCACCACCATATGACTGGGACACACAGCAGGAATATGAATTCAAAGCTGTATATTCTATTCTGGTCACTTGCTATCCCAAAGACCTGGAACAGGTGAAGAAGGATGTGGTCAGGCAATTAAGTCATGAAATCTATGGTGAATTTATTGAACAGCTTCATGCACTGCAAAGGGCACTGTTTTCAATGGATAATGAAACTGCTGCAGCGATAATTGACAGCCTGATTGATTCAGCAAGGGGTGATTCATGAACATTGAAACAAGACAGGACAGAATCAGGGGATGTGGGTGGAGAAAAGAAGGGGGTTTGTATCTGATTGCAGATGGTGCCCCCTTTGCATGTGGGAAGCTGCCCCTTCCCCTGACCATCTGCCCCACCTGTGGTGGTGGCATCAAGTTCAGCAGGGGGGTCACCTGGATTAATCCTGAACCCCTTTTCAAGCACAGGGCATGCCTTGGTCTTGCTGAAGATGGTGAAGTCAGGGGTTGTGGTTTGTGTCCATTGTGGGATGACAGGCTACACCTGATGGGTGACAAGGCACTTCTTCTGTGGGTGGGTGAAAAGTTCTATTCAATCGAAAGCTTCACCCAGGAAGCTACCAGCCAGGGCATCAGCAGAAGGATTGCCAGCATTCCCCATGACTTCAAGCTTGGGAAGACTTGGGTGTTCCTTGCCCACAAGAAGGGGATTCAGGTTGATACAAATGGTGAATATTGGGAATCTGCAATCTTCACAGTCTTCAAGCCCAGTGCCATTGAATATGTGGTCCACCCTGATGATGATGAAGACAAGCTGAACAGGCTGGTCAAGAAGGGGGTCACCCCTGTCAGGATTGAAAGGGTGGATGAACAGGGTAAGCTTGTTTTCCAGGGTGCCAGGAAAGCAGGCAGACTGGCAAAGCTGAAAAAGTTTGTCTTTGGTCCTTGACCCCTGGGCAATGTTGTAATATATTCAAAAAGGAAGATCACAATGCAAGCCAATCAAAAATTCAGACTGGGCTACATGGATGCAAGGGCAGCAATGTCACTGGCAAACAAAATGCCCAGTCAGGGCAACATGAATGCCCTGTTCAGGATCAAGGGACCAGACTACAAGGCTGGATTCCTGAAGGGGCTGAAGTCAGTTGCCAAAAAACAAGGGGCTGAAGCATGAAGGGAATTCCTACCTGTGAACACTGTGGGGGTCAGGTCACCACAGACATCACCATCAACCAGTTCATCAGCACCTATGGGATCAGGAAGGATCACCTGGGGCTGCATGGTCTATCCTACCATACCTGTGCCAAGTATGGTGACACCCCCATCAATGAACTGCCCAGAAGGTTCAAGGACAGGTTCAAGGATGTCCTGCACCTGCATGGGGTCAAGCTGACATGATCACCCTGCACTGGACATGGCTGCTGATCTGCTTTGGTGTGGGCACAATCTTTGGCTTCCTGGTTGCCTGCATCCTTGCGGCATCAGGATGGGCAAGCAGGGAAGAAGAACTGATCCAATCATTTAAGGAAGGAATGCCATGAACACCTTTGCATATGTGGGAACACCTTTTTTGATCATTCTGTTGGCCTTCATCTATATTCTGTGGATGAAGAATGCTTCACTGACCAAAAGCAATGAAAAGCTTGCAGCCAACTTGGAAGAATCCAGCAAGCTGATCAACCTGCAATCAGACACCATCACCAAGCTTCAGGGCAACAGGTGTGGGTTTCACAAGTTTGACTTCAAAGATCAGGTCAGGCGAAAGGGCAAGCAGGGCAAGGGTCACATCATCACTGAAATTTTGCTGCACAGACGGAATGAACCCAACTACAGGGTCAAGACGGGTGCCGCCCACCACAGTTGGATTCTTGAACACCAACTTGAATTGGGGGAATAGATGGCTGGATCATATCAGCACCTTGTAGATAAAGACCCTAGCGAGTTCTCATTTTGTCTTATTGAAAACATGGGTGATGCACATGAAGCATGTGAACATTGCTACCACATGATTCAATGGCTGTCTGGTGAAATGGCAAAGGGTCTTGCCATGACACAGAAAAAAATAATAGAAGATGCTTCAAAAAAAGCCTATGACGCAATGTATCCCACCAGAAAGGCTTCAACAATGAAGAAAGGTTTCACCCTGCCTGAACTGGCTTTTGGCATTGCAATCCTGTTTGCCATGATCCTTGGACCCTGGCAGAATGAGAAGGAAAAGCTGCAGGGCATGGGTGTGAATGACACCCTTGCTGTGAATGTGGCTGTCATCATTGACAATGGTGCCATTGTCTACCTGCCCCCTGTGTCTGATCCTGACACCACCTGGGGGGAATGATGCCCCAGGCAACACGCTTTCACAACACCACTGGACTGACAGGTCATGAGCTTTCCAAAAAGGATGCTGCCTGCAGGAAGCAGGAAGACAGGCTTTTGTGGCTGATGCAGCATTTGAAGGAATCACACACATGGTGGACCAGGGATGCACTGAACAGGGTGCATGTTCAATATTTTGGGTTCAGGCTGAAGGATCAGTCCATTAGTCGGGGAATATCAAACTTGTCTGCCATGCTTTGTCCTGCGTGCAAGAAGTACCACACACACAGGGTCACATGTGGAATCCCCATGTCAGCCTGCCCAAGGTGTGGAAATACCACCAAACCCCTGGCTGCACCCCTGACAAAATCAGAGTTTGCAGAATTCAGGTCTGATGAAGGTGACAGGGTTTATGCCTGGAAGCTGACCCCTGTGAACCCTGGACAGGGTGACCTGTTCCCAGGTGCCACCATCAAGGAAGGAATGCAGGACTGACATGCCATTCATCAAGGTCAAGAAGCAGCACCTGGAATGTGTGAAGGATTTCATTGAACTGCTTGACAAATATGACGGGTATTATTTCATAGGGGTCACAGTCAAAGAAAATGGGGTAGACTATGAATTCAGGGAAAGGGCTGAACTAACTGACACTGAAGTCAGTACTGTGGTTTATCAGGTGAAGGGGTTTCCAAATAGGATGGGGAAGCAGAAGTTTTTGGTAGCTGCAAAGAAATTGGTAAATAATGCCTGAAATACTTGCCATTGATGCTGTCTACAGGGACTGGATCAGCACCCTGCCCTGCAGCATCCCAGGCTGCAACATCAAGGGTGCCCACCCCCACCACCTGAAGCACAGGTCACAGGGTGGGCTGGACCCTGACAACCTGCTGCCACTGTGCTGGATGCACCACAGGCACTGTCATGACTATCAATTTGGGACAACCTTTTCATGGCTTGTGAAGCAGGGCATTCCTGACCCTTGGGCAGTGGCTGAAAACCTTTCCAGAATATACAGGGGCATTCACCCTGATGGTGGGCATGGGTGTCCATTCATACAAGAAGGTGTGCAATGATTCCAGACAGTGAAATTGAAGCATTCTTTGTGTTGCTGAAGCATGAACTTGATGAAGCTGCAGGGCCTATCTTGGAAGAAGCACAGCAGAAGGTTGATGCTGTGATCAGAAAGGCTGTCAATGATGCAGCAGCCAAGCTTGCCACAACCCTGACCCATGAAGTCCATGAAAGGAAGCTTGTGCTGACCATTGACTTCACCAACCTGGACAAACAGGACAAGACATGCTGATTGTTGCAATGCCCAAGACTGCAAGCACTTCATTGATGAAGGCACTGGGTGACCTGCTTGACTGGCAGGCAAGGCAGCGAGTGAATGGTCTGATCATCAGAAGGCTGAAGGATCATGACAAAAGCATTCACCCTGACTTCACCACATGGTGGACTGAACTGCCCAGAAGGCATGGTGATTGTTTTGAATGGAATGACACCCTGGAAAGATGGGTCTATGATGAAGAAGTCCACAAGCAGCACATCATTCCAAGTGTGAACAATCTTGCCCACATTGGCACCAAATATGTCTTCCTTCACAGGAACCCTGTTGAGATTGTTCAGGCATATGCTAGGCAAGGGAAGGGCAGGAAACCCACCAGGAACCCTGTGATGATGGTCAAGGAACTGGACAGGTATGCCAAGCTTCACATTGACAACATGCCTGACATGGTGGTTGAATACAAGGCATTGATCATCAACCCCAGAAGGGTCATCAACAGAATCCTTGACCTGTGGGGTGTCACTGCCAAATATCCCAGGGGGTGGGAACTGCCACAGGAAAGGTTCACAGGCTTCACCCCCCCTGCAGGATCAACACAAGCCCCATTGCATTTCATGGGGGAGAGGGAAACACAATGAAAGAATTCTGGGTTGACACAGAAACAGGGGGCACCAACCCCCAGACTGATGCCCTGCTTCAGATTGCAGGCATGATCATCATTGATGGTGTGGAACAGACAGACTTCAACATCCAGATCAGACCCCTGCCCGACCAGAACACCAATGCCAAGGCACTGGAAGTGAACGGGTTGACCTATGAAGACCTGACTTCACCAGACAGGGTGACAGTGGCACAGGCACACCAGCAACTGATGCAGGTCATGAGGGGGTTTGTGAACCCATTTGACCCCAAGGACAAATTCCAGTTCTTTGCATACAATGCCAGATTTGACATGGACTTCATCAGGGAACTGTTCAACCTTGCTGGTGACCAGTATGTTGGCAGTTGGTTCTACTTCCCCCCCATTGATGTCATGCAGTGGGCTGCATTGATGTGGATTAATGAAAGGGGCAGCATGAAAAGATTCACCCTGAAGGAATGCTGTGAAAAGGCAGGCATTCCCTGGGATGATGAAGCAGCCCATGAAGCCATGTATGACATCAGGCAGACCAGAAAGCTGGCAATGGTGTTTGATGACCTTCATTCACTGCAGGTGTTCTGATGAAGGTTGAAGCATTTATCAGCCATGAACCCTGGACCAGGACCACCAGCTTATTCATCATAGGCACTGAAGGTGGCAGGAACTGGCAACTGGTGCCCAGGGAAGACCAGATTGTCATGGAATACCTGGACACAGGGCAAGAAACCGCCCCCTTCATGAAGTGGTCTGGGCTGGTTGATGCCCAGTTCACCCATGTCATTCAGGCAATAGTGGAAGCAGCAGGCAAGGAAGGCATCTTTGCAGTTGCATCCCACAGGGACCAGATCAAGGCTGAAGCCATTGCTGCTGAAAGGGCTGATGTGATCAGCCATGAGCGTGAACAATTTGCAGACATTCTGGGCAGGGTACTGGGAAACAATGTCTGTGCCCCCCCCCACAGGCACAGTCCCTGCCCCACCTTTTGAAGCACTGCTTGAAAAGTTCAGGTTGTTGAACCAGAACAGGATATTTGGTGACAATCCACTGGGACTGGATGCAATGGAAGCAGTTGTCAGTGATTTGAAGGAATGGTTGCCTGCTGAATGGGAATTCATAAAGAAGCATGGGGGATGAAATGAACAGAGAGAAAGCGTTTAATGAGTAGCGAAAAGAAAATTGAAGGCGGCTACCTCGTTATGGTCGCAATGATAATCGCAATGGCCGCCATCGTAATCGCTGGCAAGGCTTCGCCACTTTGGATAATCGTGCCGTTTGTTTGGTGGTTTATCCTGTAGATGGAACGTGGTGTTTCCAGGCTTGTTGGTGGCAAGCTGGTTCAAACCTACATGATGCGCTATATCAAAAGCATTCAATATGAATAAACACCAGCCACAAAGGGGGTGTCCAATGGGCTGACATAATGGGTTGCAGTACCCTGCACATCACTGCTTTTTAATCGTCCAAGCACACAGAACCCCCTTCCTGTACCTTTGGGGGTTTTGTGTTGATATGACCCCCGTTATGCACCTAACTTGCACCACTGACAAAACAGGTGAAATGATGCCAGCCAGGAAGAACACAAATTCAAAGCCAAAAGCCCAGTCCAAGCAGGCTGCTGAAAAGCAGGAAGCTGCCTTGAAGCCACAGGCTGCAAAACAGTCAAAGAACACCCCAAGGAAAAGATCACCAACATCAGGGTCATGGGTGAAGGGGCAATCTGGAAATCCAAAGGGCAGGGCAAAGAAGGGGAATGCCTGGGCAGACATCATTCGTGAAGTCATGGAAGCAAAATCAGTGTTTGTCAGATATGACACCCTGGATCATGAAGGGAAGCTGAAGAAGGTTGACATCAAATTGAATGCTGTGGGAAGACAAAGGAACATCAGGCAGCTAATTGTGGCAAACATGATTGAAAAGGCACTGACTGCAGGTGACACCACAAGCCTGAAGTTGCTGATGGAGCATGAAGTTGGCAAGCCACCTGTCCTGAACATGAATGCCAACATGACCCCTGAAGACTTGCCTGACCTGAAGAAAGGTGAAGACCCTGTTGCAGCACTGCTTGCCAGGTTTGCCCAAAAGCAATGAAGGCAATGGTGCCTTCAGGTATAAGCTGATCACAACTGGTGGCAATGACCTTGCTGTCAGATCACAGATTCTTGCAGCATGCAAGGCTGACCCCATTTTCTTCATCAACTGCTTCTGCTGGACCTATGATGCAAAGGGTGACAAGTTCAGGGAACTGTGTTGGGATTCCCCACACATGCCCTTCATCACCTTTGACTATCAAGACCAGTTCATCCTTGATCTTGTGGATGCAATCAGGCAGGGTGAAAACCTGCTGATTGAAAAGTCCAGGGACATGGGGGTCAGTTGGCTTGTCATCTGCATCTTTGTCTGGTTCTGGTTGTTCCAGGGTCCAGGTAATGACTTCCTGCTTGGCAGCAGAAAGCAGCAGTATGTTGATGCTCTGGGTGATATGTCCACCCTGATGCAGAAAGCAAGATATTTGCTGAAAAGGCTTCCAGGCTGGATGCTGCCTGCAGGGTTTGAACTGGGGCACACATCACCCTGGGACAATTACAACAGGCTTGTCAACCCTGTCACTGAATGTGTCATCATGGGTGAAGCCAACAATGTGAACTTTGGAACATCAGGAAGGTTCAAGGCTGCACTGTTTGATGAATTTGCCAAGTGGGAACACACTGATGAAGCAGCCTGGGAATCAGCATCTGACACCACATCCTGCAAGATTGCAGTCAGTTCTGCCTGGGGGAAGAACAACCACCACTACAGGTTAAGGAATCAGGAACATGGTTTCATCAGGGTCATCACCCTGCTGTGGAAGCTGCACCCCCTGAAGGATCAAGCATGGTATGATGAACAGGTCAGGACCAGAAGCAAGTCAGATGTTGCCAGCAACCTGGACATCAGCTATGTAGCATCAGTCAGGGGCAGGGCATTCCCTGACTTTGACATCCAGGTCCAGGGGCTTGATCAAGACCCATATGACCCAGGCTTGCCCATCAGCATGGAATGTGACTTCAACATTCACCCCATGTGCTGGAACCTGCTGCATGATGTGCATGGGGAAGACTATTATTTTGGGGAAGTGGTCAGTGATGAAAGGACCACCACTGCAGCCCACATGCAGGAATTCCTTGAAAGGTTTGCCAACCATGCAAACAAGTCCCTGATCCTATATGGTGATTTCAGTGGTAGCTTTGGCAGTACCAGGGGTTTTGAATCAGACTATGATGTCATGAAAAGAATGGCAAGGGAATGGGGTTGGGAAGTCACTGATATGACCAATGAAGCCAACCCTTCCCACAGGCTGTCACTGGAAGTCTGTGCCTTCAGGCTGCATGACTGGTCTGACAATGGCAGTCATCATGTCCACTTCTGGCAACCTGGATGCCCCACCCTTGTCATGTCCCTGGAACAGACAATCAGGAAGGGTGATGGGATTGACAAGAATGGGGTGGAACACAGTTCTGATGGTTTCCGCTATGGGCAAGCCAGCAGGCATGGTGATGAAATAAATGAACAAGAATTCAGGGGGGTTTCCAGATATGGAAGATAGAATTGCAGATGTGTTCATATTCACTGCATGTGGGTCAGAAAGGAATGCAAATCTGACCTAATCCCTGTGTGACATTCAGACCCTTTCTTCCAATCAGTTTGTGGTTGTCAAGCCCTTTTTTTTGCTTCAACTTGTCTGATGACCACTGAACTAACATTCAGACCACTTTCATTCTATACAATAGGGGTGTCATGATGCCACTGTCTGACCAAGCACTTGGATGGATGCAGCATGCACAGATGCAGGCACAACAGGCTGAAGCTGATGCCAGGGTTGACAGTGCCAACAGGGCAGTTGAATACTATGAAGGCAACACTGAAGCAGAAACCCTGGGATACTTTGACCGGCAACTTGTGAATCAGATTGCCTTTGCAAACAACAACATCACACAAAGGATCATCAAAAGGATCAGCCTTGTCCACAAGGTGAAGCCTAATGCAATCTTCCCAGATGATGCCAATGAAGAAGCGGTAAAGGTCTACAGGCAAGCCACTGTCATGGATGGGGTGAAGCTGCCCAGGGCTGAAAGGATGCTGAACCTGCTGAAAGGTATCTTCCTGAAAAGCACTTTCAGGAATGGCAGGCTTGAACTGGACATCATCAGGGACTTTGTGCCCATCTTTGATGGTGACCCCATGCAGCCTGTTGCTGTGACTTACCCTGTCCAGGCATCCAGTGAAGTGACCAGCACTGAAGGGGAAGTCTGGGCATTCTGGTCTGCTGATGAACAGTTCTTGTATCTGAAGGGTGGTGAAGTCCTTGAACGTGAAGACCCCCTACAGGGAAAGAACCCATATGGGATGCTCCCTGGCATCTTCTGCTTTGCTGAAGGTGCCCCCCCTGAAGAAGCCTTCATGAACTTCATGCCCTGCATGGACATCATTGAAACCAACCTGTCCATCAACCTTGCTTTGACTGAAATGAATGCCAACATCAGATTCCAAAACTTTGATTACCTTTACCTTGAAGGGGTCAAGAATGCAGGTGACATCACCATCAGTCAGGATGCCTTCACTGAATTGCCCCCAGGGGTGAAGATGGGTGCAGTGGGAATCAGCAGCCATGTGGCAGACACCATCACAGGGGTTGAATTTCTTTATGCCAGCATTGCCCAGAACTATGGGCTTGATGCCAAGTTTGTGCAGGGGGTTGCCCCTGAATCTGGACTGGCACTGAATATCAGGAACCAGGAACTGATGGAAAACAGGGCAGGCACCCTGGAAAACTGGCGCATGATTCACAGGGACTTATACAAGATCAGACAAGCACAAGTCAAATATCACTTCAGAAAGTCCCTGCCTGATGGGATGGAGCTTGATTTTCATGAGACTGAACAGGTGCAGACTGCCCAGGAAAAACGTGAACAGGCAGAATGGAAGGTCCAGAATGGGTGGTCCACATATGCACAGGAACTGCTGGAAAGCAACCCAGATGCCTTCCCTGGTGATCCTGACAATGACATCACCCCACTGATGCAGGCTGAAGAACACATCAGGGAAAACCTGCAGAAGTCTGCTGAATTCAAGCAGGCTGGCACCCCCATGACAGCAGGTGAACAAGCCATTGCAAATGCTCTGAACCAGCAGCCCCAGGGGGAACTGGAATGAACAAGTCTGCTGCAATCATCTTGGACAGGGTGAACATTGATGATCACCTTGAATCATTGCATGCCAGGAATCAGGCAATGAAGGCTGCAAAAATCAGGAACATGCAGGAAGGCATTGAAAAGGGACTTTCCAAAGATGCCAGGTTCCACAGCTACAACTACCAGAAGCAGGATGCAGTCATCAGGGAATGGGCTGCAATGCCTGGACACAGGGCACCTGGAACCTTTGTGCAGTCCAAGCAGGGCATCAGGGTCTTCTGCATCAACTGTGGGAAGGGCAATGATTTCAAGGCACCCAAAGTGTCAGGATCAGGAAGGCTGCTGTCCTGGTCAAAGTGCAGGCACTGTGGGGAAGGAACCCATGTGATCCTGAAGGGGTTTGTCAGGAATGCCTAACTTGCCAGCATCAGCATCAGACAACCTGTTCAGGGCAGTTGAACGGGTGACCCTTGCTGTGGGGCAGTGGGTTGTTGACAACTTCACTGGAACCAAGGCAAGCAACATGGTCATCTTCATCAACCAGCTTGACATGGACAGTCTGATCCTTGACACCCTGGGGTTTAGGGGTGACCTGGAAGCACTAAGGGCTGCACAGCTTGCCATTCTACAAAACATTGAAACCGTTGCACCCATCACCCCCCAGGTGATTCAGTCCCTGATTGAAGTGAATCAGGCAACCTTCATGCAGTTGGTGCCCAGGATGTCAGGGACACTGAAGGGGGAACTGGTGAAGGCAGTGCTGGCAGGTGTGCCCAAGAACAAGCTTGCCAAATCAGTGCAGGCAGCAGCAGGGAAGACCCTGACTGGTGGACAGGTCAAGACTTTGGTTGATACTGCCCTGAAGACATTCAGCCGGCAGGTGAATGCAGTCATGTCTGAAGCACTGCCTGAAGACACAAAATATCTTTACATTGGCAAAACTGATGAAAAGACCAGGGATGTCTGTCTTGCCATGCTGAATGCTGGACCCCTGACCAGGAAGCAGATTGATGAAAGGTTCCCAGGTGCCTTCCTTGATGGTGGTGGGTTCAACTGCAGGCACAGGTGGGCAGTGCAGACGGACCTTTCACAGAAGTTCAATGATCCTGTGAAGGCTGGTGCAATCATCCAGCAGAAGAAGGATGCCGGAACCTACAAACCCCAAACCCTTCAGGAACAGGCAGGTCTGTGATGTTTCTGCAGGGCCAAAAGATTGTCAATCTGGGCAAGCCTTTCATGATCAAGCTTGGCAACCATATGTCAGACATGATCAGGGATGAAACCATGACTAATGGGGTGGACGTGTTGGGTAAAAAGTTCAAGCCCCTTTCCCCCAGATATGCCAGCAGGAAGGCAGCAGGGAAGTTTAGAAGACAATCAGAAGTCAGCAACAGGGCAAACCTTGTGCTGACTGGTGACATGATGCAAGACCTGCAGCCCAGAAGGGCAACAAGGTCAAAGGTCTGGATAGGCTGGACAGCATCTGAATCAGGGAAGATTATTGGCAATGCAGACAGGGGCAGGGCAGTGACACTGAAGTCAAAGCCTGTGTCTGACAATGTGCTTGCTTCTGCAATGGGAAGAATGAACAGGCAGATTGCCTTGAACATCAAGAAACATGCTTCAGGCAAAAAGCTGACAATCAAAATGGGGAAGTAAGATGGAGCTGACAATTAAGAAGGTGGGTGGTGGCTGGCTGGTCACGATCTGGAACCCCCCAAAGGGCAATGACCTGGGGCACATGAAGACTGAAGAACAGGTCTTCACCACCAAGGAAGAATTGATTGCTTTCATCACTGGCAAGGTCTGATCTTTCGGGCATGATCAGCAGAACTTCAGACCAGTGCCTTGTGATAGGCAGGACTGAACTTGATCAGCAGCAGTGTGTTGACCAGGGGCTTGCTGCCCTTCATCCACCTGCACCCACCACCTTCATCTGGAATGACTGGGACAACTTTGATGGTGACATCATCTGTGTCCACACTTTGAAATATGGTGCCTTGTGTGCCTGTGCCCTTGAAAGGTCACCCAGGGTCCAGGCTGAAATGATCAAGCACCCTGGCAAGGTTGTCATCATGACCAGCCACTATCACAGGCACTATCACTTCACCCCTGAAGAACAGGCTGCAGGCGTCTTCTTTTTCAATGGCGACTATACCAAAAAGGTGCCTGAAGGCACCCCCTTCCATGATTACCCCACAACAGGACAGTCAGGGGTGGCAACCCTTTGGTTGGCTTTGCATCTGGGATATAAGAAAGTTTACACAGTTGGGCTGGACTTCATCAGCCTTCAATTCCCCCAGGGGATTCAATATGAACAATCCATTGCACAGGACTTCATGAACCACCATGTCAAAGGGACAACCCCTGTCAATGGAGCAGCAAGCTTGACCTTAACACCAGGGAAGAAACGGTCAGTCATTGCTGCAGAACAAGTGATCAAAACCTTCCCTGATCAGCAAGTCTTCAAGGTGCATTCTGTTTCAAGGATGCCCTGTGAAGTTGCTGAACCACCCACAAAAGGGGTTCAATGATGTTGAAAGAACATGCATTCCTTTTCCTAAGTCCAGACAATGATGGTGGTGGGGACAAGCCCCCTGCTGAAACACCCCCACCCGATGGTGGTGGTGACAACATCCCTGATGATGCACCTGACTGGGCAAAAAAGCGGTTGTCTGAAATCAGCCAGAAGAAAAATGAAGCCCTTGCCAGGGCTGAAGCTGCAGAAGCCAAGCTGAAGGAACAACAGGATGCACTGGAACAGGCGCGATTGAAGAAACTGCAGGAAGATGGTGAACTTGCCAAGGTCAATGAAGCCCTGACACAAAAGGTGGCTGAACTGACCCCCAAGGCTGAACAATATGATGCACTTGAACAGGGCATCAGAAGTGAAGCCCTGAACAAGATTGCTGATGCCCTGGGTGAAGATGCTGCAAAACCATATGCAGACTTTGACACCAAGACACTGCAGACAGTCGCGTCAACAATTGTCAAACCAGCAGCCCCTGCCCCTGATGATTCAAAACCAGGGGGAAGGGAAGTTGATGCCAATGAACAAGCTGCCCTGAAGAAGTATGGGTCCAAGGCAAACATTGCCCGACTAAACCCTGACCTTTATAGGAAGCTTTGGCCGAATAAACACAGGCGCAATGGCTGACCCCCATGACTGGGCTGCACTGAATGAAAGGTTGAATCATGTCCAATGAATCAACGACCACTTCACTTGCTGGATTAGTAGATGACATCCAGGGTGAAGCAATCATGCTCCTGCAGGACAATGCAGGACTTCTGGAAGCTGTGCGCCATGTAGACACAGTGGGAATCCCTGGCAGCACCTTTGACTTCACTGTCTTTGGTGAAGTTGCATCCAGTGATGTGACCCAGGTTGCAGAAGGAACAGACCACAGCACCAACAAACAGATCACCAATGCTGCCACTGCTGCTGCCCTTGAGGAGCATGTCATCATGGCAGTTGCCACCAAAATGGCTGTCCAGGGGTCCAGGTCTGATGTGGTCAACCAGATCAGCACCCTGTTTGCCAGTGCCATGATGGCAAAGCTGGAAGATGACATTGTTGGTCTGTTCCCCAGTCTGTCCCAGACAGTCTGTGGTGCTGCTACCACCATGACAGTTGACCACTGGTATGACGCAATCAGACAGATCAAGGCTGCCAATGGTGACCTGACTGCCCTGTTTGCTGGCCTGTCACCCAAGTCCTACTTTGGGGCAAAGGGCCTGCGGTCCCTGCTGGCCAACACCACAGCAATCAATGCAGGCAGTGTTGCCCAGAAGTGGGTTGAAATGGGCATGGTTGACACCCAGTTTGGGATGCCTGCCCTGATCAGCAATGAAATTGCTGAAGATGTCGGTAGCAGTGATGTTGCTGCCAACGGCATCTGGACCCGCAATGCCATTGGTCTGCACACCAAAGACCTGATGGACGTGGAAGAAGAATCCAATGCTTCCCTGCGTGGTATGGAAATTGTTGCCACAGGTCGCTGGAAACAGGTTGAACTGGTGGATGCCTGGGGTGTCTACTTTGCTTGCAACACTGACTAACTGAACACTGTGTTGGGGTGGGTGGTTGTGTTTCCCACATGCCACCTGCCCTGGCACACAACTGAAAGAAGGCATGTGACATGAAACCTGGAAAGATTCAGCAGATGGGTGGGGTTCGCTTCAATTGGGAAGACAAGTCTTACCACTATCCCGACCCTGACACACTGGTCCACATGACCAGGGCTGATGGACAGCCTGCCAAGGTGCCTGCACATAATGTGATCAATGCCCTGACACAGAAGGGATTCAAGCTTGGCTACCCGCCCAAGAAGAAGCCTGCACCCAAGGCTGCTGCCAAATAGGATCAATGGGGGGGGCACCCCCCCCTGATTCCTGAAAGGATGACTGACAATGGGCAACTTCAAAAAAGAAAACTTCACTGAAAGCACTGCAGGGGAAACATGCTTGAAGATTGTGCAGCAGGCTGCAGGGTCTGGTGCCACACCAACTGACCCAGTGACAGGGAAAAGACTGTCAAGGGTTCAGATGGAACATGCAAAGAACAATGAACATGATTCAGTGAAAGTGGTGGTGACATCATGACAATGCCCCATTCTGTCATCGACAGGGAATATCAGAAGTTTGTGGAAGATGCCAGTGGTGACACTGCAATCAGGGTCTACTTTGGACCAGGGGATCAGACGATCACAGGCAACCTGACTGTCACAGGTGACCTGGAAATCCAGGGCAGCAGTGAGATTCAGGTTGATGAAGTGGTCCAGGGGACCATGACCATTGACAACACTGATCCTGAAGCCTTCCTTGTCAGGAAGGACAGTGATGGTGGTGACATCTTCATTGTGGACACCACCAATGAACAGGTTGAAGCCTATGGGATGCTAGACCTATGTGGTGGCACAATCACTATTCTGGCAGGTGCGGATGGAAGCAATAAAACGCGAACTGATGAAACTGCAAAGGCAATGCGGTTTGCTATTCCAGGTTATCTCAATGGCGAGAAGCCAAGTGCTGTAATATATGCACAATCACTGGGCACTGGTGCAGTACAGCAAACAAATTCAATCGCCATTGGTGGTGGCACGCCTTTGATGAATGCTGCCACTGTTACTCAAATCTATGCTGCTGATGATGCAACCACTATTACAGGCACTGAAGTAGCCCGCTTTGAAGGTGGAGCCGCCAAAGCCCTGATGATGGGGCTTGGGAATAGTTCTCTTGCGGCGTGGCATACCAGTTTCACAGCACTTCAGATTGGACATGAAGGCTCATTATTTGCGACTACGACAACCGACTTCACAGCACTTGGGTCAAATGTTTATGTAGATGGTTCATCAGTCACAAGCAATTCAAAACGAATTGCCGCGCAGGAAGCGGGACTTTATTATATAACTGATGGCTCACATACCTTTCGCGTTGCTGGCTCTGCTGCTGCTGATTCTGCTATCACATGGACCACCGCCCTGAACCTTGCTAATGATGGAAGTGCAACCTTTGGTGGGGATGTATCGCTTGTCAGTAGTGCATCTGACCCCACCCTGACAATTCAGAATACTGGAACAGATGCAGGTGATCTTTCAAGAATTGACTTCAAGGTCACATCTAATGATGCCAACACAAAGGCAAGGGCATCATTGGTTGCTGCCAAGGGTGGGACTGATGGTGGACAGCTTAAAGTTTACACCTTGGTTTCGGACACAGAAACACTGGCATGGACCTTTGACCAGTTAAGAAGGCTGAAGTCAAATGGAGCAGGCACAATCATCACAGACGCAGGACTTCTCACCCTTGATGGTGGAACAGCAGGGGTCAGGCTGAATGATGTGATCGGAATTGATACTGAGCCAAGTGCCGCAATCGGTATCAATATGGGGTACTCATACACAATTGGTGAGAACGGGAGCGCAATGGGCTTAAGGTCTGCCCCTGTTTACACAACACATGCATCAGGTACACACGCCGTCATTGCAAACATACGGGTGGATGGAACTACTGTTGTGAATAGCGGTGCTACAGTTACAAATCTGGCATCACTGTACATTGATGATGCGCCTACCTTTGCTGGAACAGTCACCAATGGCCCTTACTCCATCTTTGTTGATGCTGGTGATGTTAGGTTTGATGGTGGCTTTTCAATGGGTGGTGGTGAACCCCAAGCACAGCAGGCACACATTGCTGATGTGACAAGTGGGTCATTGAATACTGGGGATGCTGGCAGTAACACCATCCTTGAAGACATGATCACCAAATTCAACACCCTGCTTGCAGACCTTGAAGGGTTTGGATTCCTGGCAACCAGCTAGGGTGCATTATGCTTATTCGTAAATGTTCAGCAGGTCATGATATTCAGATTCATCTGAACAACAGAAGGAGCCAGTTTGTCAGGGACAATGGGGTCAGCAAGAAATACTTCACCCTTTTGAATGGCAAGCTGGTCAAGCAGTCTGACAGCTTTAATGAATGTGAATCAGCATACCTTGCTGAATGCAAGAAACATCACACCCCTGATCAGAAAGTCACAGGGCACATGCACCCCCTGGATCATGTGCTTGATAGGGGTATTGTCAGGGAAAAGAAAAGGGAAACACAATGAAAACAGTGGAATTCAAGCGAGTGGAATTTGATGAAGGTGAAGCCTTCAGTTGGAAGGCAACCCTGCAGGATTTCATGAAAAGCCCCATGTGGGGGCAGAAGCACCCCCTGGAAGGTGTGAAGGACATCAAGCTTGCACTGAAGGTGCAGGAAGTCCTAGATGCTGAAGGTCTTACTGCTGATGATGAAGTCATTGACTACATCTGTGACATGGCTGCAGCAATTCCCTTCATGCCTGGGGCAAAGCAGGACAGGCTGAAGGCAATCATTGAATTCAAGGAATACTTTGCAGACCTGAAGAAGCAGGAAGGCAAGTCATTCAAGAAGGTGAAATGATGAAGGTGCAGTGCCCAGACGGACAGATCAGGCAGGTGACCAGGAACCCCGCCACTGGGGAACTGTCCTGCACAATCAACAAGAAGAAGGTGCTTGTGGGTCATGGTCCTGGTAACATGATCAGGGGGTTCAGGCTGGTGCCTGAACCTGCACCCAAGCAGGCAAAATAAGACCATGAAGTCATTGACTGGCACACTGTTCAGCATTCCCCTGATCAAGTATGGGTTCTGTCTGAACCAGTGGGTCTGGTTCCATATTCTGGGGGGTGGGGTTCTGGCAAGAATCTTGCTGATCTGGTTTGGTCCTTGGGAAACTGCTGCCCTGATCACAGTGGGTGCAGTCTTTTGGGAAGTCATTGAATTCTTTATTGAAACTGGTGGGAACCCTGCCAGGGTTTATGGGTCAATTCAAAGATGGGCATGGGACAGCCTGGGTGACATCCTGGGCACTGTTGCCTGTGCCCTGCTTGTGTCAAGCATGGAATGGGGGGGATTGTGACAGACTGGATGAAGAAGAACCTGGATGTCAAGACTATTGTTTTGTTCATCACAATCATCAGCACTGCCTTGGGCAACTTCCAAGTCAATGCCCACAGGCTGAATGAACTGGAACAGGTTGTCAGTGCAGAAACTGGTGAGCATCCAGCAATGTGGGATGCAATCAAAGCCAATTCAAATGACATCAACCTACTTGCCCAACATGCATCTGACCAAGACACTGCCAACAAGGACAACATGCAGGGTGTCAGGGATGACATCAAGACCATCAAGGAAGACATCAAGACCATCCTGCAAAAGCTACCATAAAGGGGAAGCACCATGACTGAATTCATCATCAACAACTGGCAATGGGTTTCTGCAGCAGTGGCAGCACTGGTGTCCTTCTTCCTGCCTGGGACCAGGACAGCCTGGAATGCAGTGTTCAGGGTGCTGGTGAATGCCCTGCTGACAAAGCGCGCAATCATCAAGGTTGTCATCTATCTGGGTGACAAGCTGGTTGAAAGCACCAAGACTGGCATTGACAATGCTGTCTGGGTGGATGTCAGAAAGGCACTGATCAAGGAACTGAATGATGGGTGATCTGACCACCAACTTCAGCAGGTCTGAATTCATGTGCCCCTGTGGCTGCAGGTCAGCAGGGGTCAAGTCATCCCTGGTGGGAAGGCTTCAAGCAGCCAGGGATGAAGCAGGCATTCCCTTCAAGATCAGCAGTGGTGTCAGGTGCAGGGAACACAACAGGCAGATTGGTGGGGTTGACAGCAGTGCCCATGTCAAGGGTCATGCTGCAGACATTGACAATGCTGACACTTCCCAGGAAAGGTTTGCCATTCTTCATGCACTCCTGAAGGCAGGATTCACCAGAATAGGAATTGCAAAAACCTTCATTCATGTGGATGATGACCCTGACAAGCCTGCAGGGGTTGTCTGGCTATACTAAAGGGGATCAATCATGTCTTCAGCAACATATTGTGCCGCGGCAGACCTTCAGGAACACTTCAACAGAATTGATGACTATGACCTGAAGATCACCCTGGATGACTACAAGTTTGTTCAGCATGATGGGAACACCTTCAAGCTGCATGACAGTGGAACTGTGACAACCCTGTTCCTGAATGGTGAAGATCAGGGTGCCCCTGTTGCTAATGTTGCAGCCCTGTCCAGTGACTATGATTGGGTTTATGTGGCAGCAGAAGACACCCTCTATATTCTTTTTGCTTCCAGTGATGATCCCACTGACAACAGTTGGAAGATTCAGTCAAGCCCCAAGGATTCAGCAGCAGCCAAGACTGCTGCCATTGCCCATGCATCTGAAATGCTTGAAAGCATCCTTGACAGTAGGATTCCCAGACCCATTCCCAAGACCAAACAGGGCAAGACCAGTGGTGTCCAGTATGACTACTGGATTGTGATGTCATGTGCCCTGCTTGCCTGCTGGCATCTTGTCAGGTCCACTGCACCTGACAGTGATGATGTGGAACTATTGCGGAAACAGATTGGAACTGTGATTGGT
>Ga0272443_10001810_pt1 | contig 29333 bp, 28 predicted proteins | sample SSMAcet12_FD_193581 | JGI IMG/M metagenome (GOLD analysis project Ga0272443, IMG submission 193581) | Marine sediment archaeal communities from Little Sippewissett salt marsh, Falmouth, MA, United States - SSM-Acet-12 | ecosystem: Environmental > Aquatic > Marine > Wetlands > Sediment ... | reverse complement strand
CGGTTCCCGGAAAAACAAGACTTAATGAAGTTGCTAATAATGGATTTCTTCTTTGTTCGTTATATGAAACCATTCTTCTCCTTGCTTCCAATTCAGGGTCTAATAATCCGCTTTCAAAAGGAGAGGAATCATAACGAACAATAGGATAAGGATTAATGGGGGATACAGCAACCTGTTCTGAAATTGAAGTACTGTGAATGGCTTGATAGTAATTTGGAACCCCGTCAATCTGTTCGTTTAACTCGCTATGTCTATTCTGTTGGATGGAATAGTCAATAGAAGAAATCATATCTTTTTCGATTTCTAAAATAATCCCATTGGGATCTTTCAGCCTTACTGTATCAGATTCCATACTGAGTATAATTCCCTCGATTAAATCCCCGGATTTTAAAGTGATTGTCTCTGCCATTAATGTGGACAAAAACAGAGAAATCATACATAAAAAAAAGACAATCTTTTTTCTACCCATGTTACATCACCACCCGTATGAGTAATAATAAGGTGAAAAAGTACCGTAAGAATAATTGTGATAATAGGGATAATAAGTATAAGTGGGAACACTGTAAGAATAATGGTAGTTTACTCTCCATCCGAAAGTGGCAGTTGTTACAGGAACGTATCGGGGAACATAATGAGTAGTATATCTCACAATTGGCGAGTAAGTGCTATATGCTGATGGATAATTGAGATATCCATAACCATATCCATAATACGGACGTTGATAACTGTAATAGGGATAAGCCGGTATTTTGTAATAGGGGGAACTTAAAGAAGGAAGAACTTGATTTCCCAGATAGTAGCCTCCGCCAAAGGCACTCAAAACAAAAATAATTAAAAGTAATAACAACAGGATTTTCTTCATAGATACGCCTCCTTGAGTTATTTTTTTAAAACAGTTACATTATACACTTTTTGTTGACATTATATGTTACAGATATTGTTTATACAAAGACAATGCTTGTTCATAGACGATAGGGAGATGAAGCTTGTGATATAATTTTCTTGTATAAAAGAGAAAAATAAATCTGAAAGGGGCTTTTAAGTGAGCAATTACGAGAAAATGATTCAATTATTTGAAGAAGTAAAAGAAAGACTTTCATCAAAGGATTTAAATTTTGTTTTGGAACTAATTCAAGAATATGATACTTGTAGAGGTGCACAGGAAGCTGATAGTATTGAGCAGACGATCATTCATTTTTGTAAAAAAAAATTAGAAGAAAATACTTAATAAAATGCTAAATAATAGAAGTTGTTATTCTATTTCAAAATCAGTAATAAAAATTGATGAGTTAGCAAAAAAATGTGCTGATCTTGGTTTGTCTTATGTATCCATTTGTGATGAGAACTTTTTTGGATTACCACAATTGATTAAAACTGCAAAAGATAATAACATAAAGCCAATATTTGGTTATTTGTATAAAAATGATGATGGTGTTTTTTCTTTTTTTATCAAAAACCAAAAGGGATATCACACCTTGGTTCAATTTGCAAATAATCAGCTATCACTTGATCAACTGTTAACTGATAAAGACTTTATAATTGTGTTTAATGGTGAGAAAAAGAAATATTTGGATTTGAATAAAAAAAACTCAACAATATTTTTTGGGGTTGATGAAGAAAGTAAATTTGATGAGATGGAGAGAGTGGTTTTTTTTAGACCCATCAATACATTAAAAGATGATGATACACAGGCTCTGGAATTAATTAGAAAAATAGGGAAAATTGATGCAACAGAAACGGATTCAATTGAATCCTTTGAAAATGCATTAAAAATAGATATAAAGGAAAATTTTGCAAAAGCGTATGAGAATATTAATACAATTGTCGAAGAAATCCAAGGATTTGACTTGCATGTAGAATATACCATTCCACTTTTAAATAAACAATTAGATGAGAACAAGAGCCTTTATCAACGATGTTTTGAAAAGTTAAAAGCAATAGGACTTGACACCGATACAACATATCAAGAACGTTTTGAATATGAGTATTCTGTTATTTCACAAATGCATTTTTCCAGATATTTGCTGCTTGCTGCAGATATAGTGGATACAGCAAGGGAATTGGGGGCTTGGGTAGGACCTGGAAGAGGATCGGCAGTTAGCTCCTTATTGGTTTATTTATTAGGGATTACTCAGGCTGATCCCATAAAAAGCGGTTTGATTTTTGAACGTTTTCTCAGCCCGGATCGTGATGATGAACCGGATATTGATATTGATGTTGAAGATGAAATGCGCCAAGACTTGCTTAGAGCATTGAGAGAAAAATACTCAAAAGAAAAAATGGTACATGTTATTACTTTTGGTACATATGGTCAAAAATTAGTGAAAAGAGAATTATCAAAACATTTTAATGTAGATCAAAAGCAGTTGATTCAAGAGAAATATCAAAATTTGATTTCAAAGATTATAGGTCTTCCACATCATATTTCTACTCATGCGGCTGGCTTAATCTTTTCTGAAAAAGATCTTCGGGATATGATCCCTTTAAGGAATTTATCTGATGATGCATACATGACCCAGTATGAAATGAATGCATTAAAAGAATGTGGATTATTTAAAATGGATATCCTTGGTTTAATAACCTTATCCACCTTGAAAAAAATGAAAATGCCTTTTGAAAAATTGGATATTAGTGATGCTAATGTTTATAAAAGTATCCACTCAAATAATCTTTCCGGGATTTTTCAACTGGATAGCAAAACCGGAAGAAAAATAACCGAATTTTTTATGCCCAAAAATTTTGATGAAATAAGAATCCTGATTTCAATAAACCGTCCAGGTCCAGCACAAAGCGGATTAACAGAAGAACTAATTAGCAGAAGAAACGGTACGAAAAAAGTTGAATATTTTCATCCCCTTGTAAAAGAAATTTTATCTGGGACGTGGGGTGTTCCCGTATATCAGGAGCAAATCATGGAAATGTCCATGAAACTTTCAGGTTTCTCAGCAAGGCAGGCAAACGAACTTCGAAAAGCAATGGCAAAAAAGGACCAATCCATCATGAGCAGACTTAAATCGGATTTCATTGAAGGGGCATTTAAAAATGATATGGAAAAAGATGCTGCTGAAGAGCTTTTTGAAATGATGGCTGAATTTGCGGGATATGCATTTAACAAAGCTCATGCGACTGCTTACGGACTAATTACTTTTTGGACAGCTTATACAAAATATCACAAACCCCTTCAATTCTACAGAACCATGATTGATTCCAATCATGGTAAATACGGAAAATTGTATAGTATTATCAACGAGGCACGTCAAAACAGAATCAACATTCTAACGCCAGATATTAATATGAGTGATTATGAGACTAAAGAAGAGGATGGGGCGTTACGTTTAGGATTTAATATTGTAAAAGATTTGAATGCTATGACTGCAACAAAAATTATTTCAGAACGTCAAAGAGATAAATACAGTACTGTTGAAGATTTTGTATTAAGGGTTGACAAGTCAGTCTTATCAGATTTTGTTTTAAAAAGACTCTTGGAAGCTCATTTATTTGATTTATTACCGGATAAATTGACTTTGGATGATATGATAAGGTTAAGGGACAAAAACTCAAAAACTTTGGAAAAAATTGGAGCCAAACTCTTCGGAGAAGCAGTAAATTATGATGGTGAGAAGCAAGATACCTATTCAGCACAAAAAAACCAACATAATCTTGTTGATTATCTTCAGGAAGAAATAAACAGTTATGGTTTTTTATTAAATGTAATTCATGTGTTTGGTTTAAAATTTGATCCATTTGAGAATTTTGAGCTAAAAATGGGTTTAGTTACTAATGAATTAAAGGCGAATCGTTACGAGATCAACAATGGTATGGGATATTCTATTATTAATCCATCTGCCAGATTAAAAGAGGGAGAAAAAATCATATTTTTAAAACATCATAATGAATCGTATTTTAAAGGTTATCTGAATTCTAAACTTGGAGAAATAATCATTACTCAAAATTATCTGTCTGAATTTGAAAAACTTTTTTCAGAGAATAAAGAAAACCTCAGAAACAGCGGGATCAAGATGATAAAGATTATTACTAAAAAATATAATTTGGAGGTGCTTATATGATATTAAGCGGTAAAGAAGTAGCAAAGGGTATAAAAGAGAAAATAGTTGAAATGCTTGAACAATGTAAAAGAACACCACATCTTGTAACGATTAGTGTTGCACCGGATCCTTCAACCAGATCCTATATCAATTCTCAAACTAAAGCTGCAAAAAAACTCGGTATTGATCATACGCACCGTGAACTTGAAAATAACAGTGGTATGGGAAAGTTAATAGAACTAATTGAGGAAAGTAATCAGGATGATACAGTTGATGGTATTTTATTGGCTCTTCCTCTACCGGAAGGTTATAATAAATTACGGGCGATCAATCATATTGATCCTGAAAAGGATGTTGAAGGAATTACAGCTACAAATTTAGGATTACTTTTTTATGAGAAACCGTTTTATTATCCTTGTACAGCACAAGCTGTATTAGCTATTTTGAATCATTATCAGATTGAAGTATACGGAAAGGATATTACAATAATTGGTAGAAGTACTACAGTAGGTAAACCTCTGGATTTAATGCTTTTGGAAAAATCAAATAACGGTACACCAACAGTTTGCCATACAAGGACCTCTGATTTAAAACAAAAGATAAAAGATGCAAAAATTTTAGTTGTAGCAGCCGGAAAACATGGGGTGGTCGAAACAAACATGCTTCCAGCTAACACCATTGTAATTGATGTAGGTATTAATTTCTTAGATGGTAAATTAGTTGGAGATGTTAAACGGGATAAAACATTGGAAGAAGAGAAAAACATATCCATTACACCTGTTCCCGGTGGTGTGGGAACCGTAACAACAGCCCTCTTAATGTCAAATGTAGTCAGTAGATGTTTGGCAAATAAGAAAAAATAAGGAGACAATAGCGTGAAAATCTTATCAGTATTAGGTAGTCCGAGAAAAGACGGCAATACGGCAGAAATGTTGAAAACATATATTGAAGGTGTTAAAACGAAGAATCAAGATGTAGATATAACTACCGTATACCCTTCTGAAGAGGATATTCGACCATGTATGGGATGTAATGCCTGTAAAGGAGGAAGTCCTAAAGCATGTATTATAGACGACGACATGAAAAAATATTATGATGAGTTAAACAAAGCGGATATTATTATTTTTGCAACCCCGGTCTATTGGTTTACTATGTCATCTCAAATGAAAACATTCATAGATAGAATGTACGGTCTTGATTTTAAAAACTTTCCATCAGGAAAAAAACTTGTATTACTCATGTCCTTTGGTGATAATGACATGATATCGTCAGGAGCTGTGAATATTTCAAATTCGATGAGACAAATGGCGAAATTTTTAGGAATGGAATTTCTACTGGAATATGGGATAAGTTCTAATCATTCAAAGAAAAAAAGAATGAAAGCCTTGGAAGAAATTCGGGATTTGGGGATGAGAGTAGATGTTTAATTTTTCAAAAGAAATTTCCCTAAAATAATGCCGAAAAAAATGAAACAAATAAAAATAAAAAAGAAGAGAAGATATCTTCTTTTTTCACTTTCGTCAAAGGGGAAGAAATTTTTATAGGAATTACTTTGAAAAGGTATTGGATCCCAAATCAACCCATATCTAATTGATAAACCTTTCATGTATAAAAGATGGAGAATAGGGGTTTTTTTCGCAGCGAATTCAAATAAAATACCTCTATTTTCTGATGGTATATTGTCAATATCTTTGTTTAATCCCGGTTTTAAATTCAACACTTCAGGACTTGTTCCAATATTTGAAATAGATCCCCCTATATTCACAAATAATTTAATTTCACCTTTAGCTTTGTTATTGTAGAGTTCCATTCTTTTTTTTATATTTTCATTATAATCTTCTTCATAAAATAACTGGTACTCTGATTGTCGGATGGCATTGGAGATAAAAGTCCTGGCTTCATCGCTTAAATCGTTTGCAATATCATTATTTCCACCAAAACTGATGGCAATTGGCTTAAAAACATCTCCATAATTGGTTTCCAATGTTTCTAGAATGTCGATAATTGTAAATTCGGTTTCATTCGCACCATATTGTGAAGCTCCGAATGAAACAATAGTGACAGGTTGCAAGTTAAGAATTTTACAAGCTGATAATGTTGCTAAGAGTAGTCCAGGAAATGATGCCGAAGATCCTATTGCAATGCTGTCACCTGGGTTAAGTCCTTCGTTTAAAAAAATCGAGCAAACTAATGCTGCCGTATCCGGGTTGACAGAAGTTCTTTTAGCATCTAGATGTCCCAATGTGGTTGTTATCATTGAATATTCGCATCCAATTAATCCGGTTTGGTTAGGGTCGTTTTTAAGATCGATTGATATTCCTTTGGAGTTTTTTTCTTTTTTTATTGCATTTAAAGCAGATTGCATGAGGTTTCTGGAAAGTTGTAATTTCATCAGATTTTCCGGAGAATCGCTGTCTTTCTTGTTTTCATTTGTATAAAAAAAGTTTATTAAAAAAAATAGTATGGTTATGATGAAAAGAATAAGGATGATTTTTTGGTTTTTATTTCTTTTGCTCATAAGTAAAAAAACGCCTTAAAGATAAAAAAAATTATTATCGAAACGGTTACTAATGAAATGATTGTAATTAAAAGACCTTGCTTGACAATGTTATTGGCTAATAGCCCTGGAATCAAAAATCCAATTGATTGATATCCTGTAAAGCCATAATGATAATCATTCAAGAGGAAATTAATCAAAAAAGATAGAAACGTAGACAAAATAATAAGAAAAACAAATCTTCTTCTCCCAAAGAGAATCATTTTTTTTGAAATAACTTTAAAAATCAAAGAAGCTAATATCGCAATTAACAATGTTGAAAATAGTCTTTTTGGTTGAGAAAGATAAAAGGAAAAATAAACAGGAACAATAATACCTCCTGGGAAAACATTAAAAAACAATATAAAAAGTCCCGAAACAAGAATACCTATTAAAGATAATTCTAAGATCAATGAGAATCTCCAAACATATTATTCAGTGAGTTTGTTTCCTCTTTTCCCTCTAATTTATTCAATCTTTCTAAATAAGGTTTCAATAAATTTGATTCACCTTCTATGAAAGCAAAATCATTATATAGTAATATAAGATTCAGGAGAAAAAACGAATCCTGGTATTTAATCCAAATCAAAGCATCGTTATTCGCATCGCTTTTTTGATAATAAATATACTGATCATCAGAATCAAGGAAAAGATTTTGGGCAAAATTGTTAGCGGCCTCTCTCAGACAAAATTTGGCTGTCGAGATACACTCGGTGTATATTCCTGCAAGTTTCAGTGTGCTAACATTCCCTTGTTCATCAGATACCGAGTAAAAAATTGCATCAGTAATTTTGATTAATTCTGCTTTTTGTATATCGACACTAGTTAAAACAACATCTTGAAGGTTTTGTTGTTGAAAGGCGTCAAAATATCTGTTTGAAAAAGTGGATGTTACAATCAATAAAGCCATAAATGTTAATAAAAAACTAATTCTTCTCATAAAAATCACCAAAAAAATAGGATTGATTTTCCAAATTAGAAAAATCAATCCTATTATATCATTCTTTGAATACTCTACTTTCAGGAGCCTCTTCAGGATTATGGAAAAATGCACCGATACCTTTTTCAACTATTTCAGCGTATTTTGGCACTTCAATTATAATTGCTCTGTCTTCATTTTTTCTGTTAAACTGGTTGATAATTTCTTGTGATACAGATGAATGTTGTCCTACTCGACGTTCAATTGTCCAGCCGGTTTCATCAATAGGTGCGTATAATAAACCTTCTTTTGCTGCAACTTCTATGAAAGGATCTTTACCCACCATTAATAAATCATGAGTTTTAGGACCTGATATTTGGTCTAAATGAACACTTGGGGCTTCAAGTAAAAAGACTAAAGCATCCGAATTGTCACTGATCTCCCTATGTGATAAACCTCTGAAATTTTGTGGAGAGGATTCCACATGGCATTCGAATTTTTCTCTGCCTTTTACAAAAAGAGCTGCCCCAATCGCATATCTGTTACTCACTTCAGGTACAACAATACAATTGGTTACAGGAAACATAACTTCTGCTGAGTGTAAGTCCAGTACAACATCAATTTTTTCGTTTCTGATAAATTCCATTGCTGCATAGGTTATCTTTTCACTTAAAAATCCATCCGGTCTGCCAGGCCAGGTTCTGTTTGTGTTTCTTGCATCTATATATGACAATAATTGTCCCTCAGGATAATGTACAAACACATCCGGATCAGGCCATTGATCCAGTGCTTGTAAACCTCTGTCGCCCACTCTGAACTGCTTTTCGCCCCAATCAGTATCAAAATAGAAATACATCGGGAAACCGCCACCAGGCTGTGTACCTAAAGAACCACTTTTATTAAAGTGTGGAATGACATAAACAGTACCCTGATCGACTTTTAGATTTTCAATCCACAAAAAGCCAGTAGCTTGTGCACAGATTTCACTTGCATGAGTAGCCGCTATCATGAGAACCGATCCGCCTTCTTTTTCTCCTTTGAATTCATAGACTCTTGTATCGGCAACGGTACCTTCAAGGTCTGGAAAATATTTACTTAACATAAAAGTATCTGTTAGTGCAGGGCTTGCTACAAGAGTTTCTTCAAAATTCCTTTGCATATAAAGAGGAATTCCTGCAGCAATTAATGAGAATATTAATATTCCCAGAATAATTATCTTAGATATCTTCATAAAATTCCTCCTATCTACTTAAGTCTGAGTAATCTGAGTAAAAACGGAAACATGGCGATGGCATATAACATTGTTTTTTTAATATCTCTGGATTTTATAAAGTCCCATGCCATGAAAAAAACTACAAACCCAGTAATGATGTAATAAAGAAACATAATAAAAGTCACATTATCACCCCTACTTCATCCCATTAGAAAATCTAATTGATTACTGAAAACGATCATCAAAACAGCAACGACTGTGATCACTATCCAAGGTACCATACAGGATTTTAAGAAAGCACTATACTTTCCTTTATAACCGATTGTAGAAACGGTAAGTCGAGCAATGAGTTTTGTCGGAGGCATTGCATCTCCAAGTGCCCATAAAAGACTCAATCCTGATAAGGCTATAACCGGATTAATTCCTCTTGCATTAAACATCCAGACTAAAGGAATACCCAGAACAACAGCTCCACCAAATGCGAATAATCCTTCTGAAAGCGGAATAACAATAGGGAAAATAAAATACAAAAGCAATATAGGTGCGGTTACTATCCAAAGTGATAGTAGTCCTTTTGTTCCATTAAAGCTCATAATTTGTATAAGCATTCCTACGACAATGACTGTAGTGATTAACGGTATGAGTTGATCAATTGTGTCTCTTGTAACTTTAATGATTTTTACCCTCTTATAATTTGAAAGCCAAGCAACTAAGGAACAAATGGCAAATGTTAGAGGAAGTCCTAAAACAGGAAAATCAAAAGGCCAAAGTCTTGGTGCCACTAAAAGCACAATCAGCGTGATAAAGGGTAATACGACATTCCAGACCGTAAGGTTTTTTGGTTCAGGAATTTCTGATAAGGCTTTTTCTTTATCGGTGATTTTACCTTTTCTGCCAAGATATAAAACAGTGAACAAACCTAAAATTAATACAGGAGCTAAAAGTGCCCAAGTGAAACCAACGTATGGTAAAGCAGTTCCGGCACAAGCCATCATAGCCCATACATTTACTGGAGGCGCGACAGCGCTTAAACCGGCTATTATGAAAATGATTGCAGCCACTACTTTTTTTTCTAATCCCATCATGGTTAATGCTGAAGCAACAGTTCCTCCAACTACCAGAACAGAAATACTTCCAGCACCTGTAAGAGCTCCGGGTATTAGTAATACAGCCATTAAAAAAATCAGCATCAAGTTTTTCTTGTTGTGAAAGGTCTTTATGATACCTCTAACCACATAATCTGTACCACCAGAGGCTTTTATAATATTCATAAATAAAGTAGCAAAGATAAAAATGAGCCCGATATCTAAGAATAATACAGAGCCTTCTGCCATGTGCCGGAATAGATCAATTCCGGCACCGGCAACAAGACCTCCCGCAACTACAGCAAAGAACAAACAGATTTCAATGGATAGCTTTAAGAAATAACCAAATGCGTATGCACCTGCCATCACTAAAGCATATAAAATCGTTGTAGTAAAAACGGGATCGTTGGTCATTATTTCCTCCTTTAATCAAAAACAATTGAAATTTACTTTAGAGTCTTTTATTTTTCGACAAAAATTTCTGGAATCGTATCCAAAAGATCAAAAGCACTATCTACTTCAATCAGTGGAATACCATTCTCTTCAGCAATTTTGTCAAAACGATCATCCATATTTGTATCTGCAGTAACAACTAATAAGTCACTATGTGGAGCAATAGCGTCGATCATCGCTTCATTAGGGCTTCCTGGTAAACCTCTTCTGATTTCTCCGCCAATTGCAAAAGAAAGGATTTTAATGTTATTTTCTTTTGCATAATCAATCAAAGCCCTCAGTCTTGTTACTTCATCGTCAACTGAGAGACCTGAAGCGCCCATTCCTTTAAGACTTGCACCAAGTGCAATCCATAATGTTTTAAACTGAGTACCTTCTGGTTCTTCTGAGGAAATAGTAACGTGTTTTCCCTGGCCGTTTTCTGCTCCTCCAAGTCCAACACCGGCTGCAAATTCATCTTTTGAAAGAATATCGCAATAATCAAAAGGAATATCAATCTCTTCTGCCAAATAAATGACTGTGTTAACTTCATCACTCTGACCTCCCGAAGTCAAAACAACGGGAAAATCAAGTTTCTCTATATCTGCAGCTATTACTGATAAAGAGAAAAGCGAAGCAAATAGTAAAAGCAAAAGAATTTTTTTCATAAAATCACCTCATTATTTATCATATTTACCTGGAACAGTTCCTTCCTCGTAACCAACTTCCATAAGCCATTCGTCAGGATAACCAACAGATGCTCCGTTTACATATCCGTCGATATACTTAGCAAACATATCTTCTGTGAAATCCCACCATTCTTCAACAACAGCATTTGCGTTGTTAACAAAATATTGTGTTAAAAATTCTTTTGCCAACTCAGGAGATTGTTTGTAAAGATTTACAGCTGCTTGTTCGATTGCGGGTTGGAATGCAAATTGTCTACCCTCGATTTCATGTTGTTTGGCTTGCATATCTTCTATCATATAACTGAATTTAAGGTCAGCCCAATTTCCCATCAGGTTGAATGCCCATCCGGCGGTATTTCTGTCGTATTCTCTTAAATGACCGTTTTCATAAGCCTCTGGTAATTCATTCATACCACAATAGAAAGGTACGTATGCTGAAGTATGGGGTGCATCCGGACCAAACCAGATAACTCCGCCAACCGGATCAGGTAAATAATCTCTCGATTGTGTAACAAATACATAAGCACATCTAAAGATTGAAATGGCTCTTTCCCAAGATCCTTTGAGCAATTTACTGCTTCCGTTATATCTGTTAGGCGTACCGAAAGGTCCCGCAGCTAAGCCTTTTGAAAGATCAAATTCTGTTCCTTGATACCAATCTCTTTGAAGATCGATTACATCTGCCACTGAAAGTTTTTTCTCTGGTTTTACAGAGAAAGGGTATTCTCTTGTGAAACTGTCTTCAACCCATGCACTTAATTCAAGTGAAGGTGCAATTCTATCAAATGTTCTCCATACTCTTCTATGACTGTAATATGCGTAACTATATTCTCCGGAACTTGCAACTCTCATCCAATCCAATAATTCTCCGGAATCTTCATCCCATGTTCCTTGTTCCTTGGCTACATCATAAAGATTTGGTGAATACATGATATCTGGATCTTCAGGGTCAATATCTCTAATTCTCATACAATTGGCTTCAACAAAAACTTCTCCATCTGGAACCTTTTTTGCAGCCCAAAGAGCGCTTTTTTGGTCAGGTGAGGCACACATTTCTATTACCCAAATCTCCTGTGTGTCGCCAACAACCAATGTTTCTCCCCAGCCATAATAACCATATTCTACTGCCAAATCGCCCATAAGCTTAACAGCATCTTTTGCTTCGGTGCATCTTTCTAAAGCAATTCGTGAAAGTTCCGAAATATCAAGAATTCTGACATCTTTTTCAGGTGTGGCGTAAGTTTTTGCGCCTGTTGTACATTCGCCAATCGCAAGTTGATGTTCATTCATCATCCCATAGGATGAACCAAAATAGGCATAAGTATGTTCAACCTGAGGGATAAAACCAAGTGGTTCAGTATCGGGATATTCTGCCTTGTCCCATCCTGGTCCTCTGTCGGGACCTACATAAGCAGGATACTGATCCAAATAAGGATAACATGGTCTCATTGTGCCTTTTTCAAAATCCATTGCAGGTGTTCTGATAATTCTAAAATCGCACATTCCACAGTCGCAAGTGTGTGTTACCATAACTGAACCATCAACAGAGGCTCCTTTTGTAACTCCAATAGTGGTACAGGAAAAGCTTATCAAAGCTAATGTTAATAACATAATCGAAATAACTAATAGTTTTTTCATACGTTTTTTCCCCTTTCGCTTATTTTTGGATTTTAAATTCAATTGTTTCCTGTTCACAAATCCAGCGTAAATCCAGATAAAAACTTCGAGAAAAATCTAACCATTGGTTTCGTAACCAAATCGGTTTGGTGTCGTTAATCTTAATAAATCTACTTCCATAAGCCATTGGTTCTCCACAGTCGGGACAGTAACTTCGACCACCAAAATCTTCTTTGTTATACTGGAAATAGACAAAGCTTTCAACCTTCTCTTCTTTGTCCTTCAGCATACCAATAATTGGCGTGTAATCAAATTCCAGAGTAAAGAAGTCTTTAGATTGTTCATTAAAGTAATCTAAATTGAGTATCTCCGGCATGATAAATCCAAAACTATCTGAGGGATGATTTGATAATGCAATCCCATTTTCCATCAGAACTTCATTTGTAAACAGATAAAATTGGATCGTCTTAGTTTCTACACCTCCGACTGTTTTTGATATGGTGACAGTTTCTAAGGCCAAATTTTTGTCCTTTTTAAACTCAAATAGTCTGGCTTGTAGTGTACTTGTACAAAAAACAAGTACTAAAGCAAGTAAAATCAATACATTTTTTTTCATTTGTTCTTCAACCTTTTTTAATGGAGGCATAAAGCCCCCATTCAAATTAAAAATTAAGATTATTCAGTTGGTTTTGCATATTCAGTAGGACCATCTTCATATCCTACTTCTTTTAACCATTTTGCAGGATAACCAACTGATTCTCCGTTTACATAACCATCGTTATATTTTGCAATAAGCATCATATCGAAATTCCACCATTCTTCTACGACATCTTTAGCAGTGTCATTACAGTAATTTGTCAAGAAATCTATTGCTAGTTGTGGATCTTGGTGATAAAGTGCAACTGCAGCATCTTCAATAGCTGGTTGCATCATAACGAGTTTGTCTTCAGTCTTTTTTTGCATAGCTTTAATATCTTCAATGATGTAACTGAATTTGAGATCTGCCCAGTTTCCCGCAAAGGAATGCACCCAGAAAGCTACATTAGGGTCAAATTCATGATGGCTTCCTGTGCTGTATTGTGGAGGAATATCTGTTATACCTGCATAGAAAGGTACATATGCAGTTGTATGAGGGGCATCAGGACCAAACCATAAAACACCACCGATTGGATCCGGTAAATCGCCTCTTAATTGAGCAACGAAACTATAGTCACATCTGAAAATTGAAACGGGTCTTTCCCAAGAGCCTTTAACCAGTTTGTTGCCACCGGCATATCTGTTAGGATTACCAAAAGGACCAGCCGCGAGGCCTTCACCTAGGTCAAATTCGGTTCCCTGATACCAATATCTGTGGAGTTCAAATACATCTTGAACAGTCAGTTTTTCGTCAGGAACAACTGAGAATGGGTAATCTTTTGTGTAGGCATCTTCTACCCATGGGCTTAATTCTAGTGAAGGAGCAACTCTGTTAAGAACACCCCATACTCTTCTTAAACTGTAGTAAGGATGATTATATTCTCCAGGACTTACAGCTTTCAACCAATCAAGAAGTTCTCCTGATTCAGGATCCCACCATTCATTATCTGTAGCAATTTGGTGGAGATTTGGGGAATACATTGTATCCGGATCATTTGGATCTAATTCCCTAATTCTAAATTCATTTGCTTCAACAAAAACAGTTCCATCAGGTACTTTTTTAGCAGCCCAAAGAGCGCTCTTTTTCTCAGGATCTCCGGTCATTTCAAATACCCATGCTTCTTCAGTATCAGCAACTGTTAAAGTTTCTCCCCAGCCGTAATAGCCGTACTCAACTGCTAATGCACCCATCAATTCGATAGCTTCTCTTGCTGTGGTACATCTTTCCATTGCAACTCTTGACAAAGCTGCAATATCAAAAATTCTGACTCCTGGTTCTTCTGTAGCATAAACCTTTGCTCCCGTTGTACATTCACCGATAGCTAATTGGTGTTCGTTTATAACACCATAAACACCATCGATGTATGCATATGTATGCTCTACTTGATCAATATAACCCAGGGGTTCATTTGCTTCAAATCCAGCCGTATCATAACCCGGGCCTCTGCTTTCACCAACATAACGTGGATAAGGCAGAATGAAAGGATATACAGCACGTTTACTTCCAGGTTCAAAATCTTTAGCGGGAACTTTTAGGATTCTAAAATCACATGAACCACAGTCAGCCGTATGTGTTACCATAACTGAACCATCTGCAGATGCGCCTTTTGTAACGATTATGGTTGTACAGGCCATAACCATTAATCCGGTTACTAATAACAAAGCGATTAACAAAATACTTTTCTTCACAGCGAACACCTCTCTTTGAAATTTGTGTACCAAAAGATTCGGTACATGAAACAATTATATCATACGTAATCTAATTTTATTTTTGAGATTAAAATAAAATTCTATTAAAAACTAACTCTAATATTTTATTGTTAAAAGGATAAACAAGAATAAATTAGTGTTATAAAACATAAAACATACATCAATATTAATGCGGTATGCGAAATAAATTAATGATAAATAATACAGTTAAATATATAAAATTAATATAAATAATTAGTTAAACAAAAGTAAATTAATTATGTAGTAAATATTAATCGTAAAAGAAGATAAAACGGAGATAAAAACAGCAGAGTGATGATGGTAAAAAAAGATGTTTTAAGAAACCCGTTTTTAGTCATCGTAAATGAAAGGATCCCCGGAATGATCCATCCTATGGTTTCAAAAAGGATATCTTGGGGGAAAAAGTTGGGAACATACCTTCTCCAAATGAATACGAGCACTGTTGAAATTAAAATAATGAAAATAAAGCGATGTTTTTTGTGAATGATAAATAGCTGATTCAGAATAAAAAAAACTGAAAAAGAAAATGTGGAGAGAAAAAAAGTTCCAATAATTGCCTCAGGATTAAACAGATAAGTAGTTAAGAAAACAGGTACAATTAATCCTCCCGGATTAATGCAAAAAAATTCAGTTATCAATGAAGTGACAGTTATTCCTAACAAGACAAAGATCACATTCATAGATTACTCTCCCATTTCTTCCAAAAATTCACAATCTTTTGACCACTGTTTACATAATTTCCAAAGCCAAAGAACAATGTATTCTCATTATTTTCCATCAATTCAGGAAGTTTATTTATAACTAATTTTTTTACTGGAAAAGAGTAGGTATGTCTTTTTATTGAGTTGAAATGAGGACCGAAAACATATAAAATATTAAAATTCCAATTTTGTTTTCTTAACGCTTTTATCCACGATGATGTTCTTTCGGGTTTATCAGCTCGAGTGCAAAATATTGCAATCTTTTTATGTTTTGGATAATTCTTTATCAATTGGTTATATATTTCTTTTGTAGAATCTTCATCATTTGCTGAAAATGCATTGACAATGATTTTATTCTTATCTAGTTTTTTAACAAAATATACTTCTTCATCAAATTGGAATTTTGAAATTACCGATGAAAGGACTTGATCAGGAATGCCAAATTCTTGACACAATTTGTTCCCGAATCGGATTGTTTGCTCAAAACCGGGTTGTTGATTAATTTTGGACTCATACTCAGAGATTTGGTTTTTCTTTAAATAAATAATTCCTTCTGTTTTTAGATTGGTTGATTCACATAAATCCTTTTCCTCTTCTAAAGTGAGAATTATTGTGTTTTTTGGAGCAGAAGCTAAAAAAACTTTGCATATTTCATTTTTATCATCACCCGTAACACCGATGTGGTCATTTTTGACATTTGTAATGATGTAATAATTCGGGGTAATCATTTGCTGCGTTTCGACTTTTTGATATTCAGGAGTAACACTCATGATCTCTGTGATCAACATATCCGATTGGAGTTTATTTGCTCTATTTAGCAAAACCCTTTTCTGTTCAAGAATACTGACAATGCCTCTACGCTTTATTATTTCGGTTTTACCGTCAGGAAGAATTAACATCGGTTTTGTTCCAGTTACTTTTCCAAGGACATTATATCCGGCTTCTTGAAATAAAGCGGTTAAAAATCTTACCGTAGTTGATTTACCCCTTGAACCAGTGACTGCTATTCTGATTTTTATTTGTTCTTGTATTGTGACAATTTTTTTTGCTTCAAGATGATAAAAAATCATAAGGAGCAATAAAATGAGGCCTGAAAAAAGGATATTCAATAACAACGAACCAATACCTTCCAATCAAATGATTTAACATTGTAAATTATAGCACTAAATTATTGATGAATTTAATTTATTATGACAATTGATCTAAAGATAAAAATTGGTATCTATATGTATTATAATAATAACAAAGATATAAGGTTATTAAGATAAAAAAATGGTATAATTTTTTTTAGTAAGAAAAATTACTTTTGTTTCCTAAACATATGAGGTGATTCTTTGAAAAAGATAATGAAATATATGATTTTTTTGTCGATAGTGATAATTATAAGCATCATTTCCGGAAATGAATTTATAACAATGTGGGAAGATCCGGAACTATTTCCCGGTGATGGTTTGAGTGAAAAAGTAATGCTCAGTGATTGGTTTAATGATTTAAAAAATACACCTTTTGATACGCCTGTTTATATTTTTAGAGGGGAAACGGATGGCGGGAAGCTGCTGCTGCTTGGGGGAACACATGCAAATGAGCCTGCTGCGGCACTATCAGCTATAACGCTTTTAGAAAATATTGATGAATGTAACAGTGGAACGATTTATATCATCCCGTGGGCAAATCATAGTGCAATCACCCATACTGATCAAATGGAAGGAGATCCGCAATTCTTTCATATAGAAACTGCTGATGAAATGAGGCAATTTCGATATGGTTCAAGAAGAACAAACGCCATCCATCAATGGCCTGATCCCACGATATATATTCATCCTGAAGGAACTGTACTTGGTGGGCAAGAAACTACGAATTTAAATAGAAGTTATCCTGGAAGAAAAAATGGTTATTGGACAGAAAAATTAGCTTATGCCATAACTTCTTTAATCCGCCAAGAACAGATTGATTTAGCCATTGACTTACATGAATCCTCTCCGGAGTATCCCGTAAACAACGCTATCGTATTCCATCAAGATGCAGCAGAATTAGCTGTAACTGTTCAAATGATGCTTGAAATGAACGGTATAGATATTGGTTTAGAAGAATCGCCTCCGACCTTAAGAGGGTTGAGTCATAGAGAGTGGGGAGATCATACTGATACACAGGCCGTTCTATTTGAAGTTTCCAATCCGGCACAAGGAAGAATGAGAGGGAAATCCAGCGAAGAATTAATCATAACAGGTAAAGATAAATTTTATGTCAATGCTGCTGAAAGAGGGCAACTGTATGTACCTTATGATGAAAATGGTTATCCTTTGGTTTTACGTGTAGCAAGACATATTGCAACTTTTGATGAATTTCTGACAACTTGGAATATGTTTCATCCTGAAAAACCGATTGAGATTGAGGGTATACCGGGATATCAAATGTTGTTGGAAAAAGGGTTAGGGGCATTTCTCTAACAAATGCTCAAAAAACTAAAGGAGGAATGAACATGAAAAAAGTATTGTTGTTTGTCACCATTGTTAGTCTTATAGCGACATTTACCTTAGCTGCAGTCACTTCACAAACTGTAGCATCCAGCCTTGGTATGGTAGCTGCTGCAAATCCTTATGCAGCAGAAGTGGGTGCAGAGATTTTGGAAAAAGGTGGAAATGCCATTGATGCAGCAATAGCAGTCAGTTTTGCTTTAGGTGTTGTTGAGCCTTATGCGTCAGGACTTGGAGGAGAAGGCTATGCTGTAGTTACACTGGCAAACGGTGAGAAATTTGCTGTTGATTTTAAGAGTATGGCTCCTCAAATAGCTACTTATGAAAAATTGAAAGAATTAGGTCTTTCAATCAGTAAAGTTAAATATACACCAAAAGGAGCATTGGTTCCAGGTATACCGGCAGGTATTCAAAAGATGCTTGAAAACGGAGCCTCAATGTCACTTGAAGAATTAATTCAGCCTGCTATTAATTTGGCAAGAGATGGATTCATAGTCAATGAAACATTTGCAGGGGTAACCAGTGACAATTATGAAAAGTTACTTGAAAATGCTCCTGAATTCTTGAATGAAATGCTTTTATGGGAAGAAGGGGATTTATTCAAGAATGAAGAACTTGCTCAAACGTTAGAAATGATAAAACAAAACGGAATCGATTGTTTCTATCATGGACAAATAGCAGATGCAATAGCAGCTTATATGGAAGCTAATGACGGGTTTATTACAAAGGAAGATATGCAAAATTATATTCCTTATGTAACTGAACCGGTACATGGAACATACAGAGGTTATGATGTCTACGCACCCGGGCCTCCTGTATCCGGTCCGCAATTGATCGCAATATTGAATGTACTTGAGAATTTTAACTTGGGTTTGATGGGACCTTATGACCCGCTTGCTGTTCATATCATTCAGCAGACATTAGTGCTTGAAGATGTAGACAGAAGAAACTATATATCTGACCCTGCATTTTACGATCTTCCGGTTAATGGTTTTATGAGTAAGGATTTTGCCAGATTAAGAGCGATGGTTATTAATTTGGATGAGGCACTTGATCCGGATACTTATTGGGATTATGCCGGTGATGCTTATCCTTTCGAAGAAGGTAAAACGTATGAAGAAGTCATATTATCAAAAGAAAAAGAAGCTGCGGTTGCTCTTGCAGAGAATTATGAATCACCGTCTACGACTCATTTTTCTGTTGTTGATAAAGATGGTAACGCAGTTGCTTGGACTCAGACGCTTTCCAGTTTCTATGGCACAGGATCATATATTAATGGTTTCTTTATGAATAATGAAATAGGGAATTTTGCCTCCAGTTACAGAGATTGGGATATTATCAATCTTGAACCCGGTTTAAGACCCAGAACAACTATTTGTCCGACCGTTATTCAAAAAGACGGAAAAGTTAAGTATGTTATTGGTACACCCGGTGGGGGACGAATTATTTCAACTGTGACACAATTAATTGTTGACTTAGTAGATTTTGGTATGCCTGTAGATGCAGCTGTTAAAATGCCAAAATTTGTTGGATATGCCTTCTATAAAGATGTCCCAATGGAAAAGGGTTTTCCTGAATCTACGGTGCAAGTTCTAGAAGCTATGGGTCATGAAGTATCACTTTATGATTATCCGGATCTTTATTTTGGTGGTCCGAATATTATCTCAGTTGAAGATGACGGCATGATGATTGGTGTAGGATCTATCAGAAGAAATGGTGCTGCTTCAGCTCCTGAAATGTAGAGTGTTACAAAATTGAAGTGAAAGGAAGAATAACATGAAAAAAATTATATTATTTTTGTTAATAGCTTTTTTTGCAGCTTTGGGTTTTTCCAACGATGAAGAGGGATTAACCTTTGAAGAGCCGGTTTTAATAACTTCCGGGGGTCAATCCCCTGGTGCTTTGCAAATGATGGTACTTGCCAAGACGGGTGGTTTGGATTATGTGTTTGAAAAAGACATTCAAGCAACACCTGAAGATATTGAACCATTCAATACAGTCATTATAGTAGTGGGTGCCAGCGGAAAAGGACTTGGAGCTGCGGGTATCGATGTGGATACAGAAATCGAACGTCTTGTCCAACTGGCTCAGACTTCAAAGGAACTTGGTAAGAAAATCATATTAGCACAGATTGAAGGAGCTACCAGAAGGGGTACTTCTTCGGATAAAATAACAGATTCATTGATAGAATTCACTGATTATTTGCTGATTAAAGAAGACGCAAATGAAGATGGGAAATTTACAACGATTTCAGAAGAGGAAGATATTCCACTCTTATTTTTTGAAAAGACATCGGATGTACGGGATATTCTGAAAGAATTATTTGTAAAATAAAATTGCGTACAGCCCGGTATAACCGGGCTGTATTTTTAAAAAAGATTGAGGAGATATCTATGAAAAAGAGTGTACTTATTGTTACAATACTTATTTTTATTTCATTTTCTGTGTTCAGTCAATTTATTTATCCTGATATTAGACCGGGTTATGGCGTAACGGAGACAGGCTGGCTATCGGATTATTTTGAGCCTTTAAAAGATACCAACTTGGATACCCCTGTTTTTATTATGGATAGTGGTGTTCCTGGAGCAACTTTTCTCCTGATGGGAGGGACTCATGCCAGAGAAATAGCAGCCAACGTCAGTGCTTTGGTCTTTTTGGAAAATGCGATAGTGAAAACTGGAAGAGTTATCGTCATGCCGTTTTCAAATAGAAGTGCATTATCCGTTAATGATCAAAGTTCAGACATTCCCCATTTTATTCAGATAGAAAGTAAGAGTGGCCCTAGATATTTGATTTATGGAGATAGAAGAACTGATATTAACGATCAGGGTATTCCTGATCCTGAGCAGTATGTCCATGACCCTTCAGGAATGGTCATTGAAGATGGAGCGGAATCAAGAAATCTAAACCGAAACTATCCCGGAAAACCTGATGGAAATCCTACTCAGCAGCTTGCGTATGGCATTCTTGAATTAATTAGAAAAGAAGGTGTAGATTTTAATTTAGATATGCATGAAAGTGATACACCAAGAAAGTTAACAGATTCGGAAGGTAACGTCTACGAAGGAGGACGTTTAGCCTATATGCTTGTTTGTCATCAAAAGGGATTAGAAATAGGTGCTTTTGCAGTAATGGAAATGGAAGATATGGGTATTCCTATGAATTTGGAAGAATCAAGTTATAAATTTAGAGGTTTGAGTCATCGAGAAATAGGAGATCATTCGGATAGTATTTCTTTTCTCTCTGAATCACCAAATCCTGGTCAGGAAAGGATTGGGGATAACAAAGATGTGATTAATGATCCTGATTTTCCGTTAAAACATCGAGTAGGTATGCATTTGGAATTGATGAAAAAATTGTTTTCTACATTCAACCTATTTAACGAGAAACAACTTGAAGTAGAAAATCTCCCTGAATATCATGTTCTAATGGAAAAAGGCGTTGGTTATTTTCTAAATTAAGGAGTTTTTTATGCCAGAATCGATTTTTTTCTTTGTAATGCTTTTAAGTTTTATATTTTTTGCCGCAATCAAGATACCCATTAGTGTATCATTAATGTTTTCAGCAATTTGTGGTGCTTTAACATCCGGTCATTTCTTTCCAATCAGACACTTAGTTGAAGGCTCTTTTGGTTATTTTGACGCTATTTTAATCATTGCAACGGCAATGATTTTTATGGAGTCCATTAGAGTATCAGGACTTTTAGAGGATTTTGCTCAAAGAATAGCCAGAAAATTTAAAAGTCGCCCGCTTTTTTTATTGATGATTATGACGCTTTTTATTATGAGTGCGGGAATGATAACCGGATCGTCTTCAGCTGCAGTGTTGACGACAGGTGCCATTGCCTACCCGGTATTAAAAGATCTTGGTTTGGATAAGCGTAGAGCAGGTGCTTTGATTGCTATGGCTGCTATATTTGGAATGATAGCCCCTCCAATCAATATCCCTGCTATGATTATTGGTCAAGGGGTAGACATGCCCTATATTGGATTCACAACACCGCTATTGCTTCTTACAGTACCTTTAGCAGTATTAACGGCAGTTTTAATAGGGGTAAAACAAGTCAAAAAGATAGAAGTTCACCAGTTAAAAGTCATGGAACCGATTTCTAGACAATGGATGTTATACATCCCGGTAGTTGTATTAGTTGCATTAATGATTATGGAAAATGTTTCGAGGTTTTCTTTGGGATTACCTTTAGTCTTTTTGTTATGTTCCATAATCGCATCATTAATCGGGAAAAAGAATTTTCTCTCGATTACTGTTAAAGCTTTAAAAGAATCTGTCAATATATTATCCATATTAATTGGAGTGGGTATGTTCATTCAAATTATGACTTTGAATGGTACACGAGGATTAATTGTTGATTTCCTTAACAATTTACCGGATATGGCACTCATTTTGGGTATTGCATTTGGTGTTCCTCTATTTGGTGCGGTTTCTTCATATGGATCAGCCTCTGTGCTGGGCGTTCCATTTTTATTAGCTTTTCTTGGTAATAACGACATCATGGTTTGTGCTGCTCTATCATTGTTAGCCGGTCTTGGAGATATGGTCCCACCAACGGCATTGGCAGGTATTTTTGCAGCCCATGTTGTTGATGAAAAGAATTATTTTAAAGTCTGGATTAAAGCCTTACCTTCTTTTTTTATCACAATGTTGGTTGGAACCTTGGCACTTTATTATTCAGATGAAATTGCTCGAATGGCTAATTCTAATCTCTTTTATCCGTTTTTTTTGGGCGCGATCGTGTTAATTAGTATTTCTTTTCTTCTAGTGGATAGAAAAAGATATCGGAGTGATGAAATATGATGCTGATTTATATTTTATTAACAATCTTTATTGTTGGAATATATCTTTATATTGCCTGGAAAGATGCAAAAAAATGGGATTGGGTAATGATAGCCATGATAATTATTCCGATGATCTTACGAATTTTCAGAATAAAGTGATTGATTAAATTTCGACAAATAAAGCGAGGTGTGTTTTTCCTCGCTTTTTTCTTTTTTTGCTGATACATTTAAAGTGTTATAATTATCATGATGAAATGGTATAAAAAAAAGATGGATGAAGGAAAGTGATTAATATGATTAAAAGAATTGTTTTTATATTGTTATTTTCTCTAATCGTTTTGACGTTATTTGGTGAAAAAGTCGTTATGGTTTTTCCAAGCGATGATGATGTTATCGTTTTATTTAACGATAATTCCTGGTTTTATCATTCACAAATTTCCTGGTACGACATGGTTGATTTTACTCATTTTGACGAGGAAAGCGGATTTGCAATTCTGGAAGAAAATTCATATCGTATAGGAGAGAATCAAATCATGATACAAGGAGTTGCCATGAACACATCCAAAGTTGAAAAAAGATGTGAGATGGCCTATACCCTATTTGGTGAAAATCAGGATTTTTTAACTAATGAAAAGCTGATATCTAGAGATGTAGTCAAACCGGGGCATCTTTTACAGTATGAAATTATTTTCGATGATTTCCAGGGCATTCCGAAATATGTAAAATTTGATTATATTCGAAATTCTAACGAATAAAGAGGTGTTTGAATGAATATTACAGATGCAATTACGCAAAGGAGAACTATCCGAAAATACAAACAACATACAATACCAATCGATATTCAAAAAAATCTTGTTAATGCAGCCAGATTGGCACCATCAGCCATGAATAAACAACCATTGGAATATGTTGTAATAAATGACAAACGATTGGTAGACAGCATATTTGAACAAGTTAGGTGGGCTGGTTATATTGCCCCGAGGGGAACACCGTCAGAAGGCGAAAAACCTACAGCTTTTATTTTGATTTTGATAAAAAAGGAATTGAAAACGGCTTATACTTACCATGATATTGGTGCAGCAGCTCAGAATATGATGCTTCAGGCTGAAGAATATGATATTGGCTGTTGCTGGATCGGTAGTCTCAATAAAGAGAAGGTAAGAGAAATCCTGAATATTCCCGTAGAGTATGAACTGGATACTATTATTGCAATAGGCTATAAAGGCGAAGAATCTGAATATTATGATTCCGATGTAACTGTAAAATATGATAAGATCGATGGTAAGTATAAAGTCCCGAAACGAAAACTTGAAACGATCACACATTTTAACGCATTTTGAGAGGTGTTCATTATTGAGAGAAAAGAAGTTATGAAAAAAACAATTATTTCAGGTTTATTAATCTTTTTTAGCCTTTCTCTTTTTTCTTTTGACAATTTTGAAATAGAAAAATCATGGAGAGAAAAAGGATATACAGTTATTGAAGAAGACAATTTAAAGATTGTAGAGCTTTCGTTTCAGTTTGACAACGTATTATCGCTTGATGAATCATCTCAAGAGCTCTATATCATCACTTATTTGAACCAAAACACATCAAAACCTGACAATACTTATATCAGTGATATTGAAAAGGTTTTAATGAATTCAGCCTTTACTGAAGCAGTGATTAGCAGTATTACAAATCACTTGGGCAAACAGGAAACTTGGGAAAATTCTTTTTTTGCAACTGATTCGCTGCAAGTGAATACAATGTTGTATGATCTAATGACACCTATTTTGAGAGTGAATGAAGTCGAAAAAAAGACTGTAAATCAAATATCAGTTGAAAATGAAAAAGAAGCAACTATAAAGAAGACCGAAGAAAATTTGGATGTCTTAAAAACAGAACTTGAAGAGATAAAAGGCGAAAATCAAAAACTAAACTTGGAGACTGAAATACTGTCCAATGAAAATGCTGTTTTGAAAAAATCAAATCAAAATTTAAAAGAAGAACTTGAGAAATTCAAGAATCTTTCAGAATATAAAGACAGAACAATATCCGGATTAAAAAATACAATCGATCGATATGTGGGTATTGAAAAACAAAAGAATGAGACGATAGAAGACCTTCAAAAGAAAAATGAAGAACTTAAGAAAGAAAATTCACTCAAAGAGGCTGATTACCTAAGAATTGTTCATGACCTGGAATCTGAGATAGAATCGTTGGAATTAACGATTACAAAAAAAATGTTGGAAATAAAACTGATCAAAGAGATGGAAGAACAACTTTTGGAAAGAATTAAGCAATTGAAAGAGATAAATAAGAATCAAATTGAACAATTACAAATGGAAAGTAGTCCGAATGGCATTAATGATACCAATCAAAAAACTCATAATATCTCAAATCAAATAGAAGAAGAAAAAAAACCATTAACCATTGAATCGACAAGAATAACAGTAATGAATCAAAAAGAACTCGAAAAAAACAATGAGGAAACACCTACAAACGTTCTTAAGAAAAAAAAATCACAAGAAGAGTATCAATCACTTCCATTGTTGAAAAAAGTACTTGTTTATAATAAAGGAGTTAAAACAGTTACAATAGAAAATGTATACAATAATAATGGTGATTTAATCAGAGAGCAGTTCCTGTCTCCCGAAGGAAAAACTATGATGATTACCGAAATAGAATATAATTCATATGGGAAGGTTAAAGCAAGAATTAATTATGAAAACTCCCAAATGGTTGGGAAACACATATTACAGTATGATAATCATCAAAGAGTTCTCAGAGTCTTTGCGTATAATCAAGAATCATTGACTCATTATTCGTTACTTGAATATGATGAAACTATCTCCAAAACACAACCGATCAAAGTAAAATATTTTGTTGATAATCAGTTGGATTCTTATGAAGAAAATGAATTTAACCAAGAAGAAAAGCTAATCAAGACGGTTCAAAAAAAACCGGATGGAGAAATCCTTTCCCAAAAAACTTATGAATATAAGAATGATGAACTTCAAAAGATTATTTTCTATCAATTTGGGGAGAAAACCAGTTATCAGATCATGAAATATGATGAAAAAGGCTTGCAACAATCACAGATAACATATGATGCAAACGATCAAATGGTTTCAGAGATGATATTTATTTGGGATGAAGCGGAATAACTTCATCCCAAAATTGAAAGAAATTTAGCTTTTTTTTAACCAATTCAAAACTTCCTGTTTCGAGCAGCTTGCAAGGGCAATATAATTATCCGCTGCACCATAATAAACTAAATACTGATCTTTGTAGTCTATTAAAGCATCTGTAAATACGACCTGTGGTACGCCACCAAAAATTTCCCATTCTTCTTTGGGTTCTAAGATAGGTTCAGTCGTGCGTTTTATGACTTTAGAAGGATCTTCCAAGTCCAAAAGCATGAAACCCAAGCGATAAGTTAATCTGGAAGGCTCAGGAGCGTGTTTTTGGACAGCGTGATAAACCAAAAGCCAACCATCAGGTGTTTTGACGGGAGGACCCCCGGCTCCGATTTTTTCGTTTTCCCAATGATTGTTTATAGGATCAGCGACTTTTTTATGACCGCTCCAATGCACTAAATCATCCGAATAGGTGATCCAAATACTGGGAGGATCTCTGTGGAGCATGACATATTTTCCATTAATTCTTTCCGGGAATAAAACCGCATCTTTATCCGGATCAAAATCCGGGAGAATCACACCATATCTTTTCCAGCTTATGAAATTATCTGTGGAAGCCAGCGCAATCTTTATCCCCTCGGGAGAATAAGCCGTATAAGTCATATAGTATTTATTTTCTATTTGTGTGATTCTTGGATCCTCAACACCATAAAGTTCTTCTTTAATTGCCGGAGAAAAAACAGGTTTTTCCATTCGATTAAAATGTAAACCATCCAAACTTACTGCATAACCCATTCTGGAAACCATATCAGCGCCCTGTGCCCTGTAAAGCATGTGAAAAACACTGCCATCATAAACAACAGCAGGATTAAAAACATATCTTGATTCCCATAAATGTTGAGGATTAGGTCCAAATAGGGGGTTTAGCTGACTTCTTTTTAATTTTAAACACATAACGATCACCAACTTGATATAAAATTTATTTGAATGATACAGCAATACCTTCCAAGAAGTATTTTCTGAAAATCAAAAACAGGAGAACCATCGGCATAGTCTGAATAACCGCCCCGGATAATAAGGCACCAATTTGTGAACCGTATTCGTGGTTAAAACTGGCTAAAAGGACTGACAAAGGCATTTTATCATAATCACTGATTAAAATGAGCGGGGTCAGGAAGTTATCCCAGATACCAATAAATGTGAACAAACCAACTATACTGGCAGTAGACCGGGCAAGCGGTATCATGATGGAAAACACAATTCTTGTTTCAGAAGCGCCTTCCATTCTCGCAGCTTCTATAAAATCGTTGGGTATATTTCGAAAACTTTGAGTGAACATAAAAACTCCCCAAGCACCAAACAAAGCAGGAATGATAAGACCAGCAAGTGAGTTTAAAAGCCCCAATGCCTTAACAACGACAAAAGTTGGGATGGTAAACATAAATCCCGGGAAAAGCATTTGAAAAATTGTGAAATTTTTAAGAATAGTCCCGCCAAGGAATTTGAATTTAGCGATTCCATATCCCACAAGTGCAGAAGTAAATACAACACTGGAAGTAACAGTAACAGAAACAAAAATACTATTCATGAGTGATCTGATAAAGTCCCTATTCATTTTTTCAGCTGTACTGAAGATAAACTGGTAATTTTCCATAGTAAAAACCGAAGGCCAGAATTGTGTATATATTTCTCTTTGTGGTTTTAAACTTGAGAAAACAAGCCAAAAATAAGGATAGAGCCAAAAAAGAGCCAGTATCAACATAATCATCTCAAAAATAATGGTTGTCACTCGTTTTTTTGTTTTGCTCATACCAGATTCACTTCCTTTTCAATGCTCTTTCGAACCAGGAAAATGCAACCGAAACTTATACCGGCTGCTAAAATACTGATGACAGACGCAAAACCCGGACCTGTTGAAGTGAATTTTCTAAACGCATTTTCATAAATATACATCATAAACATATAGGTTCGCTTCATTGGTCCCCCACCGGTTATAAGATAGGGTTCTGTGAATATGCCAAATGATAAAGTGATTTGTAACACTAATACCATCACCAATGAAGGATTTAACAACGGTAATGTAATTTTTGTGAATTGCTTCCATTTAGTTGCCCCATCAAGTTTGGCTGCTTCATAAAGTGATTTGGGAATAGCATTCAAACCGGCAAGAAAGATCAAACCATAATATCCGATAAATTTCCATGAAACCATTAATGCGATAGCGAGGAGTGCAAGTTGAGGTCTTGAAAACCAGGGTATTGTAAAATTGAAATGTTCAAAAAGAAATCGATTGATTGGGCCACTTTCAGACAAAATCTTTTGAAATACGATTGAATAACCCACCCCTGAAGAAATATTTGCTACCAGAAAAGATAAAACAACAAAGGTCTTAAAATACCTGAGTCTGTTAAATGCTATACCCAAAAGGATTGCTGCAACAAGTGCAATCGGGATAAAGTAAAGCATGAAATTGGCCGTATTTAGAAGAACCAACCAAAAGATTTCATCTGTCAAAACTCGTCTGAAATTATCAAATCCTACCCACTTCGGAGGGGTTAGATAGTTCCACTTTACGAACATTAGGTACCCCAACCATCCAAGAGCATAACCGAAAAAAATCGCCTGATGAATGATATAGGGTGTGATGAGTGTCCATCCCTTGATCGCATTCATCCTTTTAAATTTAGATTTTTTCTCTTTCATGGCCCCTCCTTAATGGGTGTTAAGTCTGTTAAAAAATTGTTTAAAATAACTCTCTGTTGATTCGACTAATACAATTCTTGATGATTTCCTCAGCACTTTTATCAACTAAATATATAGGTTCGGTTAAATGTGTTGTCATAATATCCTGAACCTCGGTTGTCTTTGAGATCAATGCAGGTGGTACACTATTGGGAACAGCTTTTGCATATAATTCCAACATCGGATTTTCCTTAATGATTGTTTTAAATAACTCGTTCGATGTTAAGTCAGAACGAACAGGAGGCAAACCTGTCATTTCAAACCACAATTTATCATGTTCAGGATTTGAATAGACCCATTTCATAAATTCCCATGCAGCGTCTTTATTTTTAGAGTTCTTAAACATGACCATGCCCTTTGTATCTGCGAATGTTTTGATGGGTTGATCGGCCGGATAATCATCCGGAACCGGGGGATAACTCATAACAATCTTATCAGGGAAGATTTCAGGGAACATATTTTGAGCTTCCGGGATCGACCAGGGTCCCATCAGTTGACCTGCGAGATGTCCCGTATAAAGAGGGTTATCCAACATATCCGTTGAAGTCCAACCCTCATCAAAAAGTCTTTGCCCGAACTCGACCACTGCTATCCCTG
>Ga0272443_10001809_pt1 | contig 29380 bp, 16 predicted proteins | sample SSMAcet12_FD_193581 | JGI IMG/M metagenome (GOLD analysis project Ga0272443, IMG submission 193581) | Marine sediment archaeal communities from Little Sippewissett salt marsh, Falmouth, MA, United States - SSM-Acet-12 | ecosystem: Environmental > Aquatic > Marine > Wetlands > Sediment ... | reverse complement strand
CGTTGAGGACCAGCCTGTCCCCCTCCTCGATCCTCGCCTTGCTGGAGGTCACGATCAGGTCCGTGGGCTCCCTGTTGGATATGAGAGGGTCCCTCGGATCGGGGTCCGCATCGTTTGTAACGCCGTCGCCGTCCATATCGGTATCCATGGCATCCAGAAGACCGTCGTTGTCAAGGTCGATATCGGCATAGGTCGAATTATCTGAGGGGACAGAATCCATATAGGTGAAGAGCTGGGTGACCTCCGCCTCGGGATCCGTGATATTCTCCACCTGCACCTCGAAGGCTTTGATTATGAATGTGCCCGAGGTCACTTCGTACGGTCTGACCAGCGGCTCGACGTGGGTGCCCACAGGCGGTTTCTCCACGATTATCACGGTCTGCCCCTCGTCCGTTCTGTATCTGAAACCCAGCGAGGAGGTCTCCACTTCCCCTACGGTCCCGGAGAACAGCCGGACGGATCCGTATCTGACATCCATGTCACAGTTGTCCGTTTCCATGGCGTACACCAGGTAGGAATCCCCCGTATCCGCCACTATGTAAGGATATGGGAAACCTTCCACGTCTTTTAGCCCCTCTTCTCCCTCGGTAAGGAGGTCCCCCGCTGAGAGTACCATCGCCTGGTCCAGATGCTTGAACCCGGCCGAAAGAGGGGCGGTAAGGTTGAGATTTATCATTATCCCCTCATCTATGCCCGCCAGACTGTCCAGTGCATCGTCCAGGTCCCCGAGCAGGTCTCCGGAACCATTCCCGGGCAGGTCGTCACTGGCCTGGAACTGCACGGTGTTCGGTGTGGGCTCGGAATAGTACCACTGGTGGTCGACACCCGGCTGGTACCACTCGTAAGAGCCGCCGTTGAACACCGCACCTTCCATTGTGAAACGGATGGTATCGATATCGCTTTGGTTATCCCGGTTGAAGATCGGGAAGGAGACCTTCATCTCCTGTCCTGCCCCGTATATCAGGATATCTCCCGGAAGACCGGGAAGCCCGATATGTCCTTCCACCCTGTCCATCTCCGCCTCCACCTGAGATGGGTTCGGGTCGGCAACAGTCCTGTCGCAGTTGGAGTCGTAGGTCAGTAGACCCGCCATCGCACCCATCAACAGCCCGCAAACGACCAATACAGAATACTTATCCCGATCAGATACCGGCACCTTTATCTCTCCTGTAAAATACGGGGCACATTCCCTGTCCCGAATCACCTTTCAACTACTATTTCAAATTTGTCGGGATGTATCCGAAAGATGGCAGGGCCCAACTTTCGGGCACCCTCCCCGGCCTGGAACGGATATATATCAAACATGCCATTTACACACTGGGGCGTGAAATGCTCATCCACACTACATGGTACGGGACATTCCTCTACGAGGAGGATAACGGCGAGTGGAAAGAGAGGGCCTTCCGGGGGGCGGAAAGGGAGAGCCAAAAGATCGCGGATGACCTCGGAATGGTTGCCAGAGGTGATATACTGGACCGGGAGAGGGAGATCTCATCGGATGCTGGGATCACCCACGTGACGGTTGAGAGGTTGAAAAGAGTATTCCCTGACGCTGCACTCGTTCCCCATAAGGACCTTATGGTCACCCCCCCTGACGAGCTGGATTACGACATGGGGCTCTTGATCGAGGCACAGATAAGGCTCGCTTCAGAAAGGGGTACCGACGACGATTCCAACATCCTATCGGGTGTGGGAGCCCTGAGCGACATCGACAACGCACTGAACCTGATGATGGAGAGGGTCAGGGAGTGGTATTCGAAGGTATGGCCCGAGGCGGATTCGTTAACAGAGAGCCAGGAGGTCCTGATGGACATATCCGGCCTGAGGCCTCCTGCCGATATCGTGAATTCCCGGGAAACGGAAAGCCCGACCGATAAGGAGGTTCCGGCACCCCCGGAAGGGTGCGGGACGTTGGCAGCCTCTGCACTGGACCTGATGAGGGCAAGATCACGGATGGAGGACATAATAAGCTCCGAGATGGAACGCTCCGCCCCCAACCTGTCAGATGTGGTGGGCCCCCTTATCGGCGCCAGGCTGATACATTCTGCCGGCGGCCTCCAGAGGCTGGCGCTTCTGCCCTCATCCACCGTACAGGTTCTGGGTGCCGAGAAGGCCTTCTTCAGGTTCCTCAAGGAGGGGGGGAGGCCTCCGAAACACGGTGTTCTGTTCCAGCACCCCTTCGTCCATTCGGCCCCCCAGCACCAGAGGGGAAGCATAGCCAGGGCCATGGCAGCGGCCGCATCAAGGGCGGCCAGGCTGGATGCTTTCGGAGGGGAGGGGGGCTCCGCGATCAGGCAGGAGCTGGAGGCCCGGCTGACCCACATCAGGGAGAACAAGAAGAGGAAAGGGGGGCCCAAGGGGGGCAGGCAGCCTCCCTTCAGGGAGGGATGGTGGGCGGACAAGGGCAAACCCCGACACAGGGGAAAAGGCCGGAAGAGGAAGAAAGGCAGGTGAAGAGGCCTTTGACAATAAGTATCCCGGATAAGATGGATAAAAGGGTACTTGATGCCCTAAAACTATGGGGAATAGAGGATTTCTACCCACCGCAGAGGGACTCTTTGGAACTTATCGTGTCCGGCAAGAACATAGTTGCCTGCGTGCCCACGGCGGCGGGCAAGTCGATCATCGCATACATGGCGGTGCTCAACAGGGTCTTCAAGAAGAAGAAGAAGGCGCTCTATATAGTCCCGCTCAGGGCGCTTGCGACAGAAAAATACGATGAGCTGAGACAGCTGGGCAGGATGGGGTTGACCGTCGCTTTGTCCTACGGGGATTACGATGACGACGACAGCCGCCTTGAGAGGTACGATATCGTCATAGCCACCTCCGAGAAGGCGGATTCGCTTCTGCGCCACAGGACCAGATGGCTCAGGGACCTAAGCGTCATAGTGGCCGATGAGGTGCACCTGCTCGACGATAGCAAGAGGGGACCCACACTCGAGGTGATCCTTACCCGGTTCAAGCAGCTAAATACGAGAGCCCAGATGGTATGTCTCTCCGCTACCGTGAAGAACGCGGAGGAGATCGCCTCATGGCTGGACGCGGACCTGATAAAAAGCGATTTCAGGCCAGTTTCACTGAAGGAGGGGGTCCTCTTCGATGACACGATAACCTTCGGCGACGGGAGCTCGAGGACGATAGGGATCACCACAGGGGACCCCGTGAAGGATGCAGTGCTGGACGTGATCGAGGATTCCGGCGGCCAGGCACTTGTCTTCGTGAACACAAGGAGGTCCGCCGAATCCGCTGCGGAGCAGATGGCGAAGGTGCTTGCCCCGAAGCTCGTTGAGCAGGAGGCCCGATCTCTTAGGGGTCTGTCGGATTCGATGGGGAACGGGAATACCCGGATAGAAAAACGGCTCAAACGCTCGATACTGGGGGGTGTCTCATTTCACCACGCGGGCCTTTCCAACGAGCACAGACGCGCGGTGGAGGCGGCATTCAAGAAAAGGAAGTTGAAAGCCCTTTTCGCGACCCCCACCCTGGCCGCGGGGATAAACCTCCCCGCAAGAAGGGTGATAGTGAGGGACTGGACCCGATTCGAGCAGTTCAATCCAAGGGCCCCCATTCCGGTGCTTGAGATAAAACAGATGTTCGGAAGGGCAGGAAGGCCCGGTTATGACACGGAGGGCGAATCGCTTGTACTTGCCCGGAACGAGGACGAGGTGGCACTGCTTACCGAGAGATACCTCTGGGGAGAACCCGAGGAGGTGTTCTCAAAGCTTGGCTCAATGCCAGCTCTCAGGACCCATCTGCTCTCGTCCTTTGCAACCAATTACGTTAGGGATATGAACGAGATGTGGGATTTCATCCGGTCGACCTTCTTCTCCCATCAGAACGACACCTGGAGGATCTCGGCGGAGATAGAAAGGGTGATGGAATTCCTTGAGGAGGAGGGGTTCCTGAAGAGGAATGGGGACGAGGTGGAGGCGACCGATATGGGAAAGAGGGTCGCCCGGCTCTATATAGATCCCCTCTCCGCGGTCGTGCTGAAGAGGGCCCTTTCCGGAAGGCCAAAGAGGTTCACACCCTTTTCGATACTGCAGGCGGTGTCCTACACCCCGGATATCCCCTCGTTGTTCGTGAGGGGAAAGGATTACGATCTCGTTGTGGAGAAGATGTACGAGCGTGAGGACGAGCTCATGCTCGAGATACCGCAGGACAGCGCTGATTATGATCTTTTCCTGGCCTCGGTGAAGACCGCACTCCTTTTCATGGAGTGGATAGGGGAGAACGATGCAGGTGTAGAGGCATCCGAGGAGAGGCTCGAGAAGCTATTCAACGTCGGTCCGGGGGATGTGAGGAACAAGGTGGAGACCGCAATATGGTTGCTCTACTCGATGAGGGAGCTTTCCAGGCTGGTGGGATCCGATATGGCCAATGGGATAGATATTGTCACCATGAGGATGGAGCACGGGATCAAAAAGGAGCTGATACCGCTCGTGAAGCTGAAGAACATCGGTAGGGTCAGGGCCAGGAGCCTCTTCGAGGCTGGGATCCGGGGTCCGGACGATATCAGGAAGGCCACCATCTCAAGGCTGGCGGGTGTGAGGGGGATAGGACGCCACCTTGCATCCGCCCTGAAAGGGGAGGTCTCCGGGGAAGCGGAGGATATCCTCGAGGATGATGAGGAGGGTTCCAAGCAGACACTGCTGATGGATTTCCGCTGAGGATTGGGCCCCGCCAACGTGTCAGATACCGATCGGAACATTAAAAGAAATGTGATCATCCGGACCCTATGTACAATTCCGTTCTTACCACTTCTAATCGCCCTTGACGGACACTTCAGGTCCCCTTATAAGGGCGCATGCTTTTAATAAGGCCCCACCTTACCTTTTCCAATGGGACTCGACGACGGAATGGAGAGGGCAAAGGAGGGTTTCTTCTTTTTTCTCCCCGTTTTGACGGTGATCCTCCTTGCCTCCCTCTTCGGACTGATGGCTACGCTCTCGGCCACCAAGGTGGAGGCCACCGTATTCACTGCAGAGGAGGAGTCAGGTACGGCGGGGCAGGCAGGTGCCGGCCTGTCCAACGCCCTTCTCTTCATAATACCCGCTGTGGTAGGTAGTTTCGGGATAGTTGCACTAATCAAGAGCGGAAAGAAGAGGCTTTTAAAGAACATATTCCGCGCGCTCCTGACGTTCGCCACAGGTATAATGATAGTGTTCTTCCTCTACATGTTCAATCAGGCCCTGGCGGAGAGGGTCTGGTATGTCCTGATGACGCCATTCCCCTTCATCGGGTCCACATACACGATATACTACGACATGGGTGCTGTGTTCATGTTCCTGATAGGGGGCATGCTCGCAGGGTACTTCGTGACCTCGGTGATCCTCTCCGACAAGTTCACGAGGAAGGAAAGGAACGGTGCCCTGATCGTGATCTCCTCGCTGATGGGAGCCTTCATGGCGGTGATACTGCCCACGTGGACCGTTGTGTTCTTGCTTTTGGCGTTAGCGGTCTGGGACATATATGCTGTCTTCAGGGGCCCCATCAAACAGATGGTTGAGATGAACGCCAGCGGCAACCTGATGGGAAGGTTCGACCCGCTGGGCGACGACGACCCCGAATTCCCCTTCGAGAACCTTACATACGAAGCCGACTACTGGGCGCTGGGAATAGGGGATCTCGTATTCTACTCTGTCCTGGGGGCACATTCCTTTTTCTACTCGATCCCATACGTGAGGGAGGAGGGGTACTGGATGCTCCTTTTCTTCTTCATCCCGGTGGTTATTGCGATCCTGATAGGTTTCGCCTACACCATATACAGGCTGACAAAGGGGGGGAGGGGAGCCATCCTTCCCGGCCTCCCGGTCCCCATGTTCCTGGGCGTTTCCGTGTTCCTGATAATGATGGCCCTTGCGGCAGTGCTATTCTGAAGGCCCCCTCAGCCTCACAATGACGGGCTCGCTTTCCACAATTTTCTCGAGGGGCCAGAGCCCGGTCCTGTCCACCACCTCGAAAGAATCGATCAGCCCAACTGCCGCATCGTATCTCGTACCAACACACTCCCTGCAGGGGAGACCTCCAAGGCCGGTCTGTCTGAAAGTATATCCTCCGTGTTTTAGGTTTTTCAGATACTCCCCCGAAAGGAGAGGGTACCGGTTGTCAACGGATATCCTGGGGGATCCCCGGAGCTCTCTCCAATCGCTTCCCAGGGGGCCCATGAGAGCCAGCGCGGGTCTGCCGTATATGGAATCCTCATCGTACCAGGAGATCCTTCCGACCTCAACGATACCTCCCCTTTCGCCCCCCCTCATAAGTTCCTCCTCCAGGTCGGCGCTCCAGATCAGACCGCAAGCCACGATACGGTTCTCCTGACAGTGGTTAAGTGTGAAAATGAAATCCTTTCGCTTGACCATGACCGGATGTGCCTTTGCGCACCCGCTGTTTTTCAGCAGGTCCGAGCCTAGTTCGTAGAGCCTCGCATCCTCATCAGCGACCATCAGCAGGTCGCATCCTTCAAGGGGGTCATTGTCCCCGTACAGCACTATCTCTGTCTCGATCAAATCCAAACCTCCAAAAAAGGGCCCATTTGGAATTGACCGCTCTTTCCCTCTATAACTGGCACCTGGCCCACATGCGCTTATGCATGGGGCCGGGGCGTACATGCCCCTTGGTTGCAGGGTAAGAACGGTATCCAAGCATATGGAACTCCCGCCACCCAGAGGGCACGTTCTGATATTTAAATTGAACCCGCAGGTTGCCCCGGTACCGGATACCTCCTTCAACTTTTTAGGTTCCGCCCCCTGGCATCAACCGAGAGCTGTTTGAGGAAGTTCACGGCCTTGACAACATCATCGGCATAGAGGTCAGCACCCATCTCGGCGACCACCTTGTCGTTCAGAGAGGCACCACCGGCTATCACCCTGACATCGAGACCCTCGTCCCTGAGGCCCTTCACGATCTCCCCTATCCTTCCCGCCGTGGTCGTCATCATGGCCGAAAGGCCCAGGGCGACCGGCCTTCTGTTTCGGACCTCCTCCAGTATCTTTGCAGCAGGGACATCCTTGCCCAGGTCGATCACATCGTAACCGGAGGACCTTATCACTGCCGCCGCTATGTTCTTACCGATATCGTGGATGTCCCCCTGGACCGTGGCGATCACGAAGGTCTCCTTTCCGGCACCCTTGGGGAGCCTCTTTTCCACCTCCTCGAAACAGCTCCTGGAGGTCTGGGCTGCAAGTATGAGCTGAGGCAGGAAGACCTTTCCCCTGGAATATAGGCTGCCTACCGTCTCCATAGCAGGTTTCAGGTCCTCCTCAAGGACCCTCAGGGCATCCTTCTCCTTCAGGAGCTTTCCGGTGATGGAGAACGCATCCTTCTCCTTTCCTTCAAGGAGGCATCTTACGAACTCATCCTCCACTCCCACATCAGCCTTGGGCAGTTCACCCCTTCCCGCGACAACAAGGCTGGAGCGCAGCATTCCCGAAAGGGTCTCATCGAGCGGGTTCATTATAGCCGATGAGAGCCCCCTCTCGACCGCCATGGAGAGGAAACTTGCATTGTAGAACGTCCTGTCAGGCAGGCCGAAGGAGAGGTTGGATAGGCCGCAGACGCTCAACAGCCCTTCCGCTGTCATCCATCCGAGTGCTTCAAGCGTGTCCCGCGGGTCGTTCCCGGCACCCAGGGAGAGGACTATCGGATCAAATACGATCCTCTCTGGTTCTATTCCCTTCCTGACAATGGACAGAAGGGCTCCCTCCACGGCCCCGATCCTGTCCTTGCCGGACCTTGGTACCTCCCTTCCCATCGCCAGGACGATAAGCATCCCCCCGTACCTTCGGATGAGGTCCAGCTTCTTTTCGAGGTCCCCCTCCTCGACAGAGGAGGAGTTAACTAGCGGTCTGCCCGGGTATATCCTCATCAACCTCTCGAGCACCTCCACAGTCTGGACATCGAGGGATACGGGGGTGCCCAGTTCGTAGGCTATCCTCAGGACCGCCCTTTCCATCAGATCGAGGGGGATGGAGCTCTCGTGCCCGAAGTTGACATCCAGAACCCGGGCGCCCGATGCAGCCTGTTTTCCTGCCTCCTCCATGACCAGGTCGAGGTCGCCCCCCTCCATGGCCTCCCTCAGCCTCTTCCTTCCCGCCGGATTGACCCTCTCACCTATTACGACGAAGTCATCGAAGGTTATCATGTTCAGAGGGGAGGTCACGGCCGATATCTTACGGGTCTCCCTCTCCGCAGGAGGCCTATCGCCTATTGTACGCCTCAGAACTGAGATGTGCCCCCAATGGGTTCCGCAGCACCCTCCCACGACATTTGCCCCCGCCTCCAGGAAGGTTTCGCAGTATTTCGAGAACTCCTCCGGCCCCACTGGATAAATTGTACCTTCCCCGCTCATGATGGGAAGCCCCGCATTCGGCTCCACGAAGAGGGGTTTGTTTGAATGGGCCGCCAGCTCCTGAAAAACGGGTATCATCTCCTCGGGGCCGAGTGAGCAGTTGATACCAAGGGCATCCACCTCAAGGTCTCCCATGGTCACGGCGAAGTTCCTCGGATCGGTCCCGGTAAGGGTCCTGCCGCTCCTGTCGAATGTCATCATGGCTGTTAAGAAGACCTCCTCCGAGATGCCCCTTACCGCCAGTACCGCGGCTTTCAGCTCCTGTATGTCGGAGAAAGTCTCCAGTATTATCCCATCCACGCCCTCATCTATCATTATAGATGCAGTTCTTGAGAAATTATCGTAGAACAGATCGAAGGTCCCCTCCCCGAGGGGGTAGGGTAAGAGACCTGTCGGCCCGATATCACCAAGGACGATCGTCTCACTCCCCGCCGCTTTCCTTGCAAGCTTCACAGCATCCCTAACGATCCGTTCTTGGTCCTCTATCCCGCTGCTCTTCAGCTTGACGGGAGTCGCCCCGAAGGTGTTGGTGAGTAAGATATCCGCCCCTGCTCGTACATATCCGGAGTGCACCTCGAGAACAAGGTCCGGATCCGTCAGATTGAGGAGGTCCGGGACTCCCGGGTCTTCTCCCTTTTTCCTTATGAACTCCGCACCGTAGGAGCCGTCAAGCATAAGGACCCTCTCCTTCAGCATCGAGGCGATCCGTTCTCTGGTCCTCATTCCACCACCCCTTTATGATTGAAAAATGGGTTTATTTCGTCCATGGCAAGTGCTGCTTCATACGCTTTGTGTAACCATATCGCGGAGTTACCCTTTACCATCCCTGCACCTCCATCCTATTAGAGCGGATATGGACTTCCTTGGCACCAGCTGATAGGACCCCTCGACAAAGGTGATGCCGATCCTGCCCGCGCCGAGTTCCCCGATCATCCATTCGTTCAGGCAAAGTGGCAGATCCCCGTAACCTGGGGAGATCCTGGTACCACCGAGCTCCCCCTTTTGTCCTCTGAGGTCGTTATCAATGCACCTTACGAAGAACTCCACAAGCTCCGATGCGATACCGTCCATGAAGAAGGACCCGATGGTGTCCCCTTCCTTTTCCCTCTCGCTTATGATCGAATCCACATCCTTTCCCAGCGTCGCCACGAGCAGGGTGGCCCCGGACATCCCGGAGAGGTGCTTTCTGGCAAGCTCCCCGGGCACTTCCCTGTCACCGATGGTGATCCTATTCTCAACGTAATCCAGCGCTCTCTCGTCAAGGAGGGCCCTTGGCATGGAATTTGAGAGCACCTTCTCCAGCGAGGAACCGAATAGAGCGTGGAAATCGGTAGGCACCTCCCCTTCTCCCTTGAAACCCAGCCTTCCGGCCAACACGGAGGATGGGATCCTGATCGAACTGGGGTCCATCTCGATCTCTCTAGCCATTTTGGAACCTCTCCTATACAAGCTCCCTGATTATCCTGTCTGTGGCCTCCCAGGTATCCATAGTATAGAAATGTATACAGTCAACCCTGTCCATCAGCCCCCTGCACTGGCCCACCGCATGCTCCACCCCCACCTCGAACACCTCCTCTCTGTCATCCACATTTGCTTCTATCCTTCTCTCAAGGCCCTCCGGTATTGTGGCCCCGGTGAGGTTCCTCACGACCTTCAGGTTCCCCCTTGTGGTGATGGGCATTATCCCGGGGATTATGGGTATTGACGCCCCTGTCTTTTCCAGGTGGTTCTTCATATCGAAGAAAAATCCGTTGTCAAGGAACAGCTGGGTTATGGTGAAATCGGCGCCCTTTTCTATCTTCTCCAGCAGGTATGCCCTGTCCTTTTCCAGGTCCCTTTTTCCTTCCTTACTCGTGCATTCGGGGTGCCCCTCGGGATAGCTTGCGACCCCGATGGAGATATCATCCCTCCTTTTTTGGCCCTCCGAAACCAGCTCGGATGCGTACCTCAGGCAGTTTCTGTCAAGCTCGCAATCTGGCTTCAGGTCCCCTCTCAGGGCAAGTATGTTCGTGATATTGAAATAATCGAGCACGTCAAAGGTCCTCTCCAGTTCCTCCCTTGGGGTGTTTATACATGTCAGGTGGGCCACTGTCTCTATCCCGAACCTCTCCTTGATTATGGCCGCCACGGGTATGGATGTGGCCCTTGTCAGATTGTCGGTGTTGTAGGTGACCGAGATGAAAGCGGGGTCGTACCTGAGCAGCATCTCTACGGAATCGAATATCCTGGAGAGCCTATGCTGCAGCTTGACCTTCTCCCCGAGCCTGGCCTTTGGAGGAAAGACCTCGAGAGAGAACCTTGTTGTGCCGCTCTTTTCCAGTATCTCCTCGACCCTCAATTGGACCCCCCGAAATTTATTTTATTACTTGTATGGTGAATCACTAATAAGATAAGATAATATTGAAATGTTGTCATACAATTGAAAAAGGTCAATTCGCTCAGATATTGGACGTTGGAGATGCACCGGGGTCCTGTGAGATTTGTCATTATAAGGGCAGTCCGACCGTAAGTTTTATCGTGAGATAGTCTCATGTATTCCTTTGAATTGATAGATCGTGGGTATTGGAAGGGAGAGGAAGGTCCCCTTTTCAATGTGATGGTCTGATATTCGAACAATGAAAATTGGGGGAGAATGGATGGTGGAATTAAAAACGAAGGCAGCTGTTTTTGTAACTGTTTTGTTGTTGTTGATCAACCTCAACATTGCAGTGGGCGAGGAAAACGTACCGACCAGGGCCCCTGGGACCGTTGCGTTTATCGTGTACGATCCGGATGGGCTGGAGGATTGGGAACAGAGCATTAATGAAAGCGTGTCTGGGAACCACACAGTGGACCTCATAGATGACGATGACCTTGGATCAATCGACCTTTCAGGCTATGATGTGATACTTTCGTGCGGCTCAGAGCACATGCAGGCCAACATCAGGGACCTGGTAACCTATCAGGGGTTGAATTTGGTTCTTATTGGGAATGGGTTGAACGACCTGGTTACCATATTTGGCGGGACCAGCGAATGGCAGGGGACAGAGGCGGAAAGCACGATAGCAGTGTCCCATCCTGTCACATCAGGGTTTACCATCGGGTCCGGTGTGATATTGTCTTTGGAAAAAAAATGGTTGGAAAATACACCTTATCTGACCTATCTGGATAAGGCCGGCATGTTAGCTGTTGGGGAACACAACGGTAGGCTGGTGGCAATCGGTGCGATAAGTACGATATATTCGGATGGATTCGATATAATCAATAATGCGATCGAATGGGCGGCTGAAGGTTCTGGCTCGGAGCAGTCCAAGCCCTACTCGAAAAGTATAGCCTACATCATGGGAAGGGGCGAGGACCCTGGCTACGATTACTGGTGGGAAGGGGCCATCTATCAGAGACTTCTCCAGGACGGTTACAGCATTACTCCGGTTGATGACGAGGATGTGGGGACCACCGATCTATCTGGATATGGTCTTGTGATATGCTCACGTTTCGAAAATCTTCAACGCCACATAAGGGACCTCTATACATACCAAGGTTTGAACATTGTCATTACAGGGGATTGTATCCTGGACCTTGTAACCATATACGGAGGATGGGTGGAATGGAACGACGGGGAAGCCAATGCAACGATCAAAACATCGCATGATGTCACTTTAGGTTTCAGTGTAGGTTCGAATGTGGTGCTCTCCAGCGACGGAGAGAAGATCGTGCATGCAGAATATATGACCATGCTGGATGAGGATGGATTGATCTCCGTCTGCGAGGATAACGGAAGGCTAGCTGCGATCGGTGCCTGGGGAAGTATGTTTGCGGACGGATACACAATACTTGAGAATGCCATAGAATGGGCCGGAGAAGGGACTGGCACCGAGCAGTCGAAGCCATACTCCAGATCGATCGCCATGATGGTCAGGTATTCGGATAATCCCGATGGCAATTACGGTGATGAAGGAGCTGTGTACAACCGCTTGGTACAGGATGGGTTTGATGTCACAGCCCTAGGATATCAGGACGACGAGATCAGCTCTGCCGATCTATCTGGTGTTGAAGTCATAGTGAATATGGTGGGGGGCCCCCTGCAGCCATACATCAGAGACCTATTGACATATAACGGACAAAATATTGTGGTTTTGGGTGACGGGATCGCCGACCTTTCAACTGTTTACGGAGGTAATGATGAATGGAGCGAAGATGAGGCCAATACAACGATAACTGTCTCTCACGATGTGACCTCCGGATTCGATGTCGATTCGAATGTGGTATTATCCCTGCAGAGCAAATGGCTGGAACAGACACCCTATATGACCTTCCTTGACAACAAGAAAATGATTTCGGTCGGGGAGCCCAACGGCAGGATTGCCGCCGTTGGTGCATCCAATGCCATGTATTCGGATGGTTTCGAAATAGTCGAAAATGCAATCGAGTGGGCCGCAGGGGGGACAGGCACGGTTCAGTCCAAACCCCATTCAGGAGAGATAGCTTTCATAGTTGGGGATTCGGAGGATCCTGATACTAACTACTGGTCCGAGGGTGCGGTTTATAATAGGCTGGTTCAGGACGGATATATTGTTACTCCCATTGATGATGACGATGTTGCAGAGGGAGATTTTTCCTCTTATGACGTGATAGTGGAAGGGGGGAGCTTTCTTCAAGGCTTCCTCTCCACTTTTGTCAACACAAGCGGCTATAATGTCGTTGCATTCGGCAATGGATTGTTCGACGTTACCGAAGCTTACGGTGGATGGACAGAATGGTCAGGCGGGGAAATGAATACGCAGATAAAATATACCCACCCTGTAGTAGACGGATATTCAGTGGACGATTATGCGACACTATCAGCCAACGGTCTGAATCTCATGGATTCCATACTCACCAGGCTGGATGTGAACGGCAATATCTGGGTGGGAGAGCCGAACGGAAGGATCGTCGGATTGGGGCCATCGGAGAGATTCTATGTTGACGGATATAGAATCCTTGAAAATGCCATCGAATGGGTCCGCGGATGGGAAGGAACACAGAAGGAAGGAAATTTCTCTATCAGTGCTTCCCCCTCCTCTGCGAGAACGAGTATAGGAGGGGAAGCATCATATAAGCTCAGGCTCCACAACCTGGAATCGAGTTCGGACCTGTTCCACCTGTCCGTGGAAGGGATCGATGAGGAGTGGTGGGGGTTGAGCGATGAGGATGTGTTCCTCTTCTCCGGAGAGATTTCATCCGTCGATCTGAATATAAACGTCCCCGACCAGGAGCAGGCCGCTGGACCTCATACGATAATCATCAAGATGGAATCGGAAAACCTCCTATCGAACAGGACCTTCATGGTGAACCTAATCGTTGATAGGGACCCCATCCTCAGCGACCTGTACCCCCGCAACGGGACAAGGAGCGCCTCTCCTGATGTCCTATTCACATGGAGGACTTCGGTGAGCAGCAGCACCCGGGTTTATCTCAGGGAGAACAAAGAGAGCGATTTCACGGAATACATGGGGGTTGAGGGGAGAGTTCACTCCCTGCTGGTAGAGGGATTGACGAGGGATACTGATTATGATTTCTACGTGGAGAGTTCCACCGAATTTGGAATGGTGAGAAGCGGGATCAGATCGCTGATCATTGAAAATGGGATCTCCTTCGATCAGAGGACCTACAATGTTAGCATAGACAGGAATTACAATCAGAAGACGACCATAGGTATCACCAACAGCGACGATATTCCCCACAAGGTCCTAGTGGTGGTATCTCATCCCTACGAGGACTTCATAGTAGATTTCACCGGGAACGGATCAAGGGACAGGATGATCTCCCTAGCACCCGGACAGCAGGTGGAACTCGACCTGGTTATGCATGCACAGGATGTATTGGGTACGGATTATCATCTGGTATTGAACCTAAGCTCGATTTCCACCAAGGACCCTGATGATATCATATACGACACCGCCGAGGTCAACGTGGATGTCCATGTACCCAACATAGATTTCACCATGGAGGTGATATCAACAAATGAGCATACATTGGCAAAGACAATACGGGTGGTGAACAATGGAGACGATATCTCCGACCTGACGATCTTTGGGAGCGATGAACTGAAGAGAAAGGTGCTCTTCAGACCCCAGATACATCACGGCTTTCTAGGTGTTGATCAATCGTTTGAATTCGAAATAATCCCCGTTCTATCTGGCACATTTACGGTTTTGTCCGGGAAGATCATAGCTCAAGCATACAACGAAGAAGTTGAGCTTCCGATAAATTTCCAGCTCCCGGATGGTGCAAGTGTCTTCTACGGTGACGCTGATTACACGGTACAATCGGATAAAAATCCACGGGCGAACCCTCCACAAACCCAACCTAGTAGTCCTGGAGGAGCCCCTGGTGGATACTGCTTAAATGAAGAAACTTTTGACAGACCTTTTGAAGCACCAATGTGGTTAAAAAAATTGATACCGTCATTGATGTCGCCAGCGGAGCGTACTATGCTGCTGGGACCTTGCCACGGAGGGGCTGTCCTTGGTGTGAGAGGAGCGGAGATCAGGCAGAATGTGAAAAATCATCTTCAAGACTACGCTTCCAACAGTTCAAGATATCCAAGTTACATCAATAACCATGGTACATTCCACCATGTATGGCAAGCAAGAGATGAAGCAACCGGAAATATCAACATCTGGTATCTGAGCTGGAACATGAATGATGGATTAAAGTTCAGCAGATGGATATATCAAAGCACGGGGGATTCTCTCTGGCCTGGAATCTACAGCTCTGATAATTACGTTTACATTGTCTGGGTCGAAGAAAGTACCGATCATAGCAATATCTATTTTGCAAAATCATCTGATAACGGAATGAACTGGGAAACCCCGACAGAGATATCAAGTGTTACTGAAAAAGTCGATGATCCGTCAATCACGGTTGATAACAACGGCAACATCCATATCGTCTGGGAGGGTATTAATTCAGATGATAGTGGTATCTATTATATCAATAGCAGTGACCATGGTATGACATGGAGTGAAGAGAAAATCCTTTCAACTCTCTCTGGCATATCTGAATACCCTTCAATAGTGACGGATAAAAACGATCATCTTCATCTTATATGGGAGGATCACACGGAAGAGCACGGCCAGATTTTCTACACCCAAAGCTTGGATTCCGGTGATACATGGAGTGAAGGAGAGATAATATCCTCAGATTCTGCGGATTCAGGTGAACCAGCTATAACTGTTAACTCTCAAAACACATTACATATTGTATGGCGTGACAGCAGACATGGTGAAAGTGAGATATATTATCGAAAAAGCGCTGATGGTGGATCCACTTGGGATAATGAGTTTAGGATAACCAATGACAGGTATTATTCAGAATATCCGGCGATATTTGTTACTTTGGATGGATCGATCCGTGTCATATGGCACGACAACAGAACAGGTGATGACTGGTTATATTACAGGGACGGCAATGAATGGGGGGAGATAGGACGTATAGGGAGATATATGCCTAACATCGACAAGATTTTCATGGAAATGGAGTTCAAGCTGCAGTCGAAAGAGAGCAGCTATACCCGTCACGATGTATCCCTTTCAGTGAACGGAAACGAGATTGGAAAATTGACCAATACCGTTCCAAACGGCAAATATATTTTCAACATCGACCCGGATTATCTCATATACGGGGACGGTGAAGTTGTCAAAAATGAGGTAAAAACCACGGTTGGAGGATTGGGAGTAGGACACTTCATCGTGGCTACCAACTATAATGTAATTTTCCACCTCAACTACGTGGACATGCCGGTCGTAGCCAACAATCTGTCACATGCGGATGAGATAGTCAAAGGTCTGACCACCGGAACATGGGAAGGGGTCGATCCGGCTGTTTATGTCAACGACATATCCCTCTCCGATCCTGATCCCGATGAAGGTGATGAAATTACAGTTAACGCAAAGGTTCGAAATCTTGGAGAGGATGATGTTTCAAACGTAGTTGTAAAATTTTATGATGGTGATCCTGAGAAAGGCGGTGTTCAGATAGGATCAGATGTGGCTGTTCCGAGCATTGAATCCTACAGATGGGTCGATGTTGACACAACTTGGATGTCAGATGGAGGACGTCAACGAATATTCGTGTTGGTCGACGGGGACGGCATGATAGATGAGACGGACGAAACCAACAACAGAGCGGGAATATCCGTAAACGTATGGTCGGACACACCTCCGTGGGGGTCCATACTTATAAACGGCGGGGACGAGGTAACCGCGTCCAGGGATGTTATGCTCAACCTTACCGTTGGAGGCATCAACCCCGTATCCCTGATGTCTCTATCCAACGACAACAAGACCTGGACGGACCATGAAGAGTTCACGGAGTACAGGGAATGGGAACTTTCAGCCGGGGACGGGATTAAGAGCGTTTACATCAAGTTCATGGACATGTCCGGACTCGAATCCGGATTATTCTTCGATGATATAATCCTCAGAGAAGGAGGAGAGGTTGATGAGAATGACACCGATGGGGACGGTTTCTCTGACTTGGACGAGAGGATATTGGGGACCGATCCCGATGATCCCAACAGTTATCCCGGAAGTGAACCAGGATTCAAGCTGGAAAGTAAAAAGGTAGACAAAACCGATATATCGGTACTGGCAAAAACCACAGGGACAATCACAATAGATGAAGTGACCGTAGGATCGGTTCCCGAACCTGAGATCGAGGGGTATCAGGCTCTTCCGTTGCTATTCGATATCTCCGCAGATAATGAGATAGACAACATCACAATAGCGGCAAAGTTGGGACACGTCGGTGAAGATATTGTCCCCTCTGATGCGGAGGATGGGGATATAAAATTGGGTTACTATAGCGAGGCATCTCAGAGTTGGGAGATAATAATATCAAGTGAATACAGCAATGATACGGGGGTTCTAAAAGCAACACCGGATCATCTTACCGTTTTCTCAGTGTTTAAGAAGGTTGACGGGAAAGGAGATGGTGATGAAAAGAGCCAATTATCTACCTGGTTGATACTGATCGCCATAGTGGTGATCGTTCTCCTCTTTCTTATTATACTGATATTAGTGGTAAAGAGCAGGGGGAAAGCAGGATCGGAGGAGGAAGAGTAGCCTTATTCCCTCTTCAGCCTCCGCGATAGCTTGGCTATCATGTCCTCCGTCATGGAGGCAAGATCGTGGGAGGGTTCCCACCCCCACTCCTCCCTTGCTGCGGTATCGTCTATGGACTGCGGCCATGAATCTGCTATCGCCTGCCTGAAGTCGGGTTTGTATGTGACCTCCAGTTCGGGGATGTGCTTTCTTATCTCATCCGCCAGCTCCTTCACCGAAAAGGACATCGAGGCCAGATTGAAGTCGCAGTGGTGTTTGAGGTTCTCCACCGGTGCCTCTGCAAGATCGATGAGCCCCTTCAGCGCATCGGGCATGTACATCATGGGGAGGACCGTGTCCTCCCTGACGAAGCACTTGTATCTCCCCTTCTGTATTGCATCGTAGTAGATGGCCACAGCGTAGTCAGTGGTGCCCCCGCCCGGCAGGGTCTCCGATGATATTATGCCGGGGTACCTGACCCCTCTAACATCCACGCCGAACTTGTTGAAGTAGTAGTCGCCGAGCAGCTCTCCGGCCACTTTTGTCACACCGTACATGGTCCTCGGCTTCAGGACGGTTTCCTGTGGTGTGTCTATCCTGGGTGTCTCGGGGCCGAATGCCGCAATCGAGGAGGGGTTCATCACTCTTGCAAGCTCTTTTTCCCTGGCGCATTCAAGAACATTGTGGAAACCGTTCATGTTCACGTTCCAGGCGAGCAGGGGTTTCTGCTCCCCGACACCGGATAGGATTGCTGCCATGTTGTAGATGGTGTCTATGTCGTATCTGTCCACAACATCGTAGAGCTGCTGCTTGTCGGTGATATTGCATATCTCTACGGGTCCGGAGTCCACGATGTTCTGGGGTGGGGGGGTTCTGTTGGTACCCGCTATAACGTTATCGTTTCCGTATTTTTCCCTGAGGACCATCACAAGCTCCGAACCGATCTGCCCGGCGGACCCTGTTACGAGGACCCTTTTCATCTCCCTGTTCGACATGGAAATCAACTCTTACCGGGGTGTATCGGATAGACCTTAATGTAAATTTCCTTTACAAAGGACGAACAAAAAAGATTTATGGAGGAGGTACTTGAGGGAGGATTGAAGTATTGAGAACGGTGGGCCGATGGTCTAGCTGGTTATGACGTCGCCCTTACAAGGCGGAGGTCCCCGGTTCAAATCCGGGTCGGCCCATTCTATTCTATCGAATCGAAAACAGTCGAATGGACCTTCCCGGATTTTTCAAACCTTGGAAAATCTTTAGGAAAAGATTTACCTGGCTCGCAAATTTCCATACAGAAATTTCCTCGTCCGGGTCGGCCCACTATCTTTCATCATCACTTCCAATTCAAAGAAAGTGGGGATCGTGATCTTGTCGATCAGTTCCGACCCGAACCAATCGAATAGAAGCGTTGGCCAGACGAAAAACGGTTAGAATAGTAAGCCAACATTTTTCGTTTAAGGTCCGGGTCGGCCCATTCTATTCTATCGAATCGAAAACAGTCGAATGGACCTTCCCGGATTTTTCAAACCTTGGAAAATCTTTAGGAAAAGATTTACCTGGCTCGCAAATTCCCATACAGAAATTTCCTCGTCCGGGTCGGCCCACTATCTTTCATCATCACTTCCAATTCAAAGAAAGTGGGGATCGTGATCTTGTCGATCAGTTCCGACTCGGACCGTGAAAATCGCCATAACGGCAATCTGTCAGTTGATTTTCACATGGTCTGGGACCAACAATATCAAGCTAATGGTGGTCCCAATCTTTCCGTAGGGAAGATCGGGTCGGCCCATTCTGCTCTATGGAATTATAAACCGTCGATTGGCGACGGCAAAGCTTATGACCCGAGTTCAAACTGAAGGTTGCATGGAACCCAGCGAGGATCAAAGAGAGGTCATATGTGACCGACCCGTACCGGTGAGCAGTATAGATCTGAGGTACCTGGCAGAGATCTACGATGAGAAGGACATCTACCTTTCCATCTACCTGCCTGTGGGGGGCCCCGAACAGGCCATGAACAGCACCTACCTGAACAAAAGGACCAGGTCCATAAGAAAGGCAATTGACGAGGAACTCAGGAACCCATTCGAAAGGACGCTTGCCATGGTAGAGGACATGCTGGAATGGGCACCGGTCCAGGGGGAGAGGGGGCGGGTCATATTCGCCTCGGACCCCTCCGGGTTCTTGCACCTCTACCGCCTCGGTGTGGAGGTGGAAAGGACGATGGTACTTGACACCTCCCCGTTCCTGCTGCCCCTTGCCAGACTGGATGACGATTACGAGGATTACGGCATACTCCTGCTCGATTCCCAGGAGGCAAGGTTGTACATCGTGAGGTCCATGCTCGTCGAGGAGAGATCGGGCCCGTCCATCGATCTTATGAACCGCCACAAGAAGGGGGGCATGAGCCAGATGAGGTTCAACAGGTTGAGGAGGGGAGCCATAGGGCATTTCATAGAGGAGGTCGTGGAGGACCTGTCCGAGATCGGGGACTTAAAAGGGTTCAGGGGTCTGGTCATAGCCGGGCCGGGGGAGGCGAAGAAGATGCTCATGGAGCAGCTGCCAAAGGAGTATGCAGACAAGATCATAGGTACCATCGATATCTCCATGGACGCGCCGTCGGGGGACCTCATCAGGATGGGGGAGGAAGTGGCTCAGAAGGACGAACGTAGGAAGTCGAATGCAAGGGCGGATGAGCTTAGGGAGGCAGTGTTGAAGGGGGACCCTGCCATATACGGCGCAAGCGAGGTGAAGGAGGCACTCGAGCAGGGGAAGGTGAGCTGCCTCATATTGCTTGACAGCGCTTCGATCCCTGGGTGGATATGCGAGAGATGCCAGCTCATAAAGGAGAGGACCGCCCCTCCTCCCAAGTGCCCAAGATGCGGGGGAAAACCCTCCGAGGTCGATGTGGTGGAAGAGCTTTACGAGCTTGCCCAGAGGACCGGTGCGGAAGTGGAGTTCGTGGATGAGCACCCGTTCCTGGAATCAGTAGGGGGGCTGGGTGCGCTCCTGAGGTACTGATAACTGCAATATTTCGAAACAGGGATCAGCTCTCCGTTTGCCCCTCATCGAGGTACCTGACGATTCCACCCCAGATATCCGAACGGACCTCCTCCTCGGTCCCCTCCCTGGCATCGCACCAGACACCGTAGGTCCTCGTCGGTCCGGCAGCGATCGCAAGGTAATCACCTATGAAGGGGCCCCTAGTGCTTCCCCCGTCGAAACCGCCCGGGTCCGGATCGTACCATTTCAGATTGGTGAAGTTCTTGCCGTTATTGTCGGAGTGGGCGTAATAGACCGATATCAGGTCATTGTCCGGATCGTCCCTCCTGTCGTAGAATATCAACTGCACCGAGCCGTCGGACCCGACGCATATGGCGGGGAAGAACTGGTCCCCCTGACCCGTATCGTTGTTCACCTTGACCGGGGATAAGAATGAACCGTCTCCCTTCAGCGAGGCTATCATCATGATATCAGCATTTCCGGAGGAGTAGTCGGGCCAGCAGATGTACACGGCACCGTCGTTCCTGCCTCCTGAGGTGTCGACCGCCATATCGCACATGGTGGGGGTCCTGTACTCCGCGTTCGGAAGGTTGTAGGGCATGGGCTCAACATCGGCGATGCTCTCGGTTGGGCTGAAGGAGTTGCCGCCGTCTGTCGATCTCGTGTACCTCAGGTCCTCCCTTCCGAAATCGATCCAGGACACGTGTATGACCCCGGAGCTGTCCACCTCTACCTGTGAGCCCTGGGTCTGCCTCTCCAGCTCCGTTATCTCGGATAGGATGGTGGGGGGCCAGGACCAGGTACGCCCCTGGTCGGTCGACATTGAATGGACTATGAAGGAGCCCACCAATCCGAAGGCGTTGAAAATCGTCCAGGTGACATGAACGTTCCCCGTTGTGGGGTCGACCGCTATCCACTCCTTGTCGTGGAAAGTGATGTAATTGCTTATGCTGGGCCTTGATACCAGGGAAACCTGCGGGAACGTCCTTCCGCCGTCGGTGGACCTCGCCACGAATATTCCGCTGCCGGGTTTGATCAGGTTTCCCCAGTTGGGATCCCTCTGGAATACGATCCCTGCGAGGTAGCAGTCTCCGTCGGGGGCGAAGGTGAGCACGGGGTCCCCTCCTCCCTCGAAATCCCCAATATCGGAGTTTTGGTCCCCATCGAAACCGGGAACCAACCCCCTCTCCCAGGTTTTCCCTCCATCAAAGGTCGCGTAGAAACCGCACCAGGCGTCTCCCCTCGGGGTCCCGTAGTCGTTCGAGGCGGCGACGATGTTCAGCGGATCGGTAGGGTTCACAGCGATCGAAGGCTCGTTGTTGGCCTGAGGTATGTTTGTGACCTTGAAGTTGGGATGCAACACCTCGACAGCGGACATCTCCTCTTTTCCGGGTTCTCCCCCTTTTTCCTTTTCACCCTCCTCCTTTACCAGCAGATAAGCACCCATTGCGACCGCCACCAGTATTATGACGATCCCGGCCGCTTTCCCCTTGTTGGACCCGACCAGGCCCTTTAGATCGTTTACCATATCCATGAAAATAGCCTTTCGATTATTGAATATTTGCCATACCTTTGGGGCCCCTATGGAAATTATAAATGCTGATAGGGTAATCCGGAGATAGTAAGGTTGGGAAAATGGCAGGATTATACGATCTCGCACCCTGGCTGGACGATCCAGTGCTTGGATCGGAGCTGAAGGTCATAGAGCTTATGGTAGCCTGCGGTATAATCCTGTTCAGTCTGGTCTCATCGCTATGGATACCCGGCCTGATCTCCCGGTCCATATCCAGCTTCTTCATCGATTTCGAGAAAAAGAGACTACTCAAGAGGAAGAAGAAGCGCGGACCCACCAAGGAGGAATTGGACGTCGTCGAGAGTCATACTCACAGGACACTCGAGTTGCCCCTTCGGAGGGGGCTCGTGATAATATATGTCCTGATATTCATCTTCATAGCCCTCACCTACGTGGATCTGGACCTCAACACCGAATTCAATATGGGAGGTGTGCACTATGAAGCCTACAGGTTCGTACAGTGGGCCTCCATCATGGTCTTCTTCTTTTTTCTCGCGGCCTTCGTGACCGAACCGCTTGTGAGGGCCTCCGTCTACGCTCTCTTCTCCCAGAGGATGTCAAATTCCCAGAAGTACCGTCTCTACCGCTCACTGAGGATACCGGTCAGGGTATTCTTCGTGATCCTGGGGTTGTTCTGGGCTTTCAGCTACTCCTTCACGAAAAAGCAGATGATAATCGGAAGGACGCTCACGGACATCCTACTGTTCGTTCTTATCATTACCACATGCGTTGTGGTGGCAAGATTGACGGTGGCACTGATGATGAGCTCCCGGAAGGTGAGGGGGAGGGAGGGGGCTCAGCAGAGAAAATCGATAGGAAGGTTGATCCAGGCCGCGATCTTCATCGTGGGCGGCTTCGTCGGCATGCTGGCAATGGGGCTCGATCCTATAACGATAGGCACCTCCCTGGGTCTGATCGGTTTCGCACTTGCCTTCGGCCTTCAGGACACCGTGGCCAATTTCGCAGCCGGGATAATGATCACGATGGACAAACCCTTCGTCATAGGTGACAGGATCAGGCTCGATTGGGGGGGAAGGGAGACCTGGGGAGATGTCACGGACATATCTCTCAGGTCCACCTGGATAAAGACCCCCGAAGATGAGATGATCGTGATCCCGAACATGCTCATCGCCTCTCAGCAGCTCTGGAACTACACCCGGGATTCTCCCAAAGTTGCTGTGGAGACCAGGATAGGGATATCCTACGATTCGGATTGGAGACTGGCCGAGAAATTGATGCTGGACATATTGAACACACACCCGCTCGTGCTGTCGAAACCCCCTCCCCACGTCTGGATGTCCAACTTCGGGGAATTCTCCGTTGATTTCAAGGTAAGATACTGGGCGGCAGACGCCAGGGACAAGTGGGCGATACAGTCGGATATCCTCAAGAAGATCAAGGACTCCTTCGACAAGAACGGCGTGGAGATACCGTTCCCGTACAGAACTCTCGTCAACAAGACGGAAATTGAGAAACCGAAGAGACTGGAGGAGCCGTTCACCTCACCGGTATATCTACCGTCGGCCGGTTTCAAACGTGCCTATTTCGGGGATGGTGCGGGGGCCTTTGAGATGGAGGAGAAGGAGACCATAGTGCTGTCGCCGACATCGGCGCCTTATCCGGCGAAGATGACCGCACCCTATGTGATGGACCTGGCAAAGAGGATGAACGCTACGGTCGCAGCTCTCTACATCCAGACCGATCTGGGGGATATACACGAGGGCAAGAAAGCGCTGAGGATCTACAACCAGATAAGCAAGCTCTACAACGTCTCGATAAAATTGATCTATGAGGAGGGGGACGTCCTGGAGCGGATACTCCATGTCGCCGAGACCGAAGGGGTCAGCCTGGTTGTGATGGGGTCCACCGAGGAGAGCCTCTACGGGTCCCTGACGAGGAGGTCCATAACACAGGAGCTGCTGACCCATCTCAACGTCCCAACCCTTATCGTACCTTTCAAGGGGGAGGCTATGAAAAAGTACGAGGAATTGAAGAAGAAGGGGGACCTCCTGAAGGTCGAGGAGGAGATAAAAGAGGAGGAGGCAGATATCGACGAGAAACAGATGGCGGCCATAGCGGACCTTGAGAGCATGATGAACAAGGGCCCGTGACATCCAGCTAATGAGGTTGACTTTTATCAATCGGCCCCGTTCCACTCCTGCGGGGCATCGCTCATACCTGCCCTTATCCTCTGTCCGATCAGCTCCTTTCTGAGGGCAGGAATGTCTATAACGGGTCCACGGCCGAAACCGCTACAGTCCGGATGATATTTTATTGTACCGTCATCAATGAGTAAGAAAGGATAAGCCGCACAGGTATAGAACCTCGCATCGTGGACCCTGCACAGGTTCGTGACCGGATCCAGAAGGGGGCAGGCCTCGTCAATGACAAAGTAGGGGTGGGTCCTCCCTGTCCCTTCCTCCTCTTCCACCCTGTCGATCACCAGGTTCGAGAACCTGGGATCCCTTTTTGCCCTGTCGTATTCGATCCATGTGAGGTTGACCCTCCAGGAGGTCCTGCAGCACATACCGCACATAAGGCACTCCCACCTCATCTTCCCTTCCAGGTCCCTCCACTCCCTCTCGACTATCCCCCTGTCGTCCGCCCTGTATCCCCTTGTCAACCCACTGCCATCTCTCACGGGAACGCATCTTTCTACCACCGTTTATAGGTAACCCATAAAAATTAATTATAAAATCGCACGTTCGAGCCATGTGTCCAGAAAGAAGGAGAGTGCATGGGGTATCATCGGAAGTGTGCTGCTTGTCGTCCTGGTGCTTGCACTCATTGTGGGCATATCCACGGCGGGGACCTACTTTCTGCTTAGGTATCTGGAGGGGCCCACCCACAGGGAGGGTTTCGGTCCGGAGGACCTGAGGGCACCGCTTCCGGCAACAGCCACCCCCTGGAAGGAGGCACCGCCTGTAAACATAACGGGGGGCCCCTCGCCCAACATATACGGGAAGATAGCAAGACAGGTGAACGCGACCGAAGGTCTCGGGGCCATACTCAACATATCCATGAAGAACGAGGGGGCAAGATCGGTCTACGTCGAGACGATAACGATAGGTTCCGGATGGGGGGAGGTAGCCAGAAATGAGGTGGGAAGGTATGTCCGCCCCGACGAGGAGGTCCACCTCCTGACAGCGCATGTACCGATACCATCTCCTCCTCCTCTGATGTCCGAGCGGACAATGACCATAAGGGGGGACCTCCTGATAGAGGATATGAGCAGCTGGGTAAGGAGAGCCGACAGGGAGCTCACATCTCCCTTCGATGTGGAGATAAACCCGCTGATGGAGACGGACCCGGATTTCGACATAGAGCTCAATTACTACAGATGGTTCGACAGGGTGAACGGGCTCATCGAGGGGGACATTGATTTCATAGGCTCATTTCTTGACGAAGGGGTTCCCGGGTGGAGGGATGGGTACGACATCCAACGCGTCGTTTCGGCCTTCGAGTACATGAACTCGGAGATAGACTACATACCTGACCCCGGTTCCGGTAGCGACGATTGGTACTCCCCCGAGGAGTGCGTTATGAGAGGAGGGGGGGACTGCGAGGATTACTCCATGCTATACGCGGGGATGATAACCGCAATGGGAGGCTCTGCCAGGGTTGTTCTGACGGAAACACACGCCTTCTGCATGGTCTACATAGGCCCCTCCGATGTGATATTGGAGGGGATAAACGACAGGTTCGGTGTCGATCTCCCGCTGCAGGTATGGGAGGACGAGCTTGGAAAATGGCTCGTTGTGGAACCCCAATCGAAGTTCACATTCGGCTGGTTTCCAGTGGGTGTTTATCCTTCAAATACCCCGAACAACAGCATGTATATATATGGGCAGACCTCGAACTATTGGGGTTTTCAGGATATCGAAAATATCTATGTATTGGATATATATTTTAACTAGAAGCCCCTAAGGAATCCGGTGATCAACATGGAAACCAGGAAGGTACAGATATCCGGCGGTTCAACCTTCATAGTATCGCTGCCCAAGAAGTGGGCCGTAAAGAACGGCATCGGATCGGGAAGTTCGGTGAACATCCTCGAGGACCGGACCGGGAACCTCATACTGTCCACGAGGCCTGTATCGTTCAGGGAGGTGCAGACGGGTGAGATCAAACTCACGGGGAAGGAATCCACCGAGGCCATCATGAGGAGACTCGTGGGCGCTTACGTATCTGGCGTGAACCAGATCGAGGTGAAGGGCAAGACCGCCATCCCCGCCGAGCTATCAAGGACGGTAAGGGAGTTCACCAGACTTGTGATGGGGGTGGAGATCGTGGAGGAGAAAAAGGACCTGATCCGACTCCACGACCTCATAGACCCCGCCGATTTCTCCGTAAGATCTGGTCTGAAGAGGATGGCCTATATCACAGAACAGATGATAAGCGACTCCCTGAAGGGATTGATGGAGCCGAACCCGCCCCTCATGGACGATGTGATCATGAGGGATATCGAGGTCGACAGGATAAGCTGGCTGATACACAAGGAATACAACATGATGAGCAGGTCCCCGAAAATGGCGGACAAGGCGAAACTGTCGCCCGAGGACGCCCTGAACTACCTGATCGCATCCCGTGTCATTGAGAGAGTGGCCGACCATGCCAATTCGATGGCTGTCAGGCTCAGGGATGCCGAGGTGACCGCAGCAAAGGAGTTCCTCAGGTCGATCTACGAGGAGGGGGTGTTTTCACAGAAGGTATTCACGGAATCGGTCTCCTCGCTGCTCTCCCAGGACCTGTCCCTTGCGGATTCGGTAATAGACCGGGCCAGGGCACAGAAAAAGAGGCTGGATCCGCTTCTCAGGGAGGCATTCAAGCTTCCCCCCGACGAGGCGGTCCTTCTGGCCTTCATACTCAACTCCATAGACAGGATAAGCTCCTACGGCGGTGATATCGGAAAAACCGCTCTGAACCGTGCGACTCCGATCAAGAAGTGAGGTCCTTTCTGCCCCTCATCCTCTTCCATATTAGATAGGCTGCGGCCCCTGCCGCAATGGCAATAAGAAGTACCGGTAGAAGTACGGACGATCCCGCGATCCCACCTTCTTTTCCGGAGACCTCAGTGACCTGTATATCGATCCAGCAAGGCAGTGAGCTCTTATCACCCGATAGTGACCTCACCCATATCCTGTGGTAGCCCTTTGATAATCCGCTCACACTCACCTCCCAGGGATTGAATGTGTCGTTCTTCTGTTCTGAAATGGTCTTCCAGGGTCCGTCATCTATCCTGTATTCGGATCCTATGTAATTTCCACCCCTTGACCATGCAAGCCCGCTGACGGTTACCGGAAGGGTTGTGTTGTAGGTCATAAAAGACCTCAAGGTCAGGTTGTCCCCGAGCCCTGTGATGTGTGCCTGCAGGTCAACATCCACTCCCGAGGGGTCCTCAACCTGTTCGGACAGTCTCACAGCGTTGTAGGCGTCCACCACCCCGTATCCGAAATCCGCCTCCCAGAACGGGTCCAGGTCAGGGTAGGTTGGATCTTTCTTCCTCTCGGCAGTGTACCTCAGTATCTCCTTCACAAGGTCGTTTTCACCCTCCAATCCCGGGTTCGCCTCCAGCATCAGGGATATCAAACCCGCCACAAGGGGAGTTGCGTAGGAGGTTCCGGACCCCCTCGGACCGTAACCGTTTGAGGAAGCATCACCGACCAGCCTTGTGGTATCGGGTTGCAGATTGTTGATGTGGGTCCCCGGGGCTGCAACATCCGGAATGAGTTCATCGTAGGGGTTGCCGTCACCGTTATCGAGCCGCGGGCCCCTTGAGGAATAGACGGCGATCCCGTCATCGAAGTGCTCGAGCGTGTCCATATCATCGGTTGCAGCTACTATTATTGCCTCGGAGGAGGCGGAGAGTGCGTGGAACCCGTCGTTGACTGGACCGTCGTTCCCCGCGGCATTAACGACCACCGCCCCCGCTTCCACTGCCTGGTCCAGAAGCCTTGAATATGGGTCCGTGCCGTCGCTGGATTGACCGATATCTATCCCCCAGGAGAGGGACATGATGTCTATTCCCCGGTACTCCTCGCCTCCTGAGGCCCATGAGGTGTCCACGTTCTCGATCCCCCACTGGATGCCCCTTATTGCCCCGTCCTTGAGGTGGGGTTCGGCCAGGGCCCCTATCCAGAACTCGCCGGGTGCATATCCTATCTTGGTCCCGATCCTGATATCCACCAATCGGGCATCGAAGCCGGGTCCCTGATACATCTGCTCGGGTGAGCCCGTACCAACTGCTATCCCTGCACAGGTGGACCCGTGCCCCTGGATGTCGTCTGGGTTGTAGGTCCCATCCTGAGGGTAGAGAAAGGGGAGGTTGTCCGGTTTGGTCATGTCCGCACCACCCAGGAACTTGCCCGTAAGGGAGGGGTGCTCGTCGTCGATCCCCGTGTCGACTATCGATATGGAGACCCCTCTTCCGGTGTACCCGAGGTCCCAGGCGGTCTCCGGTGAGAACATCCGGGAGCCCTTTGCCCTGATAGTCGGATTGGCTATGTCTGAAAATAGTAAAACGGACCCGATCGGGTCTATGAACACCACTCCATCAAGTTCCAGTAAATTTGGTATCATCGAGAAGGGGACTTCCGCAACGATCACCGCATCGATCGCCTCTATGCGGTTCAGGGCACCCTCTCCGAAACGTTTGAGAGGCAGGAGGTCCCTCTCGTCGGTATCCCTGTCGTAAGATACGATCAGGTCAGCCTTTAACCCGTTTAACTTTCCTTTTAACATCAGGTCGTCCAGGGAATCGGCAATTCGGTTCCTGTTCATGTCCCTGGATGTCCTCTCCCACCAGGGAAGTGGCCCGTCTGTGGTATCTACATCGGGCTGCCAGTGGTCGTTGTACCCACCGAAACCACACTCCCGATCCGGGCCAGGACCGAGGGCGAGGGCCATAGGTGATAGCAGGAACAGGATTATCAACAGTAGGGGAGGTGCTCTCATCATTCGTGGAATAAGCAACTAGGTTCTTAACCTTTCCATCCTTCTCTTCAATAGAATATTGGAAAAGGCCGTGTATGACATATCAGAAAGATGTGACGGGGCGGGGGGATTTAAGAGAGAGGAGAAAGGTGTGATAAAAACCTAGGTCCGCCCCGTACGTTAATAATATGAGCGAGCTTGTATTTATTAAAATACCCTAATATATAATGGGCGATGAAATATGACCTTACGTTAAGGATCGTAGATCATCTGCCCGTACGGTTCTATTACTTTTTATTGAGAATTGTTATCCCTGTTCTCTCTAACCATATCAAATAATCGTAAAATGTCTCCCTTCGATTGTAAACATGGAAAAGTTATAAATACTTCCTCTGTGAGAATATGGCCATTGCAGAAACTGTTATATATATGAATTTCAAATGCGTAATTGCAGGGGGT
>Ga0272443_10001808_pt1 | contig 29389 bp, 29 predicted proteins | sample SSMAcet12_FD_193581 | JGI IMG/M metagenome (GOLD analysis project Ga0272443, IMG submission 193581) | Marine sediment archaeal communities from Little Sippewissett salt marsh, Falmouth, MA, United States - SSM-Acet-12 | ecosystem: Environmental > Aquatic > Marine > Wetlands > Sediment ... | reverse complement strand
AACGCGGCGGTGCTGTCCAATCTCGAGCGGCTCGACCGGTGGGGGAAGCGGGTTTGGATACGCATTCCGCTGATCCCCGGCGTCAACGACGACGAGGAGAACCTCGCCGAGCTGGTCGGCTTCGTGTACAAGCTCCGGCGGGTCGAGGCGGTGCAGGTGCTTCCGTACCACCGCGGCGGCGAGGCGAAGTGGGCGGGGTTGGGAAGGGGTACCGTGGCACACACAGGGATTGAGCCCGAGCGATCGGCCGATGCGGCCGACCGCGCGGTGCGATTCCTGTCGGACCGGCTGCTGGTTCCGGTGACGAAGGGAGGCTGATCGATGAACGACCGAATCGAGCGGTTGCGAGCACGATGCCTGGAGACGGCGCCGTCGTTGAGCGGCGAGCGGGCGGGCCTGCTGACGCGGTTCTACCGGAGCGACGAGGCACGCAACACGTCGTCCGCCCCGATCCTCCGCGCCAAGGCATTCCGCTACCTTCTCGAACAGCAGACGATCGTCATCGGCGAGGACGAGCTGATCGTCGGCGAACGGGGGCCGAGCCCGAAGGCCGCCCCGACCTACCCCGAACTCTGCTGCCACTCGCTGGAGGATCTGCGCATCCTCGATCGTCGCGAGCGCAATCCGTTCGCGGTCACCGAGGAGACGCGCCACGCGTACGAGGCGACTCATATCCCGTTCTGGGCGGGGCGGTCGATGCGCGACCGGATCTTCGCTGCTCTCCCTCCGGCGTGGCATGAGGCGTTCGAGGCGGGCGTGTTCACCGAGTTCATGGAGCAGCGGTCTCCCGGGCACGCGGTGCTCGACGACAAGATCTACCGGCTCGGAATGCTCGACTTCGTGGACCGGATCGCCGCATCCCGAGCGCGGATCGCCGCGTCGAACGATGTCGACCGAAACCGCAAGCTCGACGAACTCGACGCGATGGCCATCGCCTGCGACGGGCTGATCCGATTCGCCGAGCGCCACGCCGAACGGGCGCGGCGACTGGCCGCCGAGGCCGACGATCCCCGGCGGCGCGAGGAGCTTCAGCGGATCGCCGCAGTCTGTACGCACGTCCCGGCTCGCGCGCCGCGGACGTTCCACGAAGCCCTGCAGATGTACTGGTTCGTCCACCTCGGTGTGATCGTCGAACTCAACGAATGGGATTCGTTCAACCCGGGGCGGCTCGATCAGAACCTGTACCCCTTCTACCGGAAGGACGTCGACGAGGGTCGACTCACGTCGGACGGCGCGGTGGAGCTGCTCGAGTGCTTCTGGATCAAGGTCAGCCAGCAGCCGGCGCCGCCGAAGGTCGGCGTGACCGACGAGCAAAGCGCCACGTACAACGACTTCATGCTGATCAATGCCGGCGGCGTCGACCGGGCCGGCGCCGACGCCGTCAACGAACTCTCCTACATGATCCTCGATGTCATCGAGGAGATGCGCCTCCCGTTCACCGGCTCGTGCATCCAGCTCTCCAAGGCGAATCCCGACCGGTTCCTGAAGCGGGCGCTCGAAGTCGTGCGCTGCGGGTTCGGGCAGCCGTCGATCTTCAACACCGACGCGATCCTCCAGGAGTTCCTGCGAGCCGGGAAGTCGATCGAGGATGCCCGCGCCGGCGGCCCGAGCGGCTGCGTAACGATCAGCGCGTTCGGCAAGGAGAGCTGCGTCCTGACCGGATACATGAACTGGCCGAAGATCCTCGAGTTGGCCCTTCACGATGGCGTCGATCCTCGCACCGGGAAGCGGATCGGCCCGCGCACCGGCGATCCACGCGCGTTCGGAACGTTCGACGAGCTGTTCGATGCGTATCGCGCGCAGCTGGAGCACTTCGTCGATCTGAAGATCGAGGGGAACACGATCATCGAGCGTCTGTTCGCCGAGCACATGCCCGCGCCGTTCCTTTCGGTGCTTGTCGACGACTGCATCGACCGGGGCGAGGACTACAACGGGTCCGGGCCCCGGTACCCGTCGACGTACATCCAGGGGGTCGGCGTCGGGACGACGACCGATTCTCTGGCGGCGATCGAATCGCAGGTGTTCGAGCGCGGCACTCTGACGATCGAGCAGCTCCTGACGCTGCTCGAAGACGACTTCGTTGGCTGGGACGCCGAGCGTCGCGTGCTGACCCGCGAGTCACCGCGGTTCGGCAACGACGACGAGGCGGCCGATGCGATCGCCCAGCGGCTGTTCGACGCCTACTTCGACGCGGTCGACGGGCGACCGAACAGCAAGGGCGGCTCTTATCGGGTCAACCTGCTACCGACGACGGTGCACGTCTTCTTCGGCGGCCTGGTCGGCGCGACGGCAAACGGACGGAGCGCCGGAACGCCACTCTCCGACGGGATCTCGCCGACCCAGGGGGCCGATACGCGGGGACCGACGGCGGTGCTCAGGTCGGCCGGCCGAATCGACCATGTGCGTACCGGCGGAACGCTCCTCAATCAGCGGTTCCTGCCCTCCGTCTTCCGAACCGACGAGGATCTGACCAAGATGGTGCATCTGGTCCGCACCTACTTCCGGATGAACGGCCACCACATCCAGTTCAACGTCGTCGACTCGGACACGCTACGCGACGCCCAGGAACACCCCGAGCGGCATCGCGACTTGATCGTTCGCGTGGCCGGGTACTCCGACTACTTCCACAACCTCGGCCCGGGTCTGCAAGAGGAGATCATCGCCCGCACCGCGCACGCCGAGCTGTAGGCGATGCGAGTGGGGAACCGAGGAAGCGGCTCGCCAAGCCGCCGTCGTCTCACGTCGGAGAGAGAGGGGTCAGCGCACGAGAAAGCCGTCCTTCAGCGGGTCGGCGGGGTCGATCAGGAACGTATGCGTGCCGGTGATGTGTGCCGTTCCCTCCACCTCGGGGATGATCGCGCGATGCGGACCGAAGACCGTCTCCTCGACGACGCGGCCGGTGAACCGCGATCCGACGATCGACTCGATCACCCGCGGCTCGCCGCGGGCGACCTCACCGCGGGCGTAGTGCAGCGCCATTCGGCCGGAGACGCCGGTACCGGTGGGCGATCGATCGACCTCCCCCTCGGCGAAGATGCAGACGTTGCGGCTGTCGGCGCCTTCCGAGAGCGGCGGTGCGATGAAGATCGTCCCGTATAGGAAGCTCAGGTCCTCCTCGAACGGGTGGGGGATCGGGCGCCGCGCCATGACGGCCCGCTTGATCCGCATCCCGACGTCGATGAGCTGCGGGACCTCGTTCGGGGAGCAGGCGAGGCCGATGTCGGCCGCACGCACGTAGGCGTAGAACGCCCCGCCGAACGCCAGATCGTAGCGAACGTCCCCGAGGCCGGGGATCTCGATGTGCTGGTCGAGGTCGAGGACGAACGAGGGGACATTGCGGAATCGGACGCTCTCGACTCGATCGTTGCCGACCCGCGCAGTCGCGGTGATCGGTCCGGCCGGGGAGTCGATGCGCACGACGGTCTCCGGGCCACGCATCATCACGAGCCCCGTCTCGAGTGCTACCTTGGTCACCGCGATGATCCCGTGGCCGCACATCGTGCTCCACCCCTCGTTGTGCAGAAACAGCACGCCGAAGTCGGCGTCCTCGGTGACCGCCGGGGTGATCAGGCAGCCGTACATGTCGGCGTGACCGCGCGGCTCCCACATCAGCGTCGTTCGAAGGGCGTCGTGGCCATCCCGCGCCGCACGACGTCGGGCGAGGATCGAGTCGCCGGCGAGCTCGGGAAAGCCGTCGAGGATGACCCGCAACGGCTCGCCGCCCGCATGCGCGTCGATCGTGCGGATCCGTCTCCAATCCTTCGGTGCCTGCCAGTCGAGGTCGTGCTTCGCGTTCAACGGGTCTCCTTGCTTGCTGGGGATGGAGTTCGTGGGGTGAGCGGACGGACTCGGCGGTCCGGCCACTGTGAAGAAGGCATCGGGATCATTTCCCCTTCGACTCGGTTGGAGCCTGTGGCGTCTTGGGAAGACCGCTTCGAATCTGGAGATCCTTGAGCGTCTGCACCCAGAGGAGGCGGACGTCCTGGTCGCCGACCGCTTCGTAGCCGTGAATCGTCGAGGGTCCGAAGTGGTAGCTGTCGCCGGGGCCGAGGATGTGCTCGGCATCCTGGAAGCTGAGCCGCAGCTTCCCCCGGAGAACGTAGCCGAACTCCTCCCCTTCATGAGACGCCAGCGGATAGGTGTACCCCGACGGAATCTCACCGATCACGACCTCGAACAGGCGACCGGGGAAGTCCCGATTGAGGAACCGGTACTTGATCGATGCTTCCGAGAGGTTGACAGCCGGTTGATCGTCCGAGCGGAGAACCTCGGAGTAGGTCGTACCCGCCGTGGGCGGATCGGCGAGGGCGAAGAACTCGCGAAGCGTCAGCCCGAGTGCGCCGACGACCCGCTCCAGCGTCGCGACGGAGATCGACGACAAGCCGCGCTCCGCCTGAGACAGGAAGCTCGTCGAGAGTTCGCACGTATCGGCCAGCTGCTTGAGCGTCAACCCGTGCTCGGTTCTGATCGTGCGCAGTACTGCACCGATGTCGGCCATGGGCTACAGCATAGATGCACGGAACACAAGCGGCAACCGCCTCAGCCCGTCAGTGTCTGCGCGGCCGCGGGACCCACATCCCGACGTCTTGCCTGTACTCCTCGTATGCGTCGCCGAACCGCGAGAGCAGCAGTCGCTCCTCGGTCCGGGCGACGTAGGTCAAGAACCCGATGACGAGAAGCCAGACGCCCCCCGCAATCAGCGAGAGGCTGAAGGCGAGCCATCCGAGGTACAGCAGGATCTCGCTCAGGTACATCGGGTGCCGGACGATGGAGAAGACGCCGGTGCGCACCACGTGCGGCTCGTCGCGCGTCGTTCCGAAGATGGTCCGATGGCTCGATGCTGCCAGGTACCCGGCCAGGGCGAGAAGCACCGCGCCGATCGGAACCCGAATCGCCAGGGGGATCGAGGCGTTGAGGAACGTCGTTGCGTGGAGAAAGAACGAGTCCGCAATCCACGCGCCGGCGAACAACGACAGCAGAACCAGTTGCCCGATGTCGGTCAGTGCGTGCTCCCCGGTTAAGTCGTTCCTCTCCTGCCGAGTCGTCTGTCGTCCGGACATCTATCGGACCTCCTGTTCTTCCGGTGGCACAGAGATACGCCACTCGGAACTGAGTCGCCGGTTCATCGCATCCGGTTCAAGAGGGCACGTGAGGGCGGCGTCCGGTGTGCGCATCGTGCGGGGGAAATCGCAGGGAAGAAGAGGCGCCGCCACCTGGGTGGCCGTGCCACAGCAGCTTCTTCATCGGCTGATACGGGAAGTCGGCTCCGTCGAAGCAGGGTCCCGACCGGACGCCTGTCGACCGCTTGTAGCCGAGTGCCTGATAGAACGGCACGGCGTACAGGCTCGATTGCATCGTGATCCGGTCTACCCCGGAGGCGAGGCACGTCGCCTCGAACACCGCCATCATGGCGCGCCCGATGCCCCGACGGTGGAACTCCTCGTGGACGAAGAGGCTATGGAGGCGGCCCGGACGGCCCCTCAAAATGCCGACGATGCGCCCCGTCTCCCGCACGGTGGCGGCGAGGACGATCGGAGCCTGAAGGAGCGCCGCAATCTCGCGCCGATGGGCCGGATCCGAGGAACCCGCGTGGCGGAACGGCCCGAGAAGCCTCTCCTGCTCCCCCGCAGAGGCGTAGGAGAGATTGAACCGACGGAACGTCTCGGCGATCAAGCATCCGGCTGTCTCGGCGTCCGACTCGCGGTACCGACGGATCGTGGTCTGCATGGCATCTGACGCCCTTTCACACATGCCTACGCGGCTCTGTGGGCGGCGATGGCGATCTCCGGCGGATCCTGGAGGTGTTTCTTCACCGTGCATTGCGCTGCCGACTTGATGCACGCATTGGCGTAGCGTTCGGGAAAGGTCTCCGGCAGGTGGACGACGATGTCGATCCGCTCGATCAGGTGTTTCTCCTCGTTGTGAGTTCTCTCCATCGTTAGCTCGATTTCGTCGGTAGGAATGTCCCGCTTCCGGCAAAACGCGAGGACGTAGTACCCCGTGCATGTGCCAAGCGATGCCAGAAACAGGTCGAACGGACTCGGCGCCGATCCTGCCCCGCCGGAGGTCTCCGACTGATCGGTCTGGATCGTGTGCCCGCGATACTCCGCCTCGACGCGCATACCACCGGGGAATCGGATCTTCATGAACGCTCCTTGTCTTCTTCCGTGGGAGTTCTCGCACGGATCATCCTCGCCCACCCCGCTATCTGCAACGTTCGCGAAGCCCTGCGCCGTCTCGCCGGCCGCGCAGGGTGTCGGTACGATACGGTTCAGGAGGGCTCATGATCCCGAGGCTCGATCGATCGGAACAGACAAGGGCGGGCGAGGAGCGGCTGGCGGCCGCGCGGACCGATCCGTGCTCCCGGTTCGTCGTGTTCGAGCGGCATCGGGCTCTGCTTCGCCGGGATGCCGTCGAGCCCGTCGTCGTCCGCGGCGCGCAAGTGCGGGATTGGGGGTTGACCGTGGATCGTGCCGTGTTTCTCGGGATGGACGACGCGACGGCGTGGTTCGCGATCGACGTGGAGGGATCGGCTCCGCCGATATCGACCGAGGGTGAGTTCGTCCCGCTCGGACCGATCCAGGACCCGATCGGCTCGACCTCGTGGGCCGTCCTGGCCCAAGCGCAGGCACTTCTGTCCTGGAATCGCTCGACCCGTCACTGCCCGGCATGCGGTTCGCCGACCTGCGTTCGTCAGGGCGGATACCAGCGAGTCTGCTCGAATCCACGATGCGGTGAGACGTACTTCCCCCGTACCGACCCGGCGGTCATCGTCCGTGTCTTGCACGGCGGGCGATGCCTGCTGGCTCGATCGCCCCGGTTCGGAGCGCGGGTGAGGTCGGTGCTTGCCGGGTTCGTGGAGCCGGGCGAGAGCCTCGAGTCAGCGGTGCACCGCGAGATCGGCGAGGAGGTCGGTCTCGAAGTCGTGGGCCTTCGATACCTCGGATCGCAGCCGTGGCCGTTCCCGATGTCTCTGATGATCGCATTCGAAGCGCAGGCGCTGTCGGACGACCTGCGAATCGACGAGATCGAGATCGAAGCGGCGGATTGGTACACACGCGACGACGTGGCGCGCGAGAGCGAGGGCGGCCGACTGGTGCTGCCGAGCCGGAAGTCGATCGCACGTCGAATGATCGATGGATGGCTCGCCGGCGAATCGGGAATCCAGGCCACAGAGTCGTCGTGACGGGTGCTCCGAAGGAGCGCGGGTGGCCGAAGCGACGTAACAGTGTTACCATGCCGCCCATGACAAGGCTTCTGGGAATCGTTGTCAGCCTGTTCGTGGCGGGCTTCGTGTTGGCGGGGATCGTCTGGCTCGCCTGGTGGCTGTTCGTTGTCGCCGCAGTGGTCGGCGTTGCAGGCGTTGTGTGGCGCGCGGTGACGCAGCGCTAGTACGGCCATCCGATCGTCCGCGGCAAGCCGCGAACGGCTCACCACGACGTAGCTCGAGTTTCCGATCGCCGATCCCTCGACCGCGCAACGGGGACGGATCGGAGCCGGCTACCGGCCGTTCTTCTCGCGTTCGGCCTGCTTGCTCTCGTACATCCTCTTGTCGGCGTTGCTTAGGATTCTGTCGATGGTCCTTGGGTCGTGCGGGTTCCAGTGTGCACAGCCGATCGAGAGACTCACCTGGAAGTCGACGAGATTCGCGAAGCGGTGAGTCGACGTCATCGCTTCGGCGATGCGGTCGCGACAGATCTCGGTTTCGCCGTTCGTCTCGGGAAGGATGACGAGGAACTCGTCGCCGCCATATCGCACGACGATGTCGGACTCGCGAACCGTGCGGACGAGGAGATCCGCGATCTGGACCAGGACCTCATCCCCCGTTTGGTGGCCGTGCTCATCGTTGATCTGCTTGAACCGGTTGACATCGATCATCAAGAGGCCGATCGGGTGGTTGTAGCGCCGGGCCCGGTGGAGTTCCCGCTCGAGGATCTCCGCGAGGTAGTGGCGGTTGAATGTCCCGGTCAGTGCATCGGTGTGCGCCATCCGGGCGAGCTTCTCCTCGTACTCCTTTCGCTCCGTGATGTCGCGAATGATCGCGGTGTAGAACGTCCCCGCCTTCGTCTCCCAGCTCGAGAGTGAGAGGTCGATCGGCAGGGTGCTTCCATCCTTTCGTACGCCGCGCGACTCGATGCCGCGATCCATCCGCGGAGCACCGGTGATGCGGAAGAACGCCATCGCCGGCTTGTTCGCCTCATGATAGGGCCCGTCGATCAGCATCGTGAACGGTCGCCCAAGCGCGTCGGACTCGGCGTAGCCGAACATCGTCTCGGCGCCGCGGTTCCAGAACGCGATGCGCCCTTCGCTGTCGACCGAGATGATCGCATCGACCGCGGTTTCGGCGACGGCGCGAAATCGAGCTTCGCTCTCTCTCAGGGCTTCTTCGGCGCGCTGCCGTTCCTCGACCAGCCGCCGCTCCTTCAGGATGCGTTCGATGACCGGTGGCAGGAGATCGAGGTAGCTGCCGCCGGCGTCCTTGACGACATAGTCACTCGCGCCGAGCTTCATCGCCTCGACGGCGGTCTCCTCGCTTCCCGCCCCGGTCAGCATGATCGTCGGGGGGAGCTCGTCCGACTCGCCGAGTACCTGAAGGACCTGCAGACCGCTGTAGACCGGCATATTCTGGTCGACAATCAGGACGTCGAAACGGGTGCCCGAGTACATCGCGACTCCCTTCTCTCCGTCCTCGGCGACGACGGTCTCGTAGCCGGCCCGCCCCAATCGCTTCTGGACAAGCCGGGCAAGCCCCGGATCGTCTTCCATGTATAGAATGCGTATCGCTGCTTCGTTCATGCTCGTTCTACTCCCCGTCCGGCACCGTGACAATCGACATGAATAGGCCGAGCTGCTGGATGGCGTCGCAGAAACTCTCGTATTCGACGGGCTTCGTGATATAGACGGAACAGCCGAGCTCGTAACAGCGCGTCACTTCGCGCGCGTCGTCGGTTGTGGTGAGCACGATCACCGGGATCTTCTGCGTCCGCGGGTCCGCCTTCATCCTCTCGAGAACCTGATACCCATCCAGCACGGGCATGTTCAGATCGAGAAGGACCAGCAGCGGCGACGGCCGCTCGCGCCCCTCGAACGCGCCCTCCGAGAAGAGGAAGTCGAGCGCCTCCCTTCCGTTCTCGACCCGCGTGATCCCATTGGAGATCTTTGCGCGCCGCAGGTTCTTCTCGATCAGCCGCGCGTGACCGGCGTCGTCCTCGACGATCAAGATACTGACTTCATCCCTGTTCGGCATAGGTGGATCCTTTCCGGATTTCGTCCGCAATGGTGAACTGAAAGGTCGTCCCGACGTCAGGCTCCGACTCGAACCAGATCTGACCGCCGTGCTGTCGTACCATGGTCCGGACGTACGAGAGCCCCATCCCTTCCCCTACGACGTCTTGCCTTCCCGCGCGGCGGAACGGTGCGAAGACCTTCTCCTCGTCCTCCTTTGCGATCCCACGTCCGTTGTCCTTGACCCAGAATCGAGTACCGAGGCTCGTCTTCTCTCCCCCGATCTCGATCCGCCCCGGCCGCTGCGGAGCGAGGTAGTTGACTGCGTTGGTCAGGAGATTGCCGATGATCTGCTCCAACGCGGTCGGATCCGCAACGACCCTCGGGAGGTTGCCGACGGTCACCTCGACGCCGCGCTCTTCCATCTGGTGGGCGAGGCTCTGCCGACAGGTCTCGACGAACGCCGCCGGATCGACCGTCTGCAAGGACAATTCGCGTCGGCCGATCCGCGAGAGCTTCAGGACCGCGTTGATGAAGCCGTCCATCCGCGTTACGGACGTCTCGATGAACCCGAGCGCCTCGGGGATGTCTTCCTCGAGGAGTATCGCCAACTCGGCCCGCTCCACGTCGCCGGCCGATTCGATCAGTCGCTGCAAATGCGGCGCCAACGTCTTCATCGCGCTCTGCAGTTCGGCGGAGAACCCCTTCAGATTGACCAGTGGGGCGCGGAGATCGTGCGAGACGATGTACGCGAACTGCTTCACCTCTTCGTTGGCGACCTCAACCTCGGCCAGGTACCGCTTGGTCTCCTCCTCGGCCCGCTTTCGCGCGGTGATGTCGCGGTCGATGCCGACGAGGCCGATCGTCTGGCCCTCGGCATCCGCGAGTGGAAGCTTCGTCACGAGCAACCAGCGGTGCTTGCCGGTCATTTGGTCTACGACGTGTTCTTCCTGGTTAAGGATCGGCTCTCCGGTCTCGAGGATTCGGGTTTCTTCGGCGACGTAGCCGATTGCTTCCTCCCGCTCCAGGACGTCGGCGAGCGTCTTCCCGATGAGCTCCTCCGGATCCTCACGTGCGAAGAACCGCGAGATCGCCGTGTTTGCCACGATGAACCGGCCTTCGGAGTCCTTTGCGTAGACGAAGTCGGGGATGTTGTCGATGATCGTACGAAGGAGCGTCCGCTCGGTCGCGAGACGGGCCTCGGCTTCCTTTCGCTCCTCGATTTCCCGTTGGGTTGCGCGGAACAGCTTCGCCTTCTCGAACGACATCGCGATCTGGTCGGCAATCGTTGACAGAAGCAGCGCTTGATCGTCGGAGTACGCGAACGGCTGATACGACTGGACGTTGACAACGCCGATGACCCGATCCTCGACGAGGAGCGGGATTCCGAGCCAGGTTTCCGGTGCGTGCATCGACCCGAAAAGCGCCGGATCCTCGTTCACGGCGTTGTACTCCTCCGCGTTTCTCACGTGGAGCATCTTCTTCGTCCGAAGGACGGCCGAGGTCAATCCCGCTCCGATCGCGATCGCGGGTGACGGTGTGCGGACCCCTTCGTCGATCATGAACGGGAACTCGATCGACCGCTCTTCCTCGTTGACCAGCGCGATGAAGAACGTGTCCGCTTCGAAGACCGGAGCGATCTCCCGGTAGACGGTCTCCCCCAGCTTCTCGAGATCGTATTCGCGACTGACGAGCCGGCCGATGCGGTTCACGATGCCGAGGCGATCCGCAGCCTCCTGGGTGGATCGGAACATCTCCGTGTTCCGGATGGCGAATGCGATCTGGTCGGCGAGCGCTTCGAACAGCTCCTGCTTCTCGTCGCTGTAGGCGCGCGGGCGGTCGACCATGATGCACATTGCGCCGAGCATGCTGCCACGAGCGATCACCGGCACCCCGAGCCAGCTGGCGGGCATCGTCTCCTCGCCGTTGGTCGTGTAGGGAATCGGGAGGTGCTCCTGCTCGGCTTCGTAGTCTCGTATATGGAGCGTCCTGCGCTCCTCGATCACCACGCCGGACAGGCCGCCAAATGGGTGGCGCTCGGGCGGGACGCGCGCACCGCCCTCGATCCCGTAGAGCAGTTCGATCTCGTGGGTTTGCGGGCGGTTCAACACGACGACGAACGAGTCATGGTCGAAAACCGAGGAGATCTCTCGATAGACGCCGTCGAGGAGTTGCGCCAAGTCGAGGGTCGTACTGGTGGCGTGGCTCACGCGATTCAGCAAGGCGAATCGCTCGGCCTCCGCTCGGGTAGCGTCGAAGAGCCGGGCGTTCTCGATCGCGATGCCGAGCTGGTCGGCGACGGTCGAGAGGAGCAAGCGGTCGCTCTCGCCGTAGGCATTCGGCTCGGCGGCGGCAAACGCGATGACTCCACTGGTGTGACTGCGTATCCGGATCGGGACACCGAGCCAGGCGCGCGGGAGCGTGTCTCCGGAGAGCACCATCGGCCTAGGCAGTGAGGAGGCTGCTGAGGATGTGTTCGGGACGTAGAGCGAGTCGCCCGTACGGATGACGACGCCGGCGAGGCCGTGGAGGGGAACCTCCCGACGAGCCATGGGTTTCCCGGCCTCGATGCCGAAGGACAGCTCGAGCGAGTTCTTGGACTTCGAGTACCGGAACACCGTGAACGCGACGTGATCGTAGAAGCGGGCGATTGTGTCGTACGCATGCTTCATCAGGTCTTCGATGTTGGATGCCGCGCTCGTCGCCCTGGCAATATCGGACACGACCTCTAGACGCTCGGCAAGGTTCGGCTCGGCCGTGCTCACGCTGTCTCCCCCTCATGCGGTGCCGCCTACTCGCGACCCTCATCGTAGTGGGTTCCTCAGGACACGGCAATGAACCGCGTCGCACCCGCTGCCGTGCCGCACGACCGGCCTCCCGAGGAAGAGGATACCGATCCGGCGTGGCGTGTGTCCTTCGGGGCGATCGAAGGATACGCGACCGGAAGGCTCGGATCGCCTCGGCTACCGGTGATGGGAATCCCCTCGGTTCGCGTCGAAACGGGGGGATCCAGTACCCTCTATCGGGAGGTGGCGACGTGATGGAGACTCCGATCGACCGGCTGCGTGGGCTTGTCGGGGCAATCACCGATCCGGAAACGCCGGCCTCCCGTCTCGGTCCCGAGGTTGGCGCCCTGGCGGCACTGCTGCGGGAGTTCGCGACGACTCGGATCGAGCCGGAACGCGTGCGCGGCGAGGGAGAGACGTACACCGCCGCCGGGCGGGCGCTCTCTCCGACGATGGCCGGCCGCTGCGCCGACGACACCGCACGCACGGCCGTCTTCGTGCGGGGCATCCATCGGGCGGTCTCCGAGGTGAGGCGGCGGACGCCGGGAAGACCGGTGAGCATCCTGTACGCCGGTTGTGGACCGTACGCGCTGCTCACCGTTCCGACGATGGCGATCCTCGGCCCGTCGGCGGCGGAGATCACACTGCTCGACATCCACGAGACGTCAATCGAGTCCGCGCGGGCCGTCGTCGATGCGTTAGGCCTCGGCGATTGCGTGGCGGATGTCGAGGCTGTCGATGCGACGGAGTATCGCATCGCACCGTCTCGACGGCCGGACCTCATCCTGAGCGAGACGATGAACGCTTGCCTCGCCAAGGAGCCGCAGGTGATGATCATGCGGCACCTTCACGCACAAGCCCCTCGTGCGCGGCTGGTGCCCGAAGCGGTTCGGGTCGTCGCATGCCTGATCGATCCGTCGAAGGAGTTCGCCTTCGACGAGGCCGGGCGGAGAGCGGTGTCGCCCAGGCCGACCCGCGATCGCGTCTCGCTCGGCACGGTCTTCGAACTCAGCGCTCAAACGATCGCCTCATGGGCGGACCTGGACGCCGGGTGGCTTCCTGCCGCGTCGATCTCCATCCCCCCATCGCTCGATGCACGCCACATCCCGATGTTGCTCACCGAGGTCGATGCGTACGGCGGGCATGTGCTGCGGGATTACGACTCGGGGCTGACGATCCCGAAGCATGTCCCGATCGAGATCCCGGTCCGGGGCGGCGAGACGCTCGCTTTCCGCTATCGACTCGGCTGCCATCCGGGACTCGAGTGCGAAGTTGCGTGAGAGGCTGCGGCGACTTCATCTCCCGGGACCTGATTGGCCGTGAGCGTCATCCTCTCGTGTCTGACGTCGAAGACCTGCACCACGCCATGGCCCGTTGCCCTGTCGCATGGTCCGTCCGGCTCCTTTCGGCGGGCCGCGAGCCCGCGCAGCCGTCGACCCGGCAGCCAACGTTCACGTGACACCTCGGCATGGCGAACCTTCCTTCCATCCTCCCCTTCGGCGGGCGGACGGCCTCGCCCTACGATCGGGTGGTCTCCGATGTGGCGCCGAAGCGATCGTGCGTCATGAGTGAAGGGAAAAGGGGAGCAGCAGCGACAGAACACGAATGCCGACTGGCAGTTCCTAGGCGAACTCGGCACCTCTCTCGGCGAGGATCTCGCGGAGGATCGATCGATGGCAACGGGTCTCGATCTCGCAGTAGCAGCCGATCGAGAAGTCGGTTCGATGCGATAGGGCAGCCAGTAGGTCGAGCAGGCGAGCCTTCTCCGGCGCGGCCAGCTCGGCCCGGTACTTCCTCGCGAACGTCGCCCAATCCTTCTCGGACTGGGCCGCTTGTCCGACCTTCATCAGCTCAGCCGAGGGAGCCACGTCGGGAAGCCAGACGTCGTACCAGTTCTTCGATGCGAACATGCTCTTCGGAACTCCGCGCGGGGGACGCCGAACGGTCCCGATACGGAGCCCTTCTCCCATGCACCTCTCGGTTCCCAACCGGACGACTCGGATAGCCATGGCTCCGCACTTCCTTCTACTACGGGGTTTCGGCCGAACCCGCACTCCGCTTGGGCTGCAACGCGGCCCGCCAGAGGCGGCGGACGTTCTCGCAGAGGATCTGCGACCGATCCGCCTCGTCGAAGCCCTCCTCGGCGAGGGCAACATCGAGCTGCTCCATGAACTCGGCGTCGCCGACTCTCTCCATGAATGTAGACGCCGGCAGATCCATCGGGACTCGGGCGATGTCGATGAAATCCGTTCCGAGGGCGACGTGATCGGCGCCGACGAGTTCGGCGACGTGGCGGATGTGCGCGATGAGATCGGCCATCGTCGCGCGCCGCTCCGAACCGGTCAGGTACGCCGAGCCGGAGTGAATGCCGATGACCCCACCGGCCGTGGCAATTGCCCGAATCGCACTATCGGACAGCGCACGAGGCGAGCCGTTGAGCGATCGACAGCTGTGGTGGGAGGCGATCGGCGGTGCCGATGAAGCCTCGAGGATCTCCGCGAACGCAGGATCCTCGCCCGTCAGATGCGCCGTGTCGATGACCAAGCCGAGGCGAGAGGCCTCGGCGATCAGCTTGCGCCCGGATGAACTCAGCCTCGGAGAGCTGTTGCGATCCTTGCCGGCATCGAAGGCCGGGTTCGGAAGGGCGCCGAGCGGTTGGATCGAACGCACACCGAGTCGAAACAAGATGTGCAGCGCGGCGATCGGATCCTCAAACGGTGTTTCGAAGCACGGCAGGCCCCCCTCCACACCGAGGAGGACGCTCGGCAGCTCCGACGAGAGTCGGTCGACGTCCTCGGCCGTCCGAACGACCCGAAGCGGCTGCTCGGCCTCCGCCTGGCCGCGCCAGAACTGGGACAACGCGTCGAGCGTCCCCCACCAAGACGATTCGGGAGCGCGCTGCGGAAACGCTCGCCGGCCGCCGACGATCAACCCGACGGCTCCTGCGCGACCGGTCTCGAGCCGGGCCCGGATCGCATCGCAGGGCAGGACGCGTGGTTTCTCTCCATCCCAAACGGCATGCGACATCAGCAGATGGTTGTGGGCATCGATGTACATGTCCTGCTCCTTCCTCCGTTCGTTGCGCGAGCAAGTTCGCCGCTGGCGTGGCGAACAGGGTCAGCGCAGCAGCTGTCGGACCTCGATTCGGAAGAGCTTGTCGTCGAATCGGTTCTCGTTCGTGCGCTGCGTCGCCCGTAGGTACTGGCCGTCCCACGCCGGATCCCACGTGCCTTTGCTGTAGGCATGGATGGCTCCGAGCGGCTCTCCTTGCGCCGAGATGCGGAGGATCCCGCGCCCGCCGGGGACCCGGAACGACGAGCCTCGGCGATGAACGAGCGAACCTGCTCCGCCGTGGCCGGAGGCCGATCCTCCCCGTAGGTTGTCCGCGAGCCATCGATCAGGTCGGCGATACGTTCCGGATCGACCGTAGCATCGTAGCTGCGGACGGAGAGCGAGCATTTGGCCTGCGAAACGGCTCCTCCTCTCGGCGCACACGAATCGTACGCGTCGGGACGCCACCTCGCACGACGCCCCGTCTCCGCATCAGCCTGTGGGCTCGAACCGGACCGCGCAGATGGACGGGGAGGCCGATTCCCGGCGCGGCTGTGGTCGCAGGAGAACCGGGGACGCCAAGATGAGACTGCGTTGCACGGGTTGCCGGGTCGGGCCGGGCTGTCTATGATCGCGGCATCCGGAAGGAGGGGAACTCATGACAGGACACAGAGCAACTGGTGGGAGCACTGCGGGGGTCATCTGGTTCGCCGGGTGGCTGTTCACGCTGGGATTCGCACATCTCGTTTGGTGGAAGGCCATCCTCGGCCTCGTCGTCTGGCCGTACTACTTGGCGGTCTATCTCGGGTAGCACGGGCTCGACGTCACGATCCAAGAGCTTGCTTGTTGTGACTGCGGCTTCGACAGGCCGTCGATCGCGCGAACGAGGAATGGCGGAGTCGCAGCGCAGAACATGCTTCCTCGCGGCCTGCGCGCTCGACTTGCGCCCGCTTTCGGAGGTGCCGTCTGACCACGCCACCGATCGATTTTCCGGCTCCTGTCGAGGCGTTGAAGAGACAGCTGGGCGTGGTCCTTGGCCTTCGTGTTCGGGCGATGCGGGCCGCGCCGCTCGGTGCCAGCTCGAGGGAGACGCCGTGGCGGCTGGATCTCGAGACGGATGAGGGAGCGCGGCGGCTTCTGGTGCGCCTCGGCAACAGCTGCAGCGCCAATGAGGTCACTGCACTCGCCGCGATGGAGTCCCATCCACTCCCGACGCCGAGGACGCTGCATTGGGATCCCGACGGAGAAGCACTCGGGGTCCCGCTCTTCGTCAGCACGTTCATCGACGGCGATCCGCTCCTCGATGCGATGAGGGCGAACGAGCCGTGGGCCGACGCGCTGTACGTCGACACCGTCTGCGCGGTGCAGTCGATCACCGCAGCCGATCTTTCGCCGGGGAGCCTCGAGACGCTGGAAGGGAGCGAGTCGGCGCTCGACGTGCTTGAGGCTGGTTACGCGATGTTCGAGAAGCCGAATGTACTCGCGGAGGCCGCCTACGAGACGTTGAAGTCGAGTTGGCCCGGGCCGCCCGGCGATCGCTTCAGCAACGGGGACCTCTGGCCGGAGAATCTGCTCGTTCAGGGCGATCGGCTCGTCGGCATCATCGACTGGCAGCATGCCGGGCTCACCGACCCGATCTTCGAATTCCTCCTCCCGTTCTTCCTCGTCCCGGAGCTGCGCGGCCGAGGAACGGAACGGGCCTACTGTGAGCGCATGGGATTCGATACTGCGACGCTCCACTGGTACCACGGGCTCGAGTTCTTCGACTCGCTTCGGTGGGTGTTGAGGACCGGCAAGCCGTACGGGATCCACACCGCCGAGAGTCTCGAGCGGGATCTCGCGCGGTGGCTTGAGGTCGCGTCATGAGTCCTGTGACAGGCCGAGCCGTTGCGGACGGGGACCGACACGCTATGGGGTTGCACCTGCATCGGCAAGGATCGATCGGATCCGATCGAAGCCGTCGTGCATGAAGGTCGATTCGAACGGCTCCGTGCCCAATCGCAGCGGCAGCGTCACCGCGTTTCCTCCGAGGAACACGAGCTCTCTCAGCGCCAAGAACGTGGGCAGATCGTCCTCCGGCCGGCCCGGCAGGCTCCGGATCGATGCGTATCCATCGAGGAATGCCTCCCAGCACTCCGTTCGCCGAGCGGGTCCGCGATGCCCGAGGCTCCAATAGACCACGGCGAGTTCGTAGCCGCGGTACGTTCGAGACAGATTGCCGAAGTCGAACAGCGTCACGCCGGCCGGTTCGGCTGCATCCCGCACATTCAACAGGACGAGATCGGCATGGCAGATCCCCCAGTCGGGCGCCTCTCGAGGGATCCCCGAGAGGCGAGGGCGAAGCCATTCGATCACAGCATCCATGTACCGCTGATCCTTCCGATCCGCGAAGCGCCGGATGTGATGGGCTCGTTCAACGACGACGGTGTCGAGATCGAGAGACGGGACGTCGTAGCGGGTCTCGTCCGCATCGGCAAGCGCATGCACTCGTGCGATCGTCACCCCCAACGCGTTCATCTGCTCCGGAGTCGGCTCTCTCGGCAACGGAGGAGGTGCCTCCTCGAAGAGGAGGATCGGCCGGATCCCTTCGCTTGCGTGGACCTGGCTTGCGTAGGTGCCGTCCGACCGGCGAATCGCCCGGACGACGGGTACGCCGGACTCCGCGAGCTGCGAGACGAAGCGCGCCTCCGACTCCGCCGCAGCCGCCGCGCGCGGCGGCCTGAACACCTTGAGGTAGTAGACAGCTTCGCGGGCCTTGACTCGGTAAACGTCCCCATCGCCGCGCTCGAGGAATCGACAGGACTTCGCGGGTTCGATCGCGTAGTCGCGGAGGATCCGATCCAGCAGGGCTGACTCGTCGAGGACCGAGGACTGGGCCGGGAAGTGCGCCTCTCTCGTTGTGCTGGGATCGCTCATGCCGGCGATTGTCCCGGAGATCACGACGGAAGTCACAGTCGTTGAGGTTCTTGATCCTGATGAGGCGATCGCTCAGGCCGCCAGCTCGCGGTGCCTGAAGCAGTGGATGACGTGGTCGTTGACCATGCCGACGGCCTGCATGAAGGCGTAGCAGATCGTCGGCCCGACGAAGTTGAACCCGCGCTTCTTGAGGGCCTTGCTCATTGCGGCGGATTCCTCCGTCTCGGCGGGGATCTTCGAGAGGGACGTCCAGGCGTTCTGCACCGACACGCCGCCGACGAACTGCCAGAGAAAGGCATCGAGAGATCCGAACTCCCTTTGGATCTCCATCGCGCCACGGGCGTTCCTGATCGCCGATTCGATCTTCAGGCGGTTGCGGACGATGCCGGGATCGGCGAGCAGTCTGATGACGTCGTCCTCCGTGTACGCCGCGACGGTCTCGATATCGAAGCCGTCGAACGCGGCGACGTAGCCCGCGCGCTTGTTGAGGATCGTCGACCAGCTGAGTCCGGCCTGCGCTCCCTCAAGAACGAGCATTCCGAACAGCTTCCGATCGTCGTGAACCGGAACCCCCCACTCCTCGTCATGGTAGGCGACGTACAGCGGATCGGTCCCCGCCCATTCGCAACGCGTCTTGTCCATGGGCGCACTCTAGGGCGAACGCCCGCGCATTGCCAGTTGTACGCCCTGCGTGAACGAATCCGAGAAGAGGCGGAAGCGACACCGGCATCGGTCGCGCCGCCGAGGAGGCGGGCGACTTGTAGTAGCATAGGCGCGCAAGCGTCTCACAGTAGGGGTGGCTGCGGGATGACACACCGGCGGGCACGGATCCTCGGATCGATCGCTCTGGCGAGTTCGATTGCCATCCTCCTTCTCGTTGCCACGGCACGGGGGCACGTGCCCCAGGAGGAGAGCATCGAGCCTGCCGTCGGGCCGATCCTCTTCTATTCCGATCGAACCGGGGACTGGGAGCTATTCGCCGTTCATCCGGACGGATCGGGTACAGTGCGGCTCACGGACTCGCCGGGGTTCGACGCGATGCCGAAGTGGTCTCCGAGCGGGGATCGGATCGCCTTTCAGTCGAAGCGTGACGGCAACTGGGAGATCTACGTGATGAGCGCAGACGGTTCCGGCGTCCGTAGGCTCACGCGGAACGAGTCGGCCGACGAGTTCCCCAGCTGGTCGCCGGACGGTCGCCGCATCGCGTTTTGCTCCGATCGTACGGGCAACTACGAGATCCACACCGTCGCCGTCGACGATGAAGAGAACGTACAACGGCTGACGGCGACGGAGTGCGGCAACTTCCAGCCTGCATGGTCGCCGGACGGGACGCGCATCGCCTTCGCATCGGAGTGTGATGGCAACAGCGAGATCTACGTCATGAACGCCGACGGCAGCGGCGCGGAGCGGTTGACGGTTCACGATCGCTACGACCTCTACCCCGCTTGGTCGCCGGACGGCGAGCAGATCGCGTTCCAATCCTACAGGCGAGGGAACTGGGACATCTTCGTGCTCACGCTTGCCGATGTGCTGGCGACGCAGCCGCGCGAGGCGTACGAGCCGACACAGATCACGGACTACCGCGGGCCGGACGAGTTCCCCGCGTACTCCCCCGACGGCACGAGGATCGTCTACGAGGTCGATCGCGGGAACGAGGAGATCTACATCATGAACGCCGATGGCAGCGATCCGCGCCCCCTCTTCTCGCACCGGTCGGACGACTACGGCCCCGATTGGAGATGGATCTCTCCGTAGGCCTCAGTGCGGATGTGCCCTGGCGAGCGACGGGAGCGCCACTCTCTCCTCGTGATACGGGATCTCTTCATCTGTGCATTCGCGGAACCGGGCTTCCGGGCGTCTCCGACGATCGGATCCACGTGAACGTGTCTCCGGCATCGGCCGGAACAGCAGGATGCTGGTGCTGAGGGCGATCGGCCGGTAGCCTCTGGCACCGAGTATCTTCGAGGAGTCCAACCATGACGTTCCACCTCAAGCGATACGAGTCCGCGGACGACTACTGGCGGGCCCGCGGTTTCTTCCGGACGGCGCTCGCCGCGGATCCTCGCCCCAGTGAGATATGGCACGTCGGCCAGTTCGACTACTGGCGATGGCACTGGCTGGAGAATGTCGTCGAGCGGCCGCCGAGCGAGTTACGGTACTGGGAAACGCCGCGAGGAGAGATCGCCGGCGTCCTGGTTCAGGGCGATCCGGGCGTGTGCCATCCGATGATCGATCCCAAGATCGGGGCCGACGAACTCCTCGAGGAGATGCTCGATCTCGCCGAGTCGGAGTTCACGGCGGCCCTCCGCGACGGGCGGCGTGCCACGTTCATCTGGGCCGATGAGAAGGACGATGGCCTGGACGGACTGCTGAGGGCCCGCGGGTACGAGTTGCTCGAGAGCGCCCACGCGGTGGAGCACAACGCACGGCAATCGCTCACCGATGCGCCCGATCCGGCACCGGTCGCGGCCGGCTACACCGTTCGCTCGATGGGAGGCGTCGAGGAGTTGCCGGCGCGGAGCCTCGCATCGTGGAGATCCTTCCACCCGGAGGAGTCCGACGAGGGTGCCGATCCGACCGGCGCCTGGTATCGGAACATCCAGCGCGCACCGCTCTACCGTCGAGATCTCGATGTCGTAGCGGTCGCCGAGGACGGAGAGATCGCCTCGTTCTCGACCTGCTACTTCGACGATGTCTCACGAACGGGCGTCTTCGTTCTGGTCGGCAGTGCTCCATCCCATCAGCGGAAGGGACTCGCCCGGGCCGTGACGACGGAGACCCTGCGACGCCTGCAACGTCTCGGCGCGGTCGGCGCCTACGTCTCCTGGTACGAGCCCGAGCCCGGCGCGCTCTACGAATCCGTAGGATTCACGGATCAGGAGATCGGAAGGGCCTGGCGGAAGGTCACCTAGGGGCGTCGCGCTCTCCGGTCGATCCGCTAGAGGGGCTTCGACATCCGGTAGAGACCGAGGCCGCCGAGGTTCAAACGCTTCGGCCACTTGGATACGATCGCGAGGCCGTGGCGTTCATAGAGACGCTGCGCTCCCAGGTTCTTGACGGCAACGTCGAGGGAGAACCGCTGCGACCCCGTGGAGCGGGCTCGCTCCTCCATCGCACGGATGAGCGTGGAACCTACCCCTGCGCCGCGCTGATCACTGTCGACGGCGAGAGAGAGGAGGTAGAAGTCGCCGTGGGGGACGGTCTCGAGGATCCGAATCATCGGGTGCAGCAGGAAGCCAAAGGACTCGGCCCGCAGGCGCGGGTAGCCCTCGGTTTCGCGGAGAGGATTCGACGGATAGGCGCGGCGCTGCCGGGCCGTGAAGCCGGCGGCCATGCCGACGATGCGATCGTCGCACTCGGCGAAGAGCGCGTTCTCGTAGGAGTACTCGTTGCTCGTCCGGACATACGCCTGCGCGAGGATCTCCGGGCCGTTGCGACCCAGCAGGATGCGGAAGAATCCCTCTGCAGCGGTGTCGAGATAACCGGCGTATGCGAGACCCTCCGCGTGTGTAGGAGCAGCCGGACGGATGCGGATAGACTGCGAGTCCATGGCCGCAGTCTAGTTGCCGATGCCGCAGATGGCAATGCGCCAGGCCGGCGGCCGTCCGATGGAAGCTCGGCATCGAGGCCTTCAGGGTAGATCCGACGCACAGAGGCATCGATCTTGACGAGGCCGGAGGGCGGTCTCTATTCTCTGCAGGACGGAGGGGGTTCCATGTCACCCAAATGGATACTGCTGGGCATCGCGTCCCTGTTCGCGATCGGCGCGATCGGGGACATCATCGGACCGGGGGAGGATGACGTGACGCTCGAGAACTCGATCTTCCGAACGTCGGAGGCGCGGGATCGGTTGATGGAGATCTACGATGAGCGGATGGCCGACTGGCCCATTCCGTTCGAGGAACTCGACGTTGCCACGTCCTACGGGACGGTGCACGTCATCGCGAGCGGGCCGGCGGACGCTGAACCTGTCCTGCTTCTGCATGCTTCGGAGCTCTCGGCAACGTCTTGGGGAACGAATATCGAGGCGTTCGACGGCTACCGAACGTACGCGATCGACCACATCGGGGAAGTCAACAGGAGCCGGCTGGCCGATGTCGATGTGTATCCGAAGACGCGCGAGGAGATCGCCGATCTGTACGCCGAGATTGCCGATGGGCTGGGCGTCGAACGGTCGATCGTCGTCGGAGCGTCGAATGGCGGCTTCGTCTCCATGAGCTATGCGATCCGGTATCCCGAACGCGTGTCGAAGCTGATCCTCCCCGGCCCGATGGGTCTCACTCCGCCACCGATACAGATGGGGCTGCGTCTTCTCGCGGCTCAGTTCATCCACTGCTCGTGGGTCGAGCAAGGAGCCCTGAAGTGGGTTCTCGGCACGTCGCGGATTGTCCTCGACCCGTACGGGGAGTGGTTCGTCTGGGTCATGCGCGGCTCGTTCCCTCGCGTCGTCCCGCCCGTCGGCATCCCGGCCGAGGATCTGGCGAGGATCGAAGTCCCCGTTCTGCTCTTCCTCGGAACCGACGACAACCTCGTCGGCGATCCGGACAGAGCCGCGGCATCGGCATCGGTGATGAAGGATCTGCGGATCGTCGTCGTTGAGTCGGCTCACCTCGTGAACGTGGAGGTCGCGGAGGAGGTCAATCGTGCGATTGTCGAGTTCCTGGAAGAGTAGAGCGCGCGAGGTGGGGGGCGACGCGACGAGCATAGGCGGGCCGCGGAAGGATGGGAATGGGCAACGCGAACCCGGCGGAACGGTTCGTGCCGGGGATCGGCCGACCTTTCGTGCAGCGAGAAGGAGGAAGTGATGAGTGGAATCGTCGTCTATCGAAGCAGCTCCGGGAGCACCAAGCAGTATGCCGATTGGATCGCCGAGGAGACCGGCTTCGCGATCTATGACCACCGCGACCAAGCGATCCCGTGGGGCGAGGCGGACACCGTTGTGATCGGTTGTCCGATCATCGCCAACAAGCCCTTCCTCTCAGGATGGATCGGGAAGAACTGGGAGCGGATGAAGGAGAAGAACGTGGTGCTGTTCACCACGTCGGGTGCCGATCCGGCGGACGCACCGGTCGTGGACTGGATCGAGAAGGCGCTCCCCGAGGAGATCCGTTCGAAGATCGGGTTCTTCCCGTTGGCAGGGCGGTTCGACTACGCCCGGCTGAGAGGGCTGAACAAGGTCATGATCTGGGTCGCCGGGGTCCTGCTCGGGAACAAGGATGTACGCAATCAGATCCAGAACCCGATCGACGGCGTGGCGAAGGAGAACCTCGCCGAGCTGCTCGGACACCTGAAGGGCAACGGGTAGGGCGACGCCGGCGCCCGGCGGCTCGGTCCGGAGCCGAGTCCCGTCGGGCGACGTCCCGGGAGCCTGCGCCTCTCGTGCACACCGGCATCATCGTGTCGAGGCACTTGCCCCAGCGGGTCCGACGTGACGTTCATCGGCTAGCCGACCGCCCCGCGGGCCCTTCTACGCCGGAACCTCGACCATCAACGGCGGGAGGTCGCGCACCTCTCCCGGCTCATTGGGGGCGAACCAGAAGCGATACACGAGTCGCATCTCCTCCTGCGCCTCGTTCCCGGCGGCCTCGACGTACCCCCATGCCCAGCCGGTCACGCCGTACGCCCACGGGTGCTTGGTCTCTTCCAGGGCCTCGCCGAGCGCTTGCTCGTAAGTCTTGACCCGCTCCCACGACTCGAAACCGGCGATCTCCCGCCAGACCTTCGACGCGTTCAGGAGCGATCCGCCGTTATTCATCTGGATCTCGATGACGCCGCCCTCGCCGAGAACGGGGACCCTGTTCCCCTCGACGTCCACGAGACGCTTCAGCTGCACGGTGACGTTCTTCTGCGCGAGCTGCTGTTTCTCCGGGTTTTCGACCGAGACGCCCGCGATCATCATCCTCGATCCGATCGGCTCGCTGACGAGTTCCTCGCCCCAGCCCAATTCGGACACGTGGCGCCACGCCAGATCGACGTACGTCTCTTCCGAAAGCGGCGCGACCTCTCCGAGCGGCTCGGCCGGGCCGGCGATGTACATCGCTCCGCTCAACCGGTTGATCCGAACTCGCGGCCCCCGCTCGTCCACCTCGTCGGGGAGGACCATCCACTCCTTCTCGACCTGGTAGTCGTAGTCCAACCAAGGGCGAGGAATCGGTCGCGGGATGACCAGAACCCGCTTCGGCAGGAGCTCCGGGATCTTGGGGAGAACGATGCTCGGCTGGTTCGACGCGAAGTTCGACAGGTACTGGATGTAGAGATGCGAAGTGCCCGACGTGTTCGGCTGGTTGGTGAACGACCAGTCGGCCACGAGGGGGTTCGAGTTGATGTTCCAGCCTCCCATGCTGATGCAGAGCGGCACGACGTTCCCCACCGCCAGACCGTTGATGAACGAGTCCGCCACGCCTTGGCCGAGGTTGTTGTAGTTGTTCCAGATGCTGTTGACTTGTCCCTGGTGGCAGTACGCGCAGGTCGAGGAACCACAGGCCATCCTCAGGTTGGGGTTGATTGCCGCCCCCCATCGCTCGTACACGTTGGGCGTGGTTAGTGAGTCCGAGGCTCCGGCGAACTCGCCCGGGCACTGATACCACCAGTCTTCGCCGGTATCAGGACACGGATGCCACGAGCTACACGTATCGCCGGCGCAGCAGTTCGGTCCGTGAGCGAAGACGGTGCACGAGCACTGCCAGTAGTACCGGAGGAGCCCCCACCCGGGATCGTCGCCGATGCTGACGTTCGAAACGTTAGCGCCGTTGCCCAGCGTGTCCCACGAGCTCGGGGGGAAGCCGTGACCGGCGTAGAAGAAGAGCATCGCCGTGTCGATTCCGCTCGTCGCATCCGTGTCATCGCCGGGCGTGATCAGGTCGTTGTCGTAGTAGAAGTGGTTGGTGTTGGTGAGCCCGATGTGGATGTGGCGACGGGTCCATGTGTTCGGAGCGTGGTTGGATGCGGTGGTCGCTCCGCCCATGTCGGTCCCGAAGAGGAACTCGTTGGCCGTGTCGATGTGCCAGTCCGTATTCCCGTGGGCGGCGATCGCCGTGTTCAGCCCGGGATTCGGCTGGATGATCTCGTAGCAGCAGATCACGTGCCACCGGGGTTGGATGTACCCGATGAACTGCAGCACCGGCTCGAGGTTGTACGCCTTCTCCGAGGGCACCGCATAGGCGATCTCGGCGAAGGCTCCGCTCGTGCCGACCTGGATTCCGAAGTACACCCCTCCCAACTGGTGCAGGCGCGAGACGGCGAGACCGGGCGCGCCGCGGACGGCCTCACTCAACGGAAGGATCAAGCCGAGCGCCTGCAGTTCTCCCATCAGCTCGGGCGTCACCCAGAACAGGTCCGGAGGGTCGCCGCCCATCAGCCGTGCCATGAGCTGAGTACGATACTGATCGAACGACACGGCGAGCAGCTCCACGCTTCCCGTGTACTCGCGGACGTATTCCGCGATCGCTCCGTAGAGCGACTGCATGTCCAGTTCCTCCGTCTCCCAGATCAGCACCTCGATGCCTCCGCTCCGGGCGTTGCCCGTCGCGGAGAGCGCGGAAAGAGTGACCAGTAGCACGACCAGACCCAGCAGAGGCCTTGAAGTTCGGGGTTTCATCGCGGCTCCTCCTTCCCTTGTTCGACTCGCCCGTCTCGCTGGATCTCCAGCCGGACGGCTTCCGGTGTTGCGCGTGAGAGGAGGCGATGGTGACCGGCGGCAAACGGAAGAAGATGACTGTGGCTTCGTTCCTCCTCCCACGTCGGCATTGTAGAACAGGTACCGCTGTCGATGGCAAGTTCGGGTGGGCTGGTGCGTGCTTGGTCCGCCGGAGCTCGCGATGGTCGAGGCCCTGCCGAGAGGCAGCCCTTGCGGGAAGGACGACCTGTGCAAGGGGCGATCCGGCAACGCCCGGTCCCGGCGACCGACGTGGTGTCGCTCATCGGCTCCGATCCGGGCCCGTCGGGGGGCAGCTTCTCCCTCTTGCGATGGAGCGTTGAGCATCGGTTCCGGATCGGGCTTGACGGCGTCTGGCGGGTCAACCATGCTGAGGGTCCCGACGCGCAGATCCACCGCGCCCTGCGCGGAGGCTGGGAGGCGGAGCGCACGTTCGTGATCGAGGATCTGGCCCTCGACCAAGAGCGCTCGTGGATCCTCACGCTCTCCTTCGAGCCGAACGGAGAAGGTGTGACGTTGAGCTATCCTGAGGATGGCAACGTCCAGCAAGTCTATGGCACACTGGCGCACGATGCCGACACATGTACGGGAGGCGAAACATGAAAACGCTGTTGTCGCTCATCGTCCTGGTCTCGATCGTGGGAGCCTGCGGGTTGTCCGAGGAGCAGGAGCCGACGAGGCTGTCGATCCTGTTCGACTCCGATCGAGCGGGAAACTACGAGATCTACCGCGTTGGCGTCGATGGATCGAATCCGACCCGTCTGACCGAGCATCGCGCGGACGACTACGCAGGATGGCCGTCCCCGGACGGTGCGAGCCTCGTCTTCGGCTCGCGGCGCGATGGATCGGGGCGAATCTACTTCATGGACGCCGACGGCCGCGGCGTCCGGCTCGCTCCGGGCATTCCGGAGACCGGAGGCCAACCCGTCTGGTCCCCCGACGGAGCGCGGATCGTGTTCGTCTCGCACATTGGTGATAACGCCGAGATCTGCATCGTGAACGTCGATGGCAGCGGGTATCGACGGCTGACCGACAACTCGTGTGGAGACTTCGAGCCGACGTGGCTTCCCGACGGGGAGCACATCGGATGGTCCTCCAACCCTGGAGGGAATGCGGACATCTACGTGATGCGTGCGGATGGCACGGAAGTCACGCGGCTGACCCACGGAGCCTCGATCGAGGCGTACCCGAACTGGTCTCCCGACGGGACGAGAGTCGTGTTCTGCTCGGATCGGTCCGGGGCTTGGGAGATCTACGCGATGGATGCCGACGGTCGGAATCTCGTTCAGCTCACCGACACGGGCGCATTCAACGGCACGCCTCGATGGTCCCCGGACGGCGCACAGATCGTCTTCCAGTCGGACCGAGACGGGGATTCCGAGATCTTCGTGATGAACGCCGATGGGAGAGACGTTCGCCAGGTGACCCACAACGACGCGAACGATGCGCATCCCTGCTGGCTTCCCCCCGTCTAGTGCGGCTTCGCGAATCCGCCTTGCCTACGGGCTTCGAAGGAGAGAGATGAAACTCATCGCGAGGACGATGGCAGTCCGGGGTGCTCTCCTGGCGTGCCTGGTTTGCATCGCCGTCTTCCGGTGCGCTGCCGAGACCTTCGAACCGATCCCGGACGTGATTCACCTCGGGCGTGTCTTCGACGTGGAGGCCTGCGACCTGAATGGGGATGGGTGGATCGACCTTCTGATCTCCGATTACGTCGTTGGGCACGGAATGCGCTACGGCCAGACCGGGCGCTTGTTCGGTGAATGGGTCCCGGCCGATGTCCCGCCGCGCGTCCGCGAGTCCGGCCACGGCGCGGCGCTCGGAGACCTCAACGGAGATGGACCTCTGGATGCGTTCCTCGTCTACAACCAGTACCCGGGGAGGGTCCTGCTGAACGACGGCACGGGTCGATGGCTGGATTCCGGGCAGGAGATCGCCGCCGGATCGCTCTGGGGAACGAGCGTATCGCTGGCCGACAGTGATGGAGACGGCGATCTCGATGCCTTCGTGACCTACTACCAGCACGGGGTGCGGCTGTACGTGAATGACGGAGCGGGGCAGTTCACGGCGAGCGATCGGGCACTGGGCGCCGACTTCATCTCCGTCACGCCGGGCGACATCGATGGGGACGGCGATGCCGATCTCGTCGGCCGGGTGGATGCTGACACGGTGTGCATCGCGGAAGGCGTGGACGGAGCGTACCTGCGGCAGGATCGGCTCGTGGCTCCGGGATGTCGACGTGTTCTCCTTCTCGATGCGAACGGAGACGCCCGAACCGACCTCCTGATCGTCGGGAATGAAGGAAGCAGCCTCTGGTTGGGCGATGTCGGCGGCGGATTCACACGCACCGAACAGCTTCTCGGCGGTGCCGCCAAAGCGGCTGTCGGGGATGTGGACGGCGACGGAGACGAGGATCTTGCCATCGGAGCGACGCTCTGGCTGAACGACGGTGCGGGAGATTTCGAGATTGCTCAGTCCTTCGAAGTGAGTTTGCTGACCTGCGTCGCGCTGCTGGATGTGGACGGGGACGAGAGACCCGAGTTGCTTCTCGGTTCGATCGACCCGGAAACCGGCTCCGGCCCGCTTGCCGTCTACTGGAACCTGGAGGACTAGAGGCGGTCGAATCAGGCGCTTCTCGACGATTCCCGATGCGTGCGATGTCCGATGGATCGCCTTGGCGAGTCTGGGGATTCGCGAGTCGCTTGCTTCGCAGGGTTCACTCCACGGCCGCCGGACGATGGGAATGGGATGCGCAGACGCGCACGCAGCACGGTACGGTATGCGAGCCCGAGGGAGACGGAGCATGCACGGGACCCATGAGATGAATCCCGCATGGTGGGACCTGTTCGATCCGGATACGCCGAACGACGTGATCCTCCGATCGGTTCTGATCGGGCGCTGCCCGGGGCTGGCCGTTCTCGATCGGCGTCGGAATCCGAAGCAGGTCGCCATTCGTGCGCACGGCGGGAAGGCGTTCGCGAGCGTCGGAGCACAGGAAGGATTCCTTCAGGGAGCACTCGATCGGATGACCCATCTCGGATGGACGGCGCTTGCGGATGCCGGAGTGCCGGAGAGCGTCCGGCGTCGGGGGCGAGTCGTCGATAGAGCCCGCTTCGAGGATTGCGACTTGGAGAGTGCAGCGCTTCGGTCACTCCGTGCCGCGTTGCCACCAGGCTTCGACAGGCGGCCCCTGGATCGTGAGCTGTTCAGACGGTGCCATCACGCGGAGCGGGAGCTTCCAGCGGAGTACGGCGACAAGCTCGATTCCTACTTCGGCTTCGGATACGGCGTCTGTCTGCTGCACGGTGGCGACGTCGTTTGCGAAGCGTACGCGGGATTCGTCGCGGAGGGTCGGATGGAGGCCGTCGCGGGAACGGCGGAGCCTTTCCGTGATCGCGGCCTCGCCACGATCGCTTCGGCCTATCTTGCCGAGGAAGCGCGAAGGCGCGGCCAGACGTTCAGCTGGAACTGCCTCGCCGACAACCTCGGGTCCCTGAAGGTAGCTCGAAGGCTCGGTTTCCGAACTGAGTGGTCCTATCGCGAGATCTACCTCTAACTGCGGGCGGACTCCTCGAACCGTCAGACCTGGAGTTGGCGTCAGGTTCTGCAATGCCGTATCCGAAGCTCCCTGAGTTTGCCAGATGCTGGTGCTGTAATACAAGACCTGAACATCCCTCTTGGATTTTCAAGGCATCGGGTGGATATCCTCCCGGATCTCGTAGTCCCGCCCGTCTCGAAGCATGGCCCAGATGACGCG
>Ga0272443_10001807_pt1 | contig 29394 bp, 27 predicted proteins | sample SSMAcet12_FD_193581 | JGI IMG/M metagenome (GOLD analysis project Ga0272443, IMG submission 193581) | Marine sediment archaeal communities from Little Sippewissett salt marsh, Falmouth, MA, United States - SSM-Acet-12 | ecosystem: Environmental > Aquatic > Marine > Wetlands > Sediment ... | reverse complement strand
CGAAAGAGTACAAAAAACGACATCGCACAACACAATGACATGCAACAACTTGTGATACAAAGAGGTCCCTGTTCTTAAAATGTGGTGATATGAGCCGCAAAATCTGCGATACATGCGTGAGATCGAACGACAGACTAACCGGTCAGATATATAATAATGAAAGATTAACAAGTATAATCAGTGACTATTCGAGAAATTCAAGTGACTTATCTATATCTTCCGGAGAGGTGGCTATCTCTATTCCCGCTGGAACGGAATTGAGGAATGTTTGTCCGAAGTTCGATTTCACGAGACGGTTATCCGTGACAATAACTACACCCTTATCATACGACGTTCGGATAAGTCTGCCGAATCCCTGTTTGAATCTTAGCACGGCTGCGGGGAGAGAGTAATTGGCAAATGAATTCTCCCCCTTCTGCTCAACAAGTTCCATGCGTGCACTGTCTATCGGATCGCCTGGTACCGAGAACGGCAGACGCGTTATTATAAGAAGCTCGAGTTCCTCCCCCGGCAGATCGACTCCATGCCAGAATGATTCCGTACCAAACAGTATAGCCGGTTTCATTTGTCGGAATTCAAACAGTGCCCGTTCAGCAGAATCTGTCGTTTCCTGTGCCACTATCCTCGGGAATTTCCCGCCGAGATCATTCAGCACCTGGTGCAGGGATGAATATGAAGTAAACAACACAAGCGTGTTTTTGTCCACCCTGCCAAATACCGACCGGAGAAACTGTGACAGCTTCCTCTGATAGAAATCCGATCTTGGTGATGGAAGATATGCTGCGCACACAAACTTCGCCTGTGATGTATAATCGAAATAGCTCCCGAAAATCGCGCGTCTCTTTTTCTCCTCCGGGAGCCGGTCAAGACCGAGTCGCTGCTCCATGAAGGCAAAATCACGATCGACCGTCATCGTGGCCGATGTAAACAACACCCGCTCATGCCGTTCATATATCAGACGCTCCATTATCTCGCCGATTTCTACGGGAGCAATCTTGAGCGAAAGCCAGCCGGTTGGTGTAACCTCGAGCCATCGCACAAATCCGTAATCATCCACCTCGATGAAATTACCGAGACTGAACACATACTCGCGGAGTGATCTTGCCACCGAAACCACAGATTCGAGATCAACCGGCATTTCATCGTTTTTCTCTCCGGATGGGACGACTTCGAGAAGCTGCGAGATTCTTTTTTCAATCTGTCTGAGTTTGTCGTGCAGCGATGTCATCGCAGATTCCATCTGTCCCATCAATCTGTGCCCCGGCAGAATACGCTCTCTGCGTGAGTATGATTTCGGGACAAGTTTGTTTTCGCGCACAAATCCCTCAATCACCTGAAAGAGATATGCTATCCCCTTCTTGCAATCCGCAACATGTTCGCGAATCTCTCCCGATATATCATTAATCCGCTGCCGATCTGAATCCGATTCGGCAAGTCGGGTGGCATAACCGGTTATGCTCGACAGGGGATCGGGAATCTGCGGGTCCTGCGATTCGAGCGGTTCGAATACAGTCCCCACCGTGCTGCGTGACAGTTCGCCCGTTAAGCTGTCAGTCGCAACCTTCTCGATATGATGAGCTTCATCGAAGATCACAACGCCCGGTGACTTGAATATCTCCGCCTCCGATACCGCATCCGAGAAAAACAGCGCATGATTCGTAATAACGACATCCGCCTTCGGAACAGCTAAACGGACCCGGAAGAAGAAGCACTCCCTGTAATAGCTGCAATTCGAAGCCGGACAAAATGCGGCATCACACATAATATCGCGCTTGACTTTGGTATCAAGCCCTCGCAGCTCCGCAAGATCGCCGGACTGCGTTATATCTTTCCATAGAAGGACCGCTCCGAGATCGGCAAGCTGTTCGGCGTCGTACTTCCGGGCTGCCGCTGCTCGGGCAATACTCAGCCTGAGAAGGCAGATATAGTTAGCCCGTCCCTTGAGAAGCAACCCCCTCACACGCTTCCCGAGCATCCTCTCAGCCTGAACCAAATCCTTATAGAACAACTGATGTTGAAGATTTTTCGTGTGAGTCGACACGACAACTTTTTGCCCATACTCCTGCTGATGGAGAAGAGACGGCACAAGGTATGCAAGCGACTTCCCGGTACCGGTACCGGCTTCCGCAAGAAGATACTCATCCGACTTGAGAGCTTTCATGAAATGGCGGGCATACTTGAGCTGTTCCGGTCTCTCTTCATAGTTTTCGAGTACCTCGTTTGCATTGCCCTCGTAAGAGAAAATCCGCTTGAGCGATTCATCATCAAATGAATACTGACTGCGGGAAACTAAATCCGAATCTGTTAAATTGTCTGGCAGACGGTACGAGGTCTCGATCTGCGGCACGGAGACATGACGAAGCCTGCTCAACCACTCCGCTATCGCAGGAAATTCGGGTGACAGCAATGTCGAACTGTCCTGAAGAGATTTTAGCTCCAGACCGGCTGCATATCGCGACAGCATCTCGAAGAGAGTGAATGTACTATCACCATTCGGATCGATAGTCGTTTTCGTATATTGGCTCAGGATATCAACGGCATGGTCAATATCCGTAAATATTACCCCCGGGAAAAAGAGCTTGAGTGCATCGAGAAGGCAGAGAATATCATGGCGATTTCGGTTGTGAAAGGACTCAACCAGATCGTGCGGCCAGAAACTCTCGAATGCCCAGAAATCGAAAACAACCGCATATTTCCCCTGCACCGAACCCGTGAACTTATCCCACTGTGGTCGGTTTGCTACTCTGCTCTCCCCGGATAAGCGAGTAACAGTAATCGATTCTGTCGTTTTTTTTCTGAGTTGGTCGTAGGTGGAAAACTCGACAGTACAGACTTCCATCCTCGCCCCAAGCTGAAGGTTTTTCTTCAGTGACAGGGTAAGTAGTTTTGGAAATTCTGTGCGCATTGAGTATTAGAAATCGGTATAGCCGGGCATAGGCATATAGCTGTATCGAAGGTGCACCACGCGATCGTCGCCCGAACCCTCAAAGTCCTTAACTATCATCTTGGCATATCTGTTGTCAGCAGTTCGGAGAAGATATCCGCCGCCCTTCACGATACGGATTTTGTCATCCCCTTTACCCGTTGGAGAATTGAATTTATCGTCTATCGATTTGATATTCAGCGGATAGAAGCGAACACTTTGAAGGATATCATCGATTCTTCCCGGTGAAGCGAGATAGTCGTCCTCGCCAATACGTGTATAGTATATCTGGTTATCGTCAGAATCCGTACTTACATAATCCGCTCGATCGAATGAGAACCCCTCATGATCGCCGCTGAAACTGGTTCCAAGGGAAATTTCTCCATGAGGATGGCAGACAAACTCGGTTGCCGGGGAAGGCGGACCCTCCCGACCATCCGACATGACGATAGAAACAGCAGCGTAATAACGGATACCGTTCTTCAGCCCCGATGCTTCGAAAGTCTCATAATCGGTCGCGGGATCGAGATCACCCGGATAGACATCATCGTTGAACGGCTTCACACCCTGATTGACTGTGGATGTACCTATCGGTTCACTATTTATGTATAGATTATACCCCTTAATCAGCGCATCACCGCGATTCGTTGTCCACGACAACTCCGCTTGCTTGTGACTGACATCCACTGTAAGGTCCGAGGGTACCGGAATTACCATCTTTCCCGGTTCAACGGTCGGTTTTGGAGCGCATGAGAGGATACAGAATAAGGAAGCGGCAAGTACGCCCGCTGTCAGTAGTATTGAAGTACGATGATATCTATACAATCATTTACCTCGTGTCATAAACTCCAATTAATGTTACCAGTAGTTATGTTCCGGAGGATCTTGCCCGGCAACCGCCGGATAAGACCTGCAAAAACAGAAATATCACGTTACTTCCCGCGTCCCGGGTCCAACATATTCGGCATATGTATCCCCGAGTTTGCGCATCGGGCGCTGTGTCGTCCATTCTTCATAGACGTGCGCTATAAGCCCTACAGTTCGACTGAGAATGAAAAATCCCTTGCCGAGTTTCCAGTCGAACCCCATATCGGATACGACAGCCGCAATCGCACCGTCGACGTTGATTGGAAGTTTCCGTCCGGATTTCTCTTCAAGTGCTCTCTCGATAGCCTTGCAGATATCCATGTGCCTGCCGCCGAAACCAAGCCGGTCGGCTTTTTCGAACAGTTTCAGTGTTCGAGGATCGGTTTTGTGCAGACGATGTCCAAAACCCGGCATTCGTTTCTTCTTCGATGAGAGGTCCTCAACCAGCTTTTTTGCAAGCTCCTCCGGTGTGCCCTCCTCTTTGGCAAGTTCCTGCATAATCCGGGCAGCCTGTTCGATAGCACCGCCGTGAACATCACCGATAGATAAAATCCCGGCGGCGACAGCGGCATTGAGCTGGTTACCGGCAGAGACACTGTTTCTCGCACCGAGTACCGACGGGGGTGATATACCATGATCGACCGACGAAACCAGTATCGCCTCGAACATCTCCGCTTCCGCTTCGGTGGGAAGTTCACCCTTTATCACCAGGTACACGGTCTCAGCGAAACTCTTTTTCTCCATCAACTGCTCGATGGGATAGCCGCGAACCTCAATCTTGCCGGGACCAATGGCTGTTATGCTTGTTTTCCACTTGTTGTCATCGCTCATGGCTGCGCCTCATTCTCTTTAATCGCTGCAAGGTTGGGAATCTCTTTCTCCCATTCTGCATGCAGCTCCTCTATGCTTTTCTTCGTAGTTGCTTCGAGAATTTCCTTCGATGTTCCATCCATACGAAGCAGCCCCACCATCGGAGCGGAACCGTAAGTATATGTAAGGTAGGCTATGAACGAAGCAGACAGAATACGACGGGGGTTTTTCGTCATAGAATTGAATATCTCATTGTCTATAAGCTGCATCGCCGTGTAACCTTCCTTGCGATCGAAGAACTGTTGCGCCATTTGATGGTAATTCTGCCCGGAGAAATCGAGCATGGTCGGATACCCCTCGGCAAGAAAATCGAACCGAATGGTATCTTTTGCTGCCTTATGAAGCATCAAATCGGAAATCGCCTTACCAATCGGAGCCATCAGATCATAATATATGGTATCGTTCGAGAAATACGGCAGCATCCCACCGGTTACCTTGTTGCCCTCGATTCTGTTCTCGAAGAGCATGACAAAAATGCTGTCAGGTGGTTTGGTTCTTAGGACCATGGAATTAAATAGGAGCACCTCGTCCATCCTGTCCCCGATTGCTTTCATACGTTCGTGGACTTCCTCATTTGGTGCATATCGGAGTTCGAAGTATTTCGATCTGTATTTGAGCCAATTGGCATAATACTCTCGACCGAAATCACTGCCGGAGGTCTCCTCTCCCTCTTGCTTGTCAGAGTCTCCCCCACACCCAACGACAAGACAGAGTATAAAGGACATTGCTATTATAACTGCGAACCCCCTCCAGTTCATGCTTTTCCCGGTTCTATTCATATCCCTCTCCTGACGATCTAAGAATAGTAATCATTTCAGATAACTCAATACATTCGATTGCATTACAGCGCCGAATCAAAGTTTGAATATAGCTGTGTGTCTTTGGAGTGTCAACCTATTATGTAACAATCCGTTTTTTGCCAATCCGCTTGACTCGACAGAGCTAAGTTTCGTATATATTATGAATCATCGTCGAAGTGTTTCCGATCTATGCGGGGTTCGGTTGCACCAAAGCGATTCCAATCGCCAATTCGGGGCTTAGCAATCTGCGGCTCCGGGGGATGACGGGAGATGATGCGCAGAGTGTCAGGACATCAAGACCTTCCTTCTTTCTCCAAAGACATTATTATAATCGTTGGCGGGTATGGCAGCGGTAAATCCGAGGTTGCAGTCAACCTGTCACAGCATCTTGCTGAATCACAGGACAAGCATGTAACGATTGTAGATCTCGATATCGTTAATCCCTATTTCAGATCGAGGGAGGCAAGAAAACGACTCGCGGAGTATGGCATCGAAGCGGTCGTACCGGAGGGTGCACATGAATATGCCGATCTCCCGATCATTCTCCCCCGCGTTAGAGGATCGATAGAGGGTCATCAGGGTAAAACGGTACTGGATGTCGGCGGTGACGATGTCGGAGCGAGAGTCCTCTCCTCACTCTCGAATGCGTTCGATGATGGTACCGAATATGAAATGCTGATCGTACTCAACGCCAACCGGCCGTTCACCAGTGATGTTGAGAGCAGCATTAAAATGATGAAAGGAATCGAGAAGGCATCCCGGCTTACATTTACCGGACTGATATCCAACAGTCACATGATGGAATACACTGACGCCGAGATAGTGAAAGCGGGAATTGAACTTGCAGTAAAAGTCTCAAAGAAGACATCCCTGCCAATCGCCTTCGTAAGCGCACTCAAAGAGATATTCGAAAAATCGAAAATAGATACAGGTGGACTTCCGGTTCTGCCTCTCAAACGGATGCTGTTGAAACCGTGGGAGAAGGAATCGAAAGCCGACAAACGATAAACATATATCGAGGGGATTTATGCCCAGAGTAACAATAGACAAGAATCATTGCAAGGGTTGCGAGCTGTGTGTGCAGGCGTGCCCGATGGAGATTCTTTCGATGTCGAAAGATATCACCGTTCGAGGCTATTTCTACGCACAGGTTCACGATCCCTCGCGCTGCATCGGATGCCGAATATGTGCTTTGGTCTGTCCTGATGTGGCTATTGACGTGCACACGAACGGGCTTCAGTTCAGCCTGTTCGAATACTAAGCTGACCTGTAACAGGATATATCAATATGGCACGAATACTGATGAAAGGTAACGAGGCAATCGCCGAAGCTGCACTGCGTGCGGGAGCGAATAACTACTTCTGCTATCCCATCACACCGCAGACCGAGGTCGCCGAGTACCTTGCGAGAAGAATCCCGGAAGTCGGTGGTGTTTTTCTGCAGGGTGAATCGGAGTTGGCTGTTGCGAATATGCTCTTCGGAGCCGCCTCAACCGGAAAACGAGTTTTCACGACATCATCGAGTCCCGGAATTTCGCTGATGCAGGAGGCTATCTCCTACATGGCGGGTGCGCAACTGCCATGCGTGATTGTCAATATCATGCGAGGTGGTCCCGGACTCGGCGGAATCCTTCCGGCACAGTCTGACTACTATCAGGCCGTGAAAGGTGGCGGACACGGAGATTACAGACTTCTCGTCCTTGCGCCCTCAAGTATCCAGGAAGCTGTCGACCTGATGATGCTCGCGTTTCATCTTGCGGACAAATACCGCAATCCAATCATGATGATCGGTGACGGTATGATCGGACAGATGATGGAACCGGTCGAATTCCCCGACAAGTACGAAGAACCGGAACTCCCCGCCAAGGACTGGGCGGCAGATGGATGTAAGGGACGGGATCCGTACATTATCAAATCACTCTTTCTCGATCCGAACATGCTCGAAGAAAATTCCTGGGTTCTGGACAGGAAATACAAGCAGATGGAAAAGGACGAGGTTCGTTTTGAGAAATACAAAATGAGTGACAAAAACGACCTGATGATTGTCTCTTACGGAACGATGGCGAGAATCTGTCAGACCGCAATCGATGAATTGGAGAGGCAGGGAATCTCGGTCGGACTGTTCAGACCGATAACACTCTTCCCGTTCCCCGGAAAACAAATCCACGATGAAGCTGCCAAGAAAAACATCAAGAATGTACTGACGGTCGAAATGAGCACAGCTCAGATGATGGAGGATGTCGAACGGGTAATAGTCGGGAAGAAACCGGTCCATTTCTATGGACGAACCGGCGGCATCGTGCCATCACCGGAAGAAATCATTGAAGAAGTCATGAAATACACCGGTAAAACCGGTAAGAAAAAAACAACCAAAGCCAGGACTACAGGTAGCAAACCATCTCGCAAGACTTCCCAAAAGACCACTGCGAAGTCAAAGAAGAAAGGTTAGGGGGAGCTATGGCTGAAACATTCAAACCGGAACAGAAGATATTCAAGCGGCCGGAGGCTCTCAGGGATGTTGTTACTCACTACTGCCCCGGCTGTACGCACGGCGTGATCCACCGCCTTGTTGCCGAAGCTCTGGATGAATTGAATATTCGGGAAAACACTGTCGGCGTAGCGCCGGTCGGATGCTCCGTCCTCTGTTATAATTACTTCAACTGTGATTTTCTGGAGGCGCCTCACGGTCGTGCTCCCGCACTCGCAACGGGATTCAAGCGGCTTCGCCCCGATATGATGGTTTTCACCTATCAGGGTGACGGTGACTTGGCATCCATCGGTATGGCGGAGATAATCCATTCGGCCAATCGCGGTGAGAAATTCACAACAATATTCGTGAACAATGCAATCTACGGCATGACCGGTGGTCAAATGGCACCGACCACTCTTCAGGATCAGATTACAACAACCTGTCCGATGGGGCGTGATATTTCTCTTACCGGTAAACCGATAGGGATGGTTGAGCTGCTCTCAGCCCTTCAGACTCCAGCCTATCTGGAGAGAGTCGCAGTACACACACCACAGAATGTTGTAAAAGCGAAACGGGCAATCAAACGGGCATTCGAGTACCAGCAACAGGGTAAATGTTTCTCACTCGTCGAAGTCCTTTCGACCTGCCCGACCAACTGGGGTCTGACACCACGCGAAGCAACCAAATGGCTTCAGGAGAACATGGCACCATACTATCCGCTCGGTTGCTACAAAGACCCGGATTTGGGGAGGATGAGCAATGGAACAATATGAGGTAACATTCGCAGGGTTCGGCGGACAGGGTATCATGACAGCCGGACAGTTGCTCGCCTATGCCGGAATTGCGGAGGGCAAACAGGTAGTCTGGATTCCCTCCTATGGTCCGGAAATGCGCGGCGGTACCGCCTACTGTACGGTGGTCGTATCCGATAAACGCATTGGATCACCGATCATAAGCAATCCGAAATGCGCATGCGTTTTCAACCGTCCCTCCTTCGACAAGTTCGTGCCGAAGATTAAAACAGGCGGTCTCTCGATTGTCAACTCATCGCTCATTGATGTCACCACCGACAGAGATGACATTACCGAGATACTCGTCCCAGCCAACGACATTGCGATAAAGTTAAAGAACGTCAAGGCTGCCAACATCGCAGTTCTGGGTGCTTTTATCGGAGCAACCGGAGTCGTGAAATACGAAACGATCAAGGATACAATCAAGCAGAAACTCGCTCGCAAGGCGGAATTTCTCGAGATAAATTATAAGGCACTCGATAAGGGAATCAAGCTTGCGAAAGAGCACATTGGAAAGAAGAAGGTTAAAGCATGAAGGTTGATCTCGATAAGTTACCGGAGATATTCGAGCGCTATCCAAAAACGTCGCAGTCGCTTATCGCGGTCCTTCAGGATATACAGAAGGAATATCACTATCTTCCGGATGAAGCGATGCAGCAGACAGCGGAACATCTCGATGTTCCACTGTCAAAAGTCTACTCTGTCTCCACATTCTATAATGCATTCAGTCTGATACCGCGAGGCGAGAAAGTGATACGCGTCTGCATGGGTACAACGTGTCACATTCGAGGTGCGCAGCAGGTACTCGAGCGCCTTGAAAACGAACTCGGAATCAAGGCGGGAAATACGACGGAGGATGGTAAATACACGCTCGAAACTGTGGCATGTGTCGGAGCCTGCGCAATGGCGCCGGTTGTCGCGGTCAATGAAGATTTCCATGGACACATAACCGTCGGCAATTGTAAGAAGCTGGTCAAGTAGGAGAGTAACAGATATGCGCATAACAAGTCCGCAGCAATTGGAAAAACTCAGGAAAGAGTGCATTGCTCGACTCGATAAATTTCCGCGCAAAGTTCTCATCTGTTGCGGTCCCGGCTGTCTGGCCAGCGGAGCGCAGAAGATTGTGGACGAGTTCAAAAAGAAATTAAAGAGCAAACGGATAAAGAATTTTTCGGTCGAGGCAATGAAAGAAACCGGTTGTCACGGTTTCTGCGAGCAGGGACCGCTCGTGGTGATCGAACCGGACGGTACTTTCTACACCAAAGTCAAGGTGAAGGATGTCGACGAGATAATCGACAAGACCATTCGAAACGAAGAGGTAATCGAGAGACTTCTCTATAAAGACCCGAAAACGGGAAACAAAATCGAGAAGTACTCCGATATTCCATTTTACGCAAAACAAACCCGTATAGCCCTGCGAAACGTGGGCAAAATCAACCAGTGCGATATTGATGAGTATATCGCAACTGGCGGCTACAAGGGCATGGCGAAAGCTCTGACAAAAATGAAGCCGAAGGATGTTATCGAACAGGTTAAGAAATCCGGACTCCGCGGCCGCGGAGGCGGCGGTTTCCCGACCGGTCGCAAGTGGGAAAGCTGTGCGGTACTCGAAGAGCAGCCGCACTATGTAATCTGCAACGGTGACGAGGGCGATCCGGGAGCTTTCATGGATCGCGTCATTATGGAGGGTGACCCGCATACGGTTCTCGAGGGAATGATAATCGCGGCTTATGCGGTCGGCGCGAACGAAGGTTACATCTATGTTCGTGAGGAGTACCCGCTTGCGGTTATCAATCTCCAGAAAGCAATCGAGCAGACTACCGAATATGGTCTGCTTGGCGATGGCATACTCGGAACCGATTTCAATTTCCAGATCAAAATCAGCCGTGGAGGCGGAGCGTTTGTCTGCGGCGAATCCTCTGCGCTGATGAAATCCGTTGCGGGTGAAGTCGGTGAACCGAGAGCGAAATACATTCGCTCGGTTCAGAAAGGTCTCTTTGACAAGCCGACAGTCCTCAACAATGTTGAGAGCTATGCCAATGTGCCGGTCATAATCGACAGAGGCGGCGACTGGTTCGCAAAAATAGGAACATCCACGAGTACCGGCACGAAAGCGTTCTCGCTTGTCGGGAAGGTTAGGAACAGCGGTCTTATCGAGGTTCCGATGGGGACAACACTCCGCGAGATAATCTACGATATCGGCGGTGGTCTTCAGAACGACCGACCCTTCAAAGCGGTCCAGACCGGTGGACCATCGGGCGGATGCCTCCCGGCGGACAAGCTCGATCTCTCGGTCGATTTCGATACGCTGACCAAAGCCGGTTCCATGATGGGATCCGGCGGGATGATCGTAATGGATGACCGCACCTGTGTTGTGGATGTCGCCAAGTATTTCCTCGCATTTCTAAATAACGAATCATGCGGTAAATGCGTGCCATGCAGAGAGGGACTCTATCAGCTTCACGCTCTCGCTGTGAAGGTCTCGGAGGGGCGCGCTACTGAGGATGATCTGGAACTTATGGAAAAGCTCTCCGAAAACATAGTACTTGGTTCGCTCTGCGGTCTCGGTAAATCGGGACCGAATCCATTTCTCTCGACCGTCATGTATTTCCGTGACGAATACCTCGAGCACATTCGGGACAAGAAGTGCTCAGCCGGTGTTTGCCGCGCATTGATTACATACGAGATTGATGAGGAACTGTGTGATGGCTGCATGGCATGTATCGGCGTTTGCCCGCATGATGCCATTACCGGCGCGAAAAAGAAACTGCATACTATAGATAAATCACTCTGCGACAGATGCGGCGCATGTTATGCCGTCTGTCAGAGAAACGCCATCAAAATTCTGTAGGAGTTGGCTGATGGTAACTATGACAATAAATGGAAAAATCTGCAAGGCTGAGGAAGGCGAAATGCTGCTCGCTGTTATCCGGCGTCAGGGAATTGACATTCCCGCGCTCTGCGATCACGGTGCGGTTGAGCCGTTCGGCGCATGCAGACTCTGTATGGTTGAAATTACAAAAGAGAGCTGGGACGGCTGGAAGAAACATGTTACCTCCTGCCTGTACCCGGTCGAGGAGGGTCTGATAGTTCAGACCCATACGGACAAGGTTATCGAACTCCGCAAAACGGTCCTTGATCTCCAGCTCGCCCGATGCCCCGGTTCACCCGAGATACAACAACTTGCGGCTGAATACGGCATCACCCAGACAAGCTTCGAGGAAACCATCGATTCTGACAACTGTATTCTCTGTGGACTGTGCACCCGAATTTGCGAAGAGATGGGTTTTGCCGCGATATCGACAATCGGACGCGGACACCTTAAGGAGGTGGGACCACCCCTTAAAGAACCGCCTCCGGATTGTGTGGGATGTCTCGCTTGCGCGCAAAACTGCCCCACCCATGTCATCCCGTACGAGGATGAGGGTATATACCGTACGATCTGGGATAAAAAGTTCGAGAGAATTCAATGCAGCAAGTGTGGCAAACTCGGAATAACGAAAGACTTTGCTGAAGCGCTCATCAAAATGCGTGGACTCGGTGAAGATTATTTTGACATCTGCGATGAGTGCCGCCGCAAGGAAACCGCGCTTACAATGGGTAGAATCTCGCAGTGGGAGAGAGAGGTTGTTGAGTAATGGATGCACGTCTAATAGTCAAACCGAATCTCTGTATCGGATGCCGCACCTGCGAACTCGCGTGCGCATTCGCTCACTCCGAGAATGGCAAACCCGGCAGAAGCAGGATTTATCCGCTTGATGGTGGATTCAAGGAGATGTGGACTCCGGTCGTCTGCCTCCAGTGTGAAGAAGCGGCATGTGTGAAATCATGCCTCGTCAACGCACTCCGCAGAAATCCTGATACCGGAGCGATAGAACTGCATCAGGATATCTGTGTGAAGTGCGGCGCATGCGAAGCCGCGTGCCCGTTTGGATGCACTCTGCATGACACACAGCATGACAAATATGTCAAGTGTGATCTCTGCAAGGGTGATCCGGTCTGCGCACACTTCTGCCCGACCAAAGCGCTGGTCTACGAACCGATCAAGGTGGCAAAAGCGAGAAAAGCGGGATAGGCATAGGAGATTTTATACGGAAGAACAGAATATCTAAAAAATGGACAGACTGAGTCCGACAAAATATGTGGAACCTAAATCAAGCCAATACTGTATTATGTGGTTGAATCTGGATTCACATTTCTTATATTATATGGTGCTGTGTTCGACACCATATAACTAGAAAGAGGTGCCGATGTCGGAAGAAGAAAAGCAAGGGCAAGGAAAAGCTGAAGGAGAACAGGAAGACCTTATTTACGACTATCCTGGAGGTATATTTTCAGAATTCAGTTGGTGTGATTGGGTCAAAATCACACTAGGGCAACATGGTATATTGTATTCATTCGGACAATTACATCCTGAGACTGGTAAATTTCACATTGTTAAGGAGATGATAATCCCATATTCTGTCTCGATAGCTTTTAGCGACTTACTAAACAAACATCTTGAGATGGCAAAGAGTATGGGACTCATTTCAGAGACAATTTCAGCAGATCAAGAAGAAGATAATAAAAGTAACGATTAACTACTATGACTTGCGCAAATACACATCCATATACCTCGTCAGAACAATACCGCGAACCAGTTTGGACCATTTTCGCAAAACTGACAGACAGGTACATACATGGTTCTGAAGCAACAACAACTGGAAGACTAACGACTGTTGTTAGGCATCAGCAAGCACGCGCACCTAAGATATTATTACTGGCTGATCATTTCGTAACAAGCGAATATGAGGTTACACTTACACGTTCTCCTGAGGTTACACTCAAAGTCGAAAACGATCTATATGTCATAGAAAGCCAAAATCTGGATATAGTATCGTATGGCACTACTACAATGGAGGCCATGAATTCGTTCTATGATGATATGCTCTATTTTTACAATCATTATTACGAAATAAAGGATGAATGCCTTTTAGGTAATGCATTAAGAAGAAAGCAGCAACTTATCAATATTGTTAAAAGGGTTTTACCACGTGAAGGAGTGCAAGGCTAAAGATATCATCAAAGCCCTCACTAAAAAAGGTTTCAGAGAAGACACATCCGGTCACCACAAATTCTATCACTTAATCTACTGTGATAAAGAAGTCGGAATATATACCAAAATAAGTCATGGGGCACGTGATATTTCAGCAAGCATCCTATCACAAATCGCAAAACAACTCAAGATTAGTAATAATGAATTGGAAGATCTAGTCAGGTGTCCGCTTTCAAGCGAAGGATATATTGAAATTCTTAGGCAGAAGAACGAATTATAGCTGAAAGAGTCTTGTCTAATTACTCGACTTTCTACGTAAAGAACTTCTAAAACGGGCTGAATCCCGACTCGGACCAGTAGTCCTCCTTGAGGAATTCATACTGGTTGTTGAGAGCATCATAGTGCTCCTTCTCCCAGTCAGCGAGAGCAGTGTAGAATTCTCTCACCGTCGGATCATCAAAATCATCGGCCTGCGATTTATAGTATTTGATTGCGTCGAGCTCAAGCTGGATTCCAATGGACAGCGCGCTCATCTCATAGTGACGATCCTTGATGCGGCTCTTGAAATTCTCCGAGAAAATCGGAGCGGTGCCTGCATAACGGGTCTTTTCGCCCAGTTTGAGGTTTGGATCGACTTTTCCGGTCTCCTGCAGAGTCTCATACTGCTTTTTCAAATAAAGCAGATGATCGTGCTCGTCTTTCGCCAGTTGCGAGAAGACCTCCTTGCCCTTCGGGTCATCGGTCGAGTTTGCCGCCATCATATAGAAACTTTGCCCCTCCCGTTCAGCCTTCATGGCTTTCAATAAACCCTTAGAGATTGCCTCTTTTGTATTTTCCATATTGAAACACAACCTTTCAGATAAAATCCAGCCAACAATAATGGATTTTTCGATCCATGCGCTTCGGGGAATTGCACAAGCGCCTGCCTGCGCAAGTTCAAATGTAACAATGTATTTCGGGCTTTGCAAGATGTTTCTGATCGACGGTCTGACAGCTTTTAGGATAATACCTGTTTCTTAACAAGACAAATATTGAATAATTTTCTTGACAAATCTCTTACTTTTTTGAAACTTTATTACTGCTCAAAGCGTTTAACGTTATGCAAGGCGTTATCGCTGAGCGATCCTTCTTTTCGTGCGTTTCATGGGCTCCGGGTTTGGCTTTCCAGGCCCGGAGTTATTTTTTTGCTCAAAACTAAAGCAAAGCTATGGCTTCATAGAGCCTTACGACGGCTCAATCTTTTTCCTTTCGATCCGAAACATATATTAGAAAACCTTATTAAGCTCATTAAGGCTGCTTGAAGAAGTATGTAATATTCTGGATGTATAGAGTGGAGGGAAAATGCTCAGGAACAAAATCACGAACAGCCGGGGATTCACACTAATCGAATTGGTTGTCATAATCGTCGTTCTGGCTATCCTCGCAGCCGTTGCAATCCCCAGGTTGTTCAAGGTCACAGAAGAAGCCGAGAAAGCCTCGGTCGCTTCGATGGTCTCCAGCCTTGAATCAGCAATGTCTATCTACGTAGCACAGCAGTTTGTCGAGGGTGAGTCGATTACTGTTCAGAATCCATTCGATCTCCTCTCAAATACACCAACCAACTATGAAGGCTACAATGACCCTGTGACAACAATTAATACCCCGGATGGATACTGGTCATGGCGTCCAACCGGAAATTGGGTGATGTACAATCCGAAGACCAAAATTACGGGTGGATGGCTAAACGGTGGTGAAAGATTCATAATATATCGTGTCGAGCCGGTACTGGATGGCGCGGATACGGTAGGGTTAAAACTTAATACTACACCTGCGTATGCCTATGAATGGTAGGAATCCGGCATATCTATGATTTCAGGAAGCGCGGCATCTGTCCGCGCTTTTTCTTTATAGCCGGTATTATCATAAATATGGAACAGTCACTGGATTGATTATTGGTAATCGGCATATAAACCATTAGATACCGGACAAACCGTATTCGGGATTATCAGTAAACGCTTGCGGCGTTTAATTGGAAGACCTATCTTTAGTGATTTTGGAGTCTATAGTGTATTTTCTTTTAAGATTCAATACAGGTAATGGTCCATATAAACTGTAGTCTTGCAGCTTGAAAGGCAGCTGAATATTCCAAATATGGGAGACATTGCTGTTGTGAATAAGCGCGGGGGGGATTCAATACCCGCATTGATTCTAGGAACCGGTATAACAGCACTGGGAGTCATCAGATCCCTCTCAACTCACGGGATAAAATGCTATTCTGTCGGCAGGCAGAACCATCTTGTGAGAGCCTCACGATGGTACAACAACGCTCCCATCTCCGATACTGACCTCTGCCCTAAAGAGGCACTCCATGATTATCTCAGAAAGCTCCCTTTTGACCGTGCAGTTGTGATGCCATGTGGTGATCGATGGACACGAATGCTCTCCGCTCTTCCGGAGGAGCTAAGATCAGTATATAAATTCAGTCTACCGGATGAGAACACTGTTGACCGATTAATGAACAAGGCAAGTCTCAGCCAAATATTAAAATCCGCCAATGTTCCACACCCTTCCACCCTGATCCTTTCAGATGAATCAGACCTCAAATCGATATCGAAAGACAGCATAAAACATACATTCCTCAAACCGACCGACTCCGAGGTGTTTTTCAGGAAATTCCAGGTGAAAGCCTTTCAGGTGGCATCCTATGAGGATGCTGTAGATAAATACCGTCGTATACATTCATGTGGAATGGATGTTGTATATCAGGAATACATACCGGGTCCCGCGTCAAACCACTATTTTATAGATGGTTTCGTGGATCGTCATGGCATTATAAGAGCATCGTTTGCAAGACACCGCTTCAGGATGTATCCTCCGGATTTCGGTAACAGTTCATATATGAAGAGCATCCCTATCGAGGAAGTCAGTACGGCGCATGAGGCGTTAAAACGTCTGCTGAATATGACAGGCTATCGGGGTATTTTTTCTGCTGAGTTCAAGCTTGATCCGAGAGATAACGAGTTCAAACTACTCGAAATCAATGTTCGCCCCTGGTGGTATATATGGTTTGCAGAAAGGTGTAGAGTTCCCATTGCAATGATGGCATATCTCGATTCACTTGAAATGGATGTAAAAACTATCGAGAATTATCGAACAGACTATGGTCTTATTTACCCGTACTATGATTTTTCCGCCTGTATGCAGATGATGAAGAATAGAGAGCTGTCTATAGTTTCCTGGCTGAAATCGTGGTTAACATCTTCAAAAGCCAATTTCTTTATCAGAGACCCAATCCCATCCATTATCGGTACACTGAACTGGCTTATCTGGTTTATCAGACATAGAATCGGATCAACCAGGGAGTCTTAGGATTCAAACAAGCGAGTCAAGGTAACGTGAGCAGAAATGTAGTAACCAGAATTCTGCCTGACGATCACTTCCCGGAGTGGAACAGATTTGTCACGTCATCCCCATCGGGCAGCATATACAGTCGCACCGACTACCTTGATACTCTCTGCTCCGTCACGGGGGGACAGTTCAAGGTACTTGCCGCATACAAAGGTGAGCAGATGGTGGGAGGTATCGCACTCTATGAACAGAAGCGAACAATCCTGACCGAGATTACAAACAGACTCCTTCTCTATTATAATGGTATCGTTCTGCAGGACAATCCTACTAAATACCCATCCGAGGAAACATCGCGAGTTATTGAGATTATGAGTGCACTGGAGAAAACACTCTCCGGATTGCATTATGACAGAATAAGATTCCGTAACCGACATCCGGTAAATGATATTCGCATATTCTCATCCAGAGGCTGGAATATAGAGACCGGATACAGCTATGAGATTGACTTGAGCAACCTTGATGAAACCTGGGGAACAATTGCAAACAATCTTCGCCGCCTTATCCGGCGTTGCGAATCGCAGGAATTTGAATTTACTGAGGATGATGATTTCGACAGCTTCTATAGCCTGCATCGGGAAATCCATGAACGAAAAGGCGCCCCGTTGTACTTACCGAAAGACAAATTTGGCAGATTCTTCGACAAACTCAAATCAGCGGGATTGTGCAGGCTCTACCATCTTCGCACCGGCGAGGGACAGTCGGTTGCTACACAACTCGTACTTCTGGGAGACCATCCCGTATCTCACACATTAAGTGCAGCGGCAAATGAGAAATTCCTGAATAAGGGCGTAAATCCATACTTGAGATGGAAAGTCTTCCAGGCTCTGTCCGATCTTGGATATAGAGCGAATGATCTCACGGATGCCTCCCTCAATCCGGTTTCCAAATTCAAGAGCCAACTGGGCGGGAGACTCGTGACAAATTTCACTGTTAGTAAAGCGAATGCTTTCAAGTGCAAGTTGAACAGAATACTGGAAAAATTGCGATGACTTGTGGTGAGTATATTTGTGAGTATCTGAAAAGGGTGGGGGTAGATACGGTCTTTGGAATTCCGGGGACTCAATCGGTATCACTTTTCGAGTGTACACGAAAGTCTTCCCTTCGCATCGTTCTCACTGCAAGTGAATTCGGAGCGACTCTCGCGGCAAACGGTTATTTTCGTTCCTCCGGCAGACCGGCAGCATCGACAAGTATTCAGGGACCGGGGTTCACACTTGCATCAACCGGATTGGCAGAGGCATATCACGATTCATCGGCTCTAATACATCTGCTAATCAAATCTCCACAGAAAACAGAGAAGGCTTTTCTCCTGCAGGACCTGGACCATCAGGAGATATCAAAGAGCATTACCAAAGGCTATTTTGTTATAGATAAACCGGAGGAAGTCGCAGAGAAAATGGCACGCGCCTGTCATCTTGCGGTAAGTGGTGAACCGGGACCTGTCGTAATAGAGTTAGACAGTCAAATAGTGGATCAGAACATTCCTCCGTCATCCTCTCCCCTTAAAATGAAAGGTGAAGAGACCGTTAATGAATTCGAAGCTCTCGACAGCATGGTTGATGCAATCCAGGCTTCGAAACGTGCTACCCTGTTCATAGGACAGGGAGCCGCGAACTGCGCTTCAGAGATTGTAACGCTTGCAGAGATGCTCAATTCCCCGGTAATTACGAACTGTTCCGGGCGGGGAAATATTCCCGATAGTCACAGGCTTGCGGTCTGTTCCGATTTTGGTTCATGGGGTATCAAGACTGTTAATGATCTTATAAAAAGAAGTGACCTCGTTCTGGCAATCGGTTGCAAATTTACCCATAACGGTTCGGCGGGTTACCGCATTAAGATACCCAAAGAAAAACTGATCCATATCGATGCATCCGATAGAGTGCTGAATGCCAACTATCCCGCATCAATAGCAATCACAGCCGATGCGGCTTCCCTTATTCCACAACTCATCGAAAAACTTCGAGACAGGAACACGGGACCATCGGAGTGGACAGATAATGAGTTAAAGGGATTCAAGGATCGCCACGAGACTGATCGTCAGAGTGTTTCAAAGCTGTTACCCGTTCCGCGCGATCCCGGAAACAAAAAAGATTTGCACATATTCGAAGCCCTCCGGGAAACGTTACCCGAAAAATCCGTTGTCGTCACCGATTCCGGACTGAATCAATTGATAGTACGAACAAAGTTTCGATGCGAATGCGCACGAGGATTAATTGCACCAACGGATTTTCAATCTATGGGATATAGTATCCCTGCTGCGATGGGTGCCGGATTCGCAAGACCCGATATCCAGGTCGTAGCAGTTGTGGGAGATGGTGGAATGTTGATGTCGGGAATCGAACTCTCGACAGCGGTGCGGGAGAATATTAAACTGCTGGTAATCATCATGAATGACAACAGGCTGGGTCAAATACGGATCAAACAATTGTCAGAGTATGGCAAGGGGCAGGCAACGAAAACCGCGAACATTGATTTTGAGAAGATCGCAAACGGAATCGGTGCGAATTATATCCGGTTGCATGGAGACTATACTGCGGAGTTTCGCCGAGCGCTCAATCTTCCCGGTGTTACAATTGTCGAAATACCGATGAAAGACACGCTGCATACCTACGCAAAGCAATCGAAGGCAACAGCCAGGAAAATCGGTAGGGCTGTCGGTGCCGAAAAACTGAGAGATCTGATCAAACGGCTAGCGCGATTATCCTCTTAGAGACAATAAACCGCTGACAACTACGAAATTTCAAAGCAATCCTATAATTCTACATTTTCCGGAATTAATTCTGTGAGAAATCAAATGCCGAAGGGGGGATTCGAACCCCCACGCCCGCAAGGACACTGCGCCCTGAACACAGCGTGTCTACCTGTTTCACCACTTCGGCATTTTCTCGGGCTACAATATACTCTGTCGGATCATTCCCGCAAGAGTTTTGTCGCAAAAACGAATCCCCTCTCCGAAAGAAATCGAAGAGGGGATTCTTATATATTAACAACAGGGGTACCCTGCTATTTCAGAAGCAGCATCTTCTTCGTGTCGCTGTACTTGCCGGCGGTAGCCTTGTAGAAGTAGACTCCCGATGCTACCTCGGAACCTCTGTCATCACGTCCGAACCAGCGGACAGAAACCATACCGGCTGAACTCGTTCCGGTGAAGGTTTTAACCTCCTGACCGGTGATATTGTAAATCGTAATTGTCCAGTCAGAAGCCTCCGGCAGATAGAGAGCAATCTCCGTCTCCGGGTTGAACGGGTTCGGGAAATTCTGAGCTACACGGAACTCGGTCGGGATCATCTCATTCTTGAGAGTCACGCTCATATCGGCTCCGTAGTAGTCAGCGAGTTCATAGCCGACAAGCTCGAGAGGTCCGTCGGATACGATACTCATCACATTTCCGCTACCGACAGGAATCCGCCCGTCACCGATATCGTATACCAGCACACGAAGCTGACCATCAACAAGATCATACATGAGATCCATCTCGCTGAATTCATCGGCAAGCGCGACATCCGCATTCTCGGCTTCTTCAGCATTGAATGTCAGATATATCGCTCCGATATCAGCATCGCGGTTGATCGATATATCCATACCGGAAGCTGTGCTTGCAAGAGACATCTCTGCTTCGTGTTCGAAGACGGATATCTTCGCATACGGGGAAGCATCACCGGTGATGATACGGATCAGATAGACAAGATCACCGACTGTCAGCGTATTCCCATCGGAATTAACATCCGATGCTGCAATCTGACCTTCGACATTCTGCGTAAAGACGCCCAAACCGTAGATGAAGTAATTCGTGTAAAGAACGGCATCGGCGACCTCGTTCGCTATCTCATTAAGGTTGATATCTCCACCTGCATCAATGGAATCGGCGCAGATGATGTCGATACCACCGTTCTTGAATTCGAGGAACCGAATCGCACCCGGTTTGCCCGGAATAGGTTCAATACACTCATCCGAAACACCGATATGAGGTATGCGCTCGGATTCCGGATAATTGATATTATCCTCTTCATCCCAGTAGATATCACCCTCGAAACGATAGACAACCTTGTCGACATACAGCACCGTACCCTCGACATTGGAAATCGAGTTGTCACCACAGTCGAACCAGAACCACTCGACCGGTGCATACTGGCACTCGTATGTTCGGTCATTTGTGACATAGAACAGGATTGTCACCAACTCACTCGGATCCGTCGTGCTCGGACCATAGCAATCGGGATGATTGGGACCATCGTTCAATTCGGCCAATGCGACTATCCGCAGGAATCCACTCGGGCATGCTCCCTCACATTCACCAAACGGACCGTGACGATACGTGAAATACTCCCATCCACAATCCACAAGCAGCTGACCGGGTAGAACATCGGTAACAGTCAGCGCCGAGGCATCGTATGAGATAAGGAAGTCGAAACCACCCATCTGAAGCTGACTGTTCTCCATCGTGATCTGAAGTGTATCGACTCTGCCCTGATAAGCTTTGTGTGTCTTTTCAATCGTCAGAAGCGGCGGGATGCAGTATTCCTCACCTATCTCAAATGTAATCTGGAAACTTCCCTCGCAGTATGCCCCGCAGTCATCCGTGCATCGTACTGTGACGTCGACTGTCTCCTCACCGGTTGGAGTGTACTGCCACAGGCTGTTCTCTATCGTTCCCGGACCATCCACTAACATGCAGGATGCAAGATTGTCATCAACATCACTCGCACCGACCGGCAGTGAAACCATAATCGGCTCGCACTGGCCGATAACCTGGCTGTTAGGAAGCTCACAGACCGGTGCGGAATTCAGTGTGAAGTCTATGGTTATTGAACCGCTGCATGTAAGGCCGCATCCATCGGTGCAGGTAAACTCACCGACATACTGACCCGAACCACTCGTCGTAAATGTCCACATAGTGTCATCGAATGTTCCCGGACCGGATACCTTCGTGCACCCACTCAAGTTGTTATCCGGATCGGTTGCAGTGATCACGAAGCTGAATGTTGTGTCGGCACATCCGAAGTAGCTGCCGCCATCCGGGATATTGCAGTTCGGCTCTTCGTTCAGATCGAATGTAATCGTAAACTGCGATTCGCTGTATGCACCGCATTCATCCGTACACCGCACGGTCACATCAACTGTCTCATCTTCTGTCGGTGTATAACACCATTCGCCATTCTCGATATCACCCTTATCGTTGATCACCTCGCAGCCTACGAGATTGTCATCCGGATCGGTACCCGAAACCGGCAGACAGACCTCTGCCGATTCGCAGAGGAATATAGTGGTGTCACCCGGAAGCACACAGGTTGGAGCGGTGTTGTAATTAACCGTAATCTCAACCGTGCCTCCGCAACTTTCACCGCACTCATCCTCGCAGGTAAATTCTGCGGAGTAAACACCGGGACCATCCGTAGTGAATGTCCAGATACCATCGGTAAGATTTCCGACTCCGGACACCATGCTGCATCCGGTCAGGTTGTCATCCGGATCGGTGGCTGATACATCGAAATTGAATGTTGAATCCGCACAGACGAAATATTCGGCATCCGCCGGCAGGCTGCATACCGGTGCGCTGTTCATATCGAATATAACTTCGAATGTCTGCTCACAGTACGCACCGCACTCATCCTCGCAGCGAATCGTTACGCTGAGAGTCTCCTCCATCGCAGGTGTGTAAACCCAGTTTCCTCCCACAAGCGTACCGGGACTCGATACGAGTGTGCAGCCAACCAGATTGTCATCGACATCTGTTGCGCTGAACGGCAGTTCAACCTCCGCAGGAGCACACTGGAATATCGTGGTGTCCGCCGGCACAGTGCAGACCGGAGCGGAATTGACAACCACATTTACGGTTATATCGCCCGTACAGACAGCACCGCAGTCATCCACACATTCAATGGTTGCTGTGTAGGTTCCGGAACCGTTTGTCGTGAATGTCCAGATATTGGTACCCGAATCAAACGATCCCGGTCCTGACACCATGCTGCAACCATCAAGATTGCCGTCCTCATCCTCAATCACGAACTCAATATTGAATGTTGTATCGGCACACACGAAATAATCGAGTGGTCCGACATCCTGACAATTCGGGGCGGCATTCAGATCGAATGTCACACTGAAGCTCGCCTCGCAGAAATAATCGCATTCATCGGTACAGCGCACTGTGACATCGACAGTTTCCTCTGAAGACGGTGTGTAGGTCCAGTACCCACCAACAATCGCCCCCGGACCGTTTATAACCTCACAGGTCGCATCATGTGTTCCGGAAACCGGCAATTGGACTTCCGTGTACTCACACTGGAATATTGTCGTGTCATTCGGCACGGTGCAGACCGGCGGGGTGCCATCCCCTACTGTTATTATCTGATCGCAGGATGCACTGTTACCGTAGTCATCCGTCGCGGTCCAGGTTCTCGTTATTATATGATCCACCTGAACATCGCTGTATGTAATCAAAATATCCGTATCACAATTGTCGACAGCCGTAGCATATCCGGTATTGGACGGATCAGTAGGATCGCCGCATTCAAGCTGTATATCAGGCGGACAGGTTATGACAGGATCCTCTGCATCGTTTACTGTAACCGTAAACGTGCACGTTGCATCATTACCAGAGGCATCAACCGCTGTACAGGTTACGGTTGTGGTTCCAACCGGGAAGGTTGAACCGGATGCCGGATCGCATGTAACCGTTGCGCCCGGGCAGTTGTCGGTCACTGTGGATGTGAATGTAACCACAGCACCGCACTCGCCTGCATCGTTATCTACCGTTATGTCGGACGGACACTGAGCGACCGGATCTTCGGTATCCTGAACAATTATATCGAAATAACAGGTGTCAGCATTACCTACTGCGTCCACAGCGACAACCTCAATCTGAGTCGTGCCAACATCGAAGAATCCGCCGCTGGCCGGTGTGGATGATACTGTAACACCAGCGCAGTTATCGGAGGCATCCAGCGTGAAATCCACCACCGCTCCGCATTCGCCCGCGTCGTTATCTACCGTTATGTCGGATGGACACTGGGCGACCGGGGCTTCTGTATCATTTACCGTGACATCGAAGTAACAGGTATCCGCATTGCCTGCTGCATCGGTAGCAATCACCTCTACCTGCGTCGTTCCTATCGGGAAGGTCGAGCCACTCGCCGGTGTCGAGACTATCGTAGCGGTTCCGCAGTTCTCGGTCGCGGTCGGCGTGAATGTCACTACCGCACCACATACGCCCGGATCATTATCGACAGTCATGTCACTGGGACAGGTGAGAACCGGAGGCTCTGTCTCGTTTACTGTGACATCGAAATAGCATGTATCTGCATTACCGGCACCATCTGTCGAGATCACCTCAACCGGGGTCGTGCCGATTGCGAAGAAGCTACCCGAAGCGGGATCAGCGGTCGTCGTGACACCGGAACAATTATCGGTGCCATCAACCGTGAATGTAACCACCGCTCCGCACTCGCCTGCATCGTTATCTACCGTTATGTCGGACGGACACTGGGCGACCGGAGCTTCTGTATCGTTTACCGTTACATCAAAGTAGCAGGTATCCGCATTGCCTGCTGCATCGGTCGAGATTACCTCAACCTGAGTTGTTCCAAGTGAGAAGAACGTACCCGATGTAGGATTGGCGGTCGTCGTGACACCGGAACAATTATCGGTGCCATCAACCGTGAATGTTACCACCGCTCCACACTCGCCAGCGTCATTATCTACCGTAATATCGGACGGACACTGGGCGACCGGGGCTTCCGTATCATTTACCGTGACATCGAAGTAACAGGTATCCGCATTGCCTGCTACATCGGTAGCAATCACCTCTACCTGTGTGGTTCCTATCGGGAAGAGTGAACCCGGTGATGGATCGTAACCTATGGTTGCGCTGCCACAGTTATCCGTTGCGCTGGCACTATATGTCACAACTGCACCACACTCACCCGGATCGCTTTCGACTGTTATATCAGACGGACAGGTCAAAACCGGTGGTTCGTCATCCTGCGTGACAGTGATAGTCAATGTGTCATAACCAGCATCACCAACTATGTCTGTTGCCTTGAATACAAACTGATATGTTCCGGTACCGGTCGGTGTGAAACAATGACTGGTCGATATCCAGCCTTCTGCAGTTTCCGGAGTGAAAGAACCATAACCGGAAACCATCTCCAGCGTAATCGTATCTCCCTCGCAGTTGTCATCATCAGCATCAATATTGAAACATATTTCAGCGGGGACACACTGAGATTCGCTGAAATCGGATGGCAGGGTAACAGTCGGAACCTGATTAGCGAAACGGATCTTGATAACGAGATCATTATGATCCTCATCACCACCATCCACGAGGTCCTCCCATGCAATCAGATACTCGTGGGGTACACCCGTAGAAAATACCCAGGCGTGATTGTAACCGTCATTATTCATCCAGTTTTCAGTGAACCACAAATCGGTAGAACTTCCGTAGGGTCTGGCATCCAGATAGAAACCTACGGAATCACCCTGATTTATGGAGAAGGTTACAGAGTCGCCGGGAGATGCACTCCCTGAGAAAAGCTGACTCAGTGAGTTGCTGTCTCCGGCAACATACCAGCCGGAACTTGCACTTGAAGCCGAACCGGCTACCTCAAGGATAATAGTCGCGAGATTCTGTCCCGGCAGAGCACAGAATACCTCTGTACCGAGTTCATCCTCGTCGACATCAATGTCATACCCGAGGTCATCGAGCAGTTCCTGAAGCCCCTCTTCGTTTAGCGCAAGTTTTGAAGTCAATGAGTCCGGCAGATTGCCTGCCGCAAAGACGGATGTCGGCAGCAATAAAAGGATGCCGAACAGTGCGGATAACAGTAGCTTCCTTCGCATGTCACTCTCCTGTGCGTATATATAAGACTATGAGATATTACTCCACTCAAACAAAATGTACAGAGGTGTCCAGGCAACGAATATGCTGTCATTTGTTGAACTATAGAATTAATACTCTAACAGAAGATAAGACCATTCTTAGAGTAATGAAAAAGAGATGTTAATCGGCTGGAAAGAAGCTCCTCCCCCATCGACGGAAACACTTTCCTGCTGGTCAACAACAGAGAACAGTATAGGTCACTTGAGCTCTCTCAAATATGACAGCAGATACGTAAATCTGCAAGAACACCAGAAATAGGAACAGCGCTAAAATATCATAGCCCACAAACAACCTATTGTCAAGGCATTTCTTGAGTTAACAGGCATATCGGACTCACAATACCACATTACATACTATCTCAAAACAGTCCTCTATTGGTCTGAACGAGACACTTTCTATTAACTGTTCTTGCGAAAGAAACGACAGATAGCAATATTACCCGCCACTGGAGGTTTGGTGAGCGATTTTACCGGTGAAATAGCGGCTCTGGCTACGGCTTTCTGCTGGTCAGTTACAGCAATCTTTTTCACAGCAGCTTCAAGGAGAATCGGATCATTTTATGTCAATACGATCCGGATTCCGATGGCAGCATTATTTATTGCTGTGGTAGTCCTTGCCACAACCGGCAAGATATTTCCGACTCACGCCTCCAATCATCAGATTACACTCCTCACAATCAGCGGAGTAGTGGGGCTGGTAATCGGAGACACTTTCTTCTTCCGGGGACTTGTTATCCTCGGTCCCCGGCTTGCCACACTCGTTTACGCAAGCTGGCCGATAATGACAGCCACCCTGTCGTGGTTCTTTCTCGGTGAAAGACTCGGCTTTATGGCAATAGCCGGGATTATAACAGCATTTCTTGGGATAGCCTGGGTGGCAACAGAAGCCAAATCGGAGTGGAAACCAAAGGAGGGTGATGTAGAAACCGGTTCCAAAGCTCTCGGAATCATCCTGATTCTTCTCGGTGGACTCGGGCAGGCGGTAGGATTGGTCCTTGCCAAACCCGCAATGGGCGATACGCTTGCCCCTATTGAAGCAAGTCTCATTCGAATGATTGCCGCGTGGATTGTGATCTGGGCCTACTCAATTGCTACAGGGAAAGCTACCAGAGTCGCGGCATCATTCAAAAAACACAAAGCCATGCTCTATTCTCTCGGCGGAGCAGTCTCAGGACCATTTCTCGGCATCTGGATGTCCCTCATTGCTGTCAAGCACACCGAAACCGGAGTAGCCGCTGCAATAATGGCATCCGTACCGGTTGTAATAATCCCGGTAAGCATCATTGTTTACAGACAATACCCATCCTCAAGAGCGATCATTGGAGCATTTATCACAGTTGGAGGTATACTCCTCCTGTTCATCCGATAGATCCCCCTCTGTAATAATCATTGCGGACAACCTCAAGATTCTCTCAGCAAACTCAGCTTCGGTACCACCACCCACAACGGGCGCACCCTCATCCATATTTGCTCCTCCCTTGTAGCGATGCCCCACACTGAAAGCCACAAGACCACCATTTGGAAAATAATCCCGAATACTTATAGCAAGTATTTCAGCGAGCTTTTTAACAGCATCACCATCTTGCAACATCTCAGCATGAACCGGATTGGAAACGAACAACGGCTCCGGAATCATTGAGGGTATTCGCGCATAACACAGATTCCCATACCCTCGATCATCGCTGGAGAGAACAACTACACCTTCATTACACACCAAGGGTACACTCAACTCTGTTGCAACACTCCGAATATAGGATTCCGCCCAGTCCCTGCACAATCGGGAAGCTCGTTCGGTAATCAGAACAGATGCATATCCCGCTGAGGGATCAGCGAATGAATTCAGGTGGTGCTCAATATAGCAAATCGCACCATCTGAATTGGCAGCAAGCTGACGGGATTTGTAACTTCCGGTATAGAACCTTACAGTATATATAACCATCCTATTGGAAACCCGATTAAGATTCCATACAACTTTTGAGTGCTTTTTGTGTTGCAGAAAGACAGACATAAAACTTATGTTGGGCAGATCAGAAAGTGGAAAGGAGCAGCATTTGAGTCGTTTCATCGACTACTTCTCGGCAGAAAACGATTCCGGTGAAAAATCAAAGACAGCAGTTCGTGAAGGCAAGTTCGTGCAAATCCGGAACGGGAATAATCAAATTGTCATTTTCGCACCGACAACCCCCTACAAATACCATTCACATATAGTGGCAAAATTCGCCGAGGATATGGGACTCAACACGTTTGAGGGTAACAACGGAATCACATTCAGTGATCCCGGCTGGAAGATTGTCGATGGAGGCAAGATGCGCTTGAACGCAGATACCCGTGAAGTTGAAATCTGGGGGGCATCACAGGCTTATGGTCAGTTTGACCGGACAATTGAAGAGGAACTCGGTAATTCCAATGAACTGAATGGATATGAAATTAGTATAAACCTATGAAATTCGTTTGAAATATGCCCTCAATCAAGATAATCATCAGGAGATGGATATGCGAAGTTTGATTTCAATGCTCGTCATGTTGACATTCATAATCGTTAGCGGATGCGGTTCGGGGGATGCTGTCAAAATCCTCAGATCCGACCCGGATGACGGTCTGCCGGATGCTGTGGATTATTTCCACATGGAAAGCGGCGATGTCTGGTACTATACCTACACAAATGAGAATAATGACAGCTGGCAGGTGAAACGAGAGATTGGCGCCAAAATAGCTACGGACTACACAACCCCACTCGCCTGTACCGGTATCTACGAAAATGGTGAGTTCTTCGAATGCTGGAGTATCGACGCCTATTCCTTCAAACAGCACTATCTGGGCGTTCGTCTCTCAACAACGGAAGTGGAGGTTCTGTCGGTCGATCCATATCTCGAAATACCGCTTGATCTTAGATCAGATGAACCTCATTACTTCAATTCCGTTGCAACAGATATCTCCAATCCGCTCATTTCATTCACAGTCAGCGGATATTTGATTTTCGATGGTTACAGTACACACACAATCCCCACCGGAACATTTGAAAACTGCATGACACTCCTCTATGCTCCGACAGATGCCAACGGAAATCCCGATACCGACAGCCCGGATGCTTACCGGGAATACTATGCACCATATATCGGTTTAATCGACAATGGCGATATCGTACTCGATTCGGCTTATATCGACGGTATACGTTATCCCCGATAGATATTAGATAGATATTAGAAGAGCCTCGGCGTAGCCTTGCCGAGGCTCTAAAACCCCTTACCATAGGGCTTGTTGAAAAAGGTCTTTGAAGAGCAGATTGAATATGTATTGATGTATACATGCAAACAAAACGAAATAATCCACAGCATGAGATGATCCTTGTAGATTCTTTAGAGAGTCATATCCCAAAGG
>Ga0272443_10001806_pt1 | contig 29413 bp, 29 predicted proteins | sample SSMAcet12_FD_193581 | JGI IMG/M metagenome (GOLD analysis project Ga0272443, IMG submission 193581) | Marine sediment archaeal communities from Little Sippewissett salt marsh, Falmouth, MA, United States - SSM-Acet-12 | ecosystem: Environmental > Aquatic > Marine > Wetlands > Sediment ... | reverse complement strand
CAACGGAAGACAGGCGGGAATGTGGAAATATTTCTTCTTGAAACCGATACCCAGACCCCAAGAGCGCTCATAAGGCCTTCGAAACGAATAAAAGAAAATGAAATAATAAAACTCGAAAACGGGATATGCGCTACAATACTGGGAAAAGCGGATGCCGGACGGTGTGTGCGATTCGATGATGATATTTCAAATGTATTAAGGGGAGGACATATGCCGCTGCCCCCGTATATCTCCAGGGAGGATATTCCTTCGGATCGCGCTGATTACCAGACTGTGTATGCCAGCAGGGACGGCGCGACTGCCGCGCCTACGGCAGGACTGCATTTTTCTAACATCCTGCTGGATGAGATCCTGGGAAAAGGCGTGAATATCGCGTACGTGACATTACATACCAGTTACGGCAGCTTTGCCCCGGTAAAGGAGGAAAATATAGAAGACCATAAGATGCATTCCGAATATTATGAGGTGGATAAAACAGCTTCCGATCTTATAAATACCACCGCGCGAAAAGGCGGGGAAATAGCGGCGGTAGGTACTACATCGGCCAGGGTGCTGGAATCCGCCGCGAACGGGGAATGCGGGATATCCCCGGGGAAGGGAAGGACGGAGCTCTTTATTTATCCCGGATATGGGTTTAAAATAGTGGATAAGATGATAACGAATTTCCATTTGCCATGTTCAACTTTGCTTATGCTGGTAGCGGCTTTTGCCGGCAGGGAGCTGATCCTGGAGGCGTATAAAAAAGCTATAGAGAAAAAATTCAGGTTTTTTTCTTACGGGGATGCTATGATAGTTTTGTAGTGAGGGGCTTGTCTTTACATACAGGGAGGGGATATGATCAAATCCAAAAGCCTGGCGGGGCTGATACTGTTTGCGTTCATGATCGTACCGGATGCGTCCGGTCGAGAGGTAATTTTAAACGCTGTTTCAGGAGGCATATATGAAAACGGTGTTTTTTCCCAGAACGGGAATAAATACAAAGCGGAATGCGTTATAAATAAAGTACAGGGTACTATAGTGGTAGGGAAAGTAATAGTTTCGGACAGGGAAGGGCGGCAGGATGAGGGCGCTTCTTATGAGATAATCAACAGCCTTGAAAGTTCAGGATTCTCGGAACTTATGGTTTCAAGGGAGAAGAAGGGGCAGGAGATATTTACAGGAGTCAGGGATGTGGCGGTAGGTACGACCGAGATATTGATAGTCGGAAAAGATTTTTACGAGTACTGCAGGGCAGCTAACGGAAAATTTTACCTGGAATCCGGGGAAGTGACTGAAAAAATACTTTAGGGCAGCTCCGCGCTCTCCGGCAAACACAGGCTGATGTGTAAAGGCGGACCATGAAAAGAAGAGACGACATATTCAAACTTATAGCTGAAAAGACCAACGACCTGATAGCAATGGCGACCCTGGGAGGGTTTTTCACCTATATCAGTCCGTCGCACAAACAACTCGGATATGAGCCCGACGATCTTATCGGAAAATATTCCTTTGATTTCATACATCCGGATGATAAAAAGAGGCTGCGGAAATTACAAAGAAGATATTCTCCTAAGATAGTGGAGAATATCATCACGGGTTCCGGTGACGATATCTACGAAAAATTCGAGTGCCGTTTTTCCGACAGAAGCGGGAACTGGCAGTACCTGGAAACTTCGGCGAATATCGTGAAAAGCATTACGGGCAAGGGATACGACATACTGCTTATTTCCCGTAATGTCACGGACCGGAAACTGTATGAGGCAAGCATTGCAAGGGTGAACAACGCGCTGGTAAGTCTCGGCTCGGATTTCAGTGATAATATACGGATATTGCTCAGCGCCTGTGCTGATATAATGCACGGGGCCGCGGCGGTCCTGTTCAACAGAATAGAAGACGGGATCATCCGCACGGTGGACCACTTGAACACACCTCCGGATTTCGAGACCGCGGATGACAGTAAAGGTCATGTTTGCGCCGATATAATTCGGACTGAAAAAAAAGGTGAAAGGGTGGTGATAAAGGACCTGCAAAAGTCAAAATACGCCAGGACTGATCCCCATGTGCGAAGATACGGCTTAAAAACCTACATAGGATGTGTGGTGTATTCATTCGGCAAACCTGCCGGCACACTTTGTGCCGTTTTTGATAAAGATATCGATCTCAAAGAAAGTGATAAAAGGGTTATGAGCATATTGGCGCAGGCCGTATCCAGGGAAGAAGAGCGGAGAAAAGTCCATGAGATGCTCGAGATAAGCGAAGAAAAATACCGCACACTTGTCGAGAACACCGGGCAGCTTATCGAGGTCGTGGACAGAAAAGGTGTATTGAAGTTCATGAACCAGGAGTCGGCCAAACAACTCGGCGGGGTTCCGGGGGATTTTATCGGTAAAAATATCCATGAGATCCTTCCCGAACAACGCGCGAATGAACAACTGGAAGCGGTAAGGTTTGTCATCGAGTCTGGTAAACCCGTGTCTAAGGATTTTGAATCGGAATTCAAGGGCGAAAAAAGATGGTTTGAATTATCTATGCATCCGGTAAAAAAGGACGCATCCGTGGATGCAGTTTTTCTGGTAGCCACCGATATTACGGAAAGACGCGAAGCCGAACAGACCATAAGGCGCTTCCAGGATATTGTTACAAATATGCAGGTAGGGTTGTATGTTTATCAACTCATGGATGTCGATGATGACAGGACTTTAACCCTGATCGCCGCGAACCCGGCAGCGGAAGAGCTGACCAGGGTTAAAAACGAGAGTATGATCGGCAAGACTATAGATATAATCTTTCCACAACTCAGGAGGCGCGGTATACCCGCTATGTATGCTGATGTGGTGAGATATAGCAAAAAAATGGACTTTGAGGAGGTTTTTTATTCTGATGACCGCATCAAGGAGACCTGTTTTTCAGTAAAAGCGTTTCCTCTTCCGAATAATTGCGTCGGAGTGTCTTTTGAGGATATATCAGACAGGAAAAAAGCCGAGAAAGAGGTATTTCGCAGCCAGGAACAACTTGAAAAGATAAATAAGGAGCTCAAGTGGAAAATCGAAGAGCTTGAGGCTGCCCTGAACCACATAAAAAGACTGGAGGGTCTTATTCCTATCTGTATGAACTGCAAAAAGATGCGCCTTGATGGAGGAAGTCCCAAGGACCCTGACGCATGGATCCCTCTGGAAAAATATATCATGTCTCAAACCGATGCGCATTTGACCCATGGCCTGTGCCCCGACTGTGTTAAAAAGATGTTCGGCGAAAGAAAGGTTAAGAAAAAGAAAGGTTGAAATAAAACGGACAATTTTTTTGCCTGAGCTGAAATATCATGATAAAATTACTTACACGAAATCAGTCAATGATCAGATAGGGATAAAGTATTTTTCTTATATAAGTACCTGTACTGATTAGATATACAAAAATATAGACAAACAGTAAAAGTATCCGGAGCGTTTGATGGGTAAATTGATCCTGGCAATCGATGACAATGTGGATTTTCTTGAAACATTGGGGTATATGCTCAAAGATGAAGGCTACGAGGTGGTAACATTATCTGAGCCGTCAAAAGTTGAAGCGTATATTGATAAATTCAACCCCGATCTTCTTATAATAGATGTTTTTATGCCCGGCAGATCAGGCTTCAATATTCTTGAGGATTTTAAGGAAAAAGGGATATACAAGAACATACCCAAACTTTTTCTTACATGCCTGGATGATGATATCGAAAAGATGACGGCAAAGGCGTGTGGGGTGGACCACTATATCACAAAACCGTTCAAATCAGACGAACTATTAAAAATGATAACCGACATTTTTGAGGAAAACGAAAGGGACTGATGGCGCCGCAAAAAAAAGTCGTGATCGCAGATGATAACAAGGAGCTTTGTGAGTTGGTGGTCGACATATTGGGTGGTAACGGATATAAGGTCGACAGCGTATATAACGGTTATGAACTTTTGGCTTATCTGGAGGTGAACAACCCTTCCGTTATCATATTGGATCTTATGATGCCCGGCAAGGACGGCATGTCCGTTTTTGATACCATTAAACGCATTTCTCCGTATTCCCGGATTATCATCTATACAGGATATGAGGATTACGGTGAAAGTGTCTACGCGAGAAAAGCCGATCGTTTTATTGTAAAAGGTACAAGTATCGAAGATCTTGTCCGCGCCGTAAACGAGGTCGCGTGACTTGCCTGCAGCGGGCACAAACCCTTTAGCCGGCGGTGGCGGCATTTGCCGGACAGCGGACCGGTCGTCATGCCGGCTATTCTGAGGCAAATCCCTGTCATATCTGCGGAAATTACCAGGAAAGGAAAAGATGAGTTTTTTCGAGATCGTACACAAGGACGTCGGCTCAAAGGCCAGGTGTGGACGCCTATATACCGCGCATGGAGCGGTTGAGACCCCTGTTTTTATGCCTGTAGCCACGCAGGCTACGGTAAAGACCGTTTCCAATCAGGAATTGCTGGATTGCGGGATAGACATGATCATATCTAACGCGTATCATCTTTACATGCGTCCCGGCGGCGAAATAATAGAAAAAGCGGGCGGTCTTCACGGCTTTATGGGCTGGGAGAAGGCTATAACTACCGATAGCGGAGGTTTTCAGGTATTCAGCCTGGCTGATCTGAGAAAGATAAGGGAAGAAGGTGTTGAGTTCAAATCACATATTGACGGGTCGCGTCATTTTTTCAGCCCCGAGAACGTCATAGATTTTCAGTTGTTACTGGGTAGTGATATTATGATGCCGCTGGATGAATGTGTGCACTATCCGGCTGAGAGGAGTTATGTGGAGGATTCAGTAGCGCTTACCCTGAGGTGGGCCGGAAGGTCCAAAGATCAGTTGTCCCGGAGGAACGGGCGGTCAAAACTTTTCGGCATAATACAGGGGGGGACTTACCAAGATCTTCGGAAAAGATGTGTAGATGATTTCATGAAGCTGGATATGGATGGGTATGCTCTGGGGGGGATAGGCGTCGGAGAGCCGGAAGAACTGATAAACGAGATCACCGAATATACGGCGGGACTTTTACCGGAAGATAAGGCAAGATACCTGATGGGGGTCGGGACTCCCCCGGACATGCTTGAGGCCATATCCAGCGGCATAGACATGTTCGATTGTGTGGTTCCCACACGCAACGGCAGGAACGGGCAGGCATTTACTTTTTCAGGCGAAATGCAACTCAGGAATGCTCCGTTCAAGGATGATTTCAACCCTATTGACAGGGATTGCACGTGTTTCACATGCAGGAATTACAGCAGAGGGTATTTAAGGCACCTGTTCAATGTCGGGGAAATGCTGGCGCTGAAACTCATATCCCTGCACAACATATATTTTTATTCGCAACTTATACGCCTTTGCCGTGAAGCGATCAGGCGTGATTCTTTTCCGGCTTTCAAAAAAGAATTTATAAAAAAATTCAAAAGATCAGATTAAACATGCATCGGCATTCTCATATATCTTTAAAAAGATATTGTTTTTTACAAATACTATGGGTATAATTAGTCCCTAAACAGCCATACCCGCAATGCCGGGTTAAATCGCGCATTTTAAAACACATAAGGAGTTGACAGATGTTATTATTAGCCTTTGCTCAGGATCAGCAGGCCGTCCAGGCTTCACAGGGTTCGCCGGGAACTTTTATGGTCATCCAGTTCGCTCTCATAATAGCGATATTCTATTTTATCCTTTTCCGGCCCCAGAAAAAAGCCCAGCAGGAACATGCGAAAATGCTGGAAAACCTGAAGAAAAATGACGAGATCATAACTTCGGGGGGTATTCACGGCACGGTCGTGAATATCCAGAACGATGTTGTTACCCTGAGGGTAGACGACAGTACGAGAATGAAAATACAGAGGAGCGCGGTCTCGAAATTAAAGAAATCCAAAGAAGGATGATATCCCTTTTTATCGCGCGGTAAATCCTGTTGACGGGCCGAAATCCAAATTTTAAGGAGGAGCTGAGATGTGGCAGAAGATAAAAATAAAGAGTGTTCTTGTCGTGGTCATAGCGGCGTTTGCTCTCTGGTATTCATATCCCCCGTTTGATGTGAAAGACGACCAGGGAAATGTGTCCAGGGAAGGGACGATCAATCTCGGGCTTGACTTGCAGGGAGGCATGCATTTGATCCTCCAGGTAGACACTTCTTCGCTGACCCCTAATGAAGCGAAAGACGCTCCTCAGCGTGCGCTTGAAGTCATACGTAACAGGATCGACCAGTTCGGCGTCCTCGAGCCTACAATACAACTGCAGGGAGACGACAGGATACTTGTCCAGCTGCCGGGTATCACGGACAGGGCCCGGGCGAAAGAGATCATAGGCCGCACGGCACACCTGGAATTCAGATTAGTATCAGATGACCCCGATCTTTTGAAAAAAGCTATTGATGGCGAGGATGTTGACGGGTATACACTGAAAACAATGGAAAACCGGGACGGGAAGGAAGAGACCTTGCTGGTCGAAGACAAAGTGGTGCTTACGGGCGACATGCTTGTCGATGCCACGATGGAATTCAGCCAGCAGAGTTTCGGGCAGCCGTATGTATCACTTGAGTTCAACAGCCAGGGGGGGGCGATATTCGCCGGAGTTACCGGGGAGAACACGGGAAGAAGATTAGCCATAGTGCTGGACGGGGAGGTCTATACCGCCCCGGTGATCAGGGAAAAGATCCCTTCCGGGAGGGCCCAGATAACGGGTAATTTTTCCGTACAGGAGGCGAAAGATATAGCCATAGTTCTGAGAGCTGGTGCTCTTCCCGCGCCGGTGAACATCATAGAGGAAAGGAGTGTCGGGCCGGCTCTCGGTAAAGACTCCGTGGAGAAAGGTATCCGGGCAATTCTTATGGGCGGTGCGATAGTATTGTTATTTATGGCGGCATACTATCTGCTTGCCGGGGTGATAGCGGACTTTGCCTTATTACTCAATATCGCTCTTATAACAGGGGCATTGGCTTATTTCAAAGCCTCTCTGACCCTTCCCGGCATAGCGGGGCTTGTTCTGACCATCGGTATGGCAGTTGACGCCAACGTCCTTATTTTCGAGAGGATACGCGAAGAATCCAGGCTGGGTAAAGTGTTGAGGGGCGCGATAAGCGCCGGGTATGACAAAGCATTCTGGACGATCCTGGACGCGAATATAACGACTTTAATAACGGCGCTTATCCTGTTCCAGTTCGGGACCGGACCGGTCCGGGGATTTGCCACTACACTTAGCATAGGCATTATAGCGAGTATGTTTACCGCGCTGGTGGTCACACGGCTTATCCTGGATGTTATCACCCTGGGTGCTCAAAGAATAGAGAAATTGCCTATGATGCAGTTTTTCTCACAGCCGAATATACCTTTTGTCAAGATCAGGAAATTCGCATATCTTTTTTCAGCCGTTATTATCATCTCCGGTATGTTCGTTTTTACTCAAAGGGGCGAAAGAAACTATGGTATTGATTTTACCGGAGGCACACTGCAGCAGTTCAGGTTCAATGATCCGGTCGATGTAGGCGAAGTGCGCGGTTCGCTGGCGGATATAGGGCTTGGAGAATCATCGATACAACAGTTCGGTGACGGCAAAGAACTGGTGATCAGGTCATATTCGGGTACTACCGAAGATATTATCAGCGGGCTGGATGATACGTTCGGGGAAGGTTCTTATGAGGTCATGCGCGTGGAAACAGTAGGACCCGCGGTCGGGGCGGATCTTAGAAAAGTGGCTGTGAAGGCCCTTATCTTCGCTATGATAGGGATATGCCTGTATATATCCATACGGTTCGAGTTCAGGTTCGCGGTCACGGCGATAATAGCCCTTATTCATGATGTCCTTGTGAGCCTCGGCATGATCGCGATAACCGGCCGGGAGATCTCCCTTCCGGTGGTCGCCGCCCTTTTGACGATAGTCGGTTATTCGATAAATGATACCATAGTGTTATTCGACCGTATCCGGGAAGACCGTAAATTCATGCGTAAGGCCGGGCAGGAGGAGATCATAAACACAAGCATAAACCAGACATTGTCCAGGACCGTTCTGACCTCTTTGACCACCTTGCTGGTCGTGCTGGCCTTGTTCATATTCGGGGGGAAAGTTATAAACGATTTTTCATTTGTGCTCCTGGTCGGCGTTCTTATAGGTACTTATTCTTCGATATTTATAGCCAGCCCGCTTCTTATTGACTGGCCGTCGAAAAGAGCCGCCAATAAAAGAAGATGAACCACGACCATATTTCCGGGTATAAAGAAGGAGAAAAAGCCGCCTGGCTGGGGATAGGCAGCAACGCAGTTCTTTTTATCATAAAGATAGCAGCCGGTATCGCAGGCCGTTCACAGGCGATGATAGCGGATGCCCTGCATACGGCAAGTGACGCGTTGACAAGCATCGTGGTTGTCATAGGCTTTAAAGTAGGGCAAAAACCGGCTGATGAGCATCATCCTTTCGGACATGGCAAAGCCGAGTCCATCGCCGCGAAAATAGTATCTATCGTATTGATCTTGTTGAGCGTAAAAGTCGTCTCGGATTCCGTAAAAGTGCTGATCTCCGATGAGATAAACGTTCCGGGAGCTATCACACTTTTCGTGGCGGGTTTTTCGATCATAGTAAAGGAAATCACATATAGACGGGTCATCCGTGTCGGCACGAGGATAGAAAGCTCTTCATTAATGGCAGACGCGTTTCACCATAAGAGCGATGTTTTTTCTTCGATCGCGGTCCTTGCGGGAATATTCGCGGCGCGTATGGGCATGAGGTTCATGGATCCCGTCGCGGGCATATTTGTAGCTGTTTTTATATTCAAGATGGGACTTGATTCTTTTCACCTTGCTTATGATGAATTGATGGATGCGGCGCCTCCTGAAAAGATAAGAAGCAGGATAGAGGAGGTCGTGTGTGGCTGTGAGGGCGTAGCCGAGGTGAGGAAAGTGATGGCGAGAAAATCCGGAATAGAATATTTTATGGAAATTACAATAGGTGTAGATAAAGATAAAACCGTCGAAGAAGGACATATAATCACCATGCGGGTCAGAAGGGATCTTTTCAGGGATATGCCTAATGTGCGGGATGCTATAGTACATGTTGAGCCTGCTTCAAAAAAATAAAAACCGTACGAATATTTGCATGATATATGATGGCAGGGATACCGGTTTCCTGACCCGCGCTGACAATGGCCGGGTATTATCTTTTGTGCTCAGGGTATAAACGGATCGGGGCAGTATGCAGAAGACATGGAAAGTACATGAAAATGATGTTCGCGTTCAAAATATATTGTGCGACGGACTGGGCATTTCGCCCATTTTCGCCCAATTATTGATCAACCGTGGTATACGGACCCCGGAAACCGCCCAGGTATTTCTTTTCGGCAATATTTCAGACTGTGCCGATCCTTTCCTTATGAAGGACATGGAAAGAAGTGTCGCGCGTATCAGGAAAGCGGTCGCAAACCGCGAAAAGATCCTTATCTACGGTGATTATGATGTGGACGGGGTCACCTCTACGGCGCTTTTAGCCCATGTGTTCGGATATCTAAAAGCGGATTTTGACACGTTTATCCCCAACAGGCTTGAGGACGGGTACGGCCTGAATCTAAGGGCTGTGGCGCTGGCAAGGGAACAGGGTGTGGATCTCATAATCACCGTTGATTGCGGCATAAACTCTTTTAAAGAGATCAAATGCGCGAATGATTACGGGATAGATGTAATAGTGACCGACCACCATGAGATCAAAGAAGAGGAACTCCCGCCTGCTTATTCCATAATCGATGCGCACCAGAAAGACTGCAAGTATCCATACAAGGGCCTGGCAGGAGTGGGAGTCGCGTATAAACTCGCGAAAGCCCTTGTGGCGGACGAGGGGTACCATGTCGATGAGCACCTGGACCTTGTGGCGCTTGGCACTATAGCGGATATAGCGCCCCTTACGGGCGAGAACCGTATACTGGCCAGGGCGGGCCTTGAATCTTTAAGGAAGACCTCAAAACCGGGACTGGTGTCTTTGATGGATATTGCGCGCATTAAACCGGAAAAATTGCGGTGCAGTCATATCGGGTTTGTGCTTGGGCCGAGGATCAACGCCATGGGCAGGGTGGGTTCCGCCAATGAGGCATTAGAACTTTTGCTCTGTGATGACATCCCGGAAGCGCGCGAGATCGCGAGAAAACTCGACAGAGAAAATAAAAGGCGCCAGACGATAGAAAAGGAACTTTTCGGCGAAGCTGTTTCACTGGTCGGTGACAGGCCGCATGAAGGGGAAGGCAATGTCCTGGTGCTTGCCGGGGAAGGATGGCACGCGGGTGTGCTCGGTATCGTCGCCTCAAAACTGACGGAGGAATATAATGTGCCCGCGATAATGATCTCGCTTGACGGTGACAGAGGGAAGGGGTCCGGTAGAAGCGTGGATGGTCTGAATCTTTTCGAGTCAATAAGGGAAGCGAGTTCTTATCTGACAAATTTCGGAGGGCATGAATCAGCATGCGGGTTAAAGATAGAAAAAAAACATTTACCGGGATTCCGGGAAAAATTAGATTCGGTCATAGGGGGAAAGATGCTGGATATGAAGAAAAAACAGCCGGAATTGGACATAGACCTCAATCTTCCTTTTTCATATCTGGGTATGGGCCTTCTCAAAGAACTGCAGCTGCTCATGCCTTACGGCGCCGAAAACGCCGAACCGGTTTTTTCGACCAACCGGATCATGGTGAAAAATAACCCGCGCGATATCGGAAGGGGCGGGTTTAAATTTCTGGCCTCCTGCGGGAATCTCACGTGTGAGGCAATAACCTTCAGGAGTAAAAAAATACTTAAACCGCGCCGCGGGGACATGATCAACCTTGCTTATACACCTTCGATAAACAGCTGGGAGGGGATCGACACCGTTCAGCTTAACATCAAAGACCTGCAGTTACTTTCCTGACCCTTATCCGTGACCCTGCACAGGGAGAGGCCGCCGGAGCCCTGGGGCATGCCCGCGGTATAAGTGAATTGACTTTTGAGCGTTATATATTAAAATAATAATGATCTTACCTTGTATATTATATTAGAATATTATAAATGGAACACCTGTGAAAACAATTTTAAGATTGATCATATATGTCGGCGTCTGTGTCTGTGTATGGCTGGTAATGCGCGACCTGATCATGAAAAAATTATCAAAAGATCCTGTCGGGTTTGACCACATAGTCTTAAATGCGTTTGATTTTAATAAATCTGACAGCCTTGAAATATGGGACCAGAAAGTATTATCGAGGCATGCCACGGAATATGAGTTGACGGATTTCATGGGCCAAAAATGCGTGAAAGCGGACAGTGATAATTCAGCGTCTACTTTGTATATCAAACAGAAAGTCCCGTATGAAGAATGGCCTTTTGTTTCCTGGGACTGGATCGTCGAAAAGTTCCCGGATCGCGAAGATGAAGAAACGCTGGGAAAAAAGAAAGAATTTGATTTTGGCGCGCAGTTTTACGTTGTGTTTTATTCAAAGTTTTTTTTAAAAACAAAAAGCATCCAGTATATATGGGCCGAAGGCCTTCCTGTGGGATCGGTTGCCGATAACCCTTACACGAGAAATGTGAAACTGCTTGTCCTCGAATCCGGGCCGTCCGCTGAGTGGAAGCACGAAGAGCGGAACATAAAGGATGACTATCGGATGCTCTTTGGGGAGGATTTGAATAAAAATATAGACGCTATAGCTTTTATGACGGATTCGGACAGTACCAGGACGGATGCGAGGGCTTATTATGATAATATCAAAGTCGGCATCTTGGGAGAACAGGAAGAGGAGATGGAGCATATAAAGCACATGGACGAGGAAGACCCGGGAAGCGAAGGCGGTATCGCGGAAAAATCCCGTGCCATACTTTTAAACATAAAAGAAAAAACCGCTGAGATCGCCGCCAGGTTTTTAGAATGGGTATCCGGGTTAGAACTCCCGGGGAAGCCCGGAAAGGAGGAGCCATCAAATATCTAAATAAATCATTGCAGACCCATTATCTGTATATTATCGTCCTTTCGATGCTTATTCCGACCATCTTTGTGGGAGGGTGCCTTTATTATTTTATTTTTACTATTATGGCTGATCAGATCGGATTGCCGGATGTGGTCGCGAGAGACCTCATTCCTGTCATACAGCGGATAAACGTGGTATTGGCTATTGGACTTCCGGTAGTTTTTGTTATAATGATCGCATGGGCTTTTATATTGTCATACAGGTTCCTGGCGCCGCTGGAAAGGCTGGAGGAAGATCTCCACAAGATCGACATGGGGGATTATTCCGTGCGTCTTCAGGTCCAGAAAGATCATGATCTCAGCCCGATTGCGGATGTGATCAATGACCTGGTCGATAAGTTGGCACAAGAGAAAGGATAACGATACGTGAAAATACATAAAACGGCTATGATATCAAAAAAAGCCGAAATAGACCCGTCTGCCGAAATAGGGCCAAACGTGATCATAGAGGATGGAGTATATATCGGCGCGAATGTCAAAATAATGGCCAATTCCTGTATCATGGAAGGGACAGAGATCGGAGAAGATACGGTCGTGCACATGGGGGCCGTCCTGGGTAATATACCGCAGGACCATGCTTATAAGGGTGGCAAGACCTTTACCAGGATCGGCAGGAACAATATTATCAGGGAATATGTTACGATACACAGGGGAACCCGGGAAGGCAGTTCTACCATAGTGGGTAATAACAATATGATCATGGTCCAGGCACATCTTGGCCATAACTGTATTACAGAGGACGATGTCATAATAGCTAATGGCGCTTTACTGGCCGGACACGTAAAGGTCGAAAAGGGCGCGTTTATTTCCGGTAACGTGGTATTTCATCAATTTTGTCACATTGGACGATATTCCATGATCGGCGGGTTCACGGGTGTCAACAAAGACGTTCCGCCGTATATGCTGGTGCGGGGGCCTTCTGCCATAAGAGGGGTCAATCTGGTGGGGATGCGGCGTTCAGGTATGCCCATTGACAGCGTAAAAGAAATAAAACAGGCTTATAAGCTCATTTTTCTCTCAGGGTTGAGCCAGGAAGCGGCGATGGAGAGGATCAAAGAAACATTGAATTCCGATGAGGTGAATATCCTGGTAAAGTTTATCGAGGGATCCAGGAGAGGGATCTGCAAATACAGATATGAGAAAGAGGAATATTTTTAATACTATAACAAAGGAGGAAGCTGATGCCTAAAAAGAATGATATGGAAAAGTTGCTGGACAAATACGGTCCGGTGATGAAAAAATTCGGGAACGAACTGGGAGAAGCCGCTAAAAAGGGTGAGGAAAGCCTGGTGATGATGTCAAAGATGCTCAAGATACAGATGGATATCATGGGGGGCACTCTTCAGCGGGAAAAGCTTTATTACAATATCGGGAAAGAAGTGGCCCAGAAGATCATGAAAGGTACGCTGGAACCGGACAGTCTCGAGAAATATAAGAAGCAGCTGGCGAAGATCGCATCCGAGGAAGAGAAAAAAAAGAAAGCGATGTCGAGGGTGAAAAGCTCGGGAAAAAGTAAAAAGAAAAAGGTATCCTCTAAAAAGTGAGCGGTGAAGGCCGATTGTCGTGAAATGATACACAAATAATTTCTTATGCTGATGAACAGATCAAGAGGTGAAATGACATGAAGAAAAACATTCCATTTATTGTTTTGATATTGACAGTTATGGTCTCCGTGTGTGCTTTCGCGGATTCCGGGAAGAATTATAAGATAAAACGCCTTGTCTCGGAGCTGTACGACAGAAGGAAGGCGATCAGAGTGCAGCGAATACTGCCCAGTTACGGCAAAGAAGCCGTAGAGTACCTGTTGCCTCTCCTCAAGGACAAGAACAACGAAAATGTACGTGCATCGGCTTTGTATATCCTGGGCAAGATAGGGGACCCTTCTATCGAAGGGGATATCATACCGTTGTTATCCGACAGGTTCCAGAGAGTGCGCAAGGAAGCGGCAAAAGCGTTGAGTGCCGTGGGCACGAAAAAATCTGTAGAACCGCTTAAGGGTTTGTTGGGGGATTTCGACCCCAATATCAGATATGCCGCACTTATGGCTCTTTCCGAGATAACGCCGGAAGGCGAAGAAGATACGTTCATTAACGCCCTGGGTGATTATGACCCCAGGGTGAGGAAATATGCCGTTATAGCTTTGGGGAAACTGGAGGTCAGGGATGCTATCCCGTATCTTGCCCAGCTGGTCCAGGATATTGATCCGGAAGTCCGCCTGGAAGTAGCTCGTACTTTGGGTGTTTTTAACGCCGAAGAATGCCTTGAGCCGCTTATAGTGATGACCAGAGACCCTGAACCCGGTATACGCATGATGGCTATAGAGAACATAGGGGATATCGATTCGCCGGCTTCAGAAGATTTTCTGGTGACGGCGGCGGCTAGCAGAGACCCGAGAGTGGCAAGCACCGCGATCTTGACCCTGGGTGCGCGGCAGAGCTCCAAAGCCCTGGATGTAGCGAAGCGGTTCCTGGACGATGAACACATGGATGTGAGGCTGGCTTCGGTGAATGTCCTGGGTCAATTGGGGGGAAAAAACGAAAAGGCGCTTCTTGAGCCTTTACTCGAGGCCGAATCCACGAATGTCAGACGTGAAGCAAGGGATGCCATACAGGCGGTGAATTCCAGACTATGATATGCTTGAATGAGGGTGAGTCGGCTAATGAGTATTCCCGTATCAAGACACGCGTATTTATCGCGGACCTGATATGGACAGTCGTGCTTCTGGGATTGTTCCAGTTGTTTTTTTCACCCGCATTAGCAGATGCGGTAAGGGGCATATCCGCGAATTTTTATGCGGGATGTTTCATATATTCATCGCTTTTCTTTCTGTTTATGCTTGCAGGGCCGCTACCTTTGCGCTATTACAGCTCATATTACATAGAACACCGGTTTGGATTGTCAAATCAAGGATTTTCTTCCTGGGTGATAGATGAGGTCAAGTCCGCCGCGTTGTCGTTCATCGTTTTTGTCCTGGGCGTCGGATCATTCTACTTTGTATTGCATAACACCGGCGGGGCATGGTGGATAGTCCTTTCCTTCTTGTGGATGTTTTTCTCCATCGTTATAGCGCGTATACTGCCGCAGGTCATAATACCTCTGTTTTTCAGGTACAGTACTGTTGATGACCGGCGGCTGAGAGACAGGTTGTTGGGCCTGGCGGAGAAAGCCGGCATAAGGATCATGGATATCTGTCAGATAGATTTCAGCAGGAAGACTAAAAAAGCCAACGCGGCGCTGGTGGGGTTAGGCAAGACCCGGAAAGTCATACTGACGGATACCCTGATAAGGGATTTCAGCGAAGACGAAATTGAATCCGTAGTGGCGCATGAATTCGGGCATCATAAATACAGGCATATATGGAAACTGATAATTTTTTCGGGGGCAGTGACAACAGCGGGTTTTTACATGTTATCTGTAACTGCTGGAAAAGTATCCGCTATTACTTCGGCCAGTGGGCTTCATGACCTCAAGATATTGCCGGTATTGTTGTTTCTTATGCTTGTTTTCAGCCTGGTGGTCTTACCGCTTCAGAACGCTTTTTCACGTGTACTTGAAAGACAGTCAGACAGATTCGCGTTAAAAATTACCGCAGCTCCCGCGGTATTCGCGTCGGTAATGCGTAAATTGGGGGCCATGAATCTTTCAGAATTCAAACCTTCCCGGATAAAAAAGATATTTTTTTACGATCACCCGCCCCTGGATGAGCGTATAGAAATGGCTGAAAGATCAAAATCATGACAATACGCAAAAAAATGGAAAAGATGTACAGGTTGATGGAGGGCCGTTTCGGCGACCTGAAATGGTGGCCGGCGGATACCATGTTTGAAGTTATTATCGGCGCTGTCCTGACACAAAATACTTCATGGCATAATGTCGAGATCGCAGTGGGGGGGCTTAAAAAAAACGGTTTATTGACGCCTGAAGCTATCTTGGATGTCAGGACGCCGCGTCTTGCCCGGATAATAAAGTCTTCCGGCTATCATCGAGTCAAAGCCCGCAGGTTGAAAGAAACAGCGGCTTTTATTATGAAAGAGAGCGGCGGAGATCTTGAAGAATTCAGACTTAAAAATACCTCTGTTCTGAGAAAGGATCTTTTGGGGGTGAATGGGATAGGGCCGGAGACAGCGGATTCCATACTGCTTTACGCGTTCGGGAAACCTGTATTTGTAGTGGACGCGTATACTAAACGGATATTTTCCAGGCACGGTATCATCGAAGAAAGTGCTTCTTATCCCGAGGTGCAGGAATTGGTCCATGGGAACTTTCCCAGAAAAATGAAGGCATTGAATCAGTTGCATGCCCTTATAGTGGAAACGGGCAAAAGATTCTGCGGAAAAAGAAAGATGGACTGCGGGATGTGCCCTTTGAATAAGCTGGAAGGAGATAATGAAAGATCTTGAGATGATCAGGGATGCTGCCATAGAGGCAGCAAGGGAGGCGGGCAGTTATGCGCGGTTCAGATGCGGGGACCTGAAAGACGTGTCGCATAAACAAGGGCATAGTGACCTTGTGACCGACGTCGATACGTCCTGCGAGAAGATGATAATCGACAGGATAAAAGAGACGTTTCCCCTTCATTCGATCCTCGCGGAAGAAAGCGGGAAGGATGACGGAGAAAAGGAGTTCTGCTGGATTATTGACCCGATCGACGGGACTGTCAATTATGCGCATGGGTTCCCTTTTTATTGTACGTCAATAGGTGTTTTGCATGAGGGCAGGGTGAAGGTCGGGGTGGTCTATGATCCGGAGAGAGACGAGTTGTTTGCGGCGGTGGAATCACGGGGAGCTTTTCTGAACGGGTCGAGGATAAAGGTCTCACAAGTTGATAAAGTAAGGGACGCCATGGTCGCGACAGGGTTTGCTTACCAGGTCTCGGGCAAGATGAGGACGATCCCGTTTTTTAAGCTTATGCTAAGGGAGGCGCAGGCTGTCAGAAGGGCCGGATCCGCGGCTCTGGATCTCTGCTATGTGGCCTGCGGGAGATTTGACGGTTTCTGGGAATTCGGGTTGAACCCCTGGGACACCGCTGCGGGACAGCTTATTTTAAAGGAAGCAGGCGGCTTGGTCAGTAAGGCCGATGGCGCGGATTTTGACATCTTTGAAGGTCAAATAGCCGCTTCGAACGGGAAAATACATCGTGAAATATTAACATTACTGGGATCCTGTTCCGCTGAGGAATTATAGCTCATAGAGAATATATATTACTAAAAGTCCTGCCGATTACAATCCAAAGATATTCAGGTAAAGAGTATTTGCCATGCAAGTTAAGAGTATAGAAATTAAAATATATGTTGACAAAATAAAGAGGTTGTTGTAGAATGTAAACGAAAACAAAGCAAGAAATAATGCTCTTTAAGGGGGAGAAGATGTTGTATAAAACTTTTATTGAACTTACATGTGAAGGGACAGACAGGGAAGATGCTTCAAACATAGCCGGTGATTATTTATGCGGAAAAATTGATACCGGCGTTTATATGAAAAGCAAAACAGTTTCTGTGAGAACACACAAAACATTAAGGGCCGGAGTTTCCGGTTTTATGGCATTAGTCGTTTTTTCTTTGATCTTCCTAAACCCTGTGCGGTTTATTCCCAATACTTCCGGGAAAAAGGTGAACATGCTGGCCCCGGAAACATGTACCGTTATGCCGGCATTGAAGACGCAGAACCAGATCGAGTTTAAGAAGGATTGGCAGAGTAAGAAGGAAGAAGCTATCCTGGAGTACATAAAAAATTAAACAGGCATTTTACTGGGAACAAAAAAAGGGAGCCGATAGGCTCCCTTTTTTTATCACTGAAGCTTCCTTTTATTTATCGGATAATTGCCGATGTTCTTTTTATTGCATAACACGGATCTTACGATTTGATCAAATAGAGGCTATCCCTGTACCTCTTTTGATGTTATAATTTAGTTGGGCAATTTAAATAGAAAGGTGGAATATGAAAAAACCCGTGTTCAAAGGCAAATTGCTTAAACTTTACAAGAGCCGTAAAAAGCTTCCCAACGGGCGGCTGGGGTACTTCGAGGAGATAGAGCATCCGGGTGCGGCGCTGGTAATCCCGTTTGTCGGAAATGAGATCGTATTTATACGGCAATACCGCGGTGTCATAGGACGATATATCTGGGAGCTTCCCGCCGGGACTCTAGAAAAGGGCGAGTCAATTTATTCATGCGCGAAAAGGGAGGTTATAGAGGAAACCGGATATGTGCCTGTTAGATTAAAAAAACTCGGAGTTATATATACTTCACCCGGTTTTTGCACCGAGATCATACATATATACAGGGCTGAATGCGAGTCCGCGGCGAAAAAATGCCGGCGAGACAGCGATGAGGTCATAAGGGTGAAGTGTCTTTCAAAAGCGGAAGTGCGGGGCATTTTCAGAAGCGGCAAAATAACGGATTCAAAGACGATCTCCGCGCTGGCTTTAGCGGGTCTTATATGATATGATGCCGTTCTTGTCGGATCGAGCGGTCGAAGATGCACTTATAATTATTCCCCGCTTGACTTGACAACTCTATCCCGGTAAGATATACTCCAAACAGAATATCAAAGGGGGGTATTATGAAAAAGGTTATAGTGATATTATTCGTCATAGCGCTTCTATTTAATGTTAATGCCTTTGCGTCTACGAATAAACCTTTAAAAAATCTCGGCGAAGGATTGGATGATATTGTGTACGGTAAAATAGAAGTGCCAGACAGTATCAATGAGACTAAAACCAAAGGAACCGCGGCTTATCCGGATTGTACGGATAAAACAAAAGATGATGTGGGAAGAGGAATAGCCAGGTTTGTCGGTGGTGTATGGCGGGTCGCCACATTCTGGTATCCTGAAGAAAACTGATTTGTTAGATATTATAAAGAAAAGAGGGTTGCTTTTTCAGTAACCCTCTTTTTTTGTAGGGGCATATCGCAATATGCCCCTACAATCAATATCCGTTATAGGACACTGTTTCATTAAAATCTTTTAATTTTCTTTCTTTTTTGTCGATTTCCGTTGAATATCCCAGGGCAATAACCAAGGCGATGTTCCTGGAGCGGGGGATAGACAATATTTTTTTTATGGCCTTTTCATTATACCAACCCAGGATGCATGTTCCGATATCCAGGTCCTGTGCCTGCAGGACTATATTTTCACAGGCAAGGCCTATATCTATAAGCCTGAAATCGGTACGCATAGCCATACCGCCCAGTTTGGGGAATAATCTCTGTTTTTCCGTGATAATAATTATAAAAGCCGCGGCTGCGGAAACAAAATAGTTCATCCCGTATATTCCCGAAAAGGCGTTTTTTGCGATCTGTTGTTTAAGGTTCTCATCGTCGATGATGAGGAATTTCCAGGGCTGGGCATTGCAGGCCGACGGCGCCAGGCGGCCCGCTTCTACGCAGGATTCCAGGTCTTGTCTGCCGATCTTTTTGTTAAGATATTTTCTTGTACTTCTTCTTCCCTTTACAAGGTCGCGAAATCGAGACATATAACCCCCGGTGGTTCATACAGCTGTATTAAAGATATATAAGTGCTTGCCGAACATAATAAACTACATTATAGTACATATATGCCTGTGGTACACTCAATAATCGCCGTGTTGGCGGCTTTTGCCGTTTCCGGCTGCGTTTCGACCGGTAATGTCAAAGCGTTTAAAGATGATCAGATAGCCATGAAGGAAGAAGCGGAAATATCGATGGCGGAACGGCATGATCTTTTCCGGAAAAGGCGCTTCACGTATCTGATGGCATGGAACGGTATCCCTGTGGGAAAGATCATAGCGGTGATAGGAGATGTCGTCGAGTATAAGGGCCGGGATGTCCACGTTGTCACGATCAAAACGGAATCCAATAAATATCTTTCAAAGATATACAGGGTAGAGGATATTTATACGTCTTATGTGGACGCCGAAACCGTCACAAGCCGCAGATATGAGGCTGACAGAAAAGAAGGCAATTACCGAAAGCATTTAGTGGTCGAATATGATTTTGACAGGATGAAAGCCGTATATACAAACCTTACCGACGGGTCTGTCAAGGAATGCGCTATCAGGGAAAACGTCCAGGATCCCGTGAGCGCAATGTGCTATTTCATGACTTTACCGATAAGCGTGGGGGACAGGCTGAACATAACCGTTAACCTTAATGAGAAAAATTATGATCTTTACGGGAAAGTGGAAAAGCTTGACATGATAGACCTGCCAGATCTGGGCACGTTCCCGGCTTTTAGAATAAGGCCTTATGCCGAGGTCGGCGGTAAAAAATATAAGCGGGGGAGCGGGTATCTCTATTTTACTTCCGATAAAGAAAGGCGCCCCATATACGGCGTCGTATGGATACCGTTCGGTAAAGTTACGGCTACATTGCGGAGTGTGGAAGAGATATGACCGTACCCGCGGCTGTATTATTTTTATAATAATAGAATGTTGCAACAGGGGGTAAATTAACTTATAATTAAATATTCATATCCGATAAACGGAGGTCATTAGATGAAGAAGATGGTCATAATATATTATTCAAGGACGGGCAATACGGAAGAAATGGCGGGGTTTATAGCCGAAGGCGCCAGCGGACGGGATGATATCGAAGTAAAAGTAACCGGTGTGGATGATTTTGATGTCAACAGTCTTACGGAATATGATTGCATCGTGATGGGCTCGCCGACGTATTACGGGTCCATGGCGGGAGCTTTAAAGGATTTACTGGACCGCACCGTGAAATTTCATGGTCAGCTTGACGGGCGGGTCGGCGGTGCGTTCGCATCAGCAGCCAATATCGGAGGCGGCAACGAGACTACGGTCTGCGATATATTGAATGCTTTGCTTGTGCACGGGATGATTGTCCAGGGCAACCCGCAGGGAGACCATTATGGTCCGGTTTCAATAGGCAAGCCCGATAACCGGGTAAAAAACCAGTGCCGTCAGTACGGTGAACGCCTTGCCGTGCTAACGGGGAAGGTATAAAATTTTGCGGCATGGGATAATGCCCGTGGATTTTGACAGGAGGTCGATTTGAATAAGACATTTGTGCTTGATACTAACGTATTATTGCATAATCCGGATTCTTTGCTTTCTTTTGATGATAATACAGTGCTTCTCCCGATAGAGGTGTTGGAGGAACTCGATAAGTTCAAGAGAAACCATGATGAGAACGGGAGAAACGCGAGGATAGCGATAAGATTGCTTGACAGCCTGAGATTGCACGGTGAGCCCGGCAAGGGCTTCCCTCTGGAAAACGGGGGGTTGTTGAAGGTCAGCACGGGACTCGATTATAAAAAAGTAGGCAAAGAGCTTGGACTGTCAAAAGGGCTGGTCGACAATAAGATATTGTTTACCGCTTATATGATGAAGGAAAAGGGAGAAAGAGTTATTTTTGTGTCGAAAGATATTAACGCGAGGATAAAAGGCGACGCCCTGGGGCTTACCTGTCAGGATTTCGAAAAACAGAAGGTCGATTTCGATAAGTTGTATACGGGTTGGCACATGGTCGAGAAAGATAAACAGGAGATAGACAAGTTCTATAACGAAAAAGAGCTGAAAGTCGAAAAAAAGAATTTTTTACCTAACGAATTCGCTTTTATGGTAGATGCCGTCAGCAGGAAACATTCCGCGCTGGGGAGATATAAGGAAGAATTCGGCATATTGATGCCGCTTATCCACAATAAGAACAACGTCATGTCGATCCGCCCCAGGAACAAGGAACAGGCGATGGCGCTGGAGCTTTTACTGAACGATGAGATAAACCTTGTTACATTGATAGGTTCCGCGGGGACCGGCAAGACACTTATGGCCATAGCGGCCGGGCTTCATAAAGTCGTAAAGGATAAATCATATACTCGGCTCCTGATATCAAGGCCCGTTATGCCTTTGGGCAAGGATATAGGATTTCTTCCCGGGACAAAAGAAGAAAAACTCGAGAACTGGATGGGGCCGATCTTTGATAACCTGGAATATATATTCACCGGGAAAAAAGCGGAAAAGGGAGACAAGAGCAAGATCAAGGCTAAAACGACTATTGACAAATATATAAAGGACCAGTTGATAGAAATGGAAGCGATAACCTTTATGCGGGGCCGCAGCATAGCGAACCAGTATATTATAATAGATGAGGCGCAGAATTTAACTCCGCATGAAGTAAAAACGGTTATAAGCCGCGCCGGGAACAACACTAAGATGGTGATGACCGGGGATCCGTATCAGATAGACAACCCGTATCTTGATTCCTCAAGTAACGGATTGACCTATTGTGTAGAACGGATGAAAGGCCAGAAGACCTTCGGACATATCACATTGACAAAAAGTGAGAGAAGTTCTCTGGCTTCCATGGCAGCGGAACTTCTCTAGGGTAAGCCCGGGCAACGGTGAAAAAATGTTTTATGAGAGATCGGTATTATGACTGACGGCAGGCCGAAAAAAAGAAGGGTAATACATAAACAGCCTTTAAGCTTCAAGTTCAGCCCGCGCGGCAGAAGAGGCAAACCGGGTGTGGCCATGCTTAAACTCGAGGAATACGAAGCTTTAAGACTGGCGGATTATCAGGGCAGGACGCATATGGAATCGGCGAAAATGATGGATATTTCACGACAGACATTCGAACGGATCCTGAAGGACGCCAGAAAGACCGTGTCAGATGCCCTGGTCAACGGAAAAAGTATAAAAATATGGGGCGGGTCATACGGTTTCAATGACCCGTTGCCTGAAGGGCAGGCGCGATGAAGATAAATATACGGTATGTAAAAGATAATGATGTGTTCGAGTTCCAGGCCATAGAAAAGAAACTCAGAGCCCATTTTCTCCTCACGAGAGCGGAATTGAACAATTTAAGGTCGGTACTCGAAAAAGCGCTTTTACAAAGCAAAAAAGGACGGGAAAAATGATATCGGATATAAGATGCGGCGGGCTGGTAAAGATATCTGGTAAAGCGGTATACCTTGCGCTGATACTGCTTATCATGACCTGCTTATGCGATGTGGGCGAGGTGTATGCCAAAAAAAAGTGGGTCAAATCAAAATACGGGCTCAAGGCCCTGATGGCCCTGAGCAGCGACCGGGGCAAGATGGTGAAGGAGCTGAACAGGGAGACAAAATCTTATAACAATATTTTAAAAGCCATAGAAAACGGCGATGTGGGGATCGGTGATACTTCCGCGCAGGTACTTAAAGAAGCGGGAGAACCCGCTCTTATAATGGACGGTCCGGGGCCCGGGTTTGAGGATTGGATATACAAGCCGGGATATGCGGATAATTTTTCAAAAGAGAAGATCTATCTTACTTTCGATTCCGACGATAAACTGGTAGAGTGGCGCATCCCGGGATGACAGCCCGGGATCCGGTGGAAATGAAGCGTTGATGCTTGAATATCTCCTGCATGTATCTTAATAGCACCGCGCCCCTGATGTAATGTTTTGGACGCGGTTTGAATCCTTCTTGCCGGGCTTTAACAGTCCCCAAGCCAATAATGCCGGGAAGAGGGCACGAAAAAGTCAGCCCTGAATTTCCGAACTTGCCGGGATGTATTTTCCCGGATGATCCCGGCTTCGAACATGCGGAAATTCTCCACAACATGTAAATTCACCAGGGAACGGGCATACTTTTTCTCTGTTAAAAACGGCCGCGAAGTATTCCAACCGCGGGAAACAGCCCGGGATCCGGTGGAAATGAAGCGTTGATGCTTGAATATCTCCTGCATGTATCTTAATAGCACCGCGCCCCTGATGTAATGTTTTGGACGCGGGTTTGGGTTCCCCGTGATATGTTTTAACGACCGGACTTAATGTTTGAGGCCGTTTTTCAGGATCTGGTCCTCCAGCATCGGGTAAGATGCTTTGTTTCTGCGGGAGTTTTTCTTTTGCAGTATATCGTTTTTATTGTCAAGTTCATTTCTGAGCGGCACACCATCAAGTCTTATGGAAGACAGCCGTGGTTTTTTATAATTCACTTCCATTATTTTGGCGGCCGGTTTGTTCAGGGGGGTGAACCGCCGGTTGTTTTTACCACCTCCGTATATCGAGGGCCCGCATTTCCACCAGTAGACACCCGAAAGCCAGGGGGCGTTCCAGACGGTCTCAAAAAAGGCCGCGTAGCATTTTGCCTGCGCCTTAACGTCCGCGTTCCCCCGTGAAGGTGCTTTCCATGGCTGCATATGGGCATCGGGTGTGCTTGAATAACCTATTTCCGTGAAAATGACGGGTTTTTTTTCGGTGAAACTCAGGTCCTCTATTTCAGACATCCATTTTTTCCAGCCATTTTTTAATTCATATAATGTTGGGTCTTTTTTGTAAGAAAGGGGGAAATAGGCGTCGATCCCTATATAATCCAGTTCGCTCCAGAAGCCTATATTTTTGTAATTATCCCAATTTGCGGCATATATCAGTTTACCGGAGTATATCTTTTTGACCGCTTTTATCACGTCGAGCCACTTTTTGTTTTTCTGGGTTGTAAACGAGAGTTCTGTCCCTATACAGAACAGTTCCACGCCGTTCGATTCGGCGATCCGCGCGTAATGTGTTATAAACTCTTTGTATTCCCGGAACCAGGAGTCCCATTTCAAGTCGCTCTGGAATCCGATATCCGCCCTCCAGTAAGTCCCGTCCTCTTTGTCTTTCAGGTCTAGATGGGGTTTTAACATGACTTTCAATCCCAGCTCATGCGATTTTTTTATCGCGTATGTGATACTGGAGTCGGACGGGGTCATTTCGGTAGCGTAGATCCTGGTAGAGTTAAATCTATCCTGATACCGGGTCACATTTATCTGGAGATGGTCTATGCCAAGGTCCCGGAGCATCTCAAGTGCCTGCCCGGAATAGGAAGACTTGAAACTGTTTTTATCCCAGGTAACATAACAGATGCCTTTTTGAAAGGCGTCAACAGACGGATGCAGGCTGATCATCGATGCCGAGATCGGCGATGATATGAACAATATGCTGGAAAATACTGATAAAGAAGATAAAAATGTTTTTTTTAGACCATTCCGATAACTTAGCATATCCGGCTCCGTTTCGTTTGCAGGCAACGAAAGGAAGGAGATATTCGCGTAAGCGCGGATAAGAATACCAAGTTATTACGTGTGAAAATTCGGTAATCCGACTGCCATTTCCCTCAAAAACGGGATTTCAGGCTCGCGACTTTGCCATGTATCTTTTGATACATGAGCATGAACCAGGGTCCATGCTGTCCTATCCTTTCGAATAGTTTGCCTTTATCGTTAACACTCTTATTAAAGAACATACTTTATACTATCAAGTATATTCCGTTAACTGCAGAAGGCAAGGGCGGAAAACAAGCTATTTTATATTTAACAAATATGCGAGTGGGAAATTCATATTTAATAAATATATGGTTTTAAATAACTATCATTAAACGCTTTAAAAATATAACTGAAATATTGGTAAAAATATAAATTTATCATTATATAACTTTGTATTGACTTTACAAAGAAGAAGTGTTATTATAAGAAAAATTTATAAAATATTATTATGTATAAGATTATAAATGCGGACAGGTTTGTGATTTATAAAGTAATACTGGTGGGCTTTACCAGTGTTGCTTTTCTTTTCAATATCCTCGGTGTCGATATCGCCCAGGCTTTGGAGATAGACCGTGTAGCCGGTTTTTCCTTTACTAAAATGTCATCCGGCATCAGGGACGGTTTCGCCATTGCCGAGTTCAATATCGAGAAATTCTTCCTTCCGGGAAACGTTTGCGAGATAAAAGACCTGGAAAAAGGGAACAGCAGAAAGACAGTCATACATATACAGGATGCCCATTGCGTCTATTCCTGCCAGAAGTCCATCAGCAAAATATTGGAACACCTGAGAAACATGTATTCGATCCGGAAGGTCCTTCTTGAAGGCGGCGCGGGAAAACTTGATTTTTCGCCGTTTGACGTTATAACCGACCCCATGTTGAAAAGGCGCATGTCCGAATATTTTCTGAGGGAGGGCAGGATCAACGGCGTGGAATACCACTCGATAAACAACCGGGGAGAAGTGGCCGTGGAAGGGTTGGAATCGGAGGGCGATTATCTGGACAACCTGCAGCTTTTTCGTAAGAACTATTCCCGCAGAAAAGAGGCCTCCGTTATGATCTCGCGGCTTGAGGATGATATCTCCCGCCTTAAAAACATCTTTTATTCCCCCGTATTGCGGCATCTGGACCTTAATGTCCGTAAATACAGGAAGCGGGATATCGGGCTTGATGAGTACCTGGAAATACTGGGGAATATATCCTCCGGTGGTTCCCCGGACCCGGCCAAGTACACGAATGTCTGTAAGATGATAAGACTTTACGGGGCCGAAAAAGAAATAGATTTTCAACAGGCGGAGACGGAAAGGGAATATCTTATAAACGATTTATATAAAAAACTGGGTACAGGCGAACTGGAGCAATTGATAAGCCGTATACTGGCCCTTAAGAACGGCGAGATCAGGGAGGGGGATTTTTATTCTTATTTATTCCGGAAAGCCGCGGGGATAGCTGTTGATGTGGATGAGCTTTACCCGAATCTTTCGAAATACAGGGGATATATCGAAGCGGATAAAGGTATTAATAAATGGGAATTAATGATCGAACTGAAGGACTATGCGGACGATCTCGCCATAAGTTTATGTGATACTGACACGGCAAGAAATATTTATCTTATGGATAAAGACCTGCGGATACTGGACAATATGTTTGAGTTTAAACTTACTTCCCGGGAATACGATCGTTTTTCCGGTGACCGGAGCCGGTTTGGCGCGGACAGGTTTATAAAAGGATTGGATGATATTGCCGAAAAGACCGGCGTAGGACCGGGAGAGCCGGTAGACAGCGGCAGGCTGGATAGCTTTATAAACGATGTGCAGAGATTTTATTCTTTGTCGTTTATCCGGGATGAAACCTTTCTGAGCAACATCGATACAGCCTTGCAAGAAGAAGATCTGATCATTATCGTGACCGGGGGTTTTCATTCCGACAATATCAGAAGATCGGTCATTTCAAAGGGGTATTCCTATGTCTCTATTCTGCCAGGGATGGATATCCACGAACAAAACAAATATTTTCAACTTTTAGATGGCGGGAGTACGGGGATAGAGAAGTCCATCGAGCAGGCCATAAAGCACAGCAGACGGGATAACCCTGCAGATAAGACCGCGGGGCGTTATGGTTCCAATATCGCTCTTTACAGTATTTTTTCGGAACTGGGGGTAGAGAAAAAGGCTGTGTTCTCTCTTGCTGTGCAGGCCATTTACAGGATCATGAAGGGCGGGGAAGATTATATGGAGATCCCAGCCGGGGACGAGGGGATAATAACGATACAAAAAGCCGATATAGTAAAACGTTTACCGGGTGTATCCGGGGGTGTGGAATGGACGGATCCCGATGGCGTCCGGTGGATGATATCGTGTGATAAACCGGGCTATGTAAATGGCAGAGACGAGGCGGCAGAAGGTGCCATTGATATGAGCCGTGATGCGGGAAACGGCAATGTGGACTATATGGGGAGCTATGTGCCTGTATATTCAATGGCTGCCGCCCCGCTTCCTGTTTCAGCAAAAGTGATACTTTCCGCGATATTATATCTTCATCTATGTGTGCAGCGTCAGTCCATCATAGACTGGCTTCACACGAAAGGGAATACCGATAGATGGTACGCGCGGCCTTTACGTATCCTTGGAACCCTTGCCAGATATACCCTTTTGGATCTTTCACGCAACCGTTTTGCAAAATACTTAACAGGAAATATCGTTTTCGGAGGATTCGCGCTTACCATAAAGGAAGTGGATAATGAAGTGCCTTTATCCGGCAGGCAGTATACTAAAGTCTATAAATCTGACGGTAATCTGCACAGGCTCAAGCCCGGAGATGTAATCGTTCTTACCAGGAATAGCAAGAACAGCAGGTTCAAGATCATCGAGCCCCCGGTTCTCAGGGGCAAGACCAGCCCCATAGCGAAAGCTGTAAACCTTGATGATTCAAAGCCATATGCCATTAAATTTTCGACGAAAAAATTCAAAATAGATCATGAAGCAATGGTCCTGGATGCATTACCGGAACATCCGGTATTGCCTGTGGGAGGCGCCTGGCGGGACAGGGAGGGGAGTGGCCCTGTAATCCTGGTTACCGAGTGGGTCGAGAACAAAAGGGCGGGCCCCTTCAAGGCTTATTCCCTGGATGATTATGGCCGGGACAATGCCAATGCCCAGCCGGAAGATTTTGTCAAAAATATCTTCGGGATACTTTCAAAAGTCATAGGCGCCATGGTCGTGATGGAGGAAAAAGGTTATTATTTTTCAGAGGACTTCAAAGCGGCACATATATTGCTGGACAATGAACTGGATCCGGTGCTTGTGGATTTCGCCGGGGTCCAGAAACCGGATCCTGCGAAGAAAAAGCACCTTGTGACACAGGCATGCAGACAGTTGTTGAGAATGCTTTCCGACAAGAAAATGTTCAAGAGCCATCATAAAACAGTCCCCGCTTACGTGAATTTTGCAAAGTTATTGTCCGATGTGGTATCAGGCGAAAGAAGTATAGATGACCTGAAAATTCTGGAAGATGAAATATTATGTCCGGGAGACGCCCGGGATATATATGTGGTCAGGGCGGCAGCGCCGTTATATGAGCTTAGATCTGATGCTGAACATAACGTGGATGATATGTCTGTCAGGGATGTTTGCGGTATTTCCGTGGACCCGGGAACGGGCCGGCGGACTTTTTATGAGAATGGATACAAGTTTATCCCATTGATGGCGCACGTATATTACGCTGAAGGCCGAAAATGGGATCTACCGGACAACATACTGCTGCCGGAACATCTTAAAAAGGTGGTTAACACGGGAAACGGCGCTTTCCTGGCCACTGCGGGACCGTTTTACGCCGTGCGTGAAAATGCTCCTGATGCCGGTTTTATACGCCCGCTTACGGATGAAGAGGTTTATGAACGGTTCGGGTTGAAAAGAGTGGTTGATGATAAGGGCGAACCATTCGAGATCCCCGTCATGGGAATAGCCGGAAGGTCCATAATTCTGCCGGTGGCTTACCGCGTCAGGTCCGATGAGGGGGAAGAAAGGCATCAGTTCGGCCTTGAGTTTAAAGGCGCCGGGACACCTTCTTATGACAGGCATAATATCAATCGTATGTTTCCCGCTACGGAGCATAAAGAATATAAAGGAAGGCCCGGTGTGTTCCTTGGCTGGGAACATCAGTTAGGTGCGGGTACGCCAGTGGGATTAAATGCCGATAACGGTGGATCAATAATAAGAGAACGCTATTTCAAGGGTAAAGGCGGGGTCCTTACAAGGGAAACAGTTGATGTGTTGCCGGTTTTTGACAACTACGATGTGGCTATGCGTATGCCCGTGGGTGATTACAGGCGTTTATCCGTATTTTTCGACCGGGGGGGCAGACCCCTTCCGGATGTTTTCTTTTCCATTGTGGAAGAACTTGGTATCACGGTGGAGGAATATCTTACGGTCTTTGCCGAAAGCTATGCC
>Ga0272443_10001805_pt1 | contig 29414 bp, 18 predicted proteins | sample SSMAcet12_FD_193581 | JGI IMG/M metagenome (GOLD analysis project Ga0272443, IMG submission 193581) | Marine sediment archaeal communities from Little Sippewissett salt marsh, Falmouth, MA, United States - SSM-Acet-12 | ecosystem: Environmental > Aquatic > Marine > Wetlands > Sediment ... | reverse complement strand
CGGATCCAGCAGTGGGATGCGCGGACCCGCAACCATCCTGAGTGCCCTGATCACCTGATCTTCAGGGACGACAAGGAATTCCGCCGCTTTTCTGCATGCCTCCCGGTCAGAACTGACCCGGTCCATCAGGATGCTGGCCCGGTACCTGAAGAAAAGGTCCCTGTTGTCAATGAAACGATTGTTCAAAAAGAAGATGGCCGGTATTCCTTTCTTTTTAAGAAGCGGAGCGATGACGGAGTGGCATTCGGCCAGTCCGTCGTCAAAAGTGAGGACCATCCTTGGCCGCCTGCCGCCCTGAACCGTTCCATCCAGATAATCTTCCAGCTGCACCGGCTCGAACAGCCGGAGCATGGACTCCAGGTCACTCCCGAACCGGTCCGGATCTCTGAACGGGTAGAGGTGACGGATGTGCGGAAGGGGGCGGTCGCTGACCACATGGTAGAAGGGAAAGATGGTCGCCTGCCCGGACAGGGCGATCATGCTTTGTAGAGGCATCCAACCGGCTGGCACGGACAGGATTTTTCTGCAGGTATCAGGCATGTCTCCGCGGAGATTTTAAAGGAACCGCCAACCGGTTAAAACGTATGCGCTGGAAAACTTCAGGGTGTGCACCGAACCCTGAAAAAAAACGGGCCACGGACGGAATGCTGGAACCCTCGAAATCAAGGATCATTCCGGAACCTGCGTGATCCGCGATAAAGGCGTCCACCACTTTGAACATGCTCCGTCGCTGCTTTCCCCGTTCACTCGAAACGGCCACCAGGTAAATGGCCCTGGTGCGGCTGAATGCGAAAAATGCCGCGGCATCCGGTTCTTCTCCTTCCATGGAGCCGTAGACCACCCCGTCACCGTTCGTTTTGATCGTCTTCAGCAGGTCCAGCAGCCAGCGGTAGGAAGATTCGGGCCTCCTGATGATATCATGTCTTTTCTTTAAGCTGACCAGTACCTCCGGATCAATGTCCTTCCGGACCCCTTCATCCAGCTCCAATGCCCGCTGGATATTTCGCCTGGTGTTCGTGGAATAGGACCGTCTCAGGCTTTCATGGCCGGTGTGCAGGGTCAGCCGGTAGTTTTTGCGGTCATCCACCACAAAGGGTCCCTGCTCCCCCACCAGGTTCCCGCTGTTAAAATGCATGTGTCCGAAAATGAACTTTTTAGGCACCCGGGAAAGCATGGCGGATATGGTCACGGGATCTGTAAATTCCCTGCTGAACACCCCCAGCTGCTGTGTATAAAAAGGCTGGTAGAGGTAACTGATCCCGAGTTTCCGCTTCCAGACAAGCGGCATGATGAAGCGGTAGTCGTCCATGATCAGGGCGGACCAGCGCTCCGCGGCCGCATCCAGGTACCAGGAGTATGGATAGAGGGTTTCGGCGGAAGAATGGGCGATCACCTCATTCCACCGGTCATCATCAATGTTTTTTCTTTCAACAAATTTGATCATGGTATGCTACATTGTAGCGTTAATTGAGTTAATTGAGTTAGTTGAGTTAGTTGAGTTAGGTTGTAAGTCCCATTCCCTAACTTCTAACAATTTCGACTCTCGACTCTCGACTCCCGACTCCCGACTCCCGACTCCCGACTCCCGACTCCCGACTCCCGACTCCCGACTAAAGACTTTCGACTAACTTTACGACCGTAATCCCCGCCCCGCCCCGGTCCACATGCTCATCCCCGTACCACTCCACCAGATCCACCGTATGCAGGTACTCCCTGATCAGCTGGCCCAGGATCCCGTCGCCTTTCCCGTGGAGGATCCGGAGCTCTTTCGCATTGACCATGATGGCCTCATCGATGAATGCCACCACCGCTTCCAGGGCTTCATCCGCCCTTTTGCCGCGCAGGTCAATATCGGGACGGAAATGGATCCGCCTGGATCCCACATCCCAGTCGCCCAGGTTCACGGCGGACTGACCGCGGATCCTCAGCTTTTCCGCTTCCCCTGCCCCGATCTTTTCCAGCTGGTCCAGTTTTACGTTGCTCTTGAGCATTCCGAATGCCACCACGGCCCCTTTTCCCCTGATCTCCAGGACCTCCCCCGCAGCCTCCTGTCCCACGATCCGGACCAGATCACCCCCGCGGATCTCCCTGTCCTCCTCCGCCCGCTGTTTCCTGCCCGTGGTCCTGGCCGCACGTTCCCTGATGTCGGGTCGTCGCCGCTCAATCTCCGACGCCCGCTCCCGGATCTCTTCAATGCTTTTCTCCATCTTCTGTTCCTCCACACCCCTTTCCTGCTCCAGCCGGCTTCTGAATTCCTCCAGCTCCTTCCTCACCTCTTTGGTACGCTCTTTTTCCGCTTCCGCCTCCCTGATCTCCCTGATGGTCTGTTCGATCTTCCTGTTGGCACCACCCAGCATCTGTTCCGCTTTTTCCCTCGCCTCTTTCACGATGGCCTTCCGCTGCCTGTCGCTCTCCTGCAGCTCCCTTTCATACCGGGTCATCAGCTCCTCCAGCTTTTTTTCGGACTGCCGGATCTTTTTCCGCTTGCTTTCCCAGTACTGCTTGTCCCGTAAAATTTCCCTGAGGTGTTTATCGAAGTCGATGTGGTCCTGTCCGACCTTCCCGGAGGCTTTGGCCAGAACATCTTCCGGGAGACCGATCTTGCGGGCGATCTCGAAGGCGAAGGAACTGCCGGGTTTTCCCACCTGCAGCCGGTAGAGGGGCTCCATCTTCTGGTTGTCAAAAAGCATGGCACCGTTCACGATCCCCTCGGCAGAAGTGGCGTAATGTTTCAGGTTGGTATAGTGGGTGGTCATGATCCCGTGGGTACCCGAATGGTTCAGCTCTTCCAGGATCGACTCGGCGATGGCCCCGCCCAGCATGGGCTCTGTCCCCGTTCCGAATTCATCGATCAGGATAAGCGTACCCGGTGTGGCATTCCTGAGAAAGTATTTCATGTTCATCAGGTGGGAGCTGTAGGTGCTCAGATCATTGTCGATGGACTGCTCGTCACCGATGTCGATGAAGATCCCCCTGAACAGGCCGAATACCGAATCTTCGCTGCAGGGGACCAGGAGCCCGCACTGCAGCATGTACTGCAGGAGTCCGATGGTTTTCAGGCAGACGGATTTCCCGCCGGCATTTGGGCCCGAGATGAGCAGGATCCGGTGCTTTCCCCCCATCCGGAAGGTGAGGGGCACCACTTCCCTCTTTTCAGCCTGGAATGCCAGCCACAACAGGGGATGCCTGGCATCCCGCCAGTCGAACACCGGTTCGTCCCTCACCTCCGGAAGCCGGGCTCCGATCCGCAGTGCAAACAATGCCCTGGCCCTGATGAAGTCGATCTCGGAGAGGAACTCGTGCGATTCCAGCAGCTCCGGAATGTATGGTCGGATGTCATCGGTGAGCCGGCGCAGGACCCTGATGAGCTCCCTCCGTTCCGCATACTCCAGTTCCCGGATCTCGTTGGACAGCTCGACCACTTCATCCGGTTCGATGAACACGGTCCTCCCGCTGGCCGATTCATCATGGATCATTCCTTTCAGCATTCTTTTGTTCGCAACCGTCACCGGGATCACGGGCCGGCCGTTCCGGAAGGTAGGAGCGGCATCCTGGTCCACCCATCCTTCCCGCTGCGCCCTGCCGAGCACCTGGTTCAGCTTTTTCGATACGGCTCCCTGCAGTTCCTGCTGGCTGCGCCTGATCCGGAGCAGGTCCTGGGAGGCATTGTCACGGATGTTCCCGTGTTTGTTCAGGATCTTCTGGATCCTTTCGCTGACAAAGGGAAAAACTTTGACGGGCCGGCACAGTTCGCCCAGTCCGGGATATTTCTCTTCTTCATCCGAACGGAAGAAGTGGAGGATGGCTTTGATGGAGTCCAGGGTACGGGAGAGCGCGAACACCTCCTCGGCAAGCAGGTAGGTCCCTTCCACCTGCGCTTTTTTCAGCGCTTCCCTGTTGTCAATGAAGTGCTGGAGGGGAAATTCCTCATCCTGCAGGCAGATCTCCCTGAATTCGGCCGTCCGCTTCAGCTCCCGCTCCACATCCCCGAAAACGGTCATGAAATCCATGGCATCCACCCGCTCTTTTCCCGGTTCGAACAGGCAATGGGATTTGATCATTTCACGGATCCTGTCAAATTCAATTTTTTCCTCGAATTGCTTCGGATAGATCAAGACAATCAGCTTTACGCCAAAAGTAAGAAAAAGGAGCTAGACCACCTCGATCCATTCTCCCTTTGCGGCGGATGCAAAGATGGCGGAAAGGACCCGGGTGTTGGCCAGGGCGTCCTCCAGGGGAACGGGGACCTCGGTATCTTCCAGGATCGCGATGGAGAAGGCATCCCCCATCAGCTGATACTGGTCCGCCACGGGGTAGGATTCGATCCGGATCTCGTCCAGCAAAATGCTGCCCCCGTCATGGGCAACGGTACAGGGACGGTCGCCGGGCGCGTTGAAGGGGATGTGCACCTCCAGGTGCCCTTCGGTCCCGAAGAGATGCATCCGCTGGTAGGGAACAAGCTGCGTGCTGACGGCAAACTGGGCCTGGCCGGAAGGAAATTCCATGATCACGCTTCCCAGCCGGTCGGTCCCCATCTCCGGATCGAACTCCAGGAGCGCGATCACCCTGAGGGGCTCGTCTTCGAAAATATAGCGGGACATGGTCACCGGATAACAGCCGATGTCCAGGACCCCCCCTCCCCCCAGTTCCCGGATGTTCCTGATATTGGAAGGGTCCGGATTATGATAGCTGAACATTCCCTGGATGAGCCTCAACCTGCCGATCTCCCCCTTTCGGACCCGTTCCCTGGTACCGATCCACTGCGGATTTGATTTCACCATAAATGCCTCACCGGCCTTCACCCCGCAGCGGTCCCTCACCCGGATCATCTCTTCTGCCTCGGTCACGGTCATGGCAAGGGGTTTTTCGCAGAGCACGTGTTTCCCCGCTTCCATGGCCTTCACGGTCCACTCCGCGTGCATTGTATTGGGGAGGGGATTGTACACCGCATCGATGGAAGGATCATCCAGGAGCTCGCTGTAGGAACCGTATGCTTTTTTGATCCCCAGCCGGGCCGCTGCCTCTCCGGCTTGTTGCAGGGACCGGGAGGCGATGGCGGCCACCTCGCTGTATTGTCCCTTCTGCAGGGCCGGGATCACATGTTCGATCCCGATCTTTGCCGTGCTGATGATGCCCCATTGAATCTTTTTCATGGATGAACCTCCCGTTTGTTCCGGTCAAAAATAAAAAAAACGTTAGTTTTATGTAGTCAATCATAAACAGAAATCCAGCGATGATACATAGGAAAATAAGAATGGGAATGGTGGGGGGAGGACCCGGTTCATTCATCGGTCGTGTTCATTACATGGCTGCCGTCATGGACGGACAGGCGGACCTGGTATGCGGTTCATTCAGTTCGGACCCGGCAAAATCGAAGATCACGGGTAAGGAATACTACCTGCCATCCCGGCGGGTGTATGACACCTATCAGGAGATGATCAGGGAAGAGGCAAAACTGCCGGAAGGGGAACGGATGGACTTCCTCTCCATCGTCACCCCCAACCACCTCCATTTCCAGCCGGCCAAGCTGGCCATGGAAAATGGTTTTCACGTGGTGTGCGACAAGCCCCTGGCCCTGGACCCGGACGAGGCGGAGGTGATGGTAAGGATCAAGGAGGAGACGGGAATGCTGTTTGCCCTGACCCACACCTACTCCGGGTATCCCATGGTCAAGGAGGCCAGGGAGGTGGTGCGGAGCGGTGCGCTGGGAAAGATCAGGAAAGTGGTGGTGGAATATCCCCAGGGCTGGCTCAGCGAGCCCCTGGAGAAGACCGGCCATGTGCAGGCCTCCTGGCGGGGGGATCCGGACCGGTCGGGGAAGACATGCTGCGTGGGGGACATCGGCACCCATGCGTTCCACCTGGCTGAATATGTGACTGAAATGAAGGTGACAACGCTGCTGGCTGATCTCAGCACGCTTGTCCCCGGACGGATCCTGGACGACGACGCCAACATGCTGCTCCATTTTGACAACGGGGCGCGCGGGGTGCTCTATGCGAGCCAGATCTCCGCCGGGGAGGAGAATGCGATCAAACTGCGGGTGTACGGCGAAAAGGGAGGGCTTGAATGGAGCCAGATGGAACCCAATACCCTGGTCATCCGCTGGCTGCACAAACCCATCGAAGTGAGGAGGACAGGCACCCCCTTTGTCAGTCCCCTCGCCACATACAACACCCGGGTCCCCGCAGGTCATCCCGAAGGATACCTCGAAGCTTTCGCCAACATTTACCGGAATGCGATCAGCTGCATGAAGCACCTGATGGAGGGGACCGAGCCGCCCGAGGCGGTGCTGGATTTCCCCACCATATACGACGGACTCAGGGGCATGCATTTTGTGGACGCGGCCGTGGAAAGTTCAAAAACCAGATCCTGGGTCACGCTCTAAATCAACGCAATCACACAGATGAGAAAACAATTTACAGTCATTCTGCTGCTCCTTGCATGCGGAATGTTCGCGCAGGATTTTGACAGGGCCCTGATGGACAGCCTTTTTTCCCACATCGACATGCATGACCAGGGGATGGGCAGCATTTCCGTTTTCAGGGACGGGACGGAGGTGTACGGGAGGGCATCCGGCTATGCAAGCCTGGAAGAAGGACTGAAAGCGGACCGGAATACGATATACCGGGTGGGATCCGTATCCAAGATGTTCACCGCCACCATCATCATGAGGCTCATCGGGGAGGGGAAACTGACCCCGGACACAAAGCTGGGGGATTATTTTCCGGAAATCGGCAACGCGGACCGGATCACCATCATGCACCTGCTGAGGCACCGCAGCGGGATCTTCAATTTCACCGATGCGGAAGATTACGAGGAGTGGATGGAACAACCCGTCAGCAGGGAGGATCTTGTCCGGCGGATCAGTGAATACGGAACGGTATTCGAACCCGGAGAGAAAGCAGAATACTCCAATTCCAATTATGTATTGCTCTCCCTCATTGCCGAGAAGACCGAAGGCAAGGATTTTCGGGATGTCCTGGAGGAACATATCACGGGACCCTGCAAATTGCGGAATACCCGCATGGGCGGGCGGATCAGCCCGGACGATCATGAAGCCCTGTCATACAGCCGGATCGGTGAATGGAAAACTGCCACTGAAACCCACATGAGCGTTCCGATGGGTGCCGGCGCGGTCGTTTCCACGCCGGCGGACCTGAACCGTTTCCTTCACTGCCTTTTCAGGGGGGACCTGGTTGGTGAAAGCACGCTGGAGGAAATGATGCAGATGGAGGAGAATTTCGGGATCGGGATGTTCCGGTTCCCCTTTTACGGAAAAAGCGCCTACGGCCATACGGGAGGGATTGACGGGTTCCAGTCCGTCGTTGCCTTTTTTCCCGAAGAAAATGTGTCCATCGCATATCTATCGAACGGGGTGGTCATGTCCGTGAACGAGATCCTGATCGGCGCCCTGAGCATCTGTTTCGGAAGGGACTACGTGTTCCCCGTCTTTACCGAAGCCATTGATCTGGAACCCGAAGCGCTGGAAAAATATACGGGGGTGTACAGCAGTCCGGATTTTCCATTCGACGTATCCATCACCATTCATGACGGCATGCTTACCGGTCAGGCCACGGGCCAGCCTTCCTTCCCGCTGGAAGCATACGAGCCTCATAACTTCCGGTTCGACCAGGCGGGATTGAAGCTGGAATTCATCCCCGGTGAAAACAAAATGATCCTGAGACAGGCCGGGATGGAATTTGTCCTGTCCAGGAAAGAGAATTAATGGCTGTTTTTCCGGGTAAAATGCAATTTTCGTAACAAAAAATTAGCATTTTACGTAAGAATTATTAGCTTTGGTCAAAATATTACCCTTAGCCATGGATTTCAGCCAGACAGATTACGCCCTTCGGGCCAGGACCGGTATCCTCCAGAACATTCTGAGCGCCCTTCGCAAGGTATTTGTTTTTGACCCCGGACTGACCGCACAGCTGATGCTGACCATCCCCATCATTGCAGGGGGCATCGTCCTCCATCTGAATGCCGTACAGTGGCTGCTTGTCATTTTCGTCACCCTGCTTTTCCTGGTAGCCGGCATCTTCAGGACCGCCGCCATGCTGCAGATGCGTCATGACAGCTCCATTACACCGTTCCATGCCACCAGGATCAAGCTGATGGGCAACTCCCTGGTGGTGATCACCGCAGGATTGTCGCTCTTTACCTACCTGCTGGTCTTCATTCCCAGGATCCTGGTAATGCTTTAAAGACAAATGTGAAGCTGGCCGGTGCGGGCAGCACCCGGTACTGGTTCAGCAGTGTAATGGCCGTTCCCCCCACCCCGCTCACCCGGTGATCCAGGTTCAGGATCACCCCTTTTGCCTTCTGCAGCTGGAAGGGGTAGAACGCCCGGGTGAGGTTGTCCGTCGTGAACCTGTGCGCACTGGCGTTGAAGGGCTCCTCTCCGCGGACCAGCAATCCCCTGCCCGCTGCATCGGTGAGGGAGATCCAGTGCACATCGGTCTTGTTCCCGTAATCCTGCGGAATGATGTAAGGCACGTAATCCTCATCCACCGTCCGGCGGTATCTTCCCACCTTTGCGCCGGTCTTCCTGTCGGGATAGGTCTCGAACGGACCCCGGCCGAGCCATTCCATCTGTGTGAATTTCTCCTTCATCTCCAGCTGCAGGCCCAGTTTCGGCAGCCAGTGGGTCATCCTTCCCTGGGGCAATACCTCCGTGGCCATTGAAATTTCCCCGTCTCCCAGAACGGTATAGTGATAACGGACCTTAAAACCGGTGGTGTAATTGTTTGCATGCACATTCACCTCTGCGAAAATTTCCGCCCTTCCCTCTCCCTGGTCAACCACCCGGAACCCGACCAGGTCATGGACCAGCCGGTCCAGTCCGATCGTGCGCCAGCCGTTGGCGATCTCCCTCCCCATCCCTTCGCTCGTTTCACCGATATCCGTCCTCCCCGTCCCCCATTCATCCAGGTCATTGGCCAGCGGGGCGCGCCACACATTGAAGCAGGGCCCCTTTTTGAAAAGTTCTTCGCCACCGACCTGCATGGATGCGATCAGTCCATCTGTTTTTCCGATGGCACAGGCGAAGCCCGCTCCCGTGATCACCACCCGCCGGTCATCCTCGCTGATCTCAAGGGGCGCATATGCCCTGGCTTTGGGAGCCGGCTGGTCCGGCCGGGGCAGCTGGAATTGTTCCCATGCCACTTCATGTCCCCGGGGTGCCCAGGCCGCATCTTCTGCCAGGGTGAATCGCACCATCAGATGATGGAGGACCCCCGGAACCGGATGGGGTTTTTCGAAGGGAATGCGGATAACTCTCTTCTCCCCTGGTTCGGCCTCCACATCAAGACTTCCCTGCCGGATCACCTCCCCGTCGGCGGTCAGCTCCCAGGAGGCATCCAGTTCCTTCAGGTTCCTGAAATGATGCCGGTTTGTCACTTCCAGGATCCCCTCTTCAATTGAAATGGCCCTGATCCCCACCGGTTGCGGGGATTTTTTCAGCTGCCATAGTTCGGGTTGTACCGACCGGTCAGGCCACACCAGCCCGTAGGTGCGCCCGGGCAGGCCGACGGACCAGTATTCGCCTTCATGCCGGGTGGATTCGAAATCCAGCCAGAGAAGGGACTTCCCTTTCAGATCCGCCGCATCCGATTCAAGATCCTGTAGCGGGACTGTCTCCCCGAAAATCCGCACCCGGTCGATGGTGGCACGGCTGAGGGGTCCCATGTGGCTGTCCCCCATGGCGGTGCTTTTTCCGATGGCCACCCGTTCCGGTCCGTTGATGATGTCTCCCCTGCAGGACCTGGTCCCGATGATCTTCCCGTCCACGTACAGTTCCATTTTCTTTCCGTCATAGATGCCTGCCACGTGGTGCCAGCGGCCGGTCCAGCCGGATGGCAGCTTTCCCTTCAGTCCGGTCCTTTCCCTGGTGTGAAGGTAGAATTCAAGCTGTCCCGAATCAGGCTGGATGATCCCGTACTGGTGATCCCCCTTGGTCAGGTAATGCCCGTACCCGTTGTAGGGTTCGGGCCTGATCCAGAAGGAAAGGGTGATCGCGTCGCCGGATATATCCAGTGAGGGGTCCCTGTAGGCCTCCAGGAAATCGTCACGCCCGCTCAGGAATAGCGCATTCCCATGGTTTCCGGGGACCAGCTTCGCCCGGTTCATCAGCACGCAGAGGACATCTCCGGGCGATTCATCGGGTGTGGTCACCACCGGCCGGGTGATCCCGGGACTGATCCAGTCCCAGATGGCCCCGCCCGTGAGCCTGGGATACCGGCGGATCAGTTCCCAGTACTCATCCAGTCCCCCCAGGCTGTTGCCCGTGGCCGCAATGTATTCATCCATGTAGGAAGGCCTGGGATCGTCTGACAGCGCGAAGAGCTCCTCCAGTGCAAATGGCTGCAGATACCTGGGCCCAACAATATCCTCGCATTTGATGGGATTGGTCTTCGGATCCCTGTCATCATTGCCACCGTACATCCATCCCGGGCGGCTGGGATCGATTCGCTTTCCCTCTTCCATGATCGCGCAGATGTTGTCGCCCGGACCGCTTTCATTTCCTGCACTCCAGATCACCACCGAGGGATGGTTCCGGTCGCGGTACACCATCTTTCTCATCCGGTCCAGATACTGCTCCCTCCAGTCAGGATGATGGCTGAGATACTGGTAGGCATGGGCCTCGTCGCCTGTCTCATCCACGATGTAGATCCCCAGTTCATCGGCCAGCTCCAGGTACTCCACATTGGGGGGATAGTGGCTGGTCCGCACGCAGTTGATATTGAACTGCTTCATCAGGACCAGGTCCTTTTTCATGGTCTCTGTGTCCATCGTGTGGCCCGTTCCGGGATGCAGCATGTGACTGTTCACCCCGTTGAACTTGATCATGGCCCCGTTGATCCAGATGGCCCGGTCCCTGATCTCCACCTCCCGGAATCCCACCCGGCTGCTGAGGATCTCGGTGACCACACCCTTCGCGTCAAGAAGTTCGAGGGTCAGGGTGTACAGGTTCGGGTATTCGGCGGACCATTTCGCAGGAGCGCTTACCGGAATGGTCTTATCGATACGGACGGTGGCCGTGCCTTTTACAGGTGCTACCGGGATGACAGCAGGCGCCCGGAGCACCCGGTTCCCTCCGGCATCGTGAAGATGCACCCTCACCGAGAATCCATCCCGGGTCCCGCCGCGGTAGCCGGTCACATCCGCCTCGAGTTTTAGCAGCGCGTTCTCATACGCTTCATCCAGGTCGGTTGTGATATAGAAATCACTGATGTGTATATCCGCGGTGGCCATCAGGCAGACATCCCGGTAGATCCCCGACAGCCGCCAGGTATCCTGGTCCTCCAGATAAGACCCGTCGCAGAACCGCAGCACCTGTACAGCGATGCTGTTCTCTCCTTTTTTCAGAAAAGCGGTAATATCATATTCGGCGGGTTCCATGCCTCCCTGGTTGTAACCCGCTTCTTTGCCGTTGATCCACACATAGGAGGCCGACTGGACCCCTTCAAAATGAAGGAAAACCTGTTTACCCTCCCATGATGCCGGCAGTTCAAAGGTCCTGTAATAGCATCCCACCGGATTGAAATCATCCGGCACATCCGGCGGCTCATTGGGGAATGGCAATCCGATGTTTCGGAAAATGGGGTACCCGAATCCCTCCATCTGCCAGTTGGAAGGCACCCGGATGCTGTCCCATCCCGACCGGTCGTACCCGTCGCGGTAAAACCCGGCAGGCGCCCGGTCCGGATTCTCCGACCAGTTGAACGCCCACCTCCCGTTCAGCGAGAGGTGGTTCGGGGATGAATTGCGCCGGCATTCCAGTGCCTGCTCCATCCGGTCATATGGCATCAGGGTGGCATGGGGCGGCACCTGGTTCTTTTCAAACACCGCAGGATTTTCCCAATCGGGATGCAGCTGAGAAAACAGGAAGCTCACAGGGCATGCGACAGCCAGCAAGAAGAACACCGCTTTTTTCATGGTTTGGTCGTTTTATATCATCCGGTTACTGCAACAGTGAATCGGCCACATCGATGGCCAGCCTGTATTTCCCGAAGGGGGCACTCACCTGGATGCCGCTGGCCAGCGGCTTCACCGCATCCACCATCATCCTGGCGATCTCCAGTCCGGCTTTCAGCTGGTCCTCTTTCGTATCATATTTGGCCATATAGCTGATGACGGCATCGGGGACATAGACTCCGGGCACTTCATTCTTCATGAATTCCGCGTTGCGGAGACTGACCAGCGGCCAGATCCCGGCGATCAGGTAAAGCCCTCCGGGGTCGGCTTTCTCAAGGAAGGTCTCCAGGGAAGGAATGTCGAACACAGGCTGGGTGATGACAAACTCGGCCCCGGCTTCCCGCTTGGCGCGCAACCGCTCTATCTCTTTTTCCGGATTGATGCTGTTGGGATCCAGTCCCACCCCGGTGAAAAATGCGGTGGGTTCCCCGATCCGCTTCTCGCCCACATCCATCCCGTGGTTCAGGTTGTTGATCAGATGCACCAGTCCCACCGAATCGATGTCAAACACGGCGGTTGCCTGGGGATAATCGCCGATCATGGGAGGATCGCCCGTGATGGCCAGAATATTCCTGATCCCCAGGGCTGTGGCACCCAGCAAATCGGACTGCATGCCCAGCAGGTTGCGGTCCCGGCAGGTATAGTGGATCACGGTTTCGATCCCCACCTGGTTCTGGATCAGCACAGCCAGCGAGAGTCCCGTCATCCGCGCCGAAGCCCTGGGTCCGTCGGGTATGTTCACGGCATCCACCCTGTGGTCAAGCAGGAGCCTGGCCCCTTCGATCTGCTTGCTGATGTCCGTGCTCCTGGGGGGAACCATCTCAACCAGGACCACTTTCTCCCCCGAGGCAAGCCTGGCGGCGAGCCTTGATTTCTTTTCCATGCTTACAGGCTCGGGCAACGGCTCCCCGGTCACCGGTCTTATTCCGATCTTCAGGGAGTGCTGGAGACGGGTCTGTTTCATGGCAAGCGCGTCGGCCATCAACCTGGTATGCTCGGGTGTGGTCCCGCAGCATCCACCCATCATCCGGACCCCCTTTTCGATGAATCTTTTGGTATACACCTTGAAATACTCCGGGGTGCTCATGTAGATCATCCTGCCGTCCGTATACTGGGGCCGTCCCGCATTGGGCATGATGCAGACTGGTTTGCCTGAATGGCTGATCATCGTTTCCACAAAATCCAGCATGGGTTTGGGGCCCACAGTGCAGTTCAGCCCGATCAGTGTGGCTTCGGATTTTGCCAGCCGGTAAGCGATGTCCTCAATATCCACCCCGTATCTTGTTTTTCCGTCCTCATTGACGGTCATCATGGCTGCAACTGGCAGGTCGCTTGCCCTGCGTACCGCACGGATGGCCTGTTCCATCTCCCTGATATCCTGGAATGTCTCCAGGATGAACAGGTCCACTCCCCCTTCTGAAAGAATGCCGGCCTGTTCCGAATAGGCATCGAAAACCTCCTCCAGGGTGGTATCCCCCCAGGGCTCGATCTCAACCCCTCCCGGTCCCATGGATCCCGCCACGTATGCAACCTCGCCCGCCGCCTCCCGCGCCAGGGCCACCCCGGCAAGGTTGATCTCACGGAGTTTACCGGTCAGGTTGTGGGCTCCCAGTTTAAAGCGGTTGGCACCGTAAGTATTGGTTTCGATGACCTTTGCCCCGGCCCGGACATAATCTTCGTGGATTGACCGGATCAGATCGGGCCGTGAAAGGTTCAGCTCGTCATAACATTTGTCAATGAACACACCCTTCTGGTAGATCAGGGAACCCATGGCCCCGTCGAGCAGAACCAGGTTGTCCTTCATGTATTCCTCGAATGGGATCATCATATGTCTGAAGTTGGTTTTTTGAAAGAATGGCTGCCTGCCATGCCCGAAAGCTCCACCACGATCTCTCCCGAATCGCCCGGGAAATCGTTCCTGTCGAATTGTATCTCCAGCCGCTTCAAACCCGGGATATCTTTGTCACAGGAGAGGGGTGGCGGAGAAAGGGGAACGACACCGGCCCTGAACGGGGCATGGGAGGTCACCTGGAGGACCAGGGTTTTCCCTTCCTGCCGGAGATACATTCTTTCACTCCCGCACTCCAATTCGGCGGCGGTAACCAGTTGCCAGGTAATCGTGCGGGTTTCGGGGCTGAATGACAGCAGGTCACTTACCCGGAGTGTTTCATCGGATACTTTGGAGAAGGTGCGCAGGACCTGCCGTGCGGACCCGCCAAACACGGGGGTCAGGTCAAATGTCACCCGCGGAACATCCCCGTCCTGACCCATCCCGGTCATTGTCGCCCGTGCATCGGCCAGGTGCAGCTCCCCGTTCAAGGTCAGCGTGCTGTGGCCGAAATTGTTTTTGGTGAGCAGGCTCCACCTGCGGGAATCCTGTGCCTGGTTCCAGAGTTCGTTTCCCATGATCTGTTCCAGCTCATTGTAATTCTGGTTTCCCGGATCCACCGACCAGCGTACGCCGTTCAGCTCAAAAACAAAGGACCCGGCATCCATGTTCCCGTGGTTGTCCGCCGCCCTGCCACCCTTTGCAGCCAGAAAGAAAGCATCCTTCCCCCCTTCGGGATCGCGAAGGATGCAGATGGGCTCGTCACCCCGTCCGGTCCACACCTCCGGGGGAACGAAACGGGCATTGTGCGTTTGGTTCAGGAGAACGGAATGGAGCAGGTAAAGGCTGAAGAATCGGTTATGAAGCACCTGGCCGGGCTGTTCCGATTCCTTTGAAAGCAATGCCCCATAGGCCTCCGTGTCCATTTCAATGCCTGTGTTCGCTGCAAACCATGAGAGCAATCCATGGTGTGAAAGCGATTGGTACCCTTCCAGTCCGGCATCGAAATAATTGAAATATTGCCCGGAAGGTCCGGCCAGCACCCGGCTGAACATGGCGCTCTTCTTCAGTCCCGGAGCATCGCCGAACCCGAAGTCGGTCCCCAGCGCAGAACGGAAGGCAGAGATGGTTGCGGTCAGGTAATCGGTGGCATAGAACCAGTAAGAGGGCCCTTCTGGATACACCCCGTCGGGTGCATACGGTTCCAGTCCCAGCGGGATCTTTTCCACGGCCCTGTGAAGGATCGCGGCAGCCAGTCCGGGCTCCTCCTCAAACACTGCCAGCGCCGCCAGGGAGAGTCCCCCGTGACACACCAGGTTCCAGTTGTGGTGCACATCCACCCAGAAATGATCCCCTGCGCCGGGCATGCCCGGCTTGAGGGCTTTTTCCACAAGAGATGCGCGTGCGAGGTTGTCCAGTTCCGGATGAAACCATTCACCGGCCCAGTCCACCGCCAGCGCGACGGCCGTGGCCATTTCCGCCACATCCAGGAAATGGGACGGGTTCCAGTCAGGGAACATGCAAACCGCCTCCATCTCCTGTTCCAGCCTTTGCAGATAACGCGTATCCTGTTTCATCCTGTATACCAGGGCCAGCGTGGTCATTCTGCGGATGGCTTCCCTGGATACCCCCAGGAGTCTGCGGCCTGTTTTGGAATAGGTTAGCGGCTCCGTTTCGAGCATGGATGCTGCAACCTGTTCCAGTAAATGATATCCGTTCCGGGTGAGCGGATCCTTTTGCATCCCTTCCCGGAGCCGGGTTTCCAACTCCGGGGTCAGGATCAGCCTGGGAGCGGAATCCCGCAGATGTTCCATGATCCATTCCGGTGTGACCGGGTTTTCAAATCCGGACATGTGAAGATCTGCAAAATCCAGGTACTGCTCCCAGTCATACACGGTCAGGTCATGGTCACCCGACCGGATATGATACCCGAGTTTTCCGCTCCGTACGGGCCGGTCCACGGCGGGCAGGGCCTGAACTTTCAGGATCTTTTCGCCGTACAGGGAATACACTTCCCCGGCGTGGTAAAGGGAAAGATATTCCCCCGGGGGATCCGCCCAGTCATCATTCTCTGCGCTGGCCACATAGAGGGGTCGCGGCGCGATCAGGGCCAGCAGCATGTGCTGGTCCACCGGCAGGGCTGCTTCCCTGTCATTGTATGCGTGGAACCTTGCAGCGAACCAGTGCGGGAAAGTGGTGTTGATGTCGGCGACCCTTTCCCCGAAAGCCCTCCTGGAGAGCGCCGCTCCGCCGCAGCCCGAATTGTTGGAGACCACCAGGGAAAAACGCTCATCCTGCGCGCCAGCCCACAGGGCAGCCTTTCCCAGGCGGGAATGACCGATCACCGCCACCCGGCCGGGATCCACTGACGGGTCGGTCTCCAGGTAATCCATGGCCGCCGAAAGTCCCCGGGCCCAGGCTGCAATGGCCCCCCAGTCGGCCGAATCCCTCCCGGCCGGTTCCGGTCCCAGGATGGCATGGATCCCGTTCCTGAACCCGTCATCAAAGTCAGGATCGATATCGTGGTAACACATGGTGGCCAGTCCGTACCCGCGGGAAAGGATCATTTCCACCGGCCACCGGTGGGCCCTGACGCCCCTGGATTCAGGGGTGGCACGGTTCTCCGTGATCCCGAACGCTTTATTGTTCTCCATCCAGCTATCCGTGATCCGGATGCCCTCATCCGGATGGATGGTGTGGTTCCCGTAGAAGTTCAGCCCCAGGAAAACAGGTACCGGTCCGGAACGCGCTGCCGGCAGATACAGGAGCAGGCCCATGGTGAGGGTGTCCCCGTCAAGGCTGACCACCACATCCACTTCCTTCCTCACAGCCAGGCCACCCAGGGCGTCCGTTGCGGGCACTGCCTCTTCGAAATGAATCTCCGCTTCCCTGTCCGGCACCCTTCCGTACACGTGGTCCCTGAACAGTTCCAGGATCTCTTTTCTGCGGATCCTTTCCCAGGCTTCAGCTGATTCCACGGGGATCCCGCCGGAGGTGACCAGAAGATCGGGAAGCGGGGCAATGAGCGGATCGGTGGCTCCGGACCCGCTCCGGTACCAGCCGGTAAGGCTTAATATACCGGTGAGGACGAACAGGACCCGGATGGCAGTTCCCGGTCGGCCCGGAGGAAAGATGCGTCGCATTTGCTTTGATTTCTATTCCCCACTAAAATTACAATCCTTAACTTCACCGCAAAAAGAAATTGGGTAAAAAACTGGCTTTCCTTCTGTTTGCCCTCGTAATCCTGGGAATGGAGCTCTACGCTTCCAGGGGGCTCCGTAATTTATTTCACATCCACCCGGGAAATGTGTTCACTTTCAGGACCGTATACTGGGGACTCGCCCTGCTGATGATCGCTGCCCTGGTCTGGACAGGCCTGACCTTCCGGAACCAGCGCGATCCGGAGGTTTTCCGCAGGATCACCCTGGTGCTGGGGATCTTCCTCATGTATTTTCTCCCCAAACTCATCTTCAACCTGTTTCAGCTGGCAGGCGACCTGTCCGCCGGGATCGTATGGCTGGTCCACCGGGAAGCCGATATGGGCAGGATCCGGAGTGTTTTTCTCATTCCTGGAGCCGTCGCGGGGATCCTGCTGCTGACAGGATTCGGCATGGGAATGATCCGGGGGGTGACGAACATTAAAATCGTCCGGGAAGAGATCGCCATCCCGGGCCTGCCCGCTCCTTTTTCAGGGGTACGTGTCGTGCAGATCAGCGATTTTCACCTTGCCGGTTTCCATCACCGTCCGGACCATATCAAAAAAGTGGTGGAGCAGGTGAACGGGCTCAGACCCGACCTGATCCTGTTTACGGGCGACATGGTCCATAATTTTGCCGAAGAGATGGATCCCTTCATGGAGATCCTCAGGTCGCTGAAGGCGCGGCTGGGGAAATTTGCCATCCTGGGCAACCACGATTACGGGGCCTATTACAGCTGGGAGTCGGAAGCAAAAAAGGAGGCCAACCTGGAAAATGTGAAATCGCAGATCAGGGAGGCGGAATTTGACCTGTTGCTCGACGAACACCGCACCATCACCCTGGATGGGGCAACCATCGAACTGGTGGGGGTGGAAAACTGGGGAAAGCCACCCATGCCGCAGGAGGGCGATCTGGAGAGGGCGATGGCGGCAACGGATCCTTCGGCGGTGAAGATCCTGCTGTCCCATGATCCGCACCACTGGTTCATGCATGTCAGGGGCAGGAAGGATATTCCACTGACCCTTGCCGGGCACACCCACGGTTTCCAGTTCGGGTTTGAGATCGGAAAATTCAAATGGAGCCCCTCGGCATGGATGTATGACCACTGGGCCGGACTGCTGAAGGAAAATGGCCAGCAGCTGTATGTGAACCGGGGGATCGGATATACGGGTTTCCCCGGCCGGGTGGGCATCCGTCCCGAGATCACCCTGATCACACTGGTGCAGGAAAGTTCCTGAATCCCGGATCAAACCCTTAAACCGATCTTGAACCCGAGAGGAGTTGGAGGAGTTTCTCCGGAGCCCTGACGGGCCGGTTGGTTTTCATGTCCAGAAATACGAGGACCACCCTGGCCACATGCACCTCTTTTCCCGCTTCATTGAAGATCCGGTGCTCAAATTCCATCCTTGCCCCCGGAAGCCGGTGTAAGGTGGTTTCTATGGTAACCAGTTCGTCGTAGCGGATCACACCCTTATACCTGCACTCCACGGAATAGACGGGCATTCTGATCCCCTCTTCTTCCAGCGATCTGTAGGGCATGCCCATCTCACGGATCATCTCGGTACGGCCGATCTCGTAAAGCCTGGCGTAGTTTCCATAGTACACCACCCCCATCTGGTCCGTATCCCCGTAGGTCACCCTGTACGTGGTCCTGTGCGTAACCGGTAACATTAAAAATATTTTCCTTCCAGCTTCAGCAGGAACGTATATTCCATGGCGGTTTCCCGGTACCTTTCAAACCTGCCGGATGCGCCCCCGTGCCCCGTGTCCATGTTGCAGTAAAGGAGCAGGAGGTTGTCGTCTGTTTTCATGTCCCTCAGCTTTGCGACCCACTTGGCAGGTTCCCAGTACTGCACCTGGCTGTCGTGCAAACCGGTGGTGACCAGCATATTCGGATATTCCTGCGCCTCCACATTGTCGTAGGGTGAGTAACTCAGCATGTACCGGTAGTATACTTCCTCTTTGGGATTACCCCATTCGTCATACTCCGACGTGGTCAGGGGGATGTCATCATCCAGCATGGTGGTCACCACATCCACGAAGGGGACCGCGGCGATCACCCCGTTGAACAGGTCAGGCCTGAGGTTGATCACCGCACCTATGAGCAGTCCCCCGGCACTCCCGCCCATGGCGTAGAGGTGCTCCGGATCGGTGTATTGCGCCTGGATGAGGTGCTCCGCACAATCGATGAAATCGGTAAAGGTGTTCATCTTTTTCAGCAGCTTCCCGTCCTCGTACCAGGGCCGTCCGTACACCTGGCTGCCCCTGATGTGGGCCATGGCGAAGACAAAGCCCCTGTCAAGCAACGACAGCCGGGATGAATTGAACCCGGGATCCTGTGTGATCCCGTAGGAACCGTACCCGTAGAGCAGGGTGGGATTGCTCCCGTCGAGCACCATTCCTTTCCGGTACACGATGCTCATGGGGATCTCTTTTCCGTCGTCTGCCGTTGCGTAAATCCTTTTTGCCTCGTAATCGGACGGATCGAAATCCCCCAGCACTTCCTGCCGCTTCATCAGGGTTTTCTCCCGGGTATCCATGTGGTAATCATATGTGGAAACCGGTGTGGTCATAGAGGAATACGCATACCTGAGCACCCCGGTGTCAAATTCAGGATTCACCGAGATGCCAGCTGTGTAAACCTCCTCCCCCATGTCCACATAATGTTCGGAACCGTCCTTCCAGCGGATCACCCGCAGGTTGATCAGCCCTTCCTTCCGCTCCTCCACCACCAGGTAATCTCTGAAAAGCTCGATCCCCTCCAGGAACACATCCCCGCGGTGACCGATCACCTCTTCCCAGTACTCCTTCCCGGTCCGCTCCACCGGCGTTTTCATCAGCCTGAAATTGACAGCATCCAGGTTGGTGACAATGTAGAAATGGTCCCCGAAATGTTCCACACTGTATTCCAGTCCCCGCTCCCTGGGATGGATCACCCTGAATTCCCCGCCGGACTCATCTGCCGGCATGACCCTGCATTCGCTGGTAAGGGTGCTGGAGCTGCCGATGACGATGTACTTCTTCGATTTGGACTTCGTCACGTAGGTGCCGAAGGTGTCATCGGTCTCCTCGTAAACCATCACATCAGCAGAGGCGTCCGTTCCCATCATGTGGCGGAAAATGGCATGGCTCCTGAGGGTTAGGTCATCTTTTTTGGTGTAGAACAATGTTTTGCTGTCGTTTGCCCAGACGGCCCGGCCGGTGGTCACAGGGATCTCATCGGGAAACATCTCGCCTGTCTCCAGGTCTTTGATGCGGATGGTATATTTTCTGCGGCTTACCGTGTCGATCCCCATGGCCGCAAACCGGTTATCGGGACTCACACTGATCCCCGAAACCTGGAAATAGTCATGCCCTGCCGCCATTTCGTTCACATCGGCCATGACCTCCTCACCGGCTTCCAGGGTTCCCTTTTTCCTGCAGTAAACAGGATATTCCTTCCCTTCCTCATACCTCACATAATAATAGTAGCCGTTGTCCAGGTAGGGCACACTTTCGTCCTCCTGTTTGATCCGCCCCACCATCTCCTCGAACAGTTTTTCCTCAAGCGCTTTTGTGTCCTTCATCACCGCTTCCCTGTAGGCGTTTTCGGCTTCCAGGTATGCGATCACTTCGGGATCGTCGCGCTCCCTCAGCCAGTAATAGGGATCCACACGGGTATCCCCGTGAATGGTCAGTTCTCTGGGTTTTTTGTCTGCGATCGGTGGTTCCATTTGATCAGTTCTGTTGCAGGATTGCATGCTCATGAGGATCAGCAGGCCCGTCAAAGGGAAGATGACCGGCAAAGCAGCGGCGGTGATTTTCATGAGATTTTTTTAAGATGCGAAAATAGCGATAATTCTTACAAATGCCCCCGATTCAGGAAGGAAAGTAACGGGTCACATCGCCCACGATCTCCAGTCCGGCATGCAGTCCTTTTCCACTGAACAGGACCGTCCCCCTGTGATCCAAAAGTTCGAGGGTGAGGGAGGATACGATGCTTTCGGTGATCTCCCTGTCCATGGATCCGTGCCGGGGCGCCTTCAGAATCCCCCCTTCTTTTCTCTCCACACGCACTTTCAGCCTGTGCCGGCGGTTGGCCAGCTCCACCAGTACTTCCCCGTCGGCCACTCCGATCCTGCTGATCACGGAGCGGTTCCAGGTGGCAAATCGGTATACCCGGCCATCCAGCATGAAGAAGGAAAGGAAACCGGGGAAAAAACTTTTACGCCAGGGGATCCTGGCCACCGACAGCATGAAAGAGGCATGGTCGTCCTCCCGGAAGTGATTGGATTGAATCCAGATCCAGTCCGACGGCATGGACCGGCCCCAATCCTTTTCGATATATCCTTTTCCCCCGTCAAAGGAGATCTCCTTCCCGTTGACCCTCAGGGTGCCGCCAAGCCTGTGCTGCATGGAGACCACCCCGTGGTAGCATTCCATAAATGGGACATAGCTGTACCAGCCCATGATACCCGGGGCCAGAAGCCTGAACGGAAAGGGATGCACACCCGCAACACGCAGCGTCCCTTCCATGCTCAGATCCCTGGCATCCAGATCCAGCTGCAGCCCTTCCAGGCTGAATGCATTGGGACCGATATTTACCGAGAATTTGTTCCTGCTGAAGCTGAAGGCCTGAAGGTCATGGCGCCGGTACCAGGTTTTCCCGCTGTTGGCATGGATCACCTGCACAAAACTGTGCGGGTCATCTGAATAGGAAACGCCGGGAATGACCGACCAGATCTGGTCTCCCGCGGCATTTACCAGCTTGAAATACCAGCCTTCGAAATAGTTGGCGGGGTTCTTTCTTCCCTGGTAAACAGACGGGCGGAATATCCGGGGGACAGAAGGTATTGTTTTCATCAGTGAAATAACAAAGAATCAGAAGGGAAGTTCATTTTCCCGTCTTCCCCATTCCTTTCATGGAGAGCTGGATGCGGTTACGGTGGACATCCACCTCCAGGATTTTTACCCGGACATGCTGGTGGATCTTCACGATGTCGTTGGGATCTTTTACGAACCGGTCGGCCAGCTGGGAGATGTGCACCAGTCCGTCCTGCTTCACCCCCACATCCACGAAAGCCCCGAAGCGGGTGATGTTGGTTACGATCCCCGGAAGTTCCATTCCTGGCTTCAGATCCTCGATGCCGAACACGTTCTGGTCGAATTCAAACACCTCCACCTGCTGCCTGGGATCCCTTCCCGGCTTCTCCAGCTCGTCGCGGATGTCCCGCAGCGTGGGTAGTCCCACCTCCCCCGCTACATATTTTTCCAGCCCGATCTTTGAAACAAGTTGCCCGTTGCCCACCAGCTCGGCCAGTCCCACGCCCAGGTCGGCCGCCATCCGCTCCACAATGTGGTAGCTTTCCGGGTGGACCGCGGAGTTGTCCAGCGGATGTGCGCCCCCCTCGATCCTGAGGAACCCGGCACACTGCTCGAACGCCTTGGCACCCATGCGGGGGACCTTCATCAGCTGCTCCCTGGACCTGAATCCCCCCATCTCCTGCCTGGTTTCCACCACATTCTGCGCCAGCACCGGTCCCAGTCCCGACACATAGGTCAGCAGGTGCTTGCTGGCAGTGTTCACGTTCACCCCCACCAGGTTCACACAGCTTTCCACCACCTGGTCCAGGCTCTCCTTCAGGCTGTGCTGGTCCACATCATGCTGGTACTGTCCCACCCCGATGGATTTGGGGTCGATCTTCACCAGTTCGGCCAGCGGATCCATCAGCCTCCGGCCGATGGAGACAGCCCCCCGGACCGTCACATCATAATCGGGGAACTCCTCCCTGGCGATCTTCGAAGCGGAATAGATGGAGGCGCCGGACTCGTTCACCATGTACACTTCCATGTCGTGCGGAAACCTGAGCAGGCGGATGAAACGTTCGGTCTCCCTGCTGGCGGTCCCGTTCCCGATGGCGATGGCCTGGATTTTATATTGCTGGACCAGCGAGCTCACCTTGCGGGTGGCCCCTGCCCGGTCGGCCTGGGGAGGATGGGGGTAAATGGTCTCGTTGTGCAGCAGGTTCCCCTGTTCGTCCAGGCACACCAGCTTGCAGCCCGTCCTGTAGCCCGGATCGAGTGCCAGCACCCGTTTCTGTCCAAGCGGCGGGGCCAGCAGAAGCTGCCTCAGATTGGTGGCAAATACGGCAATGGCCTCCCGGTCCGCTTTCTCCTTGAAGAGGGATTTGAATTCATTCTCTATGGAAGGCTGCATGAGCCTTTTGTAGGCATCCCTGACCGCTTCGGCCACCTGCCGGCCCGCTTCCCCTTCTCCCCTGATGAATTGCGCTTCCAGATCCGTGACCACCTTTCCGGCATCGGGTTCCACGGTCAGTTTCAGGAACCCTTCCGCTTCCCCCCTTCGCATGGCAAGAATCCGGTGCCCCGGGCATTTTTTCAGGGGTTCGCTGAATTCGAAGTAGTCACTGAACTTGGAACCCTCCTCTTCCTTTCCCTTGACCACCCTGGAGGAGATCACCGCTTCCCGGCTGAAATGGTGGCGCACGGTCTTCCTGGCCCGCTGGTTCTCGTTCACCCATTCGACCACGATGTCCCGCGCCCCCTGCAGCGCATCCTCCACCGATTCCACCTCTTCGCTGAGAAACCGGGAGGCCGCCTGTTGCGGATCTTTCTCCTGCTGCCGCATCAGGATCTTCGCCAGTGGCTCCAGTCCCCTGTCCCGCGCCACGGTGGCCCGGGTCTTCTTCTTAGGCTTATACGGCAGGTACAGGTCCTCCAGGATCACCGGATCCAGGCACGTCTCGATCTTTTCCTTCAGCTCACCGGTCAGGTTCCCCTGCTCCCCGATGGTCTTCAGGATGTACTGCCTCCGTTTTTCCAGCTCCTTCAGCTTGTTCAGCTCGTCCCGGATCTCGGTGATCTTCACCTCGTCCAGGCTACCCGTATGTTCCTTGCGGTAGCGGCTGATGAACGGAATGGTGGCCCCTTCTTCCAGCAGTTCGATGGTGTTCTTCACCTGCACCAGTCCGATCCCGGTGCGTTGGGCGATAATTTCTTCAAAAACGATCATGGACCAGATTTAATACCTTTCGTAATACCAGTAGTCGTTGAATTCAGGGATAAAGGTAGTAATTGTGTGTCGATCCGTGGAATAACCACCGAAGAAGCCTGTCCCCGCTTCGATGTTGCTGTAAACGATCACCGGCACCGCCAGGTAGTTGTCCCGCGTCTCATAATGCTTCTGCCTGGACTTCAGGTATCTGTAATAAGATTCGGAGATGGAACGGAGCCGGAAGGAAATCCTGGCCGAATCCGCAGAACCCAGTTGTTCGGTATATGTAAAAAGACGAACGGAGTATTTCTTCCCGTCGATCAGCTGGTCGGAAAAGAGGATCCCGTCCTGCGTGGTCGCCTCCACGATCAGGTCCCTGGATCCCACCGAGACCCGGTTGGTGAACCTGATGATCCTGGTCAGCTGGTAGGTGGTGTCGTTGACGTAATAGTGCCATTCTCCGTTGTGGTAAAGGGAATCCACATACACGACCGTCGTGTCGTACCACTCTGTCCGGGAAAGGTCCCCCTCCACATCCACCATGTAGTAATTCTCTTCGCCCGGCGGATCATCAATGGTCAGGTCGATCTGCATCATCTTCATGGAATGACTGTAATAAGGGGTGTTGGTTTCTTCAACGACCGTAAATGTATCCAGGGCGGCGATCTTCACCGGTTCGGGGATCTCACAGCTGGAAGTGACCGCCGGATAGCCCGGACATTCCACTTCGATGGCGTATCGCTCGCCGGCGGAAGCCCGGAGGCTGCCGGAGCGGTAGACCGCATTCCCGGCATAGCTGAGCTGCTCCAGCATGTTTCCCTCCCTGTACAGTCTTACCTCGGCGTTCTCTAGGGGCACCAGGGGCGCATTGTCCAGGATGTGGCGGGTGCGGGACACCTGCAGGGACACGATCGAATCACTGCCGATGGCGCCGTTCACCACGATCAGCCTGTCGGACTCTTCCAGTTCAATGAACAGCACGGATTCACAGGCCGTTACCGCCGCCAGAAGAACAGCCGCGCAAGCCAGCCTGTACAATGTTTGATGTATTCCCCTGATTCTCATGCTGTCAAAATTCAAATGAATAACTGATGGAGGGGATCAGCATGAAGATGCTCATCTGCTTCAGGGCCCGGTTACCGTAGTTGTCATACCCGAAAAAGAGGTAAAATGGATTCTGGCGGTTATAGGCATTGTAAAGCCCGAAACTCCAGGTCTGCCTCCCCCATTTTGTCTCCCTGTGCCGGTTGATGGCCACATCCAGGCGGTGGTAAGCCGGCTCCCTGTATGCATTCTTCCCTTTGTAATACTGGATCTCCTGGTAATGATAATAGGAAAAGGGATAGGTGGAGCCATCCTCGAAGTAATAATCACCGGGCGCATACCTGGAGACGGCCAGGGTCCGGGCCTTGCCGGTGCCGTACACCCAGGTGGCGCTCAGGTCCGTCTCTTCACTCACGCGGAACATCAGCACGACGGACACATCATGCCTCCGGTCGTATGTATAGGGATAGGGATCGCCGTTGTTCAGGTTCCCGAACTGAAGGTCCACTTTTGAAAGGGTATACCCCACCCATCCCCGGATCCGTCCCAGGTCTTTACGGGCAAGGAACTCCATGCCGTAAGACAGCCCGGTGCCGCCCCGCTCGATCTTGTCCTCCCAGTCCACCCCGAACTCGAAAAAGCTGGATCCTTCCGAATAATCGATCAGCCCATTCATGGTCTTATAAAACCCTTCCAGGGTGAAATACCAGCTGTCGTTCAGGTTATAGGCAAGTCCGAGGGCCGACTGGTAGGAACTCTGCGGAGGGGTCCGGTCGGTGGCCGGCACCCAGATGTCGGTGGGCAGTCCGATCGTACTGTTGGTGAGCAGGTGGATATACTGGTCCATCCGGGAAAAGGCCGCCTTCAGGGAAAGGTCCGGTGTGATCAGCAACCGGCCCGTGAAACGGGGCTGGAAGGAGTGGTAGAATTTTCCCCTGACCGAAAAGGCGGAATAGTGCAACCCCACATTGGCCCTGATCCTGGACCCCAGCTGGAAATTATCCTCCCCGTAAAGGTAGAATTCATGGGCGTTGACCGGATCGGAATTGAATTCCAGCCGGAGGGTGTCGTCGGTGGACTCAAGGGTTTCGATTCCTGGTGAGAAGATATGGTACAGGTATTTGGCCCCGAACCGCAGCGTATGGTCCGTGGAGGGCCTGTAGTCAAAATCGACCATGCCCCCCAGGTCTTCGATCCCGGAATAATAGTCGTATGAAAAACCCAGGTCGTATTTCCCGTTCACCAGCATCTGGGTTTCGTCAAAGGTATCGAACCGGTAGTTGCTGTAGATCAGCGATGCATTGCTGAACAGCTTGTTCCCGTAAACATGGTTCCACCGCAGGGCGGTGGTCAGGTTCCCCCAGTAAAGCCCCGACTCGGATCTCGTCTGGTAGGAGGTGTCATCGTCGATCCGGTTCTCTTCGTTGTTGATATAGAGACGGTCTCGCCCGTGGTACAGGCTCAGGTAGATGCGGTCGAATTCGGAGAACTTGTGGTTGATCTTGGCATTCACGTCGTAGAAATAATAGCCCGTCATTCCTTCCACCCCGTTGGCCTTGTTCACCGCCCGGATGATCGGGCGCGCCAGGATATCCAGGTAGGTTCTGCGGGCGGAAAGGAGAAATGAGGTTTTATCGCGGATGATGGGTCCTTCCACTGTCAGCTTGGAAGCGATGAGTCCCACCGAGCCCGAACCCTTTAACTCCTTCATGTTGCCCTCCTTCAGCCTGATATCCAGAACCGACGAGAGGCGTCCCCCGTAATGGGCCGGAAAACCTCCCTTGGTCAGGGTAATGCTGGAAATGGCATCCGGATTGAATACGGAAAAGAACCCGAACAGGTGGTTTGCATTGTAAATGGGCACCCCGTCCAGCAGGAAAAGGTTCTGGTCCGGACCTCCTCCCCGCACGTAGATCCCGCTGGTTCCCTCGGTGCCCGACTGCACGCCCGGCATCAGCTGGATGGTCTTGATCACATCGGCCTCCCCCATGAACATGGGAATGGTCTTGATCTCTTTCACAGGGATGTGCACGGCGCTCATCTGCACATCCTGCACGATGTCCCTCGGCCGGTTGGTGGTCACCACCACCTCCTCCAGCGACAGCGAAGGTTCCAGGTGGATGTTCATGCTCAGGTTCGCCCCCAGCCTGATGGTCTCGCGGAAGGTGGAATACCCCACGTAGGATGCCAGCAGCCGGATCTCCCCTGCCGGAACCGAGAGGCTGAAAAAGCCGTATTCATTCGTGGCGGTACCTTTCCCGCTGATGGAATCGTACACCGAGGCAGCGATCAGCCGCTCCCCCGTGGCATTGTCCTGCACATACCCGCTGAGGGTGTACTTCTGACCTGCCAGGTTGATTGTCAGTATGAAAAGCAGTAAACCTGCTGGAAACGAGAATCTGTGCATGGCCACATGGCTCTGAAAAGGATCAAAGTTGACATCCTCCCTTCCCTAAAGGAAAGGGATTCTTTGGTAATTATTCAACCAAAGATAGTACTTCCTTGCGGTTTCCCATAGGTTCCTGCTGCCGACCTCCTCTGAGGTTCGCTTCACAGACCAGCCCCACCCGTCCGGCGGTTAGAATGTTCCTCGCGGCGTTTACATCAGCGTTCTCCTCATGTCCACATACCATGCATCTGAACAAGGCCTGTTCTGTTCTGTTCTCCCTTCCCGTATATCCACACACAGAGCATCTCTGGGACGTATTCCGGTAATCAACCTCCACCAGCTCTCCTCCTTTCCAGAATAGCTTGTAACCGAGCTGCCGCCGAAATTCAAACCACCCCTGGTCCAGGATGGACTTGTTCAAACCCGACTTGGCCCTGACACCCCTGCCCGGTTCTTCAATCGTGCCCCTGGCTGATGTACTCATGTTTTTGATCTGTAACTTTTCTACATACACCCTGGCTTGGTTCTCGCTTATCCGGGTACTCAACTTATGCAGAAAGTCACTCCGTACATTGGAGATATGATGATGCAACCGCGATATTTTACTTTTTTGTTTCTTCCAGTTGTTGGATCCTCTCTTTTTATGGGCAAGTTTTCTCTGTTCCCTGACCAGTCTCTCCTGGTGCCTTCTGAAGCTGTGCACCCCATCCACCATCGTCCCGTCCGAAAAGGCGGCAAAACACATGATCCCGGCATCGATCCCGATCTCGGAAGCGGAAGGATGAACGCCGATGGTTATCTCCTGCTCCACCTGGACCGAGATGTACCACTTACCTGCCCTGGATGAAACTGTGATGTTTTTCACCTTACCGCTGATGGGCCGGCTCTTATAAAAGCCAATCCAGCCTATTTTCGGCAGAAAGATCCTCCGGTTGTCTATCTGAAATCCCTGTGGAAAACGGATCCCGTCCCCCCGGCCTTTCTTTTTAAACACAGGAAGCCGTTTCAGCGACTGGCTCCTGTCAAAGCCATCCCTGAAAGCCCTGTCCAGGTCCATGAGCTTCTGCTGGAGAACCTGGGAGGGACATTCTTTTAAGAACCCATATTCCGCGGAGCGTTTCCAGAGGGTCAGCCAGAAGGCCATCTCATTGTACCACAGGATCGGTTGTTTTTTCTCCAGCCGGTCCATGTTCATGGCAAGGCACTTGTTCCAGACAAATCTTGCAGAACCACAGATACGAACAAGCCAGGATTTAATTTCCTCATTGGTCTTTAACTGAAATCGATATGCTTTTCGTATCTTGGTCATAGTCTATTCAATTTACGAAAAACATATCAATTATGCAAGCTTCAGAAGAAGAATTACGCACAAAAAGACATGTTGTTCACCACCTTCACCTGCATTTGGTCTTTGTGACGAAATACCGAAAACAGGTCTTCTCGGAGAAAATGTATGAGCGGCTGCATTTTCACTTTGACAGGGTATGCAAAGATTTTGGATGCAGTCTTGTGGAATGTGATGGAGAGCAGGATCATGTACACCTGCTGGTTGAACCTCTTCCCCAGACCACACCTTCGAGGCTGGTCAATAGTCTGAAGGGCGTTTCGTCCAGGTTATTAAGAAAAGAATTCCCTGAATTAGAGAGTTTCTACTGGAAAGGAGGGCTATGGTCTCCGAGTTATTTCATAGCCACATGCGGCGGCTCTCCTTTGGATATATTGAAAGAATATATCAGGAATCAATAATTTGGTGCTTATATCCCGTCCCTGAAGAGAACGGGTTTTACGCACCAGGAGGATAAGAGGGACCTGCGGATGGATCGGTTGCGCGGATCGAAATGGTGATGATCCGGCATAAAAGATTAATTTTGTGGAAAACGATCCGGTATGAGCAAGCACATGATCTTCCCTTCCATCCTGACAGCCGATTTCCTGCACCTGGCCGACGAAATCCGTATGGTAAACCGTTCAGAAGCCGACATGCTG
>Ga0272443_10001804_pt1 | contig 29429 bp, 17 predicted proteins | sample SSMAcet12_FD_193581 | JGI IMG/M metagenome (GOLD analysis project Ga0272443, IMG submission 193581) | Marine sediment archaeal communities from Little Sippewissett salt marsh, Falmouth, MA, United States - SSM-Acet-12 | ecosystem: Environmental > Aquatic > Marine > Wetlands > Sediment ... | reverse complement strand
TCGGTTTCATTCTGTTTTCGTATTTTCCTGTGTTAATCATATCTTCTTTTACGGAACCAGAGGTCGTGTAAAGTTACATTAAATGTGATAATTCCATAATTTTCTTTTATTAAATTATCCTCCGTGGTACCCCTGGTACCCAGTGTGAAAGCCACATTGAAACTGGACTGCAGCGTTCTCACCGGTAATCCTACACCAAAAGTTATGCCATAATCCCGGAGCTGGTATCCGTTGACCATCAGGTAATAATTGGAATGGTATCCTCCCACCCTGTAGGTCATTAATTTATGGTAGCCCCGGAGCGCTTCCGCATCGGGCGTGAATTCCAACCCCAGGTGAAGGGAGGAAGCGCCGGTCAGCGAATAATTCTCACCTGAGAGGACCCCGGTCCAGTCCTGCATCACGTAATCCCCGGTGATGATCAGTTTGTCGGGGATGCCCAGCGACAAACCCACGCCGATCCTTGAGGGCATTGTAAAATCATTGCCGATGGTGTCTTCTATGACCGTAAAGTCCGGATTCACGACCACCGAATCGTTCAGATAGGCTTCGCTGGTACCGCTGTAGACGGTGTTGGTGACGTTGTACTGGAGGGAAGAGCCCACGCGGGATTCAAGGGTATAGACCCCGCCCAGGGTGAAAAAGAATTTTTCCCGGATCTCCTCCCTGTACTGGAGACCGAAACTGAACAGGGGATGCCCCAGGTCGAAATTCTCCAGGGATGAAGCTATGGAATAGGTATTATTCACCGGAAAGTCAACAACCCGTTCACGCGTCATCCTCCCCAGCAGGTAGTTCATGGAAGTTCCCACCGAGATCCGGTCGAACAGCTTCACGGCCAGTCCCAGGTAGAATTTCATGATCCCCCCGTCGCCTTTGTAATAAACATCCATGGCATCCCCGGTCGCGTAATCGTTGTATTCCTGCTTGATGTTGTAACCGACGCTGCTGAAAGGGACGATCCCGGCCGAAAAACCCAGGTATTTCCCGACGGAGGTGGCAAATGCAACGTGGTGGAGGTTCATGTTCCACCAGGTGTTGGAGTAGTTTGCCGTTTTGTACTGATTATGGAAGGTGTTCGCGCCGAAGTCAAAATAGACCGAGGTGCTGTCCAGGGCGGCAAACGACGCCGGATTGAGGTAGTTGATCCGGTTGCTTTCATGGACGGCGATCCCGGTGCCGCCCATGGCCAGGTTCTGGGGGAACCCTTCCCGCACCAGATCCCCGAGCCCGAAGCGGGTGTAGGGAGAATAGGTGTTGAACTGGCCGTAAAGGGGGAAGGAGGCAAGAAAGACAATGATCAAGGCCCTATATTTTCCGATCAGCATTGTAGTCCAGTATTCTGTTAAGCCCTATCAGGTTCAGATTGAGGTCTACAAATATGCTACTTTTTAATTTCCCTGCAAAGTATTTTGCATCCCCGCCGGTCAAGACCACCTGGAGTGCAGGATATTTCTGGCTGATGGCGGCAATGAAACCTTCCATTTCGAAAAGTATCCCGTGGAGCACCCCGGAATAGATGGCCTCCCGGGTGCTGCTCCCCACCAGCGGAGGATCCTCGGCCGGGCGTTCCAGCAAAGGCAGGCGGCTGGTGTGTTTGTGCAGGGAGCGGAACCTGATTTCCAGGCCCGGGGAGATATTTCCCCCCATGAATGCTCCCCCGGAGGTGACGATGTCATAGGTAACGGCTGTTCCGGCATCGATGATCAGCACATTTTTTCCCGGGTGCAGCGTATTTGCCCCGACCGCTGCCGCAATCCTGTCGTACCCCAGGGTATCGGGGGTCTGGTACCTGTTCTCAAGGGGGATGGGGGTGGTGTGGTTCAGCTCGATGCAGCTGCTGAACAGGTTGATGAGGTAATCGATGATCTCCCTGGAATGATTCACAACGGAAGAAACGATCACCCCCTTCAGGGTGGGGTACCTGGAAAGGAAATAGGCGATTTCCCTGCTGGTCACCTTTTCATACCCGGCACTTTCGATCACGCCGGTTCCCTCGCATACAGCGATCTTCCCGAAGGTGTTCCCCAGATCAATTACCAGGTTCATGAATGCGGTCCGTTGCTCATTTTCTCCAGGATCCCGATGGCTTCATTCACATTCTCCACACGGTCGACCCGCAGGCTCAGTTTATCCTGTTCCTCCCTCATGTGGAAGATCCCCGGGCTGGCCTGAATGTTCCTGATCACCTCCCCGAATTTTTCACTTTTGTAGAAGGGGGATTCAGGATTGCTTACAAAATACGTGATCAGCGTACTCTTTTTCAAAACAATTTTTTCAACACCGTTCCGCTGTGCGATCCACCGGAGCTTAACCACATTCAGCAATTCTTCCGTGGGAGGGGGAAGCGGACCGAACCGGTCCCACAGCATGCCGCGGAAATCTTCCAGCTCGTTCTCCGTCCGGATGGCATCCAGTCTCCTGTAGAGGTCAACCCTTTCGCTGATATGGGAAACATAGCTGTCCGGCAACAAAAGCTCCAGGTCCGTATCCACGTGGCAGTCCGCATAGAAAGTGGCTTTTTCGGCCGGACTTTCCCCCGAATCCCGGTACAGGTCCCTGAATTCACCCTCCTTCAGCTCCATGATGGCCTCGTTCAGGATCTGGTTGTAGGTTTCAAAGCCGATATCCGCAATGAACCCGCTTTGCTCGGCGCCGAGAAGGTTCCCCGCACCCCGGATGTCCAAATCCTGCAGCGCGATCTGAAAACCACTTCCCAGGGCCGAGAACTCTTCCACTGCCTTCAGTCTCCTCCTTGCCTCCGCGGAAAGAATGGTCACCGGAGGTGCAAACAGGTAACAGAAAGCCTTTTTATTGGAGCGCCCGACCCTTCCCCTCAGCTGGTGAAGATCGCTCAGTCCGAAATGCTGCGCGTTGTTGATAATTATTGTATTCGCATTGGGAATGTCCAGGCCCGATTCGATGATCGTGGTGGCGATCAGCACATCGTACCCCCCCTGCATGAAGTCCAGCATCAGCGATTCCAGCTTTTTCCCTTCCATCTGCCCGTGCGCAACCACCGACCTGATCCCGGGCAGCAGCCTGTCCACGATCTCCTTGATCTTCATGATATTCTGCACCCGGTTGTGGATAAAGAATACCTGTCCCCCGCGGCTCACCTCATACTCGATGGCTTCCCGGATGATCTCCTCGTTGAAGGTATGAAGTTCGGTGATGATGGGGTGCCGGTTGGGAGGAGGGGTGTTGATGACAGACAGATCCCTCGCGCCCATGAGGGAGAACTGGAGGGTCCTGGGGATGGGGGTGGCCGTCAGGGTCAGGGTGTCCACATTCAGCTTCAGCTTCTTCAGTTTTTCCTTTACGCTTACCCCGAACTTCTGCTCCTCATCGATGATCAGCAGTCCCAGGTCTTTGAAAGCGATCTCGGAGCCAACCAGCTTGTGGGTCCCGATGATGATATCGATCCGCCCTTCCTTCAGCATGGAAATGATCCTTTTCTGATCTGCATAACTCCTGAACCGGCTGAGATAGTCCACACTGGCGGGGAAATCCCTCAGCCGGTCGCTGAATGTGTTGTAATGCTGAAAAGCCAGGACGGTGGTGGGCACCAGCACGGCCACCTGTTTGCTGTCGGCCACCGCCTTGAACGCCGCGCGGATGGCCACTTCCGTTTTCCCGAACCCCACATCCCCGCACACCAGACGGTCCATGGGAAAACCGGCTTCCATGCCCGCCTTTACATCCGCCGTGGCTTTCAGCTGGTCGGGAGTGTCCTCGTAAATGAACGAGGATTCCAGTTCCTGCTGCAGGTAGGTGTCCGGAGAAAAAGAGAACCCTTTCTGCTCCCTTCTGCCGGCGTAAAGCATGATCAGGTCCCGGGCAATGTCCTGCACCTTCTTTTTCGTATTGCTTTTCAGCTTTTGCCACGCCCCGCTCCCGAGCTTGTAGATCCTGGGAGGCTCTCCCTCCTTCCCCTTGTACCTGGAAATCCGGTGCATGGAATGGATGTTCACGTAGAGCACGTCCTTGTCCCTGTAAACCAGCTTGATGGCTTCCTGGGTCCGGCCGTTCACATCGATCTTTTCCAGTCCCCCGAAAATCCCGATGCCATGATCCACATGGACCACGTAGTCCCCCGGATTCAATCCCACCAGCTCTTTCACGGAAAGCGATTCCTTCCTGCTGAACCTGTCATGAAGTTTGAACCTGTGATACCGCTCGAAGATCTGGTGGTCGGTATAGAAAGCGACCTTCAGCTCATGGTCGCTGAATCCTTCGTGAAGGGTCTCCGGGATGGTCCGGTAATGCAGTTCAGGATCGATCTCGTCAAAGATGGCCCGGAGCCTTTCGAACTGTTTCTCATTGTCCGAGAGCAGGTAACAGGTATACCCGTCCGCACAGCGCTCTTTCAGGTGTGCGGCGAGGAGCCCGAAATTCTTCCGGAAGGCAGGCTGGGGAGAGGACTCAAAGTTCCACACCTTCGCTTCCCGTGCCGTTTCGGGATCCGCGAAGACCACCCTCTGGAATCTTTCCATCTGCCCGGCGATCTCTTTTCCGGATCTGAGGAATTTTGATTTGTCGATCGGTCCTTCCGGTCCGGCTCCGAGTTCCGCCTTTTCAAAAAGGGACTGCACCTGGTCGGTGACCAGTCCCGGGTGGTCCAACCACAGGACGGTGTTCGCGGGGATATATTCCAGGAAGGAGATCCGCTGCCGGTCCAATTCCTTTTCCCACTGAACGTTGGGGATGATGTTCACCTTCTTCAGGTTTTCCAGTGAACGTTGGGTGTCTGTATCGAACAGGCGGATCGAATCCACCTCATTGCCGAAGAAATCGATGCGGCAGGGATGGCTGGATGCATAGGAGAAGACATCCACGATCCCGCCCCTGATGGCATACTGTCCCGGTTCATATACAAAATCCACCAGACGGAAACGGCAGGATTGCAGGACCTCCTCCATGAAATCCCTGTCAATCTTCTCTCCCACCCTCACCTCCAGCGTGCTTTCCTCCAGGTGTTTTTTTGTCACCACCGTTTCCACCAGCGCCTCCGCATGGGAGACGATGAAGCTGGCCGCACGTTTTTCCGCCAGCCGCCTCAGAGTCTGGGTCCGGGTAATGATGTTGGCTTCATCGGGCTGCCCGTACTGAACGGACCTTTTATAGGAGGAAGGGAAGAAGAGGGTCCGGTCGGGTGTCCCCTCAAGGGTCACCAGGTCGGTGTATAAGTAAGCCGCTTCCTCCCTGTCGTTGAGAATGATCAGGTGAGGGCCTTTCAACTCGGACAGGCAGGCATGGATCAGGGCTGCCGCGGAAGAACCGGAAAGTCCCCCGAGTGACTGAATCCGCGTCTTCCCGTCCCTCACCTCCTCTGCGATGCCCCTCACATGGGGATGCTCTCTGTAGGGATTAGCGATCATGCTTTCTGATGAATTCCTCTGCCTGATCCACCATGCGGACCGATCCCACAAAGAACGGGGTTCGCTGATGTATGTTCGTCGGGAGGATCTCCAGGATCCGGTTCCCCTTGCCATCGGTGGCCTTTCCGCCTGCCTGTTCGGCAAGGAAGGCCATGGCGTTGCATTCGTAAAGAAGTCTCAACTTGCCTTCCGGGGCTTTTCCCGTGGAGGGATAGATGTAAATCCCTCCCTTTAACAAATTCCTGTGGAAATCGGATACCAGCGATCCGATGTATCGCGCAATGCAGGGTCCGTTCTCCCGGGAAGAATCCTTGCAGTGACCGATATAGGCTTTGAGTCCTTCGCTAAAATATTCGAAGTAGCCTTCATTGACCGAATAGATATTCCCCTCTTCGGGGGTCTGGATCTGGTAATGGGAAAGACAATATTCGCCAATGGAAGGATCCAGGGTAAATCCCGTCACGCCCAGTCCGGTGGTGTACACAAGCATCGTGGAAGAACCGTAAAGGATGTATCCGGCCGCCACCTGGCGGGTTCCCTGCTGAAGGAAATCCTCATGGGTGGGACGGGTGCCCATGGGACTGATCCTGCGATAGATGGAAAAAATGGTCCCCACCGAGATGTTCACATCAATGTTGGATGACCCGTCCAGCGGATCAATGCAGATCAGGTACTTCCCCTCCCTGGCCAGGGTTTTTTCAAAAACCATGAAATCATCATTCTCCTCGGAAGCGACTCCGCACACCTCCCCGCTGGAGGTCAGGATTTTCATAAACTGTTCATTGGCATACACATCCAGATTCTTGACCTCCTCTCCCTGCACATTGATCTCGCCATACTCGCCGAGGATATCGGCAAGTCCCGCCTTGTTCACCTCCCTGTGGATAAACTTGCCGGCAATCCCCAGATGATTCAGCAGCCTGCTCAGGTCCCCTTTGGCATAAGGGAATGCGGTCTGCTGGTAAGCGATGAACTCGTGCAGGGTCTGCGGCTGGTTGGATGAAAATTTATTCATACTGCAAATATAAGGGCAATCGAGGGAACTTTTTCCCTGCCGCAACCTCCTGCATGGTTTTTACGTCTTCTTAGTGGTATCAATACGAAAAGACAATGAACCGGTATGCATCTTATACAGCGATCATCCTCGCGGCACTCATCCTTGTGCCTGCATGCGAGAAATCTGATCCTGCGGAAAAAGAGCCCAAACAGGTAGTTCTGCGGAAAAAAGCGGCCGAGATCATAGAGGCCGACAGGCAGTTCACGTTCGAGCTGTTCAGGGAGGTCTGCGCACTGAGCGACGAGGAGAACATCATGGTTTCCCCCCTGAGCGTTTCCTATGCGCTGGGGATGACCTTTAACGGAGCGGCGGGGACCACCCGGGATGCGTTTTGTGATGTGCTGCACTTCGGGGACCTGACCAACCAGGAGGTGAACGAAAGCTACCAGGATCTGATGGACCAGCTGATCCACCTGGACAAACAGGTGGAGTTCTCCATTGCCAACAGCATCTGGTACAGGCTGGGATTTCAGGTTCTTGAGGAGTTTATCACAGCCAACCAGACCTATTTCGATGCCATGGTCAGCGAGCTTGATTTCTCCGACCCGCAGGCCAAAGAGACCATCAACGACTGGATCGAGGAGAAGACAAACGACAAGATCCGGGATATGCTGGATTACATCCCTTCCGATGCGGTCATGTACCTGGTAAATGCCATCTATTTCAATGCGAAATGGCGGTATGAATTCGATCCGGAAAGCACGCAGCAGGGGACCTTCTACAGGGAGAACGGATCCATCGGGCAGGCTGATTTCATGAAGGTGAACGGGGCATTCAATTACACGGTGAATGACGATTTCTCCGCGGTGGAGCTGCCTTACGGCGACAGCACCTTCAGCATGGTGGTGATGCTGCCGGCAGCGGGAAAAACGGCGGGGGAGCTGATTGAAGAGATGGATCTGGAGCAGTGGGACAGCTGGTTCGGGACTTCATGGATGGAAAACATCCAGGTGGAGCTGCCCAAATTCAAATACGGATTCAAAAAACTGCTGAACGATCCCCTGATCAACCTGGGCCTGGGAGTGGCTTTCTCGGGAGGTGCCGACTTTTCGGGGATCACGCCCGGCGGCGGCATTTATATTTCCCGGGTGATCCACCAGACCTTTATCGATGTGCAGGAAGAAGGGACCGAGGCGGCGGCGGCCACCATCGTGGAGCTGAGGGAAGTGTCCATGCCGTCGCCGCTCATATTCAGGGCGGACAGACCCTTTGTTTACCTGATCAAGGAAAACTCAACGGGAGCAATCCTTTTCATCGGAAAAGTGGGAATGCCCGCATGCGGGGATTCCTGAAAACCTGGTGCACGGGCTGAAAAAACAATCCGTCCCCGGAATCCGGTTCAGGGAAAATTATCCTATTTTTAGAGGTTTCAAATGATGCGCGGATTCAAATGATGCGCGGATTCAAATGATACGCGGATTCAAATGATGCGCGGATTCAAATGATACGCGGATTCAAATGATGCGCGGTCTCAAATTACCGGGTTTCGCATGAAAATTCTGATCGCAACAGACTCCTTCAAGGACAGCCTGACCGCCAGGGAGGTGGCCCTGGCACTGAAAATCGGATTTCTGAGGGGAACCCCCGGTCACACCGTGGAGATCCTGCCCCTGGCCGACGGAGGAGAGGGAACGGTGGAAGCCGTGCTGGATGCCACGGGGGGACAAAGGATCCCTTTGAGGGTGATGGATCCGCTGATGAGGGAAACAGATGCTTTTTTCGGGATCACGGGGGACGGAAAGACGGCCGTGATCGAGATGGCTGCTGCTTCGGGCCTGGAGAAACTGTCCCCCTCCGAGCGGAATCCCTGGATCACTTCCACATACGGTACCGGACAACTCATTGCTGCGGCCCTGGACCGTGGTTACGGGCGGATCCTGCTGGGGATCGGCGGAAGTGCAACCAACGATTGCGGCGCGGGAATGGCGGAAGCCCTCGGGGTGCGGTTCCTGGACGGACAGGGTGAACCGGTGGGAAAGGGAGGGGGTGTGCTGGGACATGTGGAACGGATCGATTTGACCGGTCTGCATCCCGGGGTGGGAAGCACGGAGATCCTGGTAGCCTGCGATGTGGCCAATCCCCTGACGGGACCGGAGGGAGCATCGGTGGTTTACGGGCCCCAGAAGGGAGCGGACCGGCAGATGGTGCGGAAGCTGGATGCCAGCCTGAGGCATTTTGCAGGGAAAATCCGGGAGCAGACGGGCAGGGAGATCGAACATACTCCGGGGGCGGGGGCTGCCGGGGGACTGGGCGCGGGAATGATCGCTTTTCTGGGCGCAAAGCTGGAAAAGGGATTTGACCTGGTGGCCGGTATGGTCAAACTGGAGGAAAAGATCAGGAAGGCCGATCTGGTGATCACCGGGGAGGGAAAAATAGACGGACAGACCCGCTACGGGAAAGTCCCCTTTGGCGTGGCCCGGCTTGCTGCCGGAGCCCACAAACCGGTGATTGCGGTGACGGGGAGCATGGAGTCCGGTTCAGAAGCACTTTACACGGAAGGGATCACAGCCGTTTTTCCGGTGATCGAACGGCCGATGACACTGGAGCAGGCGATGCGCCATGCCCGGGAGATGGTGGAACGGACCGGGGAAAGGATTGCCAGGACACTCAGCATCCGGTGCTGACAAGACTTTAGAGCTGGTCGGCTTTCACAACCTTCACGTTTTCCCCGATGTGGATTTTCTTCAGTCTGTCCGTATCAATGACACTCAACCTGCCGAAAATATTCACGGCACTTGCCGCAACCGGTTTCTCATCCGTACTGGCGGGGGTGGGACCGAAAAAGATGCAAAAGGCGGGAAGTTTGGGCCAGTAGGCCAGGTCGCCCACGGTGACCTCTGCTGAAGCATCCGACTCAAGCGGGGGTTCCACCGGGACGGGGAAGTAGATTTCCTCTCCCCAGGTGTTCACGTTCTGCTGAACGGGCAGCATCTGGTAGATCGCTCTGCCGGTGGGTGTATCGTAGAGCTCGGCCTCGACTTCATAGGTCGCAAAACGGATAATAATTTTCATCATCGTATGAGATAAATCCGGTTGATTGCTATTTTTATCCCTGAATTTACGAAATATTAAATAAAACGGCATGTTCGTTTTCAAATTCGGGGGTGCATCGGTAAAAAGTGCAGAGGCTGTCAGGAACATCGTGGAGATCCTCAAAAAATACCCTGACGATGAGATCCTGGTGGTGGTCTCGGCCATGGGAAAAACCACCAATGCGCTGGAAAGGGTCATCGACCATTTCAGCAACGGAGACCAGAAGGGATGGAAGAAGGAATTCGATGCGCTGAAGGATTCCCATTTCCGGATCCTGGACGGTTTGTTCGATGAGAAGGAGCATCCCGCGTTCAGGGAGATCGAAGCACTCTTCGGAGAACTTTCCGAATTGCTTTCAGAAGAACCCACACTCAATTATAATTACGATTACGACCGGATCATCTGTTACGGCGAGCTTGTCTCCTCCCGGATCATCGGTCAATATCTGAACCACGCCGGACTGAAGACCCGCTGGATGGATATCCGCCGGTCGCTCAAATCTGACAACAACTGGCGCGAAGCCAGGGTGGACTGGGAGCTTTCCACCCGGCTGGTCAGGGAGCATTTCAGGTTTGAAGAGGGAAACCGGATCCTCATCACACAGGGTTTTATTGCCTCCACCATCAACAACCAGTCCACTTCCCTGGGAAGGGAAGGATCGGACTACACCGCTGCACTGCTTGCCCACATGCTGAATGCCGAAAGCGTGACCATCTGGAAGGATGTGCCCGGGGTGCTCAACGCGGATCCCAAATATTTTGACGATACGGTGCTGATCGAACGGCTCTCTTACCTGGATGCCATTGAACTGGCCTATTTTGGCACCGGTGTGATCCACCCTAAAACGATCAAGCCCCTGCAGAACAAGAACATCAACCTGCACGTAAAATCCTTCATCAACCATGAGGCACCGGGGACGCTGATCGGGAATGTGGTGTATGACCAGCTCATCCCTTCCTTCATCTTCAAAATGGACCAGGTGCTGATCCGCACTTCTCCCCGTGATTTCTCATTCATCTCGGAGGACAACCTGGAGGAGATCTTCAGGATCCTGCACACCCACGGAATGCGCATCAACCTGATGCAGAACTCGGCGGTGAGCTTTTTAATGATCGTGAACAACGACAAGAGAAAAGTCAGGCTCGTGGTGGATGCCCTGGAGGAAAATTACAGGGTGGCATACCAGACTGGGCTGGAGCTGGTCACCATCCGGTATTTCGACCAGTCCACCATCGACCGGGTCATGATCAACAAGGAACTGATCCTGGAACAGCGGGGTGTCCAGAACATTCAGCTTCTGGTGAGGGATCTGGGTTGATAACTAAAATTAGGCCGGGATGATAATTCCGTTAATTTTGTCCCAGCAGATAAAACAGTCCCATGAAGATACTTGTGTGTGAGGATAATCCGATGACCCTAAGGACCATAGAGTACACCCTGAAGAAGGAGGGGCACGAGGTGATCGTGGCCGTGGATGGTGAACAGGCAATCAGGATGCTGAATGAAAAAGAGATTGACATGGTGATCTCGGATATCAACATGCCCTATACGAAGGGTCTTGAGCTGATAAGGTACGTGAATAAAAGCATGAATGCGAAAATCCCCGTGATCATCATTTCCATTATCAACCTGGAGGAAACAAAACAACATGCGATGGAACTGGGGGCATTCGGTTATCTGACCAAGCCTTTTGATCCCGGGACGCTGCTTAAACTCGTTCAATCCGCTGCTGAAAAGAAATGACGCTGATTTATCGAATGACCGCCTGCTTCCTGGCATGCTTCATCTGTTTCACCGGCATCCTGGAGGCGCAGGAGGGCGGCCAGCCTTCCCCGACCCCCGAACAGCAATTTAACCTGATGCGGGAACTTGCCGGCGCGGAGAAGTATGGAGAGGCAAAAAAGATCGGTTACAGCCTGCTCGAAGCGTATCCCGAGGACCACGACATCGCGCTGTACCTGGCCAGGATCCACGGATGGCAGGGAGAATTCGATTCGGCCCATGCCATGGTGAACCAGGTCCTGGCGGATGATCCCCTGCATCCGGAAGCGCATGCAGCCCGTGTCGACCTGGCCTACTGGGAAAATGACTGGGCAAACCTGGCGACGTATGCACAGGAGGCCCTGAGGATCCTGCCCGATTCGGCCGTTTACAGGGAAAAGCTCGCCCTGGCCAGGTACAAACTCTCCACGGGCCAGGACCGGCCGGAAGTTTTTGTATCCTATCTCTACGATCATTTCAGCAAGCCATATACCCGCAACTGGCACATGATTTCAGCAGGAGCAAGGATCCCTTTCCGGGCGGGAACCCTCGTTCCATATGTCAACGGAGGTTTCCTGGCCGGGGCTGATCCGCCCGCCGACTACCAGCTGAACCTGGATGCATACCTCCTACTGGGACGTTTGAATTACCTCCTTGCCGGGTATGGAATTTCACCCGGACAGGGAACCATGTATCTTCCCAACCACCGGGCCGCCCTGGAGCTATGGCAGGTGCTCCCGGCAGGATTCGGCCTCTCGGCCGGTGCCCGGTATTTTTACTGGGACCGCCACTTTACCTTTTTGACCTTCTCGGGTGAGAAATATGCGGGTAACTGGTGGTTCTCCCTGCGCAATTATTTGTTCTTCAAGGATTACGGGGTGTCGGGATCCTACTACGCAACGGCCAGAAGATACCTTGCGGACAAGTACAATTACCTCACGGCCACCCTGGGGTACGGGACCGCTCCGGATGAACCCCTGCTGGTGGCTTCCGATCTGGACAGGCTGAGTGCCGTTTCCTTCAGACTGGGCATATCCCGGCAGATCAGGTTCAACCTGAGGCTGGAGGCCTCGGCGGGCTATGCGTACGAGGAACATGCCGACCGGGAATACCGCCACCGGGTTCAGATGAATGCAGGACTTTTTATCAGGCTCGGGAAATGAGAAAACCGGCCAGATATATCCTGATCATCCTCTGCTACTGGTTCTTCGTGGCCAGTTCGTTTGCACTGGTCCGGGAATGGTCTGATCCCCCTGGCCGGGCAATGGCAGATCAGGCCTTCCGGGCAGCATCCGGGGACACTGTTGTGACTGCGGCAAACGAACCACCGGCGGATGAACACTTCCTGGTCCGGTATGCCAGAAGCATGGTGAACAGGTTCCATAAATCACCCCTGTTTGTGACGATCCTGTATGTGGTGATCCTCTATTCCATCGTTACCCTCATCACCCTGCTGATCATTATTCTCCTCAACCGGAAACGGATGAGCAAGGAGGCAGAGCAGCGGGAATATCTGAAGGAGGAGTACCAGCAGCGGATCATGAATTACCTGTTTGATGAAAGCAGCAGGGACCGATCAGTGGCCGAATTGCAGGAGATCGCCTCCAGCCGGTATGACCGCCAGATATTGATCGACCAGATGATCGATCTGAGCATCAACCTGAAAGGGCAGATCAAGAACCTGGTCAGGGACCTCTACCTGATCCTCGGGCTTAAGCAGGATTCGCTGAATAAGGCGTACAGCCGCAAATGGCATGAAAACGTGAAGGGCTTCAGGGAGCTGGCCTACATGAATATCAAGGAGGCCAATGACAGGATCCTGGATCGCCTGAATTCGGGCAACGAGATCCTCAGGATGGAGGCACAGATAGCCCTGGTGAGGCTTTCCGACGACAATCCCTACCACTTTCTGGATTATATGGAAAGGCCGCTTTCCAAATGGGAGCAGATCACCCTGCACGAGCTCCTGATCCAGCATAATCTGAAAGTACCGGAATTCAGGCAGTGGTTCAAATCAGAGAACCTGTCCGTCGTGATTTTCGCACTGGAAATGGTCGCATGGTTCAAGCAGACAGAAGCCGGGGAGGGGGTCATCAAGCTGCTCCAACATGAAGATGAGGAGGTGAGGTACACTGCCATCAGGGTCTGCGGCGAACTGGATCTGAAGTATGGATTGCCGGTACTAAAGAATATTTATCCCGGGGAGACCTACCGGAACAAGCTGGAGATCCTGCGTACATTCGCAAAGATACCAAACGCAAGTTACCTCGACTTTTTGAAATCCGTGCTTGACACCGAGGAGGATGTCCAGCTGCAGATCCAGGCCACCAAGGCCATGGAAAACACAGATGAACCGGGAATTTCCATGCTGATCAAGCTCATGAAATCAAAATCGGAATATAAAAACTACCAGATCATCATCAGGCACGTGCTGGATGGTCGGATCTACTGATATGGAACAGGCTGTTGACATACTGAAATTTCTCGTACTGCATGCGATATTCATCATTACTGCGCTGATTTTCAGCACCTATCTCATGCTAACCATCTTTTCTGCCATTTCCCTCCGCAAATACCTGCGCAAGAACAGTTACGTGGATTACAACTCCATCATCTCCTCCCCCCTTGCCCCGTCGCTGTCGGTGATCGCACCTGCCTACAACGAAAGCCAGACCATCGTTGACAACATCCGTACACTGCTTTCCCTTTATTACAATAATTACGAGGTGGTCGTGGTCAATGATGGGAGTTCGGACGATTCCCTGGAAAAGATCATGGAAGCCTATGAGCTGGAGAAAGTGAATTACTATTTCGATTACAGGCTTCCCTGCAAGCGGATCCGGGCGGTGTACAAATCCCGCAACAGGTCCTTCAAAAGGCTGACCGTGATCGACAAGGTGAACGGGGGCAAGGCCGATTCCCTGAATGCGGGCCTGAATGTCTGTAAAAATGACCTGGTGGTGAGCATTGACGCGGATTCGATCATGGAGCCGGATGCCCTTCTGAAACTTGTAAAGCCCTTCCTGGAGGCAAAGGAAAAAAGGGTGATCGGAGCCGGCGGGGTGATCCGCATTGCCAATTCCTGCGAGATATCAGGCGGGCATATCCAGAAGATCCATCTCCCCAAGAAATTCCTCCCCAGGGCGCAGGTGATGGAGTACACCCGGGCCTTTCTGATGGGCAGGATGGCCTGGAGCGAGCTGGACGGACTCCTGCTCATATCGGGTGCCCTGGGCATGTTCGACCGGGAGATCGTCATCAAGGCAGGAGGGTACCGGACCGATACGGTGGGGGAGGATATGGAACTGGTGGTGCGGATCAGGCGTTACATGGCGGACAACAACGAAGCGTATGATGTTGTGTACATCCCGGATCCGCTGTGCTGGACGGAAGTGCCCTCGTCCCTGAAGGTGCTGGCACGGCAGCGCAGCAGGTGGACCCGGGGAACACTGGAGACCCTGATCACGCACAGAAAGCTTTTCCTGAACAGGAAATACAAGAAACTGGGCATGCTGGGCTATCCCTACTGGCTGATCTTTGAATACCTGGCTCCCATCATCGAGTTCCTGGGGATCCTCTGGTTCCTTTTCCTGGTCATCACCGGAAGGCTGAACTGGCCGTTCTTCCTGCTGCTTCTGGGCTTTGTCTATTTCTTTGCCGTCTCGCTTTCCATCTGGTCCGTTCTCTTCGAGGAAATCACCTTCCACAAGTACGAGAAACGGAGAGATGTGCTGAAACTGATCGGCATGGCATTCCTGGAGCCCATCTTTTACCACCCCGTGGTGATGCTCATGATCATCAAGGGGAACCTGGACAAGCTGCTGAACAGGAACACCTGGGGGACCATGGAACGGAAAGGGTTCAAGACACCCTGACCCCGTCAGACTTTCAACACTTCTCCTTCGGCCCTCCGGCCGGCCCCGTCCACCGTTACCAGCCGGTACGTTTCGCCGTTGACCTGGTCGCGGAAAATGAAAGGTTCCCTGGTAGTCTGGGGTTTATGGGGCACGGTGCCCAACTGCTCCCCGTCCCTCCAAATTTCATAATGCGACAGGGGAGCGTCGGAGGCATAGGCGGTGTCCCATGCAAGTTCCACCTTTTCCCCCGGCAGGATCCTGAAATTGCGGGGAGGGGTGAGATCCTCTTTCGGCAGCTGGAAATAGTTGGTCATTCCCTCTTTCACCTGGCCGGCCCGCTCTTCCATTTCCAGCCGCTGCTGTTCATCCAGTCCGTCCGGCTCGATCTGGGCCGCATAATAATTCTGTACCAGCTGGCACTGCAGGTGGTCCTCCGAGATCTGGCCGATGCCGATGATGGCGGTGTGGATCCCCGGGGTGGTCAGTGCATACTCCACCAGCGGTTTGCTGGGAAGCTCCTCGCTGCCCACGGTCCGCACCACATCCCCGGGTGCGCGGGACCAGCGGGCTTCTTTGGTGTACATGGCCCCGTCGGCAAACACCTTCATGGCGATGATCCCCATGTTCCTGGCCCTGGCCACCGGGATCACATTGAACTGGTGATTCAGATACCGCTTGTCATTGGGATTGATGGCCACCAGCATTCCGTCCAGGATCCCGTACTGATCCCGCTGGATCATCTCCATCATGGCCGGTGAGTTGAGGTGACCCGAAAAACCGATGTGCCTGATGAGCTGTTCATAGTCCGGGTTCATTCCGGTGATGTTGGTGCCGTCCCTGAAATCCCTCAATGCCGCAAGCGCCCCGAAATTTGCTTCCGGATCCAGGGGTGTGTCCAGTCCCCGGTACAGTACATCCACCTCCTCGAAACTGTTCAGGCTGTGTATCAGGATCATGTTCAGGTATGCTCCTTCCGGGTAGTACTCCTTTCCGTCACCGAACATCTGGGAAAGCGACCGCTTCAGATCGGCAACGGCTCCCTCTCCGTGATCTCCCTGGGTAAAGTTACCCACTCCGGGCAGTTCGGGATACCCGCCTTTCGCCCACCTGATGCCGGTTTTGGCGGTCAGCCAGATGGACTCGCGCAGGTTGCTGTCGTAATCCGGCTCGCCTGGTATCAGGTTCAGCTGCCTGAAGGCTTTGCCGTAGTTCATCTGACTTCCGTCATATACATTGGAGGTATCAAAATAATTGATCCCCATTTTGAAAGCCTTGAGGATGATGGGAACCGGATCCACGTCCTCCGGGGTCCACTGCAGCGAGGCCTGGCCCCCCAGTCCCAGTGTGGTTACTTTGAAACCGGTATTGCCGAATTCCCTTTTCATGGGTGCGGGAAGCTGGTCCAACCTGAAGCCGCACCCGGGTAGCAGGGTAACTCCTGCTGCTGCGGCTGCGGACATTTTCACGAATTCACGACGGGTAACGGTGCGATGGTTCATGATCCTTGATTTTTTATTAAATCAAATGTATGCATTTCAGTTGAGATGATCCAGTGTACGATTTCGGACACCCATGTTCGATACTGAACCATTTAAAAAGTGCCCCACGTAATATAATATTCAGTAAATCAGTTCCAAGAATCCTGTGGCACAATTTCTGATATTTTCTGAAAAACCGGAACCTTATGTGGAAGAATTTTTTGCGTGTCACCCTGCGGAATATTCACCGGAACAAAATCTTCAACCTGATCAATATCCTGGGACTGGCCATCGGGATGGCCAGTGCCATTTTCATTATCCTGTACATCATCAGCGAGACCAGCTATGACCGGTTTAACGAGCGCGCAGCAAATATTTACAGACTGTACCTGGACGGTAAAATTGCAGGGGAGGAATTTAAAGGAGCCTGGAATGCACCAATATACGGTCCCACCCTCTGTGAGGAGATCCCGGAGATCGAGAATTTCTGCCGCTTCGATTTTCGCACCAATCAGCTGACCTGGGCGGATCCTGACCAGAAGTTTATGGAAAACCGGATCCTGCTTGCCGATTCCACCTTTTTTGAACTCTTTTCAATCAAACTGCTGGAGGGGGACCCTGCCACCTGCCTGGATGAACCCCGGAATATCTTGCTGACCGAATCCAAGGTGGTTCAGTATTTCCCGGAAGGGGATCCCGTTGGCAAGTCCATTGCCATGGATAACGAATCCAATCTGTTCACGGTGACGGGTGTCGTGGAGGATGCTCCGAGGACCTCCCATTTTGTGTATGATTTTATCATCTCCTACCATTCGGATGAAAGAGGCAAAAGCACATTCTGGTTAAGCAACTGGATGATGACCTACATCCTGGTCCGGCCCGGAACCGATCAGGACCTCTTACATGGGAAGATCGGGGAATCTGTAATCGAAAACATAAGGCCCCAGTTAAAGCAGATCATGGGCATCACACCGGAAGAATTTGCAGAATCCGGCAACCGGTACGGTATTCTGACCCAGCCCCTGCTGGATATTCACCTGGATCAGGATCTGGATGTGCCCAACGAGGCGGGCTACCGGCCTCTTGGAAACCGCACCTACCTGATCATATTCGGAGTGATTGCCTTTTTCATACTGGTCATCGCTTCCATCAATTTCATGAACCTGAGTACCGCCAGGTCTTTAAGCAGGGCCAAAGAAGTGAGCCTGCGAAAAGTGATGGGATCACAGCGGAAACAATTGATCCGGCAATTCCTGTTCGAGAGCGTTTTTCTGAGCCTCATTTCGCTGATCGTCGGGGTTTTGCTGGTTGTTTTTCTGCTCAGGCCATTCAACAGCCTGGTAGGGCTGAATCTGGAAACTGCAGATATCTTCCGCTGGTACATGTTCCCTGCCTGTATTCTGCTGGCCATCCTGGTGGGGCTTCTGAGCGGCAGCTATCCTTCCTTTGTACTGTCCTCCTTCAAGCCGATTTTCGCGCTGAAAGGGAATGCGCAGGCAAAAAACGGGACCAGCCTGCTCAGGAACGCCCTGGTAATTGTTCAGTTTTCCATTTCCATCATCATTATCGCAGGCACCCTGGTCATATACTGGCAGTTCAAATACATGACAAACAAAGACCTCGGTTTTGACAAGGAGCAGCTGGTTGTGCTGGACCGGATTTATCCCCTGGGCAAGCAGATCCAGACATTTGAAGATGAGTTGAAAACGCAGGCCGCGATTCTTTCAGCCACCAACTCCACTGCTTATCTCGGAACCACCAACAACAACAGCACCTTTGCCATCAAAGGCAGGCCCGTGGAGGAGGCTGCCATGTTATTTGTCTATTATGTCGATGAGGATTTTTTGAAGACTTATAAATTTTCCCTGGCAACACCTGAAAGCAGGTTTTTGTCCAGAGATTTTCCCGGCGATTCTTCAGCCTGCCTGATCAATGAAACAGCTGTTCGGAAATATGCATTGAAGGATCCCCTGAATACAAGGTTTTTAGAACCGGGACAGGAAGGATTTGATAGAGAACTGAGGGTGATCGGCGTGGTTGGTGACCATCATTTCTCCAGTCTGAAAAATGAAATAGGGGCCCAGATAATCATTTTAAAGCCAAAGGAAATGAACTGGGCCGGATACATTACCGTACGCCTGGCAGGGGGACAGGAGAACATCGAGGCCGGGCTTGATCATATCAGGAAAACATGGGATTCTTTCACCAATGACGAACCATTGCAATATTTCTTTCTGGATGATGAACTGGATAAATATTATGCGGAGGAGAAACGAACCGGGATCATCACACTGATCTTCTCCATCCTGGCCATTTTCATTGCCTCCCTGGGGCTGTTCGGTCTCACCCTCTACAATGCACAGAAGCGGATCCGGGAGATTGGTCTGCGGAGAGTGCTGGGAGCCACAGAGGTCAATGTGATTGCGGTGATCTCCAGAAGTGTGGGTTTTGCATTGGGTATTGCCATATTGATCGCCATGCCGGTAGCCTATTTTATGATGCGGGACTGGCTCAGGGATTTCCCGTACAATGTAGGATTTCAGCCGCTGTTGTTTATTTCGGCAGCATTGCTGTCCATCATCATCGCCATGATCACCGTAACCGTTACATCACTCAAGGCAGCGCGCACCAATCCGGCAGTTGCTTTACATTATGAATAATTATCGAATAAAAACAGAAAGGTATGTGGAAAAACTTCCTTCGGATCACCATTCGGAGCATTAACAGGAACAAAGCGTTTAACCTGATCAATATCCTGGGACTGGCCATCGGGATGGCCAGTGCCATCTTCATTATCCTTTATATCATCAGCGAAACCGGTTATGACAGGTTCCATGAGCGGGCGGGGGATATCTACAGGCTTTACCTGGACGGAAAAGTAGCGAGTGAAGAAATTAAAGGTGCCTGGAACAGTCCCATTTTCGGTCCCACCTTCCATGAGGAGATCCCGGAGATCGAGAGTTACTGCCGCTTCGATTTTGCCAACAACCGGCTCATGTGGTCCGATCCGGCCAGCAAATTCCTGGAAGGCCACATCATGTATGCCGATTCCTCTTTTTTCGAGATTTTTACCATCCGGCTGCTGCAGGGCGATCCGGCTACCTGCCTGGACGAACCCAACACCATTTTGCTTTCGGAATCGAAGGTGCCCCAGTATTTCCCGGAAGGGGATCCCATGGGGAAATCCATCGCCATGAACGATGATTCCACCCTGTACCGGGTGACCGGAATAGTGGAGGATGCACCCAGGTACTCCCATTTTTATTATGATTTCATCTGTTCCTACTCCACCTATGAATCGAGCCGGAGGACCATCTGGTTCAACAACCACATGTTCACCTATATCCTGGTCAGGCCCGGAACCGACCAGCAGCGGCTGGACGAAAAGATCAATGCGTCCCTGCTGGAAAACATCCGGGCCCAGCTGAAACAGTTCATGGGGATCGAGCCGGAAGAATTCATCGATGCAGGGAACCGCTACGGGGTGTTCACCCAGCCACTTCTGAAGATACACCTGGACAGGGAGATCGAAGTGCCCAGTGACATCGGGTACAGACCCATCGGCAACCGGACATACCTGGTGATCTTCGGGATCATTGCATTTTTCGTACTGATTATCGCCTCCATCAACTTCATGAACCTGAGTACGGCCAGGTCGCTGAGCCGGGCCAGGGAGGTGAGCCTGCGAAAGGTGGTTGGCTCCGACCGGAAACAGCTGATCCGCCAGTTCCTGTTTGAAAGCGTCTTTCTGAGCCTGATCTCCCTGGTGATCGCCATCCTTCTGGTAATGGTCCTGCTGAACCCGTTCAACAACCTGGTGGATCTCAACCTGGACTTTGGGGATATTTTCAGGTGGTACATGATCCCCGCATTCCTGCTGCTGGCCATCCTGGTGGGATTGCTCAGCGGAAGTTATCCTTCATTCGTGCTGGCTTCATTCAGGCCCATCGTTGCCCTGAAAGGAAGCAGCGAGATGAAAAACGGCACCCACTGGCTCCGGAATGCCCTGGTGATCGTACAGTTCTCGATCTCGATCATCATTATTGCCGGTACGCTGGTCATCTTCAGGCAGTTTCGCTACATGACCCAGAAGGAGATGGGATATGAGGAGGACCAGCTGGTTGTTTTGGAGCGGATCCATCCCCTGGGGCGTCAGATCCAGACCTTCAAGGATGAACTGACCGCGCACACTTCCATCCTTTCTGCCACCAATTCCACGGCATACCTGGGAGCGCCCAACAACAACAATGCCTATGGCGTCAAGGGACGACCCCTGGAGGAATCGGTACTGTTCTATACTTTCTGGACAGACGAAGATTTCATGGAGACTTACCGTTTTGGGCTGGCCACGCCTGACAGCCGGTTCTTCTCTGAGGATTTTGCGACGGACTCCGTCGCCTGTCTGGTCAACGAGACCGCGGTGAGGAATTTCAACCTGGAAGATCCACTGAACCAGAAGATCCTGTGGGGAACGGATGCCGAAGAATACACCGAGCTTCAAATTATCGGTGTAATGAAAGACCACCATTTTCTTACCCTGAAACACGAGGTGGCACCTCAGATCCTCATCCTGAAACCAAAAAGCTGGAACTGGGCAGGTTACCTGACCGTCAGGCTGGCCCCGGGAAGAGAGAACATGGAAGCGGGACTGGCGCATATAGACGCCACATGGAAAAAATTTACCAATGACCAGCCGCTGCAGTATTTCTTCCTGGATGAGGAACTGGATTCCTTCTATGCGGAAGAAAAACGGACCGGAGCGGTGACGATGATATTCTCCATCCTGGCCATCTTCATCGCTTCGCTGGGACTCTTCGGCCTCACCCTGTACAATTCCCAGAAACGGATCAGGGAGATCGGCATTCGAAAGGTGCTGGGTGCAACCGAGCCCAACATCATCGCGGTGATCAGCAAAAGCGTCATGCTGGCCGTGGGGATCTCTATCCTGATCGCCATGCCGGTGGCCTGGTACATGATGCGCGACTGGCTCACGAATTTTCCCTACAACATCGGGTTCCAGCCGCTGCTATTCATCGCCGCCGCATTGCTGGCCGTGATCATCGCGCTGGTAACCGTGACGGTCACCTCCCTGCGGGCGGCACGTATCAATCCGGCCATTGCCCTGCATTACGAGTAGGAAGACCGACACCCATTCCAGCCAATGAGCCCGCAGCAAAAAAGCGCAATACTTTGAATAACAATGCTTTGAAGCCCAATGCCTAGAAGCGCAATGCCTAGAAGCGCAATGCCTAGAAGCGCAATGTGAACTTCACTTTCAGGCGGGCTGAGGATTCATCGAGCCGGAACCGGTCGAACGGATCCCCGGCAATGCTGTTCCAGACCAGGAACACCTCCCTGCCCGGCCGGATGATCCACCGGAACCTGGACTGCCAGCCTGCGCGGTCCGACCCGGAATCATACTGAATGTAATTGTACAGGGTAATATCGGGACTGAAAAGGATGTTGAGATTAATGCGGTAAATGCTGGCAATGAATCCATCCCCTTCCAGTTCAATATCATTTCGGATCACTTCCCCGCCCAGGAACAGGGGCACCGCGATCTTATAACCCGCCTCCAGCCGGGCTTCATGACGGGTACCGCCATAAAACCCTCCGCACCGGTAAGACGCTTTCGCCCAGAGAGATCTGCGCAGGGCTGACTGCACCCCGAATTGATGCCAGAAGAAGGTGTAGACCCCTGCCGGGACCACATGGCCCCTGTAGATCTGGAATGGCCCTTCCAGGTTTTCATAGGACGAGGTCATTTCCCAGGTGACCTGCTCCCCCGACAGGAACCGGATGGTGAGCGGGGTGAATGTCACTTCCCTGGTGAGCATCCGGCTGTCAAAATCGCTGATATGATCCAGGCCCATTCCTGCCAGGAGCTGCAGGATCCCCCACCTTGAAGGTCTGGGTCCGACCATCAGTTCCCCGTAGGATTGCCTGATCCCGGGCCGGGGGACAAATCCTGTTCCGGCAACAAAGTCTTCCTGGATTCGGAGGTGCCCGGCTCTCAGGTGGACCAGGTCATTGGGATATAACAATTCGGCGCCCCAGGCCAGCGATCTTTCGCGGCCGGTCTGGCCTTCATCTTCCGAAAAAGTGAATGATCTCAATCCGTATACTGTAAAGGACAGGTTTCTGTCCCCCCGAAAACGTGATGTGGCCATTTTTGCGTCCAATCCCACCAGCAGGGCCGGCCGGTCCCGGATGGCATTCCCCCAGGTGCTGATCAAACCGATCTGCGACTGCTCACCCATATTCCGCGAGATCCTTGTGACTGCAAAATGGGAGTTGCGCCAGTCCCGCCGTTGATCTTTCATGTACATGGCGCCGATGTTCCATTGTCCCGCCTGTCCTGTAACCTTGCTTCCGAAAAGGACCGGGATGGGGCTTCCCGCGGAATCGAGCCCGATGCGTCTTGTGAAAAACGGGATCATCCTGGTATTCCAGGGATTTTCCCTGTCGCCGTTGATCCCGAAGTTGAAGTAATTGGCACCGTCCAGGAAGAAATCGCGTTTTTCCGGATAGAACAGACTGAACCGGGTCAGGTTAATCTCCCGGTCGTCTACCTCGGTTTGGGCAAAGTCCGTATTGATGGTGATGGCTGCCTTCAGGCCCGGGGTCATGTTATAATAGGTTTCCAGTCCGGCATTGAGCACTCCCCGGCTGCCTTCCGTTCCGCCGCTGTAATCCACCCCGGTAAGGCCATAGGGGACAACATCCAGACCCAGCCCCTGGCTGATCCCTTCCAGCCCGGTGAGCAGTCCTGCATCGGAGACCTGGAATTTGTGGGAGTTCAGATTGGCTGACGGCCAGTAGCCCGTCTCCTGATTCCGCATATGGTAGCGGATCAGCTTCAGGCCCCAGTGTTCAAGCCCCTTTTCAAATCCCATCGTCTTGAACGGAATGGCCAGTTCCGCATCCCAGCCATCCCCGTGCATGCTTGCTTTACCGGTCCAGAGTCCATCCCAGGCTTTGTTGAAGGCCGCCCCGTTCTCACTGATAATGGCATCTCCGATGGATCCCCGCGGTCCCACCTGGAACCAGTACCCATTTCTCCGGTCCAGGTACGTGTCCAGGATGACCTGGACGCGGTCATCGTTCGCTAGGTCCACATCCCGTGCCATCTCCTTGGCGGTGATGGTGGAAGGGTCACAGAAACAGCGAAAGCCCACATAGAGGTGGTCAGTGTCAAAACCAAGATAAACCTCCGTAGTCTGTGAAAACGGCTCACCGGTATCCGGTTCCCTCTGCAGAAATCCGGTCACAGGCCGGGCGTTTCTCCATACATCGTCATTGACACTCCCGTCGATGACCGGGGGATGATCGAACCGGACAGCCTCCACCTGCATGCTCAGCGTGTCAGTACTGAACAGCTCCTGTCCCTGAAGTGTCTGTATCAGGCCCAGTATTGCCCAGGAGAACAGAATGGCCCTATACCGCGATGATTGCATGAAGAACCGAAAATAGCATTTTCAGAGAAATATTTAATCTGGGAAAAAATGGCTAAGTTTAGGACAGAAAACAATGATACAAGGCAACAATGATCGCAGAGAACAGAAGAGATTTTCTCAAAAAAACAGGAGCGGTGGCCGCCGGGATCACCCTGGGAGGCACCGCCATCTCCGCAAAAAGCTACCGTCGGATCCCCGGAGCAAACGACCGGCTGAACGTGGCAGTGATCGGCTGTTACAGGCGGGCACATGCGCTGCGCGGCTCATTCGGGGAACTGACAGACCACATGGATATCGGTTACGTGTGCGACGTGGTGAAAGAGAGAAGGGACCGGTATGCCGCATCTCTGGGGGATGTGATGGGTTCCGTACCCGCGGCGGTCAATGATTTCAGGGAGATCCTGGCCGATGACGGGGTGGATGCCGTCTTTCAGCTCACACCGGACCACTGGCATGGTCCGGGTTCCTACATGGCGCTGAAAGCAGGGAAACACGTTTACGTGGAGAAACCGCTCAGCCACAATCCGCACGAGGGCGAACTGTTTCCTGCGTTCCGGGATCAGTTTGACAGGGTGGTAATGATGGGCACACAGCAACGCTCCCAGCTTACCGCACAGAAGGTGGTGAAGGAGTTGCAGGAGGGGCTCATCGGGGAGATTCACCATGTGCTCGCCCACTATTCCAACCAGCGGGGATCCATCGGGAACGGAAAAGTGGTGCCTGTCCCCGAAGGATTTGACTGGGAGCTGTTCCAGGGTCCCGCCCCCAGGGAGGCGTTCAAGGATATTTACTTCGATTACAACTGGCACTGGTTCTGGCCCTGGGGAACGGGAGAGACGGGGAACAATGCCACCCATGAGTTCGATGTTGCCCGTTGGATCCTCCAGGTGGAGCATCCCGAGAGTGTATTCTGTAATGCGGGAAAATTTTATTTCTGGGACGACGACTGGACGATGTATGATACCATGGATGTCACCTTTGAATATCCGGGAGGCAGGAGCATCCGGTGGGACGGTAAGAGCCGGAACAACTACCAGACGTACGGATCGGACCGTGGCAATGTGGTTTACGGATCGGAGGGGACCGTTACCATCACCAGGAACGGATTCAAGCAATATGACCTGAAAGGAAAGCTGGTCAGGGAGGAGAACGAACCGTCCCGGAGCGTGACCACCGCCGCCGGCGGGGAAGGAGACATCACCACCAACCACATATTCAATTTCCTGCAGGTGGTGCGTGGTAAGGAAAAACCAAACGTGACCCTGGAGGAATCCGTCAAAAGTACCCACCTGGTCCACCTGGCAAACATTGCCTACCGGAACGGCACTTCTTTGAAGTGTGACCCTGCCACCGGTCACATTCTGGACAGGGAGGTCATGGAACGCTACTGGTCCAGGGAGTACGAACCCGGCTGGGAACCCGGGCTCTGAAAACAGAGCCTGGTGGTCAGGGCCTTGAGACCAGAGCTTTGAGGCCAGGACTTTGAGGTCAAGACTTTGGGTTTAGAGCCTTGAGGCCAGGGTTTTGAGGGCTGCCGTTCCTTACCTGTCAACTGCAAGCATACACTGGCTTGGGGAAGCGATCCCAGCTACAAATCGGAGACCTTGAAAAATCTGTTACTTGTTACATCGATAAGAACAGGGTAGGCGTTTCGTTACTTTCATGGAGTAACAACATTGTGACTTTTACCTGTTGTTGTGAGTTTTCATATCTTCTCCCAACATTTTAAAAGTGCTTCAATGCATTATATATGAGGTAAATAAAAGACTGCACTACAGGAATCCGGGGATCAGAAAAGTCACAGATTTACGTAAACTTCACAAATCGGTTACTTCCTGTTTTGCCTGAATAAACGCCAGTCCCCAGAATCCGGTTTTCCTTGTGGTGGCAATCTTATTCCTTTCGTGAAAGCCTGATCACTAATTGCATCTGGTTCACCCGATGTACCCGTTGTATTGTTCAAAAAATGCAAAACCAATCACCTTGTTTTGTGATATCTTTAAGTAGATCACTGCTGAAAATATCACAAAACCAATATGACCCATGTGTAAGATCTCATGCCGGCTGTTTCAAACACGGTCGTTCATTGTCTCTTTGATCCTGTTTTCCTCGCTTTTCTCCCTTCCCCTCCTTTCGCAGACCTTCATTATGAACGAGGATTTTACTTCCTCCGGCGGCACCACCCCTCCGGCCGGATGGATCAATGATGCGATCGTTGGAGGCGAAAATGACCTATGGCACTTTGATAATCCCGGCAGCCGGACTGTGAATTACCCGGTGATCGGCAACTTTGCCATCTTTGACAGCAGACAGGTCTCCAACGACGGAAGTGCGGAGACCGTGGTGCTGGAGACACCCTATTTTGACGCAACCATCAGCCAGGAGATCCTGTTCTCTTTTGATCATTATTTCACCGGCGGAAACAATGCATCCGGGAGCATTGAGGTGTATGACGGGAATGAATGGTTCGTGGTAAAAAGTTACGAAGACACCACTTCCAATCCTTCCAGGGAGATCCTGGATATTTCCGGTTACGCGGGAGGAATTCCCAACGCGAAGCTCCGATTCCGGTGGGAAGGGGACAGCGTCGGTTTCTGGGCAGTTGATAATATCAGCATTTATACCCCCTTTCCCACCGATGCCGGAATCACCGGCCTGGACCATCCCGTCATGCCTTTTGCAGCCGGAGGCCATCCCATCAGGGTGACCCTGGCCAACTTCGGGGCCAATACGCTGGTCAGCACCTCCATCCACTGGACCGTAAACGGAGTGGAACAAACGCCGTATGCATGGACCGGTTCACTTTCCTCCGGGATCAAGGAATCAGGAATCACCATCGGTTCGTATTCATTTGTCTCCGGCCAGAAAACCGTCTTCAAAATTTGGCAGACAGGCCCAAACGGAGAAGATGACGGATATGCGCAGAATGACACGATCATCAAAACACTCTATACGGCCCTTTGCGGTACCTACACGGTGGGGGGAGCCGCACCTGATTTTGGAAGCTTTGAGGAAGTGGCCACCGCATTGAACAATGCAGGTGTCGCCTGTCCGGTGGTCTTCGAGGTGCGTGACGGGGTGTATGACGAGCAGATCAAGCTGTACGAGATCAACGGGGCAAGTGAGGCGAACACGATCACGTTCCGCGGGGAGAGCGGGGACAGCAGCCTTGTGGAGTTGCACTATACGACAAGCAATCCGAGCAACGACTACACGCTGTCATTGACGGGTACGGATCACATCACGTTCGAGGACATGGGGATATTGCGCACGAACGGGACCTACAGCGTGTTGGTTCAGAACGGGAGCAGGGAAGTGCGCTTTGAGGGATGCCGTCTGGGGAACGTGAAGAGCCCGGCGGAGAGTGTTGACGGACCCCTGTCATTTGTTGGGAACAACCTGGAGGGATATGATCTGGATCTGCAGCAGACGGAAGGCGGTTCGGCGGGAGAAGTGGTTGTGGAGGACAACGACCTGCGCCATCTGACGATCACGCATGCCGGACCTGTCTTGGTTCGGGGCAATGGGGTACTGTCTGCGGAGGGTTATGCGATGGATTTTACGGTCAATTGGAGCAATGATATAGAGGTAAGCGGCAACCGGATGCGGAGGTTGACGGTGAATAACAGCATTACAGGGACTATATATGACAATGAGATCTATCGCAATGAGAGGGGAGGTTACGGGAGTCAGTTTCCGGGGATTTATTGTGAGGGGTCGGAGGATTTGGAGATTTTCTCAAATGATATCATTCAGCATAACACTTCCATTTACTCTGTCAGTTATTCGAGGGGAGTTGAACTTGTGAACAGTTCTTATTGTGAGGTATTGAACAATTTCACGGATGTTTATAACCGAGAAGGAGGCAATAATATAGGTATTTATACACGGGGTGCGTCCAACAGGAAGATTTACATTGAGAAAAACATTATAGAAAACAGTTCAGTAACGGGTACCCGCTATGGGGTATATGTAAGCAACGGGGACAGCATTTTTGTAAGGAGCAACAAACTGGAAGGGAAGGATCATGCTGCACCGGGACAGGGGATTTACTGTGCGGATGTCATCGGATGGGTGGAGGCGGACTCGAATGAAGTGAGGAACTACCAGACGCGGGGGATCTATGCGAAGGTAACGACGGAGAACAGCAGGTTCAGGTGGAACAGGATCGGGAACATCAGGGACCTTGGGATTTTGTTTGAAGGGAGCGGAGGAGAGTTCAGGGGCAATGAGGTGAACGGAGTGGTTGCAGGAAGCGGGATGGAGATCAGGGGAAGCCAGGGGAAAGTGACGGAGAACCGGTTTGTGAACGTGCAGGCTGGTGTGGGGATCATCGTGGACGGGGCTGACAATCTGGTAGCGAACAACTTTGTGGAGGCAGAAGGGGTTGGGATCGCGAAGGGGATCAGCCTGAGAGAAAACGGGACGGGTTCAGAGATTGTATTCAACAGTGTGAATATTACGGGGACGGATGTCACGAACGGGGTGGCACTGGAGGTACTGGGCGGATCGGGGTATGTGGTGAAGAACAACATCTTTGCCAACAACGGAGGGGGATATGCCGCCTATATGACTGACACGTTGAGTGGAGAATTTGATTTCAATAATTATTTCAGCACCAAACGCAAGCTTGCCTATTATATTGATACTGATTATCCCGATTTAAATAGTTATCAGATTGTCAGCGGAGGGGAGTCCAATGGTTTTGCAAAAAATCCTTTCTATCGTTCGGATACGCTGTTGCAGATGAACCAGGTGTTGTTGAACGATGCAGCGTTACCGGGGACAGGGGTCATTTATGATATAGATAATACAGAACGGAGCACTGAGCCTGACCTTGGAGCGATGGAATACATTCCCTGTGAGCAGGATGCAGGGGTAAACGGGTTCGTGGGATTAATGAACCCGCTGTCCTTGGGCAGTCAGCCTGTCAGGGTGGAACTGCAGAACCAGGGGACGGGAACATTAAGCAGTACGGAGATCCACTGGGAGGTGAATGGGGAACCACAGGCTCCCTTCAGCTGGACGGGCACCCTGGGCTATAAGGAAAATGCGGAAGTCGTCATCGGGAATTATACTTTCCAGGGGGGTGAGAGTTATAAACTGAAGGCCTGGACTGTTGGGGTGAACGGAGGTGCTGATTGTAATTTTTATAATGATACGGCAAAAGCATTTGATATGGCCACACCCATGTGCGGGATGTATACCATAGGTGGCACAGATCCGGATTTTACCAATTTCACGGATGCAGCGGTTGCCCTGAACAATGCGGGGATCACCTGTCCGGTGGTCTTCGAGGTGCGTGACGGGGTGTATGACGAGCAGATCAAGCTGTACGAGATCAACGGGGCAAGTGAGGCGAACACGATCACGTTCCGCGGGGAGAGCGGGGACAGCAGCCTTGT
>Ga0272443_10001803_pt1 | contig 29435 bp, 25 predicted proteins | sample SSMAcet12_FD_193581 | JGI IMG/M metagenome (GOLD analysis project Ga0272443, IMG submission 193581) | Marine sediment archaeal communities from Little Sippewissett salt marsh, Falmouth, MA, United States - SSM-Acet-12 | ecosystem: Environmental > Aquatic > Marine > Wetlands > Sediment ... | reverse complement strand
TTATGTGTTTCTGAAAAGGTTTTCACATTAAATGATGTTCCAAATAATTGAATGTCTTTTCAAGTAAACGAGTAAAGGAATCCGGTTTCAGATGATATATCTCATAGACTAAAAGACTGCCTATATGAGAAAATGGACATCGTGGTTTTCTTGTATTCCAAAAGGATAGAGTCGCGGAAATATCGATGTATCATATGTATAGGTGGATTAGTGTGATGAACATGAAAAAATTTACTTTTGCACTCAGCTTGATGAATAAGCCTAGTGCCATCTTCTACAGATTAGGGAAGCGGCGCTTATTGAATTGGGTCCCGGACACAATATATGTAAAAATCAGCTACAAAGGGCGAATGGGAAGACCTTTGAATCTTAAAAACCCGCAGAGATACACAGAAAAACTGCAATGGCTCAAATTATTTGATAGAAACCCGCTATATACACAGCTTGTCGATAAATATGAGGTCCGGAATTTTCTAAAGATAAAGGGAGAAGATATGCACCTTGTGAGGCTATACGGTGTGTATGATTCTTTTGATGAGATTAACTGGGATGAGTTGCCCGGATCCTTTATCATGAAGTGTACCCATGGATACGGGTGCAATAAAATTATTACTGATAAGGATCAGATTGATATAGTATCACTGCGTAGGACGGTAGAAAAATGGATGAAAAAGAATCCTTATCCTGTTACCCGTGAATGGCCTTACAAACATGTCAAACACAGAATAATCATTGAAGAGCTGTTAGATAATGCTGGAGAATTACCCGTTGACTATAAATTCTACTGTTTTAATGGAAATCCTTTTTGCTGTAAAGTTCAGTACATGCGAAACGGACGGAAGTATCAGAACTATCTTGACCTGAACTACCAGGACCTAGGAGTGAATGATACCGTGTACAGTTCTCACGAACAGGGACCTCCAGAACGACCGGAGTATTTTTTGGAGATGATTGAGACAGCGAAACAACTCTCAGCTGGTATGAAGCATGTGAGAATCGATTTCTTAGGAACACCGGAAGATTTTTATACAGGGGAGTTTACTTTCTTCACAACCTCCGGGTATTCTCAATTCACCCGTGATGAATTTGACTTTGAGTTAGGCAGGCAGATCCACCTCTAGAAGGGTTTGTTTTTCTGACTCTGGAATAGACGGGGAAATAGTTCTGGTTGTTATTTGCTGCATAGATTGTATATCAGGGTCATTGACACAATTGAGGGAAGCGAAAGGTGACTGTGAAGCGCATATCGATACGAGAATTATATGACCAGCTTGGCTGTCTAGTAATTTAGACATGGTCTCCTCTCTTTCCGGAATAGTTATGTTGAAGGATTGCATGAAAGAAGAGAATTTTGCTGGTATAAATCTATATGATAGTATGTGATAAGGACTGTATGACGTGTCCGTAATTCTATGAGATAAAGGAGTTCAGTACTGGTGAATAACAGTTCAATGAGGAAAGCAGTGCTGATTTCCTTTGTAACGAAATACGCGAATATCTTCCTCCAGATAATCTATAATGCGATTCTTGCTCGTATCCTCACTCCGAATGATTTTGGAATTGTTGCTATTCTAAGTGTCTTTACTGCATTCTTTAGCATATTGACAAATATCGGATTGGGGCCGGCAATAATTCAGCATAAGGATCTTTCCAAAGACGACGTCAACAATATCTATACTTTTTCTTTCTATGTTGGACTGTTTCTCATGCTGGCTTTTGCACTTTTCTCTATTCCGATATCATGGTTTTATGGTGACAAGATTTATCTGATACTAGGCCCGATTATTTCTGTTTCCCTTCTTTTTTCAGCTATCAACATGGTTCCAAATGCCTTGCTATATAAACAGAAGCAGTTTTTGTTAATTGGGCTTCGGCGAATAGTTGTTACTATTCTTAGCAGTGTTGTAACGATCATTCTGGCTCTTTACGGGTTCCGTTATTATGCGCTGGCAGTCTATTCAGTCATGAACGGGCTGTTTTTATACATCTGGAATAGGATGAGTGTTGATGTGACCTTCTATGGGCGATTGCAATTTTCTTCAATCGTAAAAGTAAGGACATATTCCTCCTTTCAGTTTGCCTTCAATTTGGTCAACTATTTTTCCCGTCATCTGGACAACCTTCTGATCGGTAAATATTTCAGTGCAGCATCGTTAGGTTTCTATGATAAAGGCTACCGTCTGATGCAGTATCCTGTGCGCAATCTAACACATGTAATCACTCCTGTACTTCATCCCTTTCTATCCGACTATCAGAAAGAAAACCTGCTTATGTACAAGAAGTATATGCGGGTTGTCAAATTATTATCTGTTCTCGGTGCATTCATAACACCTGTATGCTACTTCGCAGCGCCTGAACTCATTCAACTCTTCTTCGGTTCTCAATGGGGTGCCGCAGTTCCTGCTTTTGAATTCCTTGCCTTATCGATATGGGCCCAGATGATCGGTTCCAGTTCCGGGTCAATTTTTCAAAGTCTCGGCAAGACAAACCTTCTATTCATTTCCGGGATTATCAATACAGTGCTCAATATCAGTTTCATTGTTGTTGGTATTCTAAAGGGCTCTATCGAATCTGTTGCACTTTTTGTTGCAGTTTCCTATAACCTTCAGCTTTTTATTACATTCTTCATTTTAATGGAGAAGGGTTTCCACGTAAGCTTTCTTAAGTTTTTACAATACATATGGAAGGATGTAGCTATCATGTTTTCCATCGGTTTCCTTTTATACATTATCAGCTCGGTTGATTTCTCGAATCAGTTTCTTTCCGGTATAATAAAAGTTGTCACTGCAGGTATTGTGTATGTTATAGGAATCTTTGTCACAGGGCAAAAGGATACTCTCCTATCAATCATCAAGAAGCGTAGTCCGAGGTGAATGGCTATGTATGGGACCTTATATCCACGTTTGAAATCTAATCTCAACGTGAATTTTCAGCTGAGAAAGTAAGATGACGGAATATTACTGTCAGGCAGGACATTGTCTGTGCTGGATGCGATGTTTAGTGTAGAATACCACTATTGCAAGGTTCTTGTCGCGTTGCCTGGATGAGTGAGTGATTGTTTAAAAGAGTACCAAACCGTATATGAGTGATTTAATAACAGCAATAATTCCAACGTATAAGCGCCCCTTCAAGCTTCTTGAAAGGGCTTTGCATAGTGTGCTTGCTCAGACGTACCGGAACATCGAAGTAGTTGTTGTTGATGACAGTCCGTCAACCTACCAAGGTCGTGCTGAGATTGCTGCAAACATACATCTTGATGATAGAGTTACCTATATCCAACATGATGCCCAGAAAGGAGCCTGTGCTGCGCGAAATACTGGTCTGGCGCACGCCAATGGGAAATATATCGCTTTTCTCGATGATGATGATGAGTGGCTGCCTGAAAAAATTGAGCTGCAATACCGGAGAATTGAGGAAACTGGCGCTGCAATGATCTATTCCGGAGCATATCGCATCATACTCCGGGAAGGGAAGGAATACTCCCGCAGGCGTACCTATTGCACCAAGACCGGGTTTCTCTATGAAGACCTGTTGCGAAAGAATTTTATCGGATCGACATCCTTCGTGCTTCTGGACAAAGCTGTTCTGGAGGAGCTAGGGGGATTTAATGTTGAGATGGCTTCTGCTCAGGATGTTGAGTTGTGGATCAGAATAGCAAAAGGACATACGATAGATTGCGTAGATGAACCCTTAACAAATTACTATATCCACGATGGCGACAGGATATCCTCAGATGCTGATAAAAAAATTAAAGGTCTCGAAACACTGATGTCACTACATGCAGATTTTTTTAATCTTCATCCCGACATAAAATCACTGAACCTGTTAAAAATTGTTGCATACTATAGAACCCGGGATGGTAGATCAGCAGCTCTCAGGAAATGGCGGGAAGCAGCAGCACTACATCCCGTGAGTCTTACAAGCCTGAAAACTCTGGTGAAGATCTTTGTTCACGAGTAATCAGTCAGGTCTGTACTTATCAGAATGATCGTGTTTCAAAGAACTGCTGCTTTTTGTGATTATTGGAATAGAGACGAGAAGGATGACCACGTCCGATCTTTTGTACTCAAAGAAATCGAGTGTTCGTCCAAAGGCCATTCTATTCCAATAGTGGGGTCGTTCCAGATAAGGCCCTTCTCATCTTCAGGGTGGTAATAATCATCACACTTGTAGGAAAAGATTGCATGATCTGAAAGCACAAGGAATCCATGGGCAAATCCCTTAGGAATAAAAACCATATTGTGCTTTTCAGCATTCAGCAGGAAAGATATGTATTTCCCAAAGGTTGGGCTTTCCCTCCGAAGATCAACAGCTACGTCAAAGACTTCTCCTTCTACTACCCGTACCAATTTAGCCTGTGAATGTTGGTCCTGGAAATGAAGTCCGCGCAGTACTCCTTTCGTTGATCTGCTCTGATTATCCTGCATAAAATCACAGGAGATTCCTGCCTGAAAAAAATCTCTTGTATTGTAAGTTTCTAAGAAATATCCTCGAGGATCTCCAAATATGCGTGGTTCTATGTATATGACTCCCCCTATAGGTGTTTCATTGAATTTAAAATTCCCCATTGGATTCCTCTTTTCCTCCATACATCAAACCGTAATAAGTCTGATACTCTCCACTTGCTACATGATTAATCCAGCTTCTATGGCTCAGGTACCAGTCAATCGTTTCCTTCATTCCCTTCTCGAAGTCTATCTCCGGTTCCCACCCGATCGTAGAACGGATTTTGGCAGAATCAATACCGTATCTCCTGTCATGACCTTTACGATCGGTTACGTGGGTTATCAACTCCTTTGAAATACCAGATTCAACATGCTTGGACATGTATTCTATAATGTACTGGACTATATTCATATTTGTGAGTTCATTCTGTCCCCCGATGTTATAGATTTCGCCGGTTTTTCCCCTGAGCAGAACCATATCCAGAGCCCTGCAGTGATCTTTCACGTGCAGCCAGTCTCGAATCTGCAGCCCGTCTCCGTATACGGGAATGTGTTTATGTGTAAGACAGTTGTTTATGATAAGAGGTATGAATTTCTCCGGGAACTGGTATGGCCCGTAATTGTTTGAACAACGGGTAATATTCATTGGAAACCCATAGGTGTCGCGATATGCCTTCACGAGCATATCAGCACTCGCCTTACTTGCTGCATACGGACTATGCGGGTCAAGAGGTGTTTTCTCAGTGAATAGTCCTTCCGTACCGAGTGAACCATACACTTCATCCGTGGAGACCTGAAGGAACCTGACGTCTTCTCTAAATGTTCCATTTCCAAGACTCCAGTATTCTTTTGCAATGTTTAATAGATTCAATGTTCCAACGACATTAGTCTTTACAAACACCTCCGGACTATCTATTGAACGGTCAACATGGCTTTCTGCAGCAAAGTTTACTACATATTGTATATCATACGTATTAAAAATCGATCGTACTGTTACCGGATCAGATATGTCGCCCTGAACAAACACATATCTAGTATCCTCTCTGATCCTGTCCAGATTCTCAAGATTCCCAGCGTACGTAAGGCTATCCAGATTTATAATTGTAATATCCTTTGAAGATTCAAACTTGTAGGTTATGAAATTTGAACCAATAAAGCCAGCTCCTCCCGTGACAAGGTATGTTCTATTCATATTGCTGTTCCATAAAGCTCCTCAGAGCGGTTTTCCAATTTCTCATACTATCTCCGATAGTTTCACGCAATCGTCTATTGTCGAGTACAGAATATTCGGGTCGTCTGGCCGATCGGGGGAACTCTGAGCTTGAACATGGGATCACAGGAGTTTGTATGCCTGCTATTTGAAAAATCTCCTTTGTGAATCCGTACCATGAGACTTCAGGGCCATTGCCTGTGCAATGGAAAACACCTGTTTCTTCTGCAGCTGCAAGAAGAATCATCTGGTATGCAAGGTCCAGAGCATTTGTCGGATTCCCGATTTGATCATTGACTACAGTAACAGATTCTTTTTCCAGACCTAAGCGTACCATGGTTCTAACGAAGTTCTGTCCTTTCTTACCATATAGCCATGATGTTCGGCAAATGCAGCTATTCGTGCAGTGCTTCAGTACTTCCTTCTCTCCTTTGTGTTTGGACTGCCCATATACTGTTGCTGGATCGGGAATATCTTGTTCTGTATACGGCGCGTTACTAATTCCATCGAAGACGTAGTCTGAGGATACATGTATAAGTCGTGCTCCCGAAGCATTGCAGACCATCGCCAGATTCCCTGGTCCTAATGCATTTGCTGCAAATGCACTGGCTTGCAGTGTTTCACAGGCATCTACATTTGTCATGGCTGCACAATTAAACACAAGATGAATTGAGTGTTTATGAAAGAAGTGTTCTACAGCTGAAAAATCGGATATATCCAATGTGTTGATATCTGTAGATACTATAGTGCATGAGTTGTAAAGTGGTGGTATGAGACCCAGTTCGGTTTCCCCTTGTTCAAGAATCTCCCCGATCTGGCTGCCTAGCTGTCCATCAGCTCCTGTTATTAGAATATTCATGTAGGTTCCTAATAGTATATCTTACCTTCCAGTACTCTCTGGAGGTGCTCTCCATATCCGCTCTTGCCATATTTTTTTACACTTTCTTCCAGCTGGTGTTCATCAATCCATCTCTTTTGGAATGCAATCTCCTCCGGCACAGACATTTTTATTCCCTGACGTTTCTCGATTGTTCGGACGAAATTGGCGGCATCAACAAGTGTGTCCATTGTCCCGGTATCGAGCCAGGCATATCCACGCCCGAGAAGTTTAACCTTCATATCACCTTTATCAAGATAGAATCTGTTTAGATCAGTTATTTCAAGTTCCCCCCGTAGAGAAGGAGTTATTTGTTTTGCATATTCTACAACTCTGTTATCATAAAAATACAGTCCCGTGACGGCATAGTTGCTTTTCGGATTTGCTGGTTTCTCTTCAAGATTTACTGCATGTCCTGATTCATCAAAATCGACTACGCCGAAGCGCTGAGGATCCTGTACATAATATGCGAATATGGAAGCTTTTCCTTCTTCTGCATCCGTAACTGACTGCTGTAGTATACGAGTAAGTCCATTGCCGTAGAAAATATTATCTCCGAGTATCATTGCACAGGGATTTGAGTCTATAAATTTTTCACCCAAAATGAAAGCCTGGGCAAGGCCATCTGGGGAAGGCTGTTCTTTGTACTCAAGCTGTACGCCAAACTGAGATCCGTTTCCCAGAAGTTCCTTGAACCCGGGGAGATCATGAGGTGTTGATATGATCAGTATTTCTCTGATTCCTGCAAGCATGAGGATTGAGATAGGGTAATAGATCATCGGCTTGTCGTATATCGGCAGTAGCTGTTTGCTCGTTACTAATGTAATTGGATACAGTCTGGTCCCTGCACCTCCTGCAAGAATGATTCCCTTCATCGTAATACCCCTGTTCCTTTGTCCCTGATGATCAGTTCTCTGAAAAGCATATATGATTGCATCTGCTGTTCGTATTTAAACAATAGTTTTTTTTCACTGTTCACAAAGGCTGCATCAGAAGAAACATCTTCTTTATGGTGTATCTTGATCGCAGGTTGATAGCGAATGATTATTCCGTCACGCATACACATATAGAATAGGATTTCTTCTTCCCTATAGAGAAAAGTCTCAGGGAAGAAGATCTGATTCTCCAGTTCAAAGTATCTGCGTGAAAAGATTAATGCTGATCCATGGAGAGGTACATTGAATTGAGCAACATCCGGATCATACAGTCTCTTCCTGGCTGCTTTCTTATTATACCGCTTTTCAGCAAAGAGCCTTATCCAATGGCATTTCTTTAGAGTAGCTTTCAACGTCTGCTGGGCTCTGTAACGGACTGTTTCCTTTCTGGCTCGGTTTTCGATAAATGATTGTATTCTCTTTTCAACATCTTCAACTGTCAAAGATCCTTTTATCTGGACCGGATTCTGTGGTTTTGAATTCCGATCATAGATGTACGGCCCTAGTACTCCGAATGCGCATTTCTCATATTCTGTTTCAATCAAAGAGAGGAATTGAGGTTGTGTCAGATAGGTGTCATTGTTAATGACCAGCAAGAAATCAGGAGAATACCTGGAAAGGGCATATGAAGAACCCATATTATTGCCACGAGCAAAGCCTAGATTGTGTTCTGAGTGAAGTACTTCTACTTTGTTGTTCTCAAGGAATGTGGTTGTAAGTGTTTCCAGGCTTGTATCGTTCGATCCGTTATCAACTATTACCACGGCATAATCATCCCGTTCGATATTCTGGAAGAGTGAATCGACACATTCAATCGTATCTTGTATTGAGCCTTCTAAGTAATGCAAAACAATGAAACAGAATTTTATTCTCATAGATCTATATACAATTATCCCGTATAGAAATACTAGCCTCTCATTATAATTCACGTACACAATGCCGTGAATATCAGACGTGTGCAACTAACTGATGCAGCGTGTCAGTACTGCTTGCAAAGCTGCATACTGTATCATGTGATACGTGCTTGATTCTTCAACTGTTATACTCGAAGGCCTCTGACCATCATCCTTTTGTGCACTGCAATATGTTATTCATTCAATCACAGGCGAGTAGGTCTGTCCATACTAGGCGTCTTTTTCCCGAAAAAGAATCCTGTTGTCTGGAAAGGAGATTACAGACCATGATATATTGAGAAGACCGTCGGGCATGAAACAGCCTGAATTTTTCTCACATGAAACACAGGGATGAATGAATGATTATAGGAGTCAACGGATACGGCTTTACAGGGTCTGGTGCAGTCACAGACCTTCTGAAGGAATTTCAGGGCCCTCAGGTATTGGATACGATTGAGTTCAAGATCTCTTACATGCAGGACGGGCTTGAAGACCTCTCCTACCATCTTAACAATCATCCTGTCCGCTTCTACTCTTCTGATATGGCTATCCGCCGGTTCCGTAATCTTACCAGGTATGTGAACAAGACCTACGGTCCTCTGACAGGCGGGCAGTTTCTGCCGTTGGTGGAGGTCTTTCTGGACAGTATCACGCAGGCTCAATGGCACGGTATGTCTTCTTCCCACCGGATAGTGACACCACAGCCGCAACGCTGGCTTCGCTACACCCTGGCTGAGAACATGCGTAAGCTTCTTTACAAGAGTGCTAAGGTTTTTCTGCCCCTTTCTGATACAGGGATGTACCTTTCCATTTCCCCTGAAAATTATCTTGAGGCTGCAAGAACGTTTATCAAGGATGTATTGACTGCGATGGGCCTGGTTGGCGAGTGCATCGTGCTTAACCAGGCATTCCCTGCCGACCGACCGGAGTTCAGCTTTCCCTATTTCGAACAGCCGAAAGCCATCTCGGTCTCACGTGATCCCCGTGATATGTATATTCTGGCAAAGACGGTCGCTAGGCATAAAGCACGTTTCATCCCGAGCGATGATGTGGAAGTGTTTATCATCTATTACAGAAAGATCATGGAAAACACTTCCTCCGGTGATGACACCCTTCGCATCTCTTTCGAAGACCTTGTCTATAGATATGAAGAGACCGTGTCAGTGATACAGAGCTTCACCTGCTGTGGAAGTCATGAAAGGAAACGGGAAAACTTCAACCCGGAGGTGTCGAGAGTGAATACCAACCTTTCCGGCCGACATCCTTCTCTCTCCCGTGATATCGCACGGATCGAAGAGGCTCTTCCCGAATGGCTCTACCCCTTCGAACGGTATGGTGGGCAGGATGTTCCTGTTCGTGGTAAAGTGTTTTAAATCTTCTTACGTGAGGGCTTATGGATATTTGTATTTTGAATTCGGGTTTCGGTTCCCGGCTGAAGCGTTATACTGAACACATGCCGAAGGGAATGGTCCCTCTCAGTGAAACGGAAACCCTTCTTAGCCGTCAGATAAACCTTCTGAATCAGTTCGGGACTCACAGATATGCAATCACTACCGGCTACCTTCACGAGGCGATTCCCTCCTACCTGAGCAGGCATTTCCCTGCTCTCGACGTCACCTATTTCTACAACGAAGCGTATGCCACGACAAACTACATCGAGTCCCTTAACCGCATCGGCAGTTCCTTCGAAGATGAGATCGTCCTTATGCATGGTGACCTTGTCTTTTCCTATGAAGTTTCCCAAGAAGTGCTTATACAACAGGACAATACCGTGATCATAGACTCAACCCTTCCTCTCCCGGAAAAGGATTTCAAGGCACGTGTTCGTGACGGGAAGGTCGTCGAAATAGGAATTGATGTGTTCGGGGCTGACTGCTATGCCTGTCAGCCGCTGTATCATCTGACGAAGGATTTCTGGAACCGATGGCAGGAAGAGATTGCCCGGTTCTGCCGTGAAGGGAATGACAAGGTCTACGCAGAGAATGCATTGAACTTGCTGCTTGAAACTTCTACACTGATACCGCTTGATGTTTCGGGATCACTCTGTATGGAAGTCGATAACGAAGATGATCTGAAAACAGCTCAGGAGAAGGTGGAAAACAAATAATGGGAAAAAGTGTCTATGTCGCTATGAGTGCCGATATTATCCATAATGGGCATATCAATCTGATCAAGCGAGCTGCTGAACTCGGTGAACTTACAGTTGGAGTCCTCACTGATGAGGCTATCGCCACATACAAAAGATATCCTCTCATGCAGATGAAGGAGCGGATGGAGATAATTGAGAATCTTCGTGGTGTTTCTCATGTTGTCATTCAGGAGACTCTGGACTATGAGGCCAACATCAGATCTCTCAAACCTGATTTTGTAGTGCATGGAGATGACTGGAGAAACGGAATCCAGTCAACGATCCGTGAGAAGGTTCTCGCTGTACTAGCAGAGTGGGGTGGTCAGTTGATTGAGGTCCCGTATACCGAAGGAGTGAGTATCGAACACCTTCGCAACAAGATCGACGGGGAAGGAGTGCTGCCTGAACAACGCCGTGACCGGCTGGCGAATCTGCTGAAGGTGAAACAGATCATTCGGACTCTGGAAGCCCATAACGGTCTTTCCGGTCTCATCGTTGAGAATACCCGGGTGGTGAAGGGTGATACGATACAGGGGTTTGATGCAATGTGGATTTCATCCCTCTGTGATTCCACAGCGAAGGGGAAACCAGATATCGAGCTGGTTGATATGACAAGCCGCCTCGATACGATCAACGAGATCATGGAAGTGACCACTAAGCCGATCATCCTCGATGGAGACACCGGTGGACAGATTGAACACTTCGTGTTCAATGTGAAAACCCTCGAACGAATTGGGGTTTCTGCTATTATCATCGAAGATAAGGTGGGTTTGAAGAAAAACTCTCTGTTCGGTACTGAAGTCGAACAGCAGCAGGACACAATCGAGAACTTCTGCAGGAAGATCAGTGCAGGAAAGCAGGCACTTAAGACCCGCACCTTCATGATCATAGCACGAATCGAATCCCTTATTCTCGAACAGGGAATGGACGATGCCCTGGAGCGGGCACGGGCCTATGTTGCAGCAGGAGCTGATGGGGTGATGATCCACAGTCGTAAGAAAGATCCTGCAGAGATCTTCTCGTTCTGTGACATCTTCCGCTCTGAATATCCTCAGGTTCCCATTATCGTTGTTCCTTCCTCGTTCTCATCAGTATACGAAGAAGAACTGGTTCAGCACGGGGTGCGGGTGGTAATCTATGCAAACCACCTCATTCGCAGTGCTTTCCCGGCTATGCAGAGGACCGCTGAGTCGATTCTGCACCATAACAGATGCCTTGAAGCAGGTGAACACTGTCTTCCTATCAAGGATGTGATCCGCTTGATCCCGGGCAGCGAATAAGAAAGAGGTGCTGATATGATTTCACCAAGTGCATTGTTACAATACATTGAAAGCAGGGGAGTGGATTTCTTCACCGGAGTCCCCGATTCTCAGCTTCAGGCTTTCTGTCTCGGTCTATACCAGACCTATGGAGAGGACCCGAAGAAACATATCGTGGCGGTGAATGAAGGCAACGCTGTTGCTCTCGGTGCAGGCTACCATCTTGCAACCGGAAGGATTCCCCTTGTGTACCTGCAGAACTCAGGTCTGGGCAACGCGGTGAATCCGGCTACCAGCCTCACTGACCCAGCAGTATACGGTATTCCTGTTCTGTATATGGTTGGCTGGAGAGGAGAGCCGGGCCTTCATGATGAACCTCAGCACAGGAAGCAGGGAGAGATTACCCTCGATCTTCTCGATGTCCTCGGAGTTACGTCTGTTGTCATAGATCCGGATTCCACTCTGGAAGGGTTTATCACCCATTTCGACACTGTATTGTATCCACTCCTGAAGGAGGGAAAGAGTGTCGCCGTCGTCGTTAAGAAAGGCGCGTTCGAAAAGCCTGTCGGTTCATTTCCTCAGCAATCTTCAGCTCTTGGACGTGAGTATGTTATCCAGAAGCTTGCCGGTGCAACGACGGAACGTGATATCATCGTGTCAACAACCGGAAAGATATCCCGGGAACTGTTCGAATACCGCAAGACAAGCGGGTCCGCATATGCTTCTCATGATTTCCTCACCGTAGGCTCGATGGGGCATGCGAGTGCCATAGCGCTCTCCGTTGCGATCCAGCATCCTGAACGAAGGGTATGGTGCTTTGACGGGGATGGGGCGGCACTCATGCATATGGGTTCTCTGGCTACCATCGGTACCGTACACCCTGCCAACCTGATCCATGTCGTTCTGAACAACGGCTCTCACGAGTCTGTCGGCGGCATGCCTACTGTGGCCTCCAGGGTGGATTTTGACCAGATTGTCAGAGGTGCAGGGTATCAGAAAGCCCTTCGTGTCACTCAGGAGGAACAACTGGATGAGTGCATCGCTTCCTGCAGGATCGCCGCCGACGGTCCTCTCTTTGTCGAAATCGTGGTGGATTCAGGATCGAGGTCCGATCTGATCAGGCCGGACACAACACCGCAGCATAACAAAAGGATGTTCATGCAGACACTGAGCGAAGAGAGATAACCTATGACAGTATCATTTCATAACCCGGTGGCACTTTCCTTCCTCTCTCATGGTACGTGGAAACAGGAGATTCTGGAAAAACTCGAAGGAGTTGAAGGTGCTCTTGTTCTCTATTCGAAAAGTGCAGTGAGCGGACTGGATTCGGAGGGACTCTTCACTTCCCGTCTAGAGTCGATGAGCCACGTGATGAGCATCACGGGTATCGAGAGCAATCCCTCGGTCAAATACCTTACCCGCCTGCGGACGCAGATCGGCACGCTTCCCCCGCTGATCTTTGCCATAGGCGGCGGCAGTGTGATCGATATTGCAAAGATCCTTATAGCTCTGGATGCTCTTGAGCTGTCAGCTGATGCTGATGGCATCCTCAGAATCATAGAGAGGAAGGAGTACGAACAGTATCCCCGACGCGGGATCGAACTGATCGCGCTTCCAAGCACCTCAGGTACGGGCTCTGAGCTCACCCGTTGGGCGACCATCTGGGACACGGAAAATAAAAAGAAGTACTCGGTTGAACGCTCAGACCTGTATCCTTCACAGGCCTGGATCGATCCTGTTCTGACGAGCAGGGCACCGAAGGCCATCACGGTGAGTACCGGCCTCGATGCACTTTCTCATGCGATCGAGGCCTATTGGTCGGTTCTGTCAAATCCTGTTGTCCGCAAACTCAGTTCTCAGGCGATCTCTCTGGTTGTGAAGCATCTGAAAACAGCCAGAGATAATCCTGATGATCTGGCTGCCCGGGAAGGGATGTCCCTTGCTTCTGTCTTTGCAGGGCTTTCCTTCTCTCAGACCCGTACCACTGCCTGCCATGCACTTAGTTATCCTCTAACTGTTCGCTTTGGGGTGCCTCACGGGATTGCTGTTTCGATGTCCCTGATAGAGATGATGAAGATCAACTGGAACCGGATAGAGGACAGAGAGCTGTTCCTCGCCTCCTTTCAGGTTTCTTCAATCGAAGAAATAGAGAACTGGCTGCAGGATATCGTGAAAGACACAGTTCCTTTTTCTCTGAGGGAATACGGGGTGAGTGAGAAGACGATAGGTTCGCTCCTTGAGGAGACCGATTTTCTCCAGGCACGGCTTGGGAACAATCCCACATTACTCAGCAGCAGTCAGCTTAAGGATATCTACCTTAAGATGCTCTGATCAGGAGGTGTGCACATGCTCATCAAGGATCCACCGGTAGAATGCTTTCAGGCCCTGTTCGAGTGATGTTTTCGGCTCATAGGCGAGTACGGCCTGTGCGCGGCTTACATTCGCGTAGGTGCGTTCGACATCTCCGGGGGGGATCGGCAGGTGCGTGATACGCGCTTTTTTCCCCACAGTCTCCTCGATGGAAGAGACGAGGAGCGCAAGAGATACAGGAGAGGAGTTTCCCAGGTTATAGATCTCATACCGGTCTTCCCCGTCAGAGGTCCACTCCAGAGCTTTGAGCACTCCGTCCACGATATCATCGATATAGGTATAGTCCCTTTCTGTCGTACCGTCACCGTAGAGGGTTATCTCTTTTCCCTCTTCGACACACCGTGTGAACTTGTGTATGGCAAGATCAGGTCGCTGCCGCGGGCCATACACGGTAAAGAATCTGAGGCAGGCAGTATTGATCCCGTAGAGGTGATGGTAGGTATAACAGATCACCTCTCCAGCTTTCTTCGTGGCTGCGTAGGGGGATATCGCCTGGTCAACGGGATCGTTCTCACTGAATGGAATCTTCCGATTGTTCCCGTAGACAGAGGAGGAGGAGGCGAATACATGCCGCCTGACTCCGTGGCGACGCATTGCTTCCAGGATATTGACAGTACCGGTGACATTCACATCTGCATAGAGCCGGGGGTCTTCTATCGAAGGGCGTACACCCGCATAGGCGGCAAGGTGTACTACCGCATCGATGGAAAGCTGAGCGAACAGCGCGTCAAGCAGTACTGTGTCTCTGATATCAGCTTCAACCACCGTGAGCGATCCTGAGGTGGTTTCAGCGGTGCTCTTAACTGCTTCGATATTCCGTCTTTTGATTGCCGGGTCATAGAAGTCATTGTAGTTATCGAGAGCGATGACAGTCTCTCCCCGTTTCAGGAGTGCCTCACACACATGGGAACCGATAAACCCGGCTCCTCCGGTAACAAGAACGACACTCATACTCCGACTCCGCTGTAGGTGAAGCCGAGAGCTTCCATCTGCTGTCTTGGATAGATATTTCGCAGGTCGAACAAGACTTTTCCTGCTCTCAGGTCATCATACCGTGAGAAGTCTATTGTTCTGAACTCATTCCACTCAGTGAGAATGACAGTAGCATCACTTCCTCTGAGCGCCTCATAGGCCGTCTCCTTCCAGCTCAGACGGTCCTCCAATGCCTCGAACCGCCAGGAGCCTTCCTTCTTCCCCTCGGGGTCACACACGGCAAGCGTCGCTCCCCGTCGTACAAGTTCAGGAAGAATGACAAGCGAGGGAGCTTCCCTCATATCGTCGGTATTCGGTTTGAAGGTCACACCGAGAACAGCTATTCGTTTGTCTGTCAGGTCTGCACCGAGAACGTCAATGATCTTATCGATCATTCTCATTTTCTGCTTTTCGTTGGCCTCGATTGTCGCCTTCATCAGCTTCATCGGGAAGCCGGTTGCTCGTGCGATCTCTGCAAGTGCCTTCGTATCCTTCGGAAAGCAGGACCCACCGTATCCGGGACCCGCGTGTAGGAATTTCGGGCTGATCCGTCCATCCTGCCCCATCGCCTTGGCTACCTTCTGCACATCCGCTCCAACCTGTTCGCACACATTGGCAAGTTCGTTGATGAACGTGATCTTGACCGCGAGGAAGGCATTGGCGGCATACTTGATCATCTCAGCCGTCTCAAGATTGGTCTCTACAAAAGGTGTCTCATTGATGAACAGGACGCGGTAGACATCCTTCATCACCTGCAGAGCACGCTCGCTCTCCGCCCCGATAACGACACGGTCGGGGTGTGTGAAGTCCCGCACTGCCGACCCTTCGCGTAGGAACTCGGGATTCGAGACTACATCAAAGGGAATATCGACGCCACGTTCTTTGAGAATCTCTCTGACAGCGGTTTTCACCTTCTGTCCGGTTCCGATAGGGACAGTGGATTTGTCGACGATCACCGTATAGTGGTCCATATGCTGTGCGATGCTCCGCGCCGCTGCCAGCACGTACTGGAGGTCTGCACTCCCATCATCTGAGGGAGGAGTGCCGACAGCGATGAACACGACATCGTTGTGTGCGACAGCAGATTCCACATCGGTGGTGAAACTCAGGCGCCCCTGATCGCTATTCTTGGTAACTATCTGTACGAGACCGGGCTCGAATATCGGGATGACTCCTTTCTGCAGGGAGGCTATTTTCCTTTCATCGATATCCACACAGACGACCGTATGCCCGAAATCACTGAGTAGAGCACCGGAAACAAGTCCGACGTATCCGGTTCCTATTACTGCTATATGCGCCATGATACTATCTCCTTGATAGTTATGTTTCTCAGACCTCCTGCGGGAGGTTCCTGTCAATAAATTCTACAATACGATCTGCTCTCCGGGAAAGCGATAATCGGTGTGAACGTTCTCTCGCTCCTTTCGCTTTCTCAGCTCTGACAGCCGGTTTCGTATGAAGGGTGATGATGGCCTCTCTGAGCTCGGACTCAGAGAGGGGGTCTATCAGGATAGAACAGGAATCATCAAGAATATCCTCATTGAAGTCTCTGTTCGATGAGATGACGGGAAGTCCGCAGGCAAGAGCTTCGATGATCGCGTTGCAGCTCCCCTCGGCAAGGGTCGGGAGTACGAACATATCCGCCGCACTCAAATACTTCACGATCTCCTTCTGTGGCTTCTCTCCCAGATAGTGGACTGAAGGGGATTCTTCAATCATGTCATCTCCCGGTTTTCCGATGAACAGTGCTTCGATATCATCAATGCCTTTCAGTGCACTGACGATTTTTCCGGGACCCTTCCTCCTAATCATCGAGCCGACGAAGACGATGATGGTGTTCGTTTCACTGAGATCGAGAGCCTTCCTGGCCTCAGTGGTATCGATAGGGGAGAAGAGCGAGGTATTGAACCCGTTCGGGGCCACCAGAATCCTGTCTTCCTCGATCAGGTACCTCTGCATGATATGTCGTTTTATATGCGACGATACTGCTATGATCCCGCTGCACGCATGGAAGAACTCTTTGACTTCCGCCTCCCGGTACCGGGAGAACTGTCCTACAAACTGTGATTCCCCGTGAGCGCTGATCAGCGGAATGCCGTACAGGTTATGAACTGCCTTTGCGGTTCTTCCTGAAGTGAAGAAATGCGCATAGACGATATCGAACGATGTATCGAGCTGCGCAAACATCCTGAGTACTGCCCGCTCCTTGCTGCGGTAGCTCATTGATGCGGTGAAATTCGTAGCATCACCGAAGGAGATGAAGCGGGGAGAATAGACGGTGATGTCACCATATGGAGTATGTGATATCACTTCCTTCAAAGGAAGTGCATTTCCTTTGATCAATCGTTTTGTCAGGCTCACTGGCCTGATGACCGTGCACTGAATTTCGTGTCGTGCAAACTGTTCCACCAGATTGTACAGAAACATCCCCGAAGAGGAAAACGGATAGGGGGGAAATATATTTGTGAAGATACAGGCTCGTTTTATCATGTTCCTCGCTAGGTAGGTATTGTCCACATTTCCCATGGGTTGTCAATGAAGATCGGTGACGTACCCTTTGCGCTGTACCTCCTTCTACAGAATAGTGAAGGTATAGCGTGCCCCAAGAGACAGTTGCACATCATGAGAATAGACTCCATCATACCAGGTATTGATGAAGTAGGTATTTCCATAGAGCGTGACCGGCAGAGACTGCAGACGGCAGGAGCCTCCGGCTCCGGTAATGAGTCTGTAGGTTGCCGTCCCGGTGGGGGAGGTCATATCCATCGCATCGGTGCCGAATTTCAGGGACTGATCGCCCTCCTCCGCGAGGATACCCCTTTCTCCGTGGGCGATGAAACGGACATCGCCAAACACTTCATACTGCCCGTGTCGTGTGTAGGCAAGTTTCGCTGCCGCAACAACGGAATCGGGTCCGTACAGGTAGCCAAGGTAGTTGACGCTCCCGTCACCGTATCTCATGTTGACTGCGTGTACGAAATCGAGGTTGTACATCGTCTCTTCCGTTCCCTCTTCACCGTAGTTCTCCGTATGGTCACCTGCCCTCAGGTACACGAAGGGAGATGTGTACACTCCCTCTATGTAGCCCAAGAGTGAACCTCTGGCAGTCGGACGGACATACCTCAGTCCAAGAAGTGCAGCGTAAGCTGCAGGAGGGGCCTGTGCATATGCAGCGAGTTCTCCCGCTGTCTGGAACTGATCAAGGAAGAACTGAAAATCGAGAAGCAGTCCTTCCGAGAGGGCTGATTCTATTTCGAGGGTTATCGTGTTATTCACTTCTCCGAAGTTCTGGTAGTTGTGCAGGAGCATCACCGGACTCAGCATCCTGATATCAAGACGGTCTGCATAGTGCATCGTCCACTCAGTGAGTGATATACGCAGACGAGGTGAGAAACGGGCCTCAAGGCGGTGTGCGATCGCGATCCTCACGTTGGTCCCGTGAAAGAGTGTGTTCCAGTACTCTGATGTGGGAGCTGTAGTCGGGATAACTGCCTCGCCAAAAGCATCCAGTTCGTTCATCGGAACCGTAAGGAATGAGTATTTCAGGACAGAGTTTGAAGTGCTTGCGAGAAAGAAGTCATGATAGGGAACATGGTTTCCTATGACGAGGTTCCCGGTGTTTCCATGTCCCCAGGCCAGAGTGTCTCGGCCGAACACGCTCGTGGCATGCTCCGACGCATAGGCCATGTACGCTGTCTGCGGAAAAGAGTTCTGCAGATTGGTCTCAGATGTGTTCTCGGTATAGGGGAAGGAGAAGTTGGGTCTCTGGAAGTCCTCGCTGTTCAACCGCTTCTCTATTCCGTAGGTGAAGATGCTGAACAGGTGGTCGGCGAAGATTGTCTCGGCCTGGGCGGACAGAATAGGCTCTCTGGCAGCATAGCGCTCAACCCATTCCCATTCCTTTGCCTGTTCATCGATATTTGCATAGAACTCGGGAGAGAGGGTGATGAGGGATCTGATGTAGGTATCTTCTTCTGTGAACAGTTCACCTTCTATCTGCGAGATGTATGAACGCACCGAAGCGGGTAGGGATCTCAGCTGCTTCAGTGCATCAAGCTGACGCTGCAGCTCGTACCCGGTAAGAGGAGGGGCGGCAGAGAGAGGAAGGATCCCGGCAGCGGTACTGAGGTCGTTGATACGGGTGATATACGGGCTGTCCTCTTCAAACACTCTGGCAAGAGGAGTTGCCGTGGCGGTCCAGAGCAACAGCCACACTGCAATCACGATACCCGTACGGACTTTCACATCACACCTCCTGCGGTCTTCTAGTGATAGACGCTCACGCCGAACTGGACGACATGATCGAATCTGAGATCACTCCACTCTCCTACCGGATAGTGGTTGAAATCCTCGCTGGTATCGAGAGCCCTGTCGGTCTCTGCGCCGATACGGTAGGAACCGTAAAGCGTCACCGGCAGTTTTTCGAATGTCTTGGAAGCTCCCAGTTCCAGCGAGACGGTCTGCTCGAACAGATAATCGGAGAAGTTTTTCAGCCCGATGTCGTCCATATCCCTGTATCGCTCGTTGACCGACATATCAATCTCATACCCGTACTGTGCACTGTGTCTCTGATATTTGAAAGTCAGGAATGCATTGAGTGAAGGCGATATACCCACTCTCCCAGAGATGAGAAACTCATCAGAGTTCGGATAAATAGGATATCCCAGAGAGAAACCTTTATTCACATACGAAGTCTGGATGACGTTTGTGGAATACACCGGCGTATAATAATGCGAAGTGCCGCCTTCAGTGGTAATTATATCTGTCTCTGCATCATACTCACCTGCGGTGATCTCCTCGTATCCTTCGAAGATCTGTTCTGTGATCGGGTAATGAGTATAGAAGAAGGGGGAGAGTTTCGTGTACTGGAACGTGAACTTCGAGAAACTTCCGAGGGGGATGTCGACATCGACTCCACCCTGGTACCCCAGAATATTCCGGTAGAAGGAAAAAAAGTTGTCAGGGGAGATGGAGTTCATCTCCGTCGATGCCAGCGAACCGTAGAAGCGGATGCCGGGCAGTCTCCACTGAAAATCGAGACCTGCGAGGACGTTGTCGAAATCCCCCATGGTACTTTGCTGAAGCATCAGGACAGCGAAGGGGTTCAGGTACCCGATCTCGAAGCGTTTGATCCAGATAACTGATTCATAAATACCGAAAGTGATATTTCCCGGAAGATTTATCTCCACCCGGTTCGCACTGAAGTTGTTATTGAACTCAGTCGAGTGAAGAGTCTGCGGGAAGAATGCGCCACTGTTTTCGATACCGTCACCGAGCGCGAACCCGCCGAGCGAACCTGTGATGAAACTGATTCTGAGCCAGTCGGTCAGATTGAGCAGCCCTTCCACACCCTCAAACGGCGCTGCCTGTGCTGAGAGCATCAGGTTGTTCGCGCCTACGCCCCAATCTCTGTTCACCGCTCCCCAGCGAATGTCGAGGAGCCCGTCCCACAGGGAAAGAGCAATCTCAGGATGGAAATTGAATCCTGAATAGAACTGATCCATCGGAATGCTCGACGGTTTACTGCCTCCGTTCAGGAAGTCCATATAGAAACCCTCGCAGGGAATTGAGAAATCCCCGTCCAGAAAGGGGTAGCTGTCCAGTTTATCAACACTTAGTGCAACATTCATGGTGAACGAGAGCATGTCATTGATATCAGCCCTGATATAGGGTTGTACGTAGTTTCTGGAATCTATGTGCTCCATGTCGGAAAGGAGAGCTGTTGTCTGTGTAGCAGCTGTAGCACCTACTTCCAGCAAGACATTAAACCGTTCAGAGTAAGACTGATAGGAACCTGTGGCAAGCATATCCGTTATCTTCTCAGTATGTTTCTTATTCTGTGCGAAGCCAGATATCAGATACTCGATCTCGTTCTGTTCATTGTGGGAGATTGAGGACGTCGGTATGGATTCGAGTTGTTCAATGATGAATGCTGTCGAGTAAGGCCTCGCCGACGGGAGGGGAGAGATCAGGTTCCTGAGTTCCGCACTCTGCAGTACCGTGTACACCCGGTGGCCCAGAGGGACAGATAATTGCGACACTGAATGAACGGGGGCCATGCTGACAGTGATGAAGACGATAATGCCCAGAAGGATGATGTAAGTTCTTCTGGGCATGAATGTATGTATAGTGTTCACAGTATTCTCCTGCTGTGGTATTGCAGCTTTCGTTATTCGTAATTTGCATTGTAGTCCAAGGTCAGTGCTTTGAAAAGAGACTCGAACTGTCGTTCCCAGGTGAGCTGTTCCTGAACAAACGATCTCATCTCATTGCCGATGTTTGCTCTGCCTCGTACTGTTTCGATGAATCCGATGACCTGCCTCATATCGATGGGGGAATCATCCTGTGCGAAGATCATATTCCAACCCCTGTCCTGTGGTATGACCGGGTCGACTCCAGAGGTAATATAGGGAATCCCGTGTGCGAGATATTCACGTGCCTTGAGTGTCGCGATCCCGGTGTGGCCGATTCTGTGCAGTCCCATAGAGCCTACTGCGATATCGCAGTAGGCGAAGAAAGACTCAAGATCCTGGCCGAAGAGAGGGCCTTCGAAGTGAATGAACTGATCCATACCGGTTGTTCGAACAATGTGCTCCAGTTTAGTTTTCGTGCCATCCCGGTCAGGACCGATAATGTGGAAGTGAATGTCAGGGTCCCTGTCTCGCTTTCCTTCCTGATAGATCCGTATCCCTTCGATCACCCGATCAAAGGCATTCATCACCTGAATGTTTGCCACTGCGAGCAGACGGATATGCTCATCTAGGGGGGTGAACACCCGCTGAGGAATCTGCGAAAGAGATATGCCGTTTGTTATGTTTATAGCAGGAACGCCTCGATACGAATCGGCAGTAATCCTTCCTATAAGCGTAAACAGGTCGAGTTCCTGCATGGCAGCGGTCTCATAGCGTCTTGAGAGTGCGAAGAAGAGTCGTCGATGTATTCTCTTCTCCGTCTGTTCTTCCTGCTCCGGGGGAAAGGTCGGGATCTCCATGACCAGTTTTGTCCCGTTTTTCTTGAGAGCGGTCAAAGCTCGTCTCATGGGAAAGATCGCTGGCATAATTCTGATATAGGCAAGGGTATAGGACGATTCTCGTGCTAATCTGATGACTGCCCGAAACAGTGCATTAAACAATGTTATGCGTCCTATGCCCGGTGTGCGGTACAGCGGGATGCGCGTGAGCTCTCTTTTCCCCTGAGCGTTGCAGAGATAGATCTTCCCCTTTTGGACTCCAAGGAAGGCTACATCCCACCCGAGGTTCTTCAGAGCTTCCATCTGATAGTCAAACTTGGGAAAGGGCGGGGCTTCCTGAGGATCAAGATGATATTTCATGAGGCAGAGAACAGAATTCATAGTAGTCGTTTACCTTGTATAGAACTTGTTGCATTCTATCATACAGAACTGAGAGCAACTACCGCAGTCCTGTGTGGAATATGTGGATTATGGAGATCACTTCACCTTAGGCACGCGCTTCCTGAGCCGATATTTAACCAGTTTGCGATAATAGGCCTTCGCCCGTGCAACGAACTTCTCAAACGATTCTTCAGTGAAAGTTCCGTGCCTCCATACCTGAGAGAGGATCGTCTCCAGATCTCTAGCCGCTCCATGAGCCTTTTCCCAGTGGGGATAGAAAAACCGCTGATTCGTGGAAGACCAGATTTCTCTGTCTACATCGTAGTACTCCGCATAATAGAGATTGTGTTTTTCCTGTGGATCCCATGAAAGATCGTACAGGCTGTAGCGTTTGTTCTGTTTTGAATAGATGAGTTTGTACTCTTCCCTGATAATGGCGATCTCCCGTTTCGGTTGAACGTAGTAGGCTGTGTCAGAAATGACATAGTCCTCCCTGTAGATTTTCTCCTCTGCGAGCATCTTCAGGATATGAGCATTGACCGTAAGGTCATCAACCCGCTCAAGACCCTCAAGACGCGGGGTGACCAGTGGGATACGGATCGCTGAGTCATGTACATCGAACCCATAATTGTATTTTCCCCACCAACCGTCCATGTGTCCATGATCAGCTGAGAAAGCTATCTCGTCATCTGCAAAGTGCTTACGGGCGAGGCCGATGATGTGGTCGAAAGCTTCCACATCAGACCCGTATCCGTTCTGACCCTTGATGACGTGAGGTATGTGGAGCCAGAGGACAACCGGCCTTTCTTCCTCTGATACTGTTCTGAACAGGCCATCGATGAGGCTGAGGGCCTGAACGGTTTCCTCTTCCTGTTTCGATAGGTCATCGAAAACACCCTTTATATGGCTATGGGGTTTTTCTCGGATGGTTTTGATGTCATGAACAGTTGTATGGTTCCCTTCTGCTTTGAAATGCTCGGCAACCAGATCTGTGTAGAAGGTATCCCAGGCGATATGGCATGAATAGCCCTGCTCATAGAGCCTGTCGAAGATTGTCGAACCGTTCAGTGAGGATTCGTTTCTGTAGTACTTTCTGTCTGTCTGATAGGGGTAGATTCCGGTAGCCATACTTGTGAATGCCATGAAAGTACTTGGTGCGACGGTATAGTGTCGATGAAAAACGGTGCCCTTTGCTGCAAGTTCGTCCATGTGCGGTGTGCTCCAGTAGGTATTCCCGTATACGGGGAGATACCCACAGGGCAGAGCGTCTTTCGTGATGAGAACGATGTTTTTCATACAGTGCAACCTCTTATCCACTCGATTTCACCACATACCAGGGAGTCCTGTCTACCGAAGATCTGTACTGGCAGATATAATTCTGCTCGGAGAAGGAAAGTCTGCACTGCTGTTGCGCAATGATATGCGGATGATGTGAGTGCGTTGCGGCACTCAGCGTTTCCGATAGAGTGATTCATAGCTTTTGATTGCTCCTTTCAGACTGTGGTGTGCCTGTACGTAACCGGCTGCCGCTTCTCCATAGACTCGTCGGAGGTCCTGTGAAGCACACAGGGTTTCAATGTGTCTTACACACTCCTTTGATGAATGAGGATCACACAGCAAACCTGTCGTTCCATTTTTAATGAGGTCTCTGTTGCCCACGATATCAGTGGCGACAACGGCCTTTCCAGCCGCCATCGCTTCGAGGATCGACACCGGCATACCTTCCCAGAGCGAGGTCTGGATGTAGAATTTAGCTTCCATCACCTTCCGCATCGCTTCAGTTCTGGGAAGGAGTCCCGTTACGGTGATATTCGCTGCTGTCAGCTGATCTCTGAGGGGGCCATCTCCTATCCACATGAACTGTTCCCTCGGTGTCTTCTGAGCAATCTCATTGAACAGGATCGGATTCTTCTGGGGGGATATTCTTCCGCAGGTAACGATGTAAGTCCCTTCCCGGTCCTGATGTGCGGTAAACTGTTCCGTGCAGATGAAATTATTGATCGTGGTGACCTCTGAAGTGATGCTGCGCGCATGAACAGCCTCACCATCCGAAACCGCGATGATACGGGCCGGCCGCCACTGCTGAATCATCTTTTCTATCGCGAGAAACAGCCAGCGCTTCACAGCACCTACATCCTCGCGCAGAAACGAAAAACCATGAGGCGAATAGAGCACCGGAGTCTCTGCCTTTCTCTGTACTGCAAGCCTGCCGAGCACTCCCGCCTTTGAGGAGTGAAGGTGTATCACATCGGGTGAGAAGGTCCTTATATGTTCCCGTATCGCTTTCACAGCCGATGGGTATGTTTTCAGTGATCCCATGGGGATATAGGAGAGAGTGATATTGTTCTGGTTGAAGTCCTTTTCGATGGTCGTGGGTGAGTCCTCCCTCAGTGAGTGGAGGATGTGGACAGTAAACCTGTCACGGTCCAGGTTGCATGCAATATCACGTGCTATCGCATACACGCCTGTGGAGAAGCTCTCGACAATGTAAAGAACTTTGACTTCCTTTTTTGCAACCATACGTGTAGTATACCTCAAGGGGGGGAGGCCTGTACAGAATGTGCGGGGATTGCATCATCTGGTATCTCCTTCACATCGGCCGACTTCCTTCGGTTCCCGGAGTATCAGAAGGATATGCTCCCTGAGGTGCGGGTTATGAATACCCTGTCCTGAAAACGGGATGTGCGGTGCCAACAGAACATTGAGAGGGTTTTTACGTGTGGACTATCCTGTATGACATCATCATCTATCCCATAGAATTTCTCGTAGAGCTCATGTACGTGTTTTTCATGAAGGCTCTGGGCGTGGAGGGGCTTGCCATCATCGGGATAAGTGTCGCGGTGAACCTGCTTACTCTTCCACTCTACCATGCGGCTGAACAGCTGCAGAAGGTCGAACGCGATCAACGGATTGCGCTTGCTCCTGGGATCGCACGAATCAAAGCAGCATTCAAGGGTGATGAGCGGTATATGATACTCTCAACCTTCTATCGTCAGAATCACTACCATCCGATGTATGCGCTGAGAAATTCTCTGTCCCTACTGATTCAGGTTCCTTTTTTCATTGCTGCCTATCATTTCCTTTCCCATCTTGATGCTCTGAACGGTGTCTCGTTTCTTTTCATACACGATCTCGGGTCTCCTGACGGACTGCTGTCAGTGCAGGGGCGTTCAATCAACGTCTTTCCTCTGCTGATGACCGTGATCAATCTGCTTTCCGGGGCAATCTATTCCAGAAGTTTCCCTGTAAGGGACAAACTGCAGATTTACGGACTGTCTCTGGTGTTTCTTATTCTGCTCTATTCTTCCCCAGCAGGGCTTGTGTTCTACTGGACGATGAACAATATCTTCTCTCTGGGGAAAAACGTTCTTGCCCGCATCAAACATCCCTTGAAGGTGTTTTATGGGATGGCAGCTGTTGCCAGTATATCCGGCGCGGCATTCGTTATATTCACGAATCCTTCCATCACGCGGGTAAAAATGGCATTCGTTGTGATGCTTGCCCTCACCATCGTGTGTATACCGCTTGTTCTCAGGCTTGTACGATATTTCTATGACCGTTTTCTCTCGTCTCTGGAGGACTCAGGAGAGCTCTCCCTGAGACTGTTCGTCCTTTCGTGTCTGATCCTTTGGCTGGTGGCAGGAGTACTCATTCCCAGCAATCTTATCGCTACGTCAGTTCAGGAGTTTGCAATGGTAACACAGGGGGCACACCCCCTGCTTCTCACATTCCACACAGCAGTAATCTTCGCCGGGATCTTTCTGTTCTGGCCCATTGTCCTGTTCATCCTTTCCGAGCAGAAACTGAGAGCCGGTGCTTCCCCTATCTTCTTTTTCCTCGCAGTCACTGCATTGATGAATGTATTTCTGTTCAAGAATTCTTACGGCGTCATCGACCCTCTGCTTGTCTTCGAAAATCCGGGAATGCTGCGGGCGTCGTATGTTATTTCACTTCTCTCTGTTATCGTGTTCGTAGTCCTTCTTGCAGTGATTATGCTTGTTGTTGCACGGAAAAAGTTGGGGAATCTCATTCCTCTCGGCATGGTGATACTAGTGGCAGGTTTTTCTGTGAGCGGGTTCAATATGTGGCAGATAGACAGGGAATACCGGAGCTATCAGGCCATCCTCAGCTCGAAAGAATCACAGGAGTCTGGCGGTCATCAGGATATCACTCCTGTCATTCACCTGTCCCGCCAGGGGAGGAATGTTGTTGTGCTGATGCTCGACCGGGCTATCAGTTCCTATTTCCCTCTCATTATCGAACAATTCCCGCAGCTGAAGGAGCAGTTCTCAGGCTTTGCCTATTACCCCAATACGGTATCCTTCGGCAGTGGGACGCTGACAGGAGCACCCTCGCTTATGGGTGGATACGAATATACTCCCAGGGCTATCAACGCCCGCAGTGAAGAATCACTGGTTGATAAACATAACGAATCCATTCTTGTCCTGCCCCGTATTTTCGATGAGGCCGGTTTTTCTGTCTTAGTTACTGATCCTCCGTTCTCCAATTATTCCTGGACGGGAGACTTTACACCCTTTGAAGAGTATCCGACAGTTGATGTGCGTCATCAGCACGGCATGTACTCATTGCGGTATAAACAGGATCATCAGAAAGATTTTAACGAACAGGAGGACGCCCGTGTTCTACTGGAACAGAGGCTTCCGATGTTCACGCTCATGATGGCCTCCTTCCCGTTTGCGCGTGAGGAGATGTACGACTCAGGAAACTACCTGTCCGCTCTCGGCGTCTCAAGCAATTTTGATGAGTTTCTCGCCTCTTATGCCCAGCTCTATTATCTGAGAGAGATCACCGGCTATGATGCAACAGGAGACACGTATTCCTTCATTGACAATGAGACGACCCATCAACCGATGAACCTGCAGTTCCCTGACCTGTGTCCCACCAGTTTTCTTGAAAAGGTCTACAATCCGTTCGAAGGGATCGAGGGTATCAATGAAAGGGATATCGGCACGTACCATGTGAACGCCGCGTCATTGACACGCATCGGCCTCTGGTTGGAAGAGTTGAAGCGGGAGGGGATCTACGATACGACGCGAATCATCATCGTCGCAGACCATGGAAGGGATGTGTATATCCCGCAGTTTGCTGAATATGAAAAGAATTCACGTATCTACGGAGACTACAATCCTCTCTTGCTTTTTAAGGATTTTTCGCAGGAAGGAGCTTTGAGAACAGATAGGAGTTTTATGACCAATGCCGATACTCCTGTCCTTGCCTTGAAAGGACTGGGGATAGATCCTCTTAACCCCTTCACGGGAAAGGACCTCTTTGCACAGGTCGACAAGGAAGTGGTTGAGGTGTTCAAAGGCCCCTGGGCACCGCCTAAGGGTGGAACCCAGTTTGATTTCAATGATGCAAGGAGTTTCCGTGTACGGGAGGATGTCTTCAAGGAGTCCAACTGGGAATCATTGGAGGGAGACCTCTGATGAGAAAAATAAAGAACCTGCGAGGAGCTTGTCATGCTTTTATATATTGATCCCGGCACAGGCAGTATGCTTTTTTCTCTCGCTATCGGATTTGTCACGATGCTCTACTTTGCAGGGAAAGCCGCTGTCATGAAGCTGAAGTTCATCCTTACCGGAGGGAACTATGCTGTGCGTAAGAAATCAGTACACCCAATAGTCATTTACTCGGAAGGTTCTCGTTATTGGAACGTATTCTCTCCTATCCTCAAAGAGTTTGAGAAGAATGAGACCCCATTGATTTTTTATACATCCTCGGAAAAGGATCCTGTCTTCGATCAAAAGTTCCGGTTTGTGAAAGCAGAATTCATCGGCCAGGGAAACCGAGCCTTTGCTCGACTGAATCGCCTCGAAGCTGATGTCTGTCTCATGACAACGCCAGCACTGGATGTCTATCAGTTGAAAAGGTCGAAGGGAGTAAAGCATTATGCCCATATTTTACATGCACCTAGTGATGCTACAGGGTATCGTCTTTTCGGTCTTGACTATTTTGATTCCATTCTTCTAACAGGGGAGTACCAGAAAGAGGATATCAGGAAGCTGGAGCATCTGAGAGGCCTGCCTGAAAAGGATCTTCATGTCGTCGGGTGCACCTATCTTGACGTGCTTGCTGAACAGTTGCCTCTGTCGGATGTGAAGGACAGCAGGGTGTTCACAATCCTCGTCGCCCCATCCTGGGGTCCGAGCGGCATTCTCACTCTGTATGGCAGCGAACTGCTTGACGCTCTGCTTGCTGCAGGATTCCATGTCATCGTACGACCTCATCCACAGACTGTGATCAGCGAACGGTACATCATTGACCCTCTCAAAGCCCGGTATCAGACGACGCCATCTCTTGAATGGGACTTTCAGGATACGAATCTTAGTAGTCTTTCCCGTGCTGATACGATGATTTCAGATTTCTCCGGGGTCATATTTGACTATGTTTTTCTGTTTGACCGGCCCTTTTTTTATCTGAATACCGAGTTCGACCAGCGACCGTATGATATGTACGATATCGATCGGGATCCGTGGAAACTACGGGTGCTTTCTGAGATCGGAAGCGTACTCGATCCTGATGACTTTTCTCGTATTCGTGAGGTTGTGTTTGATCTGGTTCAGGATCCGCATTTGGAGGTGAACAGAAAGCACGCACAAGACCTTGCATGGCAATACAGAGGAGAGAGTGGAAAGAGGACCTATGGATTCCTCACCCTCAAGCGGGCAGAACTTATGAAAAAAACAGTGTAGTACCGTATCTGGGGAAAGGTTGACAGTATTTCAAAGTGTCGTGCCGTTTCTATCGTACACATACAATCAGGTGTCATGCCGAACGCAGCAGCTTTAGCGATGGCAGCAGCTATAGCGATGATAGAGGAAAAGGTTGAAGAGATCGGCTCTGGAAAACACTATCGCATACACGCCTGTGGAGAAGCTTTCCACCACGAACATGACTTTTACCGTCTTCATCTTTGCCATGAGGGCAGTATAGCTCAAGGGGGAACTGCTGTACAGATATTGCAGAATTTGTGA
>Ga0272443_10001802_pt1 | contig 29438 bp, 25 predicted proteins | sample SSMAcet12_FD_193581 | JGI IMG/M metagenome (GOLD analysis project Ga0272443, IMG submission 193581) | Marine sediment archaeal communities from Little Sippewissett salt marsh, Falmouth, MA, United States - SSM-Acet-12 | ecosystem: Environmental > Aquatic > Marine > Wetlands > Sediment ... | reverse complement strand
AACGGCCAGAACATCTTAAATTAGACTTCAAGAGGTCGTTGATTAATCGGTGATAATTGCAACACAAAGTAGACAAGGCTAAAAACTGCCGGAAAAAATGCTGTAAAAGGTTCAATTGAGAGGATCTAGATCAAGTTACTTATCTTATTTCGCCTCCTTTTTTGTGTTTTTCATGCAGTTCAGACAGTTCACCCTGGGATCAGGCCATCACAAGGGCCCTCGTCTTCAAGCCCACCCCTGTCGTATGCTTGACGATTTGTTTTAAGTTTAAGACAATGGCCGTGAAGTAAGCCTGAACCCCAAAACCTATCAATCCAAGATAGCGACAACGGCCCAACCCATGGCCTTGTTTAGCTTCCCCAAATTTACGCTCAATTTTGTACCGCTCTTTTCGTCCTTCCTTCCAAGTGGGTGTTTGGATCAGCTCCAACCACACTTCCTTATTGGCATCCTTCTTTTTTGTGCGGATATCTTTCAGGCAGATCGCTGAATGGAGATGGTGATGCTCCAGATAGAAATGATTGTGACCATCATCATAGCCTCGGTCGGCAGTGTACGTATGGACAGGTAATTTTTTGGCCAGATCTTGATCCACCAATGAACAAAAGTGATGCCCATCATAGGCTTCTCCTGAGGTCACTTCCAGGCTGGTGATCAGGGTGCTCTCGGCGTTCATGCTCACATGACCTTTATAACCATAAAAGTATTTCACTTGATCCACATACTGACCTTTCTGGTTTTTGACCTTGTGTTTGCCCTTGACACCCCACTTGGCATCCGGATCATGCGGGCCTTTCCCTTCCTCTTTGCGTTGGTGATCTTTCCCCGGATTGACGTTGGCTTCACTGTGGACACTGTCTATCACCTGAATGCTTCCCAATTGAATCCCCGATTTCACAGCTATTTGGACGACCTCTGCCAATAATTGCTCAAAGATTTCAAGATTTCCCTGCTGAGTGAGCCGCTCACGAAATCTCGATAGTGTGGAATGATCAGGCGCTCGTTGGTCAAGACCCAAACCCACAAAATATTTGGCGGGCAAATTCTCGTTGACATGGACTTCTACCTGACGCTCAGAGAGATTATAAAAATAGGCTAACAAGCACATTTTTAACAGTTGGGCAGGATTGAAGGGGGGACGTCCATATTCACCTCCCCCTCGATAGAGCTCAATCAGGCGTTGCGTGAAGCGATCCCATTCTACGTTTTGATTCAGCAACCGAAGAAAATGATCTGACGGCACAATTTGATCATAGATATAATTTCCAAAAAAGGATTGGTCTCGGGTATCTTTATAGCGCTTTCTGGTCATCTCACCCTCGCTTGTTGTGTATTTCCCCTATTGAATCATAGTTCGCGATTTTCGTCAATTAAGGACTTGTTTTTCAACAATCTCATATTGCTAATTGACTTTATTTAATTTTATGGTACTATGAGTATGAAGTGAAGTCAGTTTTGGTAAAGGTATCGACCGTCCAGACTTGCGGAGGCTGGGCGGTTTTATTTTTTCCCAATTTGACCTGACTCACCCTAGTCAACATTTAACAAAGGAAAGAATTAGAATGGCAGAAAAAGAGATTGGAACCGTAAAATGGTTCAATGATGCAAAAGGTTTTGGTTTTATCGCTCGTGAAGCAGGTGATGATGTATTTGTACACCACACCGCAATCCTGGGTTCAGGCTTCAAATCACTGCGCGAAGACCAACGGGTGGAGTTCTCCGTAGAGCAGGGTCCGAAAGGCCTGCAGGCAAAGGACGTTCAACCCCTGTAATCCTGATATTTTATTAACTTAGAAAAGAATACCGGTCAGGTTTCCGCAAACTGGCCGGTTTTGATTTAATCTCCCAATTAAGTGTTAGTGTTCGTTTAATTTTCCCAGCAGCGCCAGGATGGCGGGGTCGAGGATCGTCTCCGGCAGTTCCCGTGCTTGATATTCATTGGCTTTCAGGGCGCGCTCTCGCAGGCTGTGCCAGAGGAGCTCGCGTTCGTCCTGGGCTTTGATCACCAGGTCGTTGACCGTGTGCGCATCCCGAAATTGTCCGCCGGTTGTATAAAAGAAGGTAATCCGTTTCCAGTCCGCGGCCGGGACGGCTTTCGCCAGGCGCTGGAGCGGACCGATCTGGAGCTTGAAGTATTCCTCATGCGCCCGGGGGTGGTCCGGCTCATCGCGCAGGAGGTCTTTGCGCCGGGCCAGTTCATGCCCCAGCACCTCAGCAACGTAGGCGATTTGCCAGCGCTGCGCTTCTCCGAATGCCCTGGTCTGATAGAAAGCGAGGTAGTCCACCGAGATGACCTTGGGCGCGCTTTTGAGTGGGATGCGGTACCAGCCGAACAGCCTGGCGATATCAAAATCGCGCTGGTTGGGCAGGATGGCAACCAGGATGAGGGCGGTTTCAGGAAGGATCGCAGACATAATTTCCCCTTTTCTTTCTTGAGTTGAAGGGATTCTATCATGGAATGGGGTGACTGTCATCTGCCTGCGTAAGGGGATTTGTCATTCCCAGTGTGAGGTGAACCGATAACGATTTAAATGCTCAGGATTATTTAATGGGGAATTATTGGGGCATTATGGCGAATAAAAGAAAGTACGAAGTGAAAAAGCTTGACAAAATGAAATAACTATATATAATTTAAAAGATACTTTATTCATTGAAAGAACATAGTTGATGATAGAGAAAATCAAGGGTAATCGAGATCTCATTCGCGCGATCAACCGTACAGCTGTGCTGAATATGATCCGCACACATACTCCCATTTCACGGAAAGATATTGCACTCAAAACTGGCTTGAGCGCTGCAACCATCACGGGAATCACGGCAGAATTGATTGAAGAAGACCTGATCCTAGAAAAAGAGATGGGGGGATCAAGTGGCGGGCGCAGACCAATCATGTTGGGGTTGAATAAGAATGGGCGTTATATCATTGGGGCCAAACTTTCGATTGACCATATTACAATAGCCCTGACAGATTTAGAGGCGACAGTACTCACCATGCGCACGATCCCTCTATCCTCACACGAACTCATTTCCACAATTAACAAACTCAGCGAAGCCATTTTAAGTCTAATTAGAGAGAGTGGAATTAACGAACAGAAATTATTAGGAGTTGGTCTTGGCTTGGCAGGCATTATTGACGCTGATCATTGCATTCTGCGACAGTCACCCATTTATGGCTGGCGGAATGTGCCTTTGGGCAGCATGCTTCAGGAATATTTGGATATTCCTGTTTACATTGATAATGACGTGAACACTTTTACCCTGATGGAACGCTGGTTTGGTTTGGGTAGTACTGTTGATAATTTCATTGTTGTTACGGTTGGGCGTGGCGTGGGCTTGGGGATTATGATTAATGGCAATCTGTACCACGGCGTTTGCGGCGGCGCTGGCGAATTTGGGCATACTGTTATTGACCCTGAGGGTTTGCAATGCACTTGCGGCAACAAGGGCTGCCTGGAAACTTTTGTTTCTGACCCATCCCTTTTACTTCAGGCTGCCGAGGCTTATAAGAATGGAGAATTACCGGAACCGGTTAATTCTGTTGAACAATTGGTTGCATTGGCAAAACAAGACAATGTTGTTGTTTTGAAAATCTTGGAAAGAGCTGGCCATTATCTTGGTCTTGGGATAGCGAATCTCCTGAATTTATTTAATCCTGAATTGATAATTATCAGTGGAGAGGGCGTTTGCTATGGCGATTATATGTTTGGACCGATGCAGGAGGTTATCAACAAGCATGCAATGCCAGGACTCGTTGGCGATACAAAAATCGTGATTGAAGCCTGGGATGATACTGCCTGGGCACGGGGCGCGGCCGGGATCGTACTCGAACAGTTATTCCGTGCGCCGGTTTCATAATACAAGTGTGTAAATTTTTTTACAAGAGATAATTCATTGAATAAAATATGTTTTGGCTGTGAAGGAGGTTGTATCTGAAAAAAGCAATTTGTTTATCTAAGAACATATCATAAGAATCAAAAAAGGAGAAAAAATGAAAAAGTACAGTAAATTCTTAGTGCTTGTAAATTTGTTTGTTTTGATCGCACTGGTTCTGGCAGCATGTGGCACAACTGAAGAGACCACCCCCGCAGAAGTTGAAGATGTTGAAGAAACAGAAGTGGAAGAGGTGGATGAACCTGAAGCCACAATTGTTGAAGAAGAGGAGGAAGAAGCAGAGCCTGTTGTGGTCACCTATTGGCATACCATGAGCGATGCTGAAACGGCTCAATTGGATGAAGTGATTGCAGATTTTGAATCACAGAATCCCAATATTACAGTTGAAGCAACACGCTATGCATACGATGATTTTAAATCTGCATTATTAACAGCACTGGCCGGTGACGTTGCACCTGATACTGCCAGGATGGACATTGCCTGGGTACCCGAATTTGCTGAGGAAGGGGCCTTGATGCAGCTGGATGGCGTGATGTCTGGCTTTGATGAAATTGCAGCAGATGCATTCCCTGGCCCCCTTTCCACGAACTATTGGGAAGGTCATTACTATGGACTTCCACAGAATACAAACACACAGGTTTTGCTTTGGAACCGTGAGATGTTTGAGGCAGCCATGCTGACAGAAGCACCCACCACAATGGAAGAGTTTCGAGATTATGCCTGCCAACTTGCGGATGCCGAAAATGAAGTGTATGGGTATGCGCTTGGGGGAACATATTTTTGGGCTCCGGCGCCTGTCTTCTACGCCATGGGTGGTCAGGTTGTGGATGAAGAAATTACCACAGCTACCGGATACATTAACAGCCCTGAGAGTGTCGCAGCGTTTACGATGCTGACTGAAATGTATAATGAAGGTTGCATCTCACCAAACCTGCTTGGTGGTGGAGTTGGCACCTCTGATGGCCTGGCGAACGGGATGTATGCCATGATTATTGATGGCCCTTGGATGGTAGATATTTATAAAGATCAATACCCTGATTTTGAAGTGAATTTTTCACCGATCCCCTCTTTTGAGGGCAACACCAGCTCAGTTGTGGGCGGTGAGGATATTGTGATATTCTACAATACACCCAATGCAGATGCAGCTATGGTTTGGATGGAATACCTGATGAGCCCCGAAGCTCAACTTGCAATGGCTGAGGTTGGCGTGATGACAACACGGGCCTCATTGATCGGAAATGAATCCTTACCGGAATACTTTGATGTTTTCCTCGAGCAACTCCAGACCGCTCAGGCTCGCGTCCCTCATCCGGCATGGTCTGATATGGACAACGCAATTAATAATGCTTTCCAGCGTATGCTGCGTGGTGATCAGACTCCACAAGAGGCTCTTGACCAGGCTGCTGACGAAATCAACGATTTGCTAAATTAGTTTTTGCGTTTGAGAGAGCAAAGGCCCCACACCTGTCTAATGTGTGGGGCCTTGACTTCCTGATCAGGTGATAGAAATAGTGTATGCTTTAGAAAAGGCGATCAAATGAGGTTGTATTGTGTTAAAACTCAAGAGGAAATTATTTAAAAGACGAATAACCCCATATTTATTTCTCTTGCCAGGACTTATTCTAATGGCTTTGTTTATTTTTTGGCCGTTGATATATTCATTTAGGATTAGTTTTTTTGATTGGAATGTCATCAGACCTGAACGCTCGGATTGGGTGGGTATTGCAAATTATGTCAATGCACTTAATCACCCGGTCTTGAAGCGTGCAATACTCAACACGTTTTCCTACACTTTGATCACAGTTGTTGGACAAATGCTCCTCGGAGTTTTTGTGGCTGTATTGCTCAATCAGAAGGTTCGGGGACGTACTTTTTTTCGAGTAGCCTATTACCTCCCTGTGATCACATCTTGGGTCATTGTCAGCTTGCTTTTTGAATATATGTTCAATGGTCAAGGAGGATTGGTCAATTATTTGTTGAAGGATATTTTACATATCACTTCTGAGAACATTCAATGGATGGCAGACCCCATTTTAACATTCGTTCCAATTGATCTGCTCGGTATCTGGAAAGGCGTGGGTTGGACGGCGATTATTGTTCTTTCAGGTTTACAAACTATTCCTGGTCAGCTCTATGAAGCCGCTGAAATAGATGGGGCTGGGAAAGCCGCCAGATTCTTAAAAATCACATTACCTTTATTAAAGCCTACATTGGTTTTTCTCGTGGTAGTGCTTTCCATAGGCGGTCTTAATGCTTATATTTCCAACAGTCTTATCACAGATGGCGGCAACCCATTGGATCAGACACATTTCATTCTGACTTATATGTATGAACGTACGTTTACAAACCTCGAATTCGGGTATGGGGCTGCGATCAGTTCCATGCTGACCGTTTTCGTCTTTGTTTTTAGCGTCCTTCAAATAAAATTATTGCAGAAACGAAATTCGGGTTGAAAATATGACAAGACGAAAGCGTATATCAAACTTATTAACATACTTTTTATTGGTCTCGGGGTTTCTTTTTGTATTCGTACCCTTCTGGTATATGGTGATTACTGCGTTTAAATCACAAACATATATTTTTGAAATTCCGCCACGACTTTGGCCAGAGGAAATAACATTTAACAATTTTGTTAATGTTCTTACAGGTGAGAATTTTGGAAGGTTTTTTGTAAACAGTTTATTCGTCGCTGTGATCAGCACGATCTGCACTGTACTGATTTCCTCTATGATGGCATATGCCTTTGCCCGTTTTGAGTTCGTTGGCAAGAAAGTCATTTATTACTTGGTTTTATTGGGGATGATGATTCCTTCGGTGACTTTATTGATTCCACAATTCCTGGTTGTCAAGTCGCTTGATCTGGTCAACACATACCGAGGATTGATCTTAATTTATATAACTATGAACCTTTCACAGCAGACGTTCTTATTGCGAGGGTTTTTTGAGAGCATACCAACCGAACTGGAAGAGGCGGCGTTGATGGACGGCGCAGGCCGTTGGACCATCTTCACACGCATAATTCTTCCCCTTTCCAAGCCAGGTTTGGCAGCTGTGATGATCTTTACGTTTCTTTATTGCTGGGATGAATTTGCCCTGGCCCAGGTGTTGATAACGGATTCGTCGAAGCGTACCCTCCCGATTGCAATTGCTTTATATCAAGCGCAGCATTTAACCCGCTGGGGTTTGGTGTTTGCAGCTTCAATCATCAGCTTTATTCCCGTTTTGCTGGTCTTTATCATCTTCCAGAAGCAGTTCACTGCAGGTATATCCACAACCGGGCTAAAAGGATGACTAAAGTGAAGATATTACAATTTTCACCGACGAAAGCATTCTTTTTCCCCGGGCAACCGATCCAAGTAAAGTTTAACTTGGCAGCTGAACAGCCATCACAGGCTGTTCTGCGTGTACGTGTTTCACAACTGGCAGTTGATGTGATCACACATGAAAAGAAACTCGCACTTGAGCCAGGTGAAAATATTGTTAATTTGCTTTTACCTTCTCCAAGTGACACTCCCCAAAGCTATGGGCTTTACGCAGCTTTATATGACCACAATGGGATGATGAAAGATAATAGTTTTTCGGCAGTGGATACCTTGATGCATTGGACGGATTTTCCACGCTATGGGTTCCTGACGGACTTCTCACCAAATCGCACGGATATTGACACCGCGCTCGACTCCCTAATGGCTTATCACATTAATGGACTCCAGTTTTACGACTGGCAATATCGCCATGACACACTTGTCCCGCTCCAGGATGATTATTTGGATCCGCTGGGCAGATCGCTATCTGTCAAGACGATCAAGAATTTAATAGCCGCAGCCCATTCCCGCAGGATGGCTACCATGCCTTATATGGCTGTTTATGCCGCTTCCTTGTCTTTTTGGGAAAGCCATCCTGAATGGCAGTTATTCGATAAAAAAGGACAACCACTGATATTTGAGGACTTCCTGGGGTTGATGAACCCTGCCCCTGATAGTCCCTGGGTGGGCTATTTGACTAAACAATGCGATGATGTTCTTTCTGGGTTTTCATTTGATGGTTTGCATGTGGATCAATATGGCAACCCCAAGACGGCTTTTGATAGTGTGGGTGAAGCTGTGAATATTCCACAGGCATTTAAGACCTTTGTCAATCGACTTAAGGCGACGTTTTCCGATAAGTCGGTTGTCTTTAATGCCGTTGGGAACTGGCCAATTGATGAGATTGTCAGCGCTCAGGTGGATTTTCTCTATATTGAGGTTTGGCCTCCGGATTCTACATTTTATGACCTCCAGCGGATCGTCACAGAAGCCCGGGAGAAATCTGGGAATAAGCCGGTTGTGATTGCCCTTTATCTTCCTGCGGACCAGTTAACAAATATCCGGATTGCTAATGCAGTCATCATTGCCAGCGGTGGGAGCCGGATCGAATTGGGAGAAAACGGCAAGCTGCTGGCTGATCCGTATTTTCCCAAGCATGAGAACCGGTCGCCTGAGTTGGTTGAAGTCATGAAAAAGTACCAGGATTTTCTGGTACGGTATGGACAATTACTGGGGCCTATGGCAGTGATGGAAAAGGAATCTGGTATTACCTTACCCTCGGATGCCTTATGCACACTGCGTAAGAATAAGAATTGGTGGGCTGTCAATGTGATTAACCTGGCCGGCCTGGCTGACACCCGATGGGATAAAGCGCAACCCGCACCAACGCCAAGAGTAGATATTAACTTCAAGATTGCTGTACAAAAAAAGCCTGAAGAAGTTTGGGTTGCTAGCCCGGATTCAATCACGCCTGAAATGGAACCGCTGCCCTTCACCTTTGATCAGGGCAATTTGATAATCAGGCTACCCGAATTAAATTATTGGTCGATAATATTGATTAAATATGAAATTGAGGATTAATTAGAATGGATCTGGTAAAACGAAGTATTGAGATTATTCTCAAGGGGCAAAGCAAAACTGGCGCTTATATCGCTTGCCCCAACTTTAAATCATATCAATATAGCTGGTTTCGGGATGGGGCCTTTATAGCTTATGCCATGGATCGGGTTGGGGAGACCGAAAGCGCTGATGTGTTTCATAGCTGGGTATTCACGACACTCAGTAAGAAACACGACGTGATGCGTCGGGTTGTGGAAAAAAGTACTCAAAGCCAACCCCTTCCAATTGATGATTACCTGCATACGCGTTACACGATGGAGGGAAATACTGGGGGCGAAGAATGGCCTAACCACCAATTAGATGGCTTTGGAACCTGGCTGTGGGCATTGGCTGAACATCAAAAAACAATAAAACAGGATTTGCCCCAGACGTGGCGACCAACGATGACCTGTTTGGCAGATTATCTAATTTCCTTGTGGAATCAGCCTTGTTTTGATTGTTGGGAAGAATTCCCGAATTATATTCATCCTTATACATTGGCTTCCATTTACGCCGGATTATCTGCATGCCAGACACTGACAGGATTGGATTATTCGACAACACTGAAAGCGATAAAACAACTGGTGGATCAACAAGCTGCGCCTGAAGGATACTTTGTTAAATCTATTGGATCAGACCTGGTTGACAGCAGTTTATTGGGGCTGTCCATTCCCTATAGACTAGTGGATCATGATGACCCCCGAATGTTGGGGACAAAACGTCGGATCGAAGCTGACTTATATCATGGCGCTGGGGTCAAACGTTATACGAAAGACACATACTATGGTGGAGGGGATTGGGTGCTTATTGCAGCCTGGAAGGGTTGGTATGATGTTCTAAACGGGGAACGTCAAAAGGCTGAAAGGATGCGTGCTTGGATAGAATCGACTGCAAATCCGTCTGGTCAATTACCGGAGCAGGTACCGCTGACATTGAATGAGCCGGTTTATTATCAGCATTGGGTCGAACGGTGGGGAGAGATTGCTACGCCTTTACTCTGGTCGCATGCGATGTATTTAATTCTCATGAATGCTTTGGGTAAGTGATATTAATAAAATTATTCTTTAAGCAGTATTCGGTAACCTTTTGTAAATATCCAACAGGAATAGTTGCAAAAGTTGATATTTCAGTTTGATCAATTAATGAACTTAAAGTAAAATCTGCCGCTAAATTACATTTGCGGCAGATTTGTTTTATTATTTGTTTACCGAAAGAATTACTCTTCCTTTTCCTCGTCTTCGCGTTTCTTCGCTTCGATGATTTCCTGTGCCAGATGCTGGGGAACCATCTCGTAATGATCGAATGCCATTGTGAAGTAGCCCCGACCACCGGTCATTGAGCGCAGGATGGTTGTGTAACGTAGCATTTCCGCCAGGGGAACATTTGCATTTACAATTGACCGACCCTTTTGGGTATCCATGCCCTGCACGCGGGCACGGCGGGAGTTCATATCGCCCAGAACATCACCCATGTTGCTTTCAGGGACGATCACCTGGGCTTTCATGATCGGTTCATAAAGGACAGGGTTGGCATCTTTGAACGCCAGCTTGAAAGCTTCGCGCCCTGCAATCTCAAAAGCGATCGGCTTGGAATCAACCGGGTGCTCTTTGCCGTCAAAGACGGAGACCTTCACATTGTGCACCGGATAGCCGGCGACCACGCCATCTTTCATGACGTTCTTGATGCCCTTTTCAATGGATGGCAGGTAGTTATTGGAGATAGAACCGCCGAAGACATCATTGACGAATTCGAAGTCCTCATCGGTCAGGGGTGCCACACGCAGGTGGACTTCACCGAACTGCCCCGCACCACCGGTTTGTTTCTTGTGGCGGTACATGGCTGAGCTTTCACGGGTGATCCGTTCTTCGTAAGGGACCTTAGGTTCCTGAGTATCCAGACCAAGCTGGAATTTGTTTTTCGCACGGCGGATGGCGACATCAATATGCTGATCGCCCATGCCCTGCAGGATCGTCTGGCGGGTGGCGTGTTCGTTGTGCCAGGAGAGGGTCATGTCCTCTTCGCATAAACGCGACAGGGTGCTGCTGAGCTTGGCAGCGTCGGATTGTGTTTTGGGGAACAGAGCAACCTGATAGAGCGCAGTCGGGTAGTCCGCGCCAGGCAGCTTCAAAGGGTTGTTCTTTTCACATAAGGTATCGCCGGTTGTGGTAACGCTCAATTTTGCGACCAGTCCAATATCACCGCAGTGGATCTGGCTCACAGGAATGCCTTCCTTGCCGTGCGGGACCTGCATCCCGGTCAGGCGTTCCTCTTCCTCTTTATCCGCGTTCCAAATTCGATCATCCGCAACCATCTTGCCTGAATAAACGCGGAAGAAGGTCTGCTTGCCCACGAATGGGTCTGCCGTGGTCTTCCACACATAAGCCGCCAGAGGGCCGTCATCTTTGGCTTCCAGGGTAACCTCTTCGCCTTTGGAATCAACGGCAACTGCAGGGCTGATATCCGCCGGTGAGGGCATCAGGTTCGCGAGCACCTTCATGAGGGGGTATAAGCCGATCTTGTGCGCGCCGGCTGCAACCATCACGGGGATGAAATTTCCTTCCCAGATGATGCTGCGCAAGCCGCGCATGATCTCCTGGTCGGAAAGGTCACCTTCGTCAAAGTACTTCTCAAGCAGATCATCGCCACCTTCAGCGGCGGCTTCGACCAGCGCTAGGTGCGCTGCTTCAGCCTCATCCTTGAATTCTGCCGGGATATCCACACCTTGCTTGCTGTCACCTTCGAATGCTTTCATTGAAAGCAGGTCGATCACACCTTTGAATTCGGATTTTTCACCCCAGGGGAGCTGCAGTGGGATCAGGCGAGTCTCGATGTGATCCTGCACGGATTGGAGCGCTTTCTGGAAGTTGGCGTTCTCCCGTTCCATCTTATTGATCAGGATCATCTTGGGAAGCTTGAACTGCTCGCTGTACTGCAGTGCCATTTCCGTGCCGACCTCAAGACCGGCTACGGAGTCCACAAGGATCAGAGCGCCGTCAGCAACGCGCATTGCCGAAATGACTTCGCCGATAAAGTCAGTATAACCGGGTGTGTCAAAGAAGTTAAGCTTGACTTTTTCGTATTCAATCGGCATCACGGCCGTGAAAAGCGAGATCCCACGTCGGATCTCTTCTTCATCATTGTCACAGAGGGTGGTACCATCCTCAATTTGACCCAGGCGCGTGGTGACTCCGGTCAGGTTTGCCAGGGCTTCAACCAGCATGGTCTTACCGGCGCTGCTGTGTGATGCCAGGACAATGTTTCGAATAGATTTGGTTTGATATTCGTTCATGTAAGGGACCTTCCTTGCTCCTTAAAAAACTTTTTATTGATAATGACAAGCAAAACTGAATTTTATGACAATCGAAGCATAAAGTCAAAGAGATGACTCAGATTGTTTCATTATATAGGATGGTATGATCGTTGAACTTCGGATTTACGGAGCGGATTGTTTGCCACGCATTCCGTTTAGATCGTTGTACAACACTTGCGGGATTATTATATCAGGGTTATTCGAAGCGTGGCTCGACTCTCTGGGTGAATCGAAAAGAAACCTAAATTAAAACCTGGTTTCAGATTTGGATACTGAGACCAGGTTTTTAATTGCGATCAAAAAATTGTCTAAGGATCAAGCCACATGAAGTTCATTTACCTTGCGGAAATGGTAGCCGTAGATGGTAAATGTAATTGCCAGGGCAAATTTTTCAGGGCAATGGAACAAGGTCCAGAAGAACAGCCTCCAATAGTGCTTGCGTTCTTTGCTCTTGATCCCGATCTTGAAGATCGACGAAAAGAATGCGGCAATCTCTGCCCAATGCAGTGTAACAGGACGGTGGGAAGGTTTGTAGTCCTTCAGGAAAGTGCGCACACGTTCGTAAAATCCTTTTGCGGAGTAGATCGAATCCAGAATTTGGCGGTAACCTTTTTTCAGGCGGGTCATATCCATCTTGGGGATGATATTTGTTTCCCCATCAACGTTGTCTCCCGAATAGTCGCATTTGATCCGCCCTTCCCGAAGCATACGCTGGTAGAGCTGGGTGCCGACCGGCGCCTGCAGGAGCCCCACCATAGCTGTGACAATCCCGGTCTTCTGAATGAAATCGATCATGCGTTGGAAGATGGTTTCATCATCACTGTCGAAGCCAACAATGAACCCACCCATGACCTGCAGCCCCATCTGCTGTAGTTTTTTGACCGAACTGACCAGATCGCGGTTCAGGTTCTGGCTCTTGGAGCATTCGGCCAGGGCGACATCGTCGGGCGTTTCGATCCCCACAAAAACCTGGGTGAAACCGGCCTTGACCATCATATCGATCAATTCGTCATCATCCGAAAGGTTGACCGATGCTTCGGTGACAAAAAGACAGCCCTTCTTACCTTTGCGCCATTCGATCAGTGCAGGCAGGACCTCCTCTTTGAGGATGCGTTTGTTGCCGATGAAATTATCATCCACGATGAAGACACCGCGTCGCCAGCCAAGCGAATAGATCTTATCCAGCTCAGCGATTAACTGTTCGGTCGTCTTTAGGCGCATGCGATGGCCAAGCAGGGCGGTCACATTACAAAAATCGCAGTTGAACGGGCAGCCCCGTGAGAACTGCAAATTGAGAGATTCGTAATGGCGGAGCTTGATCAGTTCCCACTGTGGAACCGGAGTCTTGGTGATATCTGCGAATTCATCTGTTTGATAGACCCGTTGGGGTTTTCCACGGCCGAGGTCAGAAAGGAACAGGGGAAGCGTGATCTCTGCTTCGTTGAGGATAAGGTGATCCACCTCCGGGAATGACTCAGGGTCGCAGGTGAACAACGGGCCGCCTGCCACAATAATCTTCCCCATGGCACGGGCGCGGGTGATTACCTCATTTGTTGATTCGCGCTGAACCGTCATGGCGCTGATCAAGACCATATCCGCCCAGTCCAGGTCTTTGTCCTTGAGTTTTTCGACATTCAAATCTGTTAAGCGCTTATCCCAGGTGGCAGGCAGCATAGCCGCCACGGTAAGCAGCCCCAGGGGCGGGGAGGAGGACTTCCTTCGGACGAATTTGAGTGCGTGCTTGAAGCTCCAGAACGTATCAGGATATTCGGGGTAGATCAACAGGATGTTCATTTCTCACCTTATTTTTCTTTACTTGTTTTTGAACCTTTTGGTTTTCCTGACGCTTTTGAATTTTTCTTTTCATCAGCGGAAGAAACGGTTTCTTTTTTGTTTTTCTTGGGGTTTGATTTTTCTTTGGGTTGCTTTTTCTCTTTCGCTTTTTTCTCAGGCACCGCTTGTTCTACTTCTGATTTATCCAGCCCCATCAGGGCATCCTGACTGAGTGTGTTGACCTTTTGGAACATCACAGCCATTTCTTCATTGGAATAGGGCAGGTCCTTGTCGAGCCACCAATAAATGGTTGCCAGGAGCATACCGGCAGAAAAGTCGGCGATAAAATCAAGCGGCAGGACTGGCTCAGCGTTAAACTCATCAATTTCCTTCTGCATGCAGGCTTTGACATTCTCTGCAACCATGTGATGAAGCTGGCGTGAGGCCGTGATACCGCCGCTTCCGATGATCAGGATACGGTAGAGGTCATAGTGCTCTGCGGCGAAGTTGAATAGTTTGGCGATGGACTTTGTGTCATCTAGACGCCATTGATTCTGTGAAAACTGGGGGACATTCTCGAGGAAATCGGAGAGGAACTGGTCGATCACTTCAGCGAGAAGCTCATCCTTATCTTTAAAGTGCAGGTAGAAGGTCGCCCGTCCGAGGTTGGCTTTATTGGTGATATCCTGAATGGATATTTCGTCATAACCTTCCTCAAGGATGAGCGCCATCAAGGAGTCACACAAGAGTTTACGCGTACGCTGAACACGCCGATCCATTGGCCTGGCCATTGATAATCCTTTCGAAAATATAAGACAAAAAATTATGGAGTGTATAATAATAGACGAGTGTACAATAATATAATACTTGCTATTATAATACATAATGTCTAACTGTCAAGGGTAGGATTTAGAATTTTTATTCGCGAATGACAGGGTAGGGTTTAGAATCAAACAGGTGTTAAGTATAAAACCCCGGGCGGGTAGATAAGTTATGAATCCTCGCTCGTGGGGTTCTGCCGGATACTCTGCAGTAAAATTACAAAAAGACTGGCGTATAATTAACCCTATCCGGTTAAGATTGAGTAAAGGTCCTGATGGTCACTTATCCTCTAGAAAACATCCTTGATGAATTTTCCCTGACAACCAAGATCCTGGGGTTGAACATCAGCGGCAAGAAAACAATCGCTGTTTATGGTGATATGAGCGGTCTTGTGTATGAACGGATGCAGATTGAAACCCCGGCTGAGTTACCTTTCCTTGAGGGGTTCGACGCGATCTGCGCCATGTCGGATAAGCTCCTCAAGGTGTGCCGCGCCCAGGGATTGAGCAGCCCGGAAGTCATTTCACTGGCGGTCAGCGGTCCGGTTGACCTGCTGAAAGGTGTTGTGTTGTCACCGCCGGACCTGCCTTTATGGGAAGAAGGGCAGTTGAAAGGCCGGTTTTCGGTACGCTATAACCTACCCGTGTTCATCGAGCACCGCAGCCGCGCTGCAGCGCTGGCAGAATATCATTTCGGCGTGGGGGTTGGCGTGGACAATTTGATCCTGATTGATTTAGAGCCGGTTGTGACGGCAGGATTGATCCTCAATGGAAAAGTTTATCATGGTGCCAATGATGCTGCCGGTGAGGTCGGCAGGTTGGGTTTATCTGAGAAGGGTCCCGCAGGGTTAGGTGAGCCGGGGTCGTTGACCGGCTTTGCCAGCGGGATGGGGATGGCTGAACTGGCTGCATTGCGTTTCCCCAAACATTGGACGGAACCGCCGGATCCTTATGCACTCGTGCAGGCAGTCAACGAAGGGGATGAGGACGCCCTCACAGTTGTTCGTGAAGCTGCCGGCTATCTTGGAAAAGCACTATCCTGGGTGACCCTAACGCTTGACCCCGAGTTGATCATTCTGGGGCACCCCGGTGATGTCCTTGGGGATGCCTTACTGACGCCGCTGCGGGAAGAATTTATTCGGTACAGCGGTGGTGAGGAACGACAGTTCCCACGGCTGGCGCTTTCAGCGCTCGGTTCAAAGCTGGATGACACGGCCGCGTTGATGGCGGTGATTGACCCGTTCAGAACAAGAGGGTTGGACTGACTGAGTATTTCAGGATCTCAAGTCAGCACACTGATGTATTTCATCAGGAGAGGTCATTAAATGTTCGTAATCTTCAAAAAGCGAATAGCCACAGACACATCGGGAGAAGAAGTCAGAAGGATAACGACCATCCTTGAACAAAATGACATCACGTATGAGATCCGGACCAAACGCTCCCGGGGTGTGATTGGTACTGCTTTTGATTCAATTTCTTATGCCAGAACGAATATTGCCATGTACAAGGGCTCATCACCCCCCTTATTTGTATACTTTATTTATGTTAAAAGGATAGATTTTCAACGCGCGAAAGCGTTATTGTTCGGGTCGTGAGTTGTTCTCACTGCGAATAAAAAGAAGCAGTCTAAGAAGTCCCTGGCATAAGTATCAGGCTGTGGTCAGTTATTTTCAGGATGATGCGAATCTTTAGATCGCTCCCCTTTCAGCTTCACTTCAGCCTCCATCTAATCACTTTGGGAACCTCATGATTTCCAACGCGAAATATTTGTCAGACAATTGACAAAGTTGGCGATTCTCGCTACACTTAAGGACGTAAATGTCTGACAAACTCACCAACCCCATCGGAGGGGTATGTCCACTTTACTGATCAAAAATATTGAAATGCTGGTCACCATGGATGATCGGCGTCGTGAGCTTCAGCACGCCAGCCTGTTTATCAAGGACGGCTTCATTACCGCCATCGGCACATCGGATGAAATGCCTGATACCGCTGATGAGGTGTTGGACCTCACGGGTCACATTGTCTTCCCCGGTTTCGTGAACACACATCATCATTTCTACCAGACGCTGACGCGGGCTGTCCCTGGGACGCAGGATGCTAACCTGTTCAACTGGCTGGTCACGCTGTATCCCATCTGGGCAAGGCTCACACCGGAGGATATCCGCACTTCCACAAAGACCGCCCTGACAGAGCTGGCGCTTTCCGGCTGTACGACCGCCTCAGACCACCTCTACCTGTTCCCCAACGGGTCCAGGCTGGATGATGAGATTGAAGCTGCCGCCCAGGTTGGGCTGCGCCTGCACGCCTCGCGCGGCTCAATGAGCCTGGGTGAATCGCAGGGCGGACTGCCGCCCGACAGCGTAGTGGATACGGAGGAGGAGATCCTCAAAGACAGCCAGCGCCTGATCGAGACCTATCACGACCCCAAGGCGGGTTCGATGGTTCAGATCGTCCTTGCGCCCTGCTCACCCTTCAGCGTTACCGGCGAACTGATGCGCCAATCCGCTGTCCTGGCGCGGGAGTACGGCGTACACCTGCATACCCACCTCGCCGAAACGCAGGATGAAGAAGATTTCTGCCTGGAGAAGGTCGGCTACCGCCCGGTGGCGTATATGCAGGCGGTGGACTGGATCGGTGATGATGTCTGGTTTGCCCACAGCGTGCACGTCAGCAGTGATGAGATCAAACTCTACGCTGAGACGGGCTGCGGTGTGGCGCACTGTCCCGGATCGAACATGCGGCTTGCCTCCGGGATCGCCCCGATCATGCAGATGCTCGGGATGGGCGTCAAGGTTGGGATCGGTGTGGATGGCTCCGCGAGCAATGACAGCTCTCATCTTTTGGAAGAAGCCCGCAGGGCGATGCTGCTTTCCCGCGTCGGTGCAGGGTTGAGCGGCGCCTCCCGCTCCGGCGAAGATGCCCCGCCCCTGATGAGCGCCAGGCAGGCGCTTGAACTGGCGACCCGGGGTGGCGCGGCGGTGCTGGGCCGGGATGACATCGGTTCTCTGGAAGTCGGCAAATGTGCCGACCTGTTCGCAATCAACCTCAACCGGCTGGACTATGCCGGTGCCCTGCATGACCCGGTGGCAGCGGTGCTGTTCTGTTCACCGCAGAAGGTGGACTTCACCATCGTGGGCGGCAAGTTCATTGTCAGGGATGGTCACATGACCACTGTTGATGTGCCCAACCTGGTCAGGGAGCACAACCGGGCGGCTGCGAGACTGCTGAACGGCTGACATACCGTAAAGAAAGTTGCTCATATTCGTAATTACTTCTTCAAAAATAAAGATCATCCATCAAGATAAAGGTTTGCAATGAAAAAAACAACGCCTTCAATTAGTGATCAAATTCAACAAAGGGTGACACAACAAAGGGCCGAAATACTTCAATTTCTTCGAGAGATAGTAGCAATCCCCAGCATGGATTCACTCATTGGGCCAGTAGGAGAGCGGATTGCGAAAGAAATGAAAGAACTATCTTTCGACGAAGTCAGGTTTGATAAGATGGGAAATATACTGGGTCGGATAGGAAACGGAAAGCGAGTGATCGTCTTTGACTCCCATATCGACACCGTCGGTCTGGGTGATCCAACCACCTGGGAATGGGATCCATTTGAAGGAAAGATTGAAGATAACACCTTATTTGCCAGAGGGGCTTGCGATGAAAAAGGTTCTACGCCAGGGATGATATATGGATTAGCAATTGCCCGTGACCTCGGTTTATTGGAGGGTTGGACGGCATATTATTTTGGGAATATGGAAGAATGGTGTGATGGTATTGCTCCAAACAGCTTCGTTGATGTGGATCCTGGGATTCGCCCAGATTTTGTTATCATCGGCGAACCCACAAAAATGCAAGTTTATCGAGGGCATAAAGGACGGATAGAATTTAAGGTCACAGCCAAAGGTCGTTCGGTGCATGCTGCTGCTAACCAGCTAGGCATAAACGCGATTTACCTTCTCCTGCCAATCATTGAAGGGATTCGTGACCTGGAACCCGAATTAGGCAATGATGAATTCCTGGGGCAGGGGAAAATCACTGTAACTGACATGCAAGTCATGACACCTTCAATCAATGCGGTTCCTGATGAAGCTGTAATCTATATCGATCGCCGACTAACCTTAGGCGAAACCAAAGAGAAGGCATTGGCTCAGATCCAAGCCTTGATCCCATCAGACTACAATGAAAGAGTTAAAATTGAACCTCTCTTTTATGATGAACCCTCCTATACTGGCTTTGTTTTCCCGGTTGACAAATACTTCCCAGCATGGGTACTGAAAGTTGATCATCCCCTTGTTCAAGCAGGTCTGCAAACGCGAAACGCAATCGGTTTACCGAATGCGCCGGCTGGTAAATGGAATTTTTCCACAAATGGGGTTTATTGGATGGGAAAATCTAACATTCCGGCAATCGGTTTTGGGCCTGGTGACGAAGAGACCGCTCATACCAACCTCGATAGTGTCAATTTGGATGATGTGGTCGATTCAACAGCTTTTTATGCATTAATCAGTCACATGATTGCCTCAAACTTGAATGAGGTTTATTAAGAAAGACAGCATATGAACTCAGAACTCTCAACTTACCAACGTCTGCAAAACGAATTACGCGCTCTTATTACAAACTTGCCAAAAGGCACTAAATTACCTGCTGAACCTCAACTAGCCGAACAATTGGCTGTCTCCAGAGCAACCTTACGAGAAGTTTTGAGAATTTTTGAAAGTCAGGGATTACTTCGACGCAAACAAGGACTTGGTACTTTTGTGATTGGACCAACCAGGGTCATCGAGTCTGGTTTAGAAGCCTTAGAAAGCATCGAAACATTAGCAGATCGAATTGGTCTTGATGTAACCATGGGGGATTCTAAAATAATCTATACTCAAGCTGATGAAAAACTTACTAGAAAACTAAACTTGGCTCCTGGAGAAACCATTGTTGATATTCGGAGGGTTATCCTGACGGATGATATACCAGTTGCATATCTAATAGACATCTTACCCAAACATGTAATAAATCAAGAAACATTAAAAAACCAATTTTCAGGGTCTGTACTTGATCTGATAATCAAAGTTGGACAACCACGTCTATCAATATCCAAAACAGAAATAAGTGCTGTCCATGCGCAACCTGTGGTAGCAAAGGCCTTGGATATTCAACGAGGAGATACACTGCTACAGCTTGAAGCTTTATTATTTGATGATGAAAGAAATCCAATAGATTTTTCTTACAGCTATTTCATTCCTGGCTATTTCCGACTTCATATCATCCGCAAAATTGGCGGCATCAATAGATAATTGTCCTCACTCATCCTATAGTAAAATACTAAAATTTTTTATCGAATTACTCAATAAAAGGAGCTACTCATGATTACCAACCTACGCGGACGTGACCTGATCGGCGACCTGGACTTCAGCAAAGAAGAAGTCGAAACCGTCCTGGATGTCGCGTTCGACCTGAAGCGGAAACGCGCCCTCAGACAGCCGCACGCTTATTTGCGGGATAAGACTCTGGGGATGCTGTTCTTCTTTTCCAGCACCCGAACCCGCTGCAGTTTTGAAGCCGGCATGGCGCAGTTGGGCGGCCACGCTGCCTTTATTGAATCTAAGACCACGCAGATCTCGCACGGCGATACCGAAAAAGAAATCGGTGAAATCCTGGGGCGCTATTTTGACGGCATCGCCATCCGCCACTGCGACTGGGAGGTCGGCAACCGCTACCTCAACCTGGCAGCGAGTGCTTCTCGTGTTCCAGTTTTGAATATGCAGTGTGATATTTACCACCCGCATCAATGCTTGGCAGATTTGATGACCATCTGGGAGAAGAAAGGGCGAGAACTGCGCGGGAAGAAGATCGTGGTTTCCTGGGCATATGCTGCCTCCTATTCCAAACCGATCTCTGTTCCCCAATCTCTCATTCTTCAAATGCCGCGCTTTGGTCTTGATGTCACTCTGGCACATCCGCCCGAGTTTGAGTTGATGCCGGAGATCATGGATCAGGCGCGTGAACAGGCACGGAAGTACAAGACCGGTTTCAAAGTAGTGAACAGCATGGAAGAAGGTTTCAAAGACGCCGATATCGTCTATGCCAAATCATGGGGACCCTTGGTCACAACCAGCGATCCGGAGAAGATCAACACTATCACGCAGAAATACAAAAGCTGGATAACGGATCAGAAAAAGATGGCACTGGCAAAGGACGACGCGATCTATATGCACCCACTGCCGGCTGACCGCAACATCGAGGTGACAGATGAGGTCATTGACGGGCCGCATTCCGTTGTCTTTGATGAGGCGGAGAACCGCCTGCACGCACAGAAAGCTGTCATGGCATTGACGATGGCCTGAGGTTCAACCCTAAACTAGAAGGAGCTAATAAAAGTATGCAGAAAAAAGGAGTAGCCGTTGTCGCCGTCGGCGGCAACGCATTAATCAAAGACAAAGCACATCAGACCGTCCAGGATCAATTCGATTGCGCAAAAGATACGATGAAACATATCGTGGACATGATCGAGATGGGTTGGGATGTTGTCATCACACATGGCAACGGCCCCCAGGTTGGATTTATCCTGCGCCGATCGGAGATCGCCAGGGACCAGCTTCACGAAGTCCCGTTGGATTACTGCGGTGCGGATACCCAGGGCGCAATCGGGTATATGTTCCAGAAAGCGCTTCATAACGAATTTCACAAACGCGGCCTGAAAAAGAATGCCGCCACTGTGGTCACCCAGACCATCGTTGACAAAGAAGACCCCGCATTCCAAAACCCCACCAAACCGATTGGCACTTTCATGGAGGAAGAGGAAGCCAAATCCCGTGCAGCCAAGGAGAACTGGACTGTTGTGGAAGATGCCGGCCGAGGGTGGCGGCGGGTTGTCCCTTCTCCTATCCCTGTGCAGATCGTTGAAGCTGAGGTCATCAAGAACCTGATCAATGCCGGGATCATCACGGTGGGCGTGGGCGGCGGCGGCATCCCCGTCGTCGAACGAGAAGATGGAACGCTCATCGGTGTGGATGCCGTGATTGATAAGGACTTTGGGTCTTCCCTGCTCGCCAGGCTGATCAAAGCCGACCTGTTCGTGATCAGTACGGCTGTTGAAAAGGTTGCCTTGAATTTCAATAAACCGGATGAGGTCTGGTTGGAGAAAATGACGGTTGCAGAAGCCAAAAAATACATCGAGGAAGGTCAATTTGCCCCGGGCAGCATGCTCCCGAAGGTCAAGGCGATCATCGAATTCCTGGAAAGCGGCGGGAAGCAGGCATTAATCACTGACCCGGAACATATCGGTGATGCGCTGCAGGGTAAGACAGGAACCTGGATCGTCCCTTAACCACACAATAATTCAGGGCTGCTATAATCAAAACAGCAGCCCTTCTCTTATCATGAATTGCGATATCGTTCATGGAAAATGTATTGAAACAGAAATTTTCACATTACACTTGTTCCCTTTGCGGCGCTGAGTATGGCCTTGAGGAAGTGACCTATACCTGCCCTGAAGATGGCGGAAATCTCAACGTGTGCCTGGATATTGATGCGTTGAAAAGCCAATTCGCGCCGGATAGTTTTATTTCACTGCCGGAGGCCTCATTGTGGCGCTACCTGAACCTGCTGCCGGTGCATGACCCGGGCGGGATAGGGACTCCCCTGCGGCGGGCAGGATGGACGCCCATCTATAAGCCGCCCCGGCTTGCGGAGAAACTGGGGGTCAGGGATGTGTGGGTGAAGGATGAAAGCCCGAATCCGACAGCTTCTTTCAAGGACCGCGCCAGTGCGGTGGTGGTCGCGCGGTCGGCTGAGATCGGTGCGGAAGTGATCGTTGCGGCATCCACCGGCAATGCCGGTGCGGCGCTGGCAGGGATGGCGGCTGCCGTCGGTGCGAAGGCGGTCATCTTCGCCCCACGGACGGCCCCGCCCGCGAAGGTCGCCCAATTACTCATCTTTGGTGCGAGGGTAATCCTGGTGGATGGTACTTACGACCAGGCATTTGACCTGAGCATTGAAGCCACCCGTGAATTCGGCTGGTACAACCGCAATACCGGCTTCAATCCCTTCACCATTGAAGGGAAGAAGACCGCTGCTTACGAGATCTGGGAACAGGTCATCCGACGCATGCCCGAAAAGGGTAAACCTCTAACGGTCTTCATCCCTGTCGGGGATGGGAACATCATCTCTGGCGTGCACAAGGGCTTCAAGGACCTGCATGCGCTGGGTTGGATGGCGCATATGCCCCGCATCATCGGCGTTCAATCCGAAGGTTCGGCAGCCATTGCCAATACCTTCCACCAGGGAGATGAAAAGGTCATTCCCGTCCAGGCGGATACGCTGGCGGACAGCATCTCCGTGGACCTGCCGCGTGACGGGGTGCGCGCTGTGCGCGCTGCCCGTGAAACGGGCGGCACCTTCCTCACTGTCCCTGATGATGCTATCCTCACCGCGATCGCCGAACTCGGCCGAGTGGGAATCTTCGCAGAGCCTGCTGCTGCCACCGCTTACGCCGGCCTTATGAATGCAGCGGATGATGGCGTTGTAGGTCAGGATGACCCTGTCCTTATACTCATCACGGGAAGCGGTCTGAAAGATGTCAAGGCAGCCATGCAGGCAGTGACTGAAGCGCCTGTGATCGAGCCAACCCTGGATGCTGTAAAGAAAGTAATCCAATGACGAAACCGACCTTTACGATCATTGCCCCAATCTATAACGAACTGGAAAACATTCCCGAGCTTTATCCCCGGGTGCGGGATGTAATGGAACAGACCGGCGAACCATGGGAATTGCTTCTCGTGGATGATGGCTCAACCGATGGATCAACCGAGGTGATCCGCAAGCTGGGGGAGGAGGACGAAAGGGTCCGCCCGATCATCTTTGCAAAAAATTTCGGGCATCAGATTGCTGTCACAGCGGGGATTGATTACAGCCGCGGAGATGCAGTTGTGATCATTGATGCAGATCTACAGGACCCACCCGAGGTGATCCTCGACCTGATCGAGAAATGGCGCGAAGGTTACGAACTGGTCTATGCGGTACGGGCTGAACGTGAAGGGGAATCCTGGTTTAAGAGAGTAACCGCTTCTCTTTTTTATCGTCTGATTCAGCGCATTACCGATGTGAACATTCCATTGGATTCCGGCGACTTCCGCTTGATGGATAAGAAAGTCGTCAACGTGATGAAGAAGATGCGCGAGAAACACCGGTTCCTGCGCGGTATGTCCTCTTGGGTTGGATTCAAACAGATCGGGGTTTCGTACAAGCGTGAAGCGCGTTTTGCTGGAAAGACGAAATATCCCCTGCGCAAGATGATCAACCTGGCCTTGAATGCAATTACCAGTTTTTCATATTTTCCGCTCCAAATGGCGACCTATCTGGGCTTCATTTGTGCGGGGTTGAGCGTCGTTGCCATTCCGGTTATCGCCATCCTGCGCCTGACAACAGGCACTATCCTACACGGCCAGGCGACCACATTGATCATCGTACTTTTCTTGGGCGGCGTACAGTTGATCAGTCTGGGGATCATCGGTGAATATATCGGACGCATCTATGATGAAGCGAAAGGGCGTCCATTGTATATCGTTGCTGAAGCACCGGAGGATGTGGACAGGATTGAGTAAACTTCCCTTTTTGTAACATGCTGGTGAAGCTATGATTCACATTTCAATCGCGGTATAATTGTCTGACAATTAATCAGGAGACTTATAATGACTCAAATTGACCTCACGATCTACCCGGAGCGGCTTGAACGCACGATCAAACGTGTGCGGGAGCGCAATATTATCATCCCCACCTTTGAACAGATGCGAGACCCCGGCCTTGTCCCGGATAAGATTAAAGACGAACTTGAAAATATTGGTTTATGGGACCTGCACCCCCGCAACTTATTCCGCATCACCTGGCATAACGAACCCAAAACCAGCGGCGGCCTGTTTGGCGGGTTGAACTACATTGAGTTTCCAGAAAGTTTGACAGGGACACCTGCCCGGATCGTTGCGCTGGTCGGTAAATGGATGCCTACCGGTTCGCATAAAGTCGGAGCAGCTTTTGGGTGCCTGGCGCCCCGCCTGGTGACCGGGCAGTTTGACCCCACACTACAGAAGGCAGTCTGGCCTTCAACCGGGAACTACTGCCGAGGCGGTGCGTATGACTCCGCTCTGCTGGCCTGTGAATCCATCGCCATCCTGCCGGAGGAGATGAGCCAGGAACGCTTTAACTGGCTTTCCAATATTGCCGGTGAGACGATCAAAACTCCAGGCTCTGAATCAAACGTCAAGGAGATCTTTGATAAGTGCTGGGAACTGCGCGCCTCCGGTGAAGACCTGATGATCTTCAACCAGTTTGACGAATTTGGGAATTACCTCTGGCATTATTACCTGACCGGGCGCGCCTTTGAGACCCTGCTCAAGAGAATCACCAGGCCGGGCGACACCTATCGCGGTATGGTCTCTGCAACCGGTTCTGCCGGTACGATTGCCAGCGGCGACTACATGAAGCAGATCTTCCCTGGTAGTTTTGTGGTTGCCTCCGAAGCGCTGCAGTGTCCTACGCTCATGTTGAACGGGTTTGGTGCACACCGGATTGAAGGCATCGGTGACAAGCATGTCCCCTGGATCCACCATGCTACCAATACGGACATGCTCGTGGCGATTGACGACAATGCCGTGGTCAACCTGGCGCGGCTGTTCAATGAACCTGAGGGCAAAGCACAGTTGGTTAAGACCGGCGTGCCGACCGAAATCGTTGAGAACCTGGATCTGCTGGGTTTCTCCAGCATCTCCAACCTGCTTTCTGCGATCAAGGCTGCCAAGTACTATGAGCTTTCTGAGAAGGACATCGTCCTGACGGTCCTGACCGACTCGATGGAACTATATCAGAGCCGCCTGACCGAGATGCACGAATCCATGGGTGAATACACCGAAAAAGCCGCAGCGATGGATCAGGCACGCTGGCTCGATAGCGTCACCACCGACAACCTGGAAGAACTAACTTATATGGGTCAGAAACGCATCCACAACCTGAAGTACTTCACCTGGGTTGAACAGCAGGGGAAGACCTACGAGGAGATCCTGGCACAGTGGAATCAGCGTGATTACTGGACGGAACTCCAGGCGCAGGTGCCCGAGATCGACGCCAGGATTGAGGAATTCAACGCCCGGGTTGGGCTGCTGTAACCGCATAATCAAACCACGTTGATAATAGAGCTCCCGAACGTCTCTGAATCCGGGAGCTTTTTGTTTCAATTTTTACAATCTAAACTCTTTATCTTGTCATCGCGGGGTAGCTGCGAAGCAGCGACGAAGCGATCTAAAAATTACAATGCTTGTAAGTCATGATGCAATTGGTTCAATCTCTGATTAGCGATCTTCTTAGATTGCTTCATCCCCTCCGGGGATTCGCAATGACAATACTTATCCCTGATACAATAAACTTATGTCTTCCCAACACTGGATCTTCCTTTCACCACACTTTGATGATGTGGCGCTTTCCTGCGGCGGGCTGGTTTGGGACCTGGCACAGCAGGGCGACCGCGTTGAGATCTGGACGGTCCTGGGCGGGTTCCCGTCGGATGAAGATTACTCCGCTTTCGCAAGGCAGAACCACCGTTTATGGGGGATGTCCGGTAGGGAAGCGATCAAGGCGCGCAGGGGCGAGGACAAGGCCGCCTGTGAGATCCTGGGTGCCCGGCCGCGTCACTTTGACTGGCCCGACTGCATTTACCGGCGAGACCCTAACACGGGTGAAGCAGTGGTCAACAACAACAGAGAACTCTTCAACAAAGCGCCTGAACCTTATCTCGTTGAAGAGATAGCTTCGATGCTCAAGATTGAAATACCACAAGATGCCGTTCTGGTCTGCCCGATGGGATTGGGAAACCACATTGACCATCAGGCGGTGGTTCAGGCATGCGAACCATTATCACGCGTCAATTTCTATTACGCCGACTACCCTTACATCTTGAAAACTTTTGACTCTCCCGATTTTCATGGTGGCAAATGGGAAAAAGTGCGACGTTTTTTGGGCCAGGGTGCGCAGCGCGCCTGGGGAAAAGCGGTGCTGTGCTATGCCTCCCAGCTCAGCGGCATCTGGGGGGATGTGGGGGATGTACGGCCAACGCTGCGCCATTACATGGCAGGTGGTGGGGGAAGATTGTGGCAAAGAAAAACGCCGGATTGACCGGCGCATAATATTCTCATTTATTTTGTAGAAGAATACTTATTTGAAAACGATTTTGTTTTCCTCCCCTTTCAACAGCCTGACGATGTTTGTCCTGTGCGTGACCCAAATGATCGCACATAACGTGACCCCAAACACGATAAACCAGGCGGCTTGAAATTTCGCCCAAAAGGCAAGCGGCAGCAGCAAGGCTACCCCCAGATTTACCGCACTCATCAATTTGATTGTTTTGACGGCCAGAATCCATAAGACCAGGAAAGCCAGAAAATAAGGCAAGCCAAAATATGCGCCCATGATGCCAAAGATGGTGGCAACGCCTTTACCGCCTTTGAACTTCAACCAGACAGGGAAGATATGCCCTAAGACCGGCATGATCGAAACCAATAACACCAGTGCGCTCTGGTCAAAAAAGGATTTGGCAAAAATTATAGGAATGAAGCTCTTAATAAAATCCAGAACACCAACCAGCAAACCGGATTTCCACCCTAAATTGCGGGTGATATTTGTGGCGCCAATATTACCGCTCCCAAGCTCACGAATGTTAATCCCTTGCGCTTTGGCCACAAGATAACCAAAGGGGATCGAGCCGATCAAATACGCGCCCAGGCAGGCCAATAAGACACTAATAATTATATTCATCAAGGTATATAACCATTGTTTTAGTATTTGGTTGCTCAGGTTAACAAAGCTTAATCATTCATTCCCTGGCAGGAGTTGACAACTCCTATCTTGACAGTCCCCAACCTCACAGGTAGAATCATCAACACCCTGAAAAGAGGGCCTGTAGCGCAGCGGGAGCGCGCCTCAATCGCACTGAGGAGGTCGAGGGTTCAAATCCCTCCAGGTCCACTGAGTGCCCCGCAGCCGCACGCAGGGCACGGGGTAAAATTATTTTTTTGGGCCCATAGCGCAGCTGGGAGCGCGCCTCAATGGCATTGAGGAGGTCGAGAGTTCGAGCCTCTCTGGGTCCACCTGAAAAAGCGTCCACAACGGACGCTTTTTACTTTACAGCCTTCCATAGCACAGCAGCCCCCTGTCGGGGGTTCACTCCCTGTTGGTCGTTCAGGAGCGCGCCTCAATCGCACTGAGGAGGTCGAGAGTTCGAGCCTCTCTGGGTCCACAAGAGAAAGCATCCGTTTGGATGTTTTTCTTTTTAAGCCCATAGCGCACGCTGCTCCCGACAGGGAGTTTGGGCGTGCTCTAAAATAGGTATCATGAACTTCCCTGGGATATGTATGAGGATATAGTCGGTGATACAATAGCCGAAGATTTTATCAATTTGGAGGAATGATGGATACAGCGTTCAAAGTAGCCGCCTTGGATGATGATAGAGACTGTGCGCAATTCACAGAAGAGGGCATGGCTGGCGTCAGGCGCAAGAAGGGGGATCGCCCCGTCAGCTTGATGAGCCTGTCATCACGGCAGCAGGTGGACAGCGCAGAACTGCGCGGGCTTTGTTATAACCGCTTCCAGGCGGATATCACCCTGGACTGCGTTCAGATGCCGGACAAAGGCGCATCCATCAAGTGTGGTGAGCTGGTGCTGGTCATATTGCAAGAGGGGAAAACCTGCTGGCCTGAGTGCAAGCTGTTCCAGGAGAATCTCCCCTGCCCGCTGCGGGACGGCGTGCGCTATGCCCGGGTCGAGTCCCCCGGGAAGCTGTGTAAGGGGGATGTGTTTAAGCGTGAAGATGTTGGATAGAAGAATACCTACATAAAATATCAGGGTATTGTTTCCTTTATTTATAATCGTATTGTTATTAAGGCTTCCCCTCAAGGAGCTCAAGATGTAGGGCGCGCAGTGGTTTTCTGCGCGCCATTTTGGGGGTGCTATTTGAATATGTCCAGAATCCCGGAAATATCGATTGCCGTCCATACCAGCAGCAAGGCCAGGATGATATTGATCACCCGTTTGATCCCAGGCTTCCCCAGGTATTTCCTGATCGCCGCGCCGAAGACCGTCCAGAGCGAGATAGATGCAAAGGCTGTGACCGCCAGAATCGCTGCGGAGAGAACCAAATCGAAAAAAGAACCGATCTTGTCTGCCAGGAATGTCGAATAAATCGTCAGGCCGAAAAAGATCGCTTTTGGATTCAAGATCTGCAGGATGAACCCGCGTAAGAAGCCCAGGGGCTTCTGCTCTCCTTCTTCAAAGGTATAGCTTGCGCGCAATGTATGCCAGGCGAGCCAGAGGATATAGAGCGCGCCGAGGATGCGCAAGACGATCTCAAACCAGGGAAATGCAGATAACAGGACCGACGATACCCAGCCGCTCAACAGCAGGACGATGAAAAAGCCGGACATGATCCCCAGCAGGAAGCGCAGCGTCCGCCGGTAGCCATACAGGATGCCCATGGATGCGCTGGAGATATTATTGGGGCCGGGCGTGAAGATGGTCACCAGTACAAACGATGCAAGTGCGAGAAATTCGGGGTCCATGATTATTTCCTTATTGCTGAAAAAACATCTACTAAATATAACATCTAAACCGGGAAATCTCTTTGGATTTTATTAGCTTATTACCTTTTTTTACTGAATCTCACATGCTTCACACATTTCAGCCATACCAATACTGCGAAAGTGT
>Ga0272443_10001801_pt1 | contig 29443 bp, 26 predicted proteins | sample SSMAcet12_FD_193581 | JGI IMG/M metagenome (GOLD analysis project Ga0272443, IMG submission 193581) | Marine sediment archaeal communities from Little Sippewissett salt marsh, Falmouth, MA, United States - SSM-Acet-12 | ecosystem: Environmental > Aquatic > Marine > Wetlands > Sediment ... | reverse complement strand
AATATGGTAGACCGGCCAGGAGGTCCTGAAAGCTTCTTTGTCATCACTTTCAACCATAGTGGAAATATGATCGCAGAAGTCAGTGGAGAAAAAGAAATAGCGATCAAGAAGCAACATGTCCGAATCGATGTTAAAAAAACCAAAAGCGATAGATCCGTGGCTCAGGGAATCAAAGGCTAAAGGCATTATATTTCTCCTTCGTTTTATGTTGACCCGGGCAAAATGATGATTATATTAATTACTTAAGGTGTTATTGAGTACTGATGCGAATGAGTCATACCCCGTTTGACAAAATCCCGTTTAAGTTAAGGAGTAGATAGATGATTGCAGAATATAGTCCAACAGAACAATTCACTGGCGCCTCTAAATATATCCTGGATGAGGAACTCGCCCAAATCGTGAATATCACCATGGCCCTTGAAATGCCCCTGCTTTTAAAAGGAGAGCCAGGAACAGGCAAAACCATGCTCGCACATGCCATATCAGAAGCCCTCAATATGAAGCTGATCGTGTTGAACGTGAAATCGAGTATGAAGCTTGTGGATGCCCTGTATCAGTATGATACGTTAACCCGGCTCAATGACAGCCGATTCGGTGATTCAATAAGGGATGTAAGTAATATTGAAGAGTATATCAAAATGGGCAAAATAGGCCAGTCTTTTGTATCTGACGAACGGGTTATTCTACTGATTGACGAAATTGACAAGGCGGATACGGATTTTCAGGACGATATGCTGGACGTTCTGGATCAGATGGAATTCGATATCATTGAAATCGACAAAACCATCAGTGCGAAATGCAGGCCCGTCATTATTATTACATCCAATGCAAAAAAAGACCTCTCGGACCCTTTTCTGGGACGCTGTAATTTCCATCATATTGCCTTTCCTGAACCCGATATGATGAGAAAGATTGTCCAGGTGCATTTTCCTGATATTGGCAGGGAGTTGATGGACCATACCGTCCGGGCATTTTATCGGATGCGGGACCTCAGGGGTATTGAGAAAAAACCGGCAACGCGAGAGCTGATTAACTGGGTCCGGGCATTGAAGGCAGATCCTGATTTCAAGGTAAAGCAGCTTGTGAAAGGAGATATCCCTTACCTGGGGGTCCTGTTTAAGAAGAGCCCGGATTATGCGATTGCCCGTAATTCCGTATCACGGTTAAGACTGTAATCTGGATGCCGGATACCTAATGCTGGATATTAAATGATCGATATTTCACGGATAGACCTCATGCGCTCACATTTGCTGCCTGAACGAAAACCAAGAAATCTTTCCAAGATCAAATCGAAGGTCCCGCTCAGCGAGGACGCAGGGATTGGAAAGAATCGCCGTTTCCGGTCGGGCACTGCTATCTAGTATGTTCTATAGAGAATCCAGAAACCGAATATCACAACAGACAACCGACGAGTGACCACTGACAAAAAATGTTTACTAATTTTTTCTATCTTTTAAAACAGGTCGGCATACCGGTTTCGCCGACTTCATTCCTGCGACTTCAAAAGGCCCTCGGGATGGGTCTTATTACGTCCATTGATGATTTTTATACGGCCTCCCGCTCCATTCTGGTTAAAAGTGAGAGATACTTTGATCTCTATGACCAGGTGTTCGCACACCATTTTGAAGGGGCTGAACTCAAAGAACCTGACGAATTCGAGCTGTCTGAAGTGGCGCGCGCGATGCTTGATGAATGGCTAAAGGATCCCAAGGGCGTTGCAGATGCCCTGGGCATTGATGAGGACGCTCTGAATAAGTTGAATCCGGAAGAGTTACTGCAGTACTTCCTGGATCGGTTAAAGGAACAAAAAGGTGAACATCACGGGGGTAGCAAATGGATCGGTACAGGGGGGACATCCCCCGTGGGGCATTCAGGTTACCATCCCGGTGGAATGCGGGTCGGGGGGGTGTCCAGGAACAAATCCGCTGTCAAGGTGGCCATGGACAGGCGGTATCGCGATTATTCCCAGGAAGGCCCTCTGACTCAGGCACAGATTGGGGAGGCGCTGAAGAGACTGAGAAACATGGTGCCTGTAGGCGCCAAAGACCAGATTAATATTGATAAAACCATTTACCAGACCATGAAGAATGGCGGGGAGATTGAGATCGTCTTTGATCGCAGCCTCAAAGACCGGTTAAAGGTTATTTTGGCCATAGACAATGGCGGATGGTCTATGGATCCCTACGTGGAAATGGTGCAAACCCTTTTTAACTATAGCCGGTCTCAGTTCAAAGAGGTAAAAACCTTTTTCTTTCACAATACCATTTATGATCATCTTTGGGAGGACCCACCCAGGTTTAGAAAGCCTTTCAAGGTGGATGATTTGATCCGGCTGGATCCAGAAACCCGGTTTATCATCGTGGGTGATGCCAGCATGGCTCCCTATGAGCTGATGGCTACGGACGGATCCATCCACATCGAGGAAAGGTCTATGAAACCCAGTTATGAACGGCTCCGGTTTATTGCTGAAACCTTTCGTTACGCTGTTTGGCTAAATCCCAAGTTGGCTGCGGAATGGCCCTATACCCGCACGATCAGTATGATCCGTGAAATATTTCCCATGTTTGAACTCACCATCGACGGACTTGAAAGTACCGTGTCCTATCTGATGCAGAAGCACTAAAGACGCCCCCCGGCTAATGCCAGGTCCTCCAGCCCCTGAATATCCAAAATTTTGATACGCGGGCCACGGGACTCAATCAGCCCTGCCTTATGCATTTTGCCCAGAATACGCGAAAGCGTCTCGGGAATCGTCCCCAAAAGACTGGCCAATTGACCCTTGGAAATATCAAGGGCCAGATCTTGAGAGGCCTTATTCAAATCATTCAAGTACAGAAGGTATGCGGCTAACCGTGCCGGCACTTCTTTTAGAGAAAGATTTTCAATGAGTTGGGTAAATCTGATGAGTCGCCTCGATAGAACAGCCAGCATCTTCATGGCAATATCGGGATTCTTTTTGATCAGACCGATAAAAGCATCCCTCGGGAAAAAAAAGATCCGACTCTCATCCATGGCCTCTGCACTGGCCGGAAACTTAAGACCCTCAAAGACCGGAACCTCTCCAAAGGGTTCACCCGGCCCGAAGATGTGAAGGATCTGTTCCTTGCCTTCCAATGAGGATTTGAATATTTTCACCCTGCCCGATATGACCACATAGAACCCCTTTCCATCGTCCCCGTCTGCAAATATATGTTGTCTTTTCTTGAATTTCTGATCCACTACGATCATGCCCAGGTCTTCAAGCAGTGGCTTTGGGAGTTCCTTAAAGAGGGGAATGGATCCGATATGATCACTGATTTCCATGATCGTCTCACTTTCAAGGGAATGGGGCGGGGTAGAAATTATTTGACAATTCGAATAATTCCAGGAATAACCATACACAAAAACGCTGCACACTTCAACCGCATCATTTCAAAGACGGGATAAAATTGAACACCACTTAACCTTTGCTTTTTACAAGGAGGCGGAACAATTGGCAAAACATATCGGGATTGTGGGCTGCAGTGCGGAAGGGGCTGCCCTGTGCTACCGGACCATTTGCGCTGAAGCCCCTGGGGAGATGGGGGAACATCGCCATCCGGAGATAACAATGCACACCTATCCGCTTTCGGATTACATGGTCCATATCCGTACGGGGGATTGGAAAAAGGTCGCGGAATTAATGCTTTCTTCAACGCGTAAGCTCGCGAGTGTTGGCGCAGATTTTGCCATTTGCCCGGACAATACCATTCATCAGTCTTTTCAACGGGTCAGCCCGGCGTCGCCGATACCCTGGTTGCATATTGCGGAAGCGGTTGCAGAGACAGCCAAACAGAATCGGTTTGAGAAATTAGCGATACTGGGAACGAAATATCTTATGACAGGGCCTGTTTACCCGGAAGTACTGGAGAAATTCGGTATCGCCTATGAGATACCGGATAAAAAAGAGCGGGAAAAAATTGATGAAATAATATTTAAAGAGCTGGTAAATGCCGTATTTTTTGAAAAATCGCGGATGTACTTTAACACGGTTATTGAAACCCTCAAACAACGGGGATGTGATGCCGTGGTTCTCGGGTGCACGGAAATTCCTTTGATCGTTGTTCCCGATGATTGCCCATTGCCCACTCTGGACTCGACACGGTTACTTGCCAGAGCGGCTGTCAGAGAGGCGCTTGTGTCATAAATTGGACGACTCTTTAGAAGACGTAGCCGTTTTGCTATTTGAAAAAAATAGTACAAAGGCCACGGGAGTCTCTTTTCAAAAGCCGCACATGCTTACCGTATTTTAGGGAACGGCAGTGTGACCTTGAAATTCATCCCGGGACAGCCCGCCTGAGGCGGGCAAGCCCCACAAGGGCCGCTTCATCGTGACGTTGGCCCTTCCTGCCTGTCCGGTGGTCTTGTATTTGCGGGAATGGGGGCGTTCAACACGCTCAGCAGAATTTGTGATGCGTCTTTTGAAAAGAGACTCCCGTGACCTATTCAGTTATGAATGGTTCTTTCAAAGCGCTAAACTGTTACAAAAAGACATCATGAGGAAGGCTTATGAAAATATTAGTCACCGGCGGCGCAGGCTATATTGGCAGCCATACGTGTCTGGAGCTTCTGCAAGCGGGGTATGAAGTTGTTGTTGTCGATAATCTCTCCAACAGCAAGGAAGAATCATTAAAACGGGTTCAAGACCTTGCAGGAAAGACACTGGCGTTTCATAAAGTCGATCTGCTTGACAAAGAGGCGTTAAACGCTGTTTTTGATAATACCCCCATCGAAGCTGTGGTTCATTTTGCCGGTCTTAAGGCGGTTGGGGAGTCCGTAACCATCCCCCTTCACTACTATCACAATAACGTCGCTGGAACGCTCATCCTTTGTGAAGTCATGGAACGTCATGATGTTAAAAATATTGTTTTCAGTTCATCCGCCACGGTTTATGGAGACCCGCACACCGTTCCAATCACGGAAGATTTTCCGCTATCCCCAACAAATCCATATGGCCGCACAAAATGGATGATTGAAGAGATCCTGCGGGATCTTCACCGCACAGATGAATCATGGAATATCGCCCTGCTACGGTATTTCAATCCGGTCGGGGCGCATCCCAGCGGGCGCATCGGAGAGGACCCGAACGGGATCCCGAACAATCTTCTTCCTTATATTGCCCAGGTGGCAGTGGGAAAACTCAAAAAACTTCCCGTATTTGGAAATGATTATCCTACCCCTGACGGCACAGGGGTTCGAGACTATATCCATGTTGTGGATCTGTCGGTTGGCCACTTAGCGGCGCTGTCGAAACTCAGGTCAAATCCCGGTGTCGTTACCTATAACCTGGGTACCGGCCGGGGATACAGTGTCCTGGAGATGGTGTCAGCGTTTGAGAAGGCTTCGGGGAAAAAGATTGACTATCATATTGCGGGTCGGCGTGCGGGCGATATCGCCTCTTGCTATGCTGATCCATCCACTGCAAAAAAGGAACTGGATTGGTCAGCAGATAGAGGGATTGATGAGATGTGTGCCGATTCGTGGCACTGGCAATCCAGCAACCCGGATGGCTATAAATGAGAAAACTTGCGAAAAGACTTACGGTGAGTTTTGCTGCGGGGTGTTTAGGCGGTCTTGCAAATAGCCTTGCGGTCTGGCTATTTGGCGCTTATGGTGTCACAAAATCCTTAGGCGTGCGTATTGCGCCCGATCTGTCGCCGGTATGGCTTTACCCCCGTCTTGTCTGGGGAGGGATCTGGGGACTGCTTTTCCTCCTGCCGGTTTTTCGCAACAGCATCCTGAAGCGCGGTCTTTTGTTTAGCCTCGGGCCGACAATCATACAGCTCTTTGTCGTATTTCCCTATAAAGCAGACCAGGGGATGATGGGAATGGGTCTTGGGGCGTTCACACCCCTTTTGGTCTTTGTGTTTAATGCCATATGGGGGGTTACGGTGGCAATCTGGCTACGGTGTGTCGGAGAATAGGATGAAAATTGGGAGACCCGTTTGACCTAAACATAGAGCATTTCCGATTTCGCGATCTACACCCCAATGTATTCATGGGGACTGCAAGCGACAGGTATGCCGGTTGGATCGGGCAAATCTATTCAGGTGAGCGGTATGCCAATAAGATAGGGAAGCGATCCAAGCGGGTCGGCGGTAAAACGTTTGTGGAAGAAGTGCTTCCAGTGGCAAGCGTGGAAGAGTATTTCCGGCATTTCCGTGTCCTCGAATTGGACTTTACCTTTTACAGACCTCTGCTGGACAGGGATGGAAAGGCCACCCAGAATCTCCATGTGCTTAGGACCTACACCCAGTATCTCAACAAAACAGATCGCCTGATCCTCAAGGTGCCACAGGCTGTTTTTGCAAAAAGCGTATGGCGTAAGGGCAGTCATGTGGAGAACGAAGAATATTTGAATCCGGATGTGTTTACCCGACAGTTTTACGAACCGGCCCTTGGGCTTCTAGCTGCCTGGCTTGACGGTCTTATCTTTGAGCAGGAATACCAGAGAAAACAGGATCGGCCTTCCCCGAAAAAATTGGCAGGAGAGCTCGATACATTTTTCAACACCATCCCAAAAGACACACGCTATCATATAGAGCTCAGAACCGAAGCCCTATTGACTGATCCCATCTTTGAGATTTTTGAAAAACACGGTGTGGGACAGGTCCTCTCTCACTGGACCTGGCTCCCTTCGCTGAACAGACAGTTTAGCCTCTCCGGCGGCAAATTTCTGAATGCAGGGAAGCGTTCCGTCATCCGGCTGATGACACCGCGGGGCATGCGTTACCAAGATGCCTACGCACGGGCCCACCCTTTTAACGCCATGGTCGACGGCATGCTAAACCCGAAAATGGTGGATGAAACGGTGGATATCATACGAACGGCCATTGCAGGGGACACACAAATAAACATCATCATCAACAACCGTTCCGGCGGCAATGCCCCGATCATCGCACAGAAGATTGCAACGGAATTTCTTGCAGGTCATTGATTTCCATTGAGCCCGGGCAAAACCCTGCACACACGCCAAAACGACATTTCATGATATCCATAAGAGACATCCATTATTGACAGAAAAGCCAAACTCAACTATAATTACATGTAGAAAAATCAACTCGTTATTGTTTATACCAATTATTATTGCCTCCCATCGGGTCTTATTGTCCGATTCACAAAAAGCGTGCCGCAAAATAGAGGCAAAAAATACAGTAAAATATTTGAGCAAGTGTCAGTTTTTATGTGAAACGGATATTTGCTTCATAGGAGATGCGGGTGGAATTAAAACCTAAGTCAAGTGATAAGATTATCCGGTTACTTGAAAAGGGGGTGGAAATCCCCAATCCATTGTCCCTCGACATTGGCGATGAGGTGAAAATAGATCATATATCCGGCAACGGGGTCAAGATTTATCCGGGGTGCCGGATTTATGGCGAGGAAATGGTCATCTCAGAGGGGGTACGGATCGGCTATGAAGGCCCTGTAACGATCGAGAACTGTCAACTCGGCCCCAACGTTGAACTCAAGGGGGGGTATTTCAAAAAGGCGGTTTTCCTGGAAAAGGCCAATATGACCTCTGGTGCACACGTACGTGACGGCTGCATCCTAGAGGAACAGGCTAACGGTGCCCATTGCGTGGGGCTAAAGCAGACAATCCTGTTTCCGTTTGTAACCCTTGGCAGTCTGATCAATTTTTGCGACTGTCTCATGGCGGGCGGAACCAGCCGTAAAGACCACAGCGAGGTGGGCAGCGCATACATCCACTTCAATTTCACACCGGACAGCGATAAAACAACCGCCTCCCTCATAGGGGATGTCCCGAGGGGCGTTATGCTTAACCAACCCCCCATTTTCCTTGGCGGCCAGGGAGGCATGGTAGGGCCTGTGCGGATGGGTTACGGCAACATCGTGGCCGCAGGCACAATTCTTAGAAATGATGTCATTGATGACAACAAATTAATCGTCGGGAAAACCCACAGAGGACGGATTGTCGATTTCATCCCCAGGTCATACCCGCGTATTTCCCGGGTAGTTGAAAACAATATCATCTATCTGGCCAATCTCATGGCATTGAAACAATGGTACATTCATGTAAGACATATGTTTTTCCAAAGGCAAGAATTCGGCGAGCTTATCTATGACGGCGCACTTGATAAAATACTATTGGCCAAAGATGAACGTCTCAAGAGGCTTACAGCCATGGCGAACAACATAGCCGTATCCCTTGAAAAAAAAGGAACGGGTAAGTCAGCCTCCGGTAAAAGGGAGTTTTGCAAAAACATAACGCAAGTTGTTGAACTCTTCAACTCCAAAACCATATCTGAGATGGGTGTGGACATTCGGAATCGTTTTCTTGGCGGATTTCATGCCCACAGCAAAGAGCATGGCGGTAATTATATAGATGTCGTGCAAAGCCTTGCCGGGTCGATATCGCAGCAGGGCACGCTTTGGCTTGACAGTTTAATCAATGCGCTTTGCCTTCGGACGAAAGAAATACTGCCATTATTAGGGCTTTTTAAAAAATAGCCGCCAACATCCCCAATGAGGAGGAATAATCTATGGGCAAACTATTCGGCACAGACGGAATCAGAGGAGAGGCCAACCGTTATCCGATGGATGCGGGGGTCGCATTTTCTGTTGGCCAGGCAGTGGCCAAAATATTCAAGAAACCCGGACATAAAACCCGGGTGATCATCGGCAAGGACACCCGCATTTCCGGGTATATGCTGGAGAGCTCGCTCGAAGCGGGTATCAGCTCGATGGGGGGTATTTCTTATCTTGTCCGCGTACTTCCCACCCCAGGCATCGCTTTTATTACTGAAAGCATGCGTGCAGATGCAGGTATCGTCATTTCTGCGTCACATAACCCTTTTCAGGATAACGGTGTAAAGATATTTTCAGGCAGCGGTTTCAAACTCTCAGACGAACAGGAAGAGGAGATAGAAGGCCTCATCTTAAACGGCAAACTGCCTGAAATGGTGCCGTCTGCCAAAGATATGGGTCGCTCTTACCGAATGGAAGATGCCCCAGGCCGGTACATCGTATTCCTGAAAAACACCTTTCCCCGGCATCTCTCAATGGAAGGGATGAAGATCGTCCTTGATACGGCTAATGGCGCCACCTACAAGGTGGCACCAGCCGCGTTTACTGAACTGGGAGCCGATGTTACGGTTATTCACAATACGCCTGACGGCCGCAACATCAACGACAATTGTGGGTCCCAGCATACCCGGAGTCTTGAAAAATTGGTGGTGGAAACCGGTGCAAGCATCGGTCTCGCATTTGACGGTGACGGTGACCGCCTGATCGCCGTGGATGAAAAAGGACGAACGATTACCGGTGATCAGATTCTTATCATTTGCGCCAAAATACTTAAAGACGAGGATAGATTACGTAACGACCTTCTTGTGAGTACCGTGATGAGCAATCTTGGCCTCACCCTTGCCTGTAAAAAATATGGTTTCAATTACCATGCCTCCAGGGTGGGGGATCGTTATGTTTTGGAGGACATGCAAAAGATGGGCGCGGTGATCGGGGGAGAAGAGTCGGGTCACATGATTTTTTTAAACCATCACACGACAGGAGACGGCATACTCACTGCAATGCAATTAGTCGCCGCCATGATAAAGGAAGGGAAACCCCTTTCCGAGCTGGCCACCATGATGGAAATTTACCCTCAGGCCCTTATAAATGTTGAAGTCAAGCGTAAGCCAAAAATCTCCACAGTGCCACAGGTTGTTGAGGCGATCAGAGAAGTTGAAACCAAACTGGGTGATCAGGGTCGAGTACTGGTCCGCTATTCCGGCACACAGAACATGTGCCGGGTCATGGTCGAGGGGCAGAGCGATGATATTACCGAAAAGTGCTGTAAACAGATAGCTGAAGCGGTAAAGACCGCCATTGGCTGAGCTCTAATATGGCGCGGCTTCGCTATATATCATCATAAAATCAAACAACATGTAGCTGTTTAGCTATTTGGAAATAAGGGTACAAGGGCCGCGGGGGTCTCTTTTCAAAAGCCGCATATGCTTACCGTGTTTTAGGGACCGGCAGTGTGACCTTGACATTCGACCCGGGACAGCCCGCCTGAGGCGGGCAAGCCCCATAAGACTCACTTCATCGTGACGGTCGCCGCTCCTGCCTGTCCGGCGTTCTTGTATTTGCGGGTTTGGGGGCGTTCGACACGCTCAGCAGAGTTTGTGATGCGACTTTTGAAAAGAGATCCCCACAGCCCTGTCATTTACAGAGGGTTCTTTCAAAGCGCTACTCGGCTAAAATAATTTCAGTTTTGACAGGGAGAGAATGAATGTCGATAAAAGTGTTGGTGACACGGAATTACGACCATATGAGCAACGTTGCGGCAGATATTGTCAGGAAAGATATCATTCAAACCCTGCGCAAAAAAAAGGAATATGTACTCGGGCTGGCAACTGGAAGCTCTCCGACCGGTATGTACAGGCGACTGGTAAAAGCAGCTAATTCCGGTGAGTTTGACAGCACCCGCATCCGCAGTTTCAATCTGGATGAATATGTGGGACTCCCTGGAAAAAACCCGCAGGAACGGATGATGCACCCCGAAAGCTATTGTTACTTTATGATAAGGGAATTTTTTGGCCGTCTCAAGGAGCCCTTTATTGAATCTAATGTGCCCTGCGGGTCTTTGATCGACCAAAAAATATTGATGCGCGAACTGAGGGACCACCCGGAGGCCTGGCGGGAAGCGGGCAAGGACGCTGGCAAGGCGATCGTCCTCTCAGGCGCCTCTTCGGAATATCTTGCCTGGATCCGAAAGACAATATTGGGTGCCTATGCGCGGCAAATTAAAAAGGTCGGCGGTATTGATTTACAGGTCATCGGTGTTGGCGGTCGGGGCCATGTGGGATTTCATGAATCGGGTATTCCTTTTAAAGGGAGTAAAGTCCTGCTTATTAAACTGGATGATAACACGGTGCTCAATGCTGTAGCGGATGGCCATTTTCGCTCGAAAAAGGATTCCCCCCGGTATGCTGTGAGCATGGGTGCTGAACTCATCTACCAGGCAAGGACCGTCGTCCTTCTTGCCAGCGGCAAGCGAAAGGTCGAACCGGTCACCGAGTCTCTACTTGGAGATGTGACGCCGGAAGTCCCCATTTCTTATGGACAGAAATATGCAGAAAAAGGCGGCAATATGATCTATGTGGTGGATAAAATTGTTGGGCAGCAATTAATTTCCAATAAAAAGGCGCTTGATTGGAAAAAAACGAAAATTCAAGACCTTTCATAGAATGATTGCTAATGAAAATAAGAATAGAATGTATCAATTTCGATCTTGATTCAGTCCTTTATATCCCCTCCGAGTTCCTGGAAACAGCCCTTCGTATGTCTGTCAAGGCAATGATTCAAACAGGGCTGAAAGCAGGCCTTGATGAGGCATTAAAAAAGCTAATTGAAATTCGCTTTCTTAATTCAAATGCAAAAAATCATTTCAATGAGTTATGTTTTTATTTCAATAACAAATATGATCCTCTGATTATTGCCGCGGGCATAGAGAAATACTGGGACTGTAAAATCGGGACCATGACCAGTGCACCTGAAACCAATCTTGCCCTGAGCGTTTTGCACAAAAAGTATCCTCTGGCTATCATTTCCAATGGTCCACCCTTGAAACAGGCGGGCAAGATCGTCAGGTTGGGCTTGAGCCACTTTTTTTCCAAATATGATGAACAGCTGAAGGTCCAGGGGCATTATTTTTATTCTACATATGACAAAATAAAGGCCAAGCCTTTCCCCTATCTCTGGCTTCAGTCGCAAAAAGACATCGGCTATCAATTTCCTTGTGCCCTCATGGTCGGAGATCGTTATTGGGAGGACATTTTTGGGGCAAATCGGCTCGGGATGATTACAGTAAAAATAAACAGAGGACACCATTCCAATGAAACCCTTAAAGGGGCGTTTGAAAACGCCTCTAAATCGGAAGCAATGAAGAACTATTTTATCAAAAACCATTCCAAAAAAGAGATTATGGCCTTAATGAAACCCGCTCACACAATTGACAGCTTACTGGAACTTGAAAAACTTATATTTGACATTGAAAAAACCTGTGCGGAATAACATTAATTGGGGGTTTAAATTATAAGGTAATTATGAAACATCAAAAACAGAAGGTTGTCACAATCGGTGGTGGAAGCGGGCAGTTCGCGCTGCTGTCAGGTCTTAAAGATCTGGAGGCCGTCGAAATCACGGCTGTAGTTTCAATGGTTGACAGCGGAGGCAGCACGGGCAGGTTACGTGATGAACTCGGAATACTTCCCCCGGGTGATGTCCTGAAATGTATCCTTGCTCTTTCTCCCCATCAAGAGATAGCCCGAACCATTTTACTTAAACGCTTTGTCAAAGACAGACGCCTTACGGGACATAATGCCGGCAACATGCTACTCACCATGCTTTCTCAGTACACGGGTAGCTTTCCCTCTGCGGTTCAGGCCCTTGCCGAAATTTTGGATGTCTGCGGCACCATCCTGCCCGTCACCGTTGACCGGGCAACGCTTGTTGCCGAATTGACGGACGGTACCCGAATCTACGGAGAAACCGCCATTGACATCCCCCGGGGCACGCAGCGCGAAAAGATAAGGGATGTTTTTCTGGTCCCCCACCACAGCGATTCCATATCGGTATATCCGCCGGTAATTGAAGCCGTCCGTGATTCCAATTACATTATTGTCGGGCCGGGAGACCTTTTTACCAGTATTCTACCAAATCTCATTGTTCCGGGCGTTAAGGAGGCGATCCAGGAGACCGGGGCAAAAGTCTTGTATTGCGTGAACATTATGACAAAATTCGGCGAGACCCACAATTTCAATGGGCGCGATTTTGTGAGTAAACTTGAGGCGTGCATCAAACGGCCGGTTGATGGAATAATCTATAACACTAGAAAACCAAAAAAGAATTTTTTGGACAAATACAGAGCGCAAAAAGCAGAATTTGTTGAGATTAATGGCACTGACAACTGGTTGGAAAACCGCCTGCTTTACGCCTCCGATATCCTCGATATTTCAGGCGGCATAGTAAGGCATAACTCGAAAAAGCTTGCAAATCTTATCAGGGAAATTATGTTTGAAAAGTCAACACATCAGTAAGTATTCCCCTTTTTAATAATTCCCGTTTTATTGTCCCGTCTCAAACGGTTACTTTTTTTGCCCATTTTCGGGAGGACCTTAACCGAGAAGAGCACTTACCGAATTGGCCATTCGCCCCTTTCTTTAAGAACCTCTCGATAGACCTCGAGGGCCTCGTTAACTGCGGGCATCCCTGCATAGGTGGCGACCTGGAAGAAAACCTCTGCCAGTTTCCTGGGATCGCAGCCCACATTCAAGGCCGCATTTACATGGAGCCTTAACTCACCACCGGCGCGGAGCGCTGCCAGCATCGCACATGCAACCATTTGTCTTTCTGGCAATGTCAGAACCGTTCTGGAGTAAAGATTGCCGGTTATGAACTTAGAGAAATCATTGGCTAACTCCTTGTCGAATTCTTTCCACATCAGGTAAGGGGGATCCATTTTGATGCCCTTACCAAAGAGTTTGGTTGCGGTTTCCTGTGTTCTTTTTTTTATCGTCTTGTCGTTCAACAAACCTCCCTCCCTGTTTCTTTCCCCCAATGAAATGTTTCTGACGGGCCGCTATCCGGATGGCTTACCCCTCGCACAAAATTGCCTCTATTTTTTCAGAGAGCTCCCTCAAATCGAAAGGTTTCTGAATAAAGCCATTACACCCCCGTTCCAGTATCTCATTGGCCTTTTCGTTGATGCTGTATCCGCTTGACAGGAGAACCTTTACGTCCGGGTTTATGCCCTTTAACCTGTCATAGGTCTCTCCACCCCCCATATCCGGCATGATCATGTCAAGAATCACCATGTCAATCCTGTCCTGGTTGTCGGTATACACCTCGATGGCCTTTTCCCCGCCGCTTGCAAGCAGGACCTCGTAACCCAATTTCCTCAGCATTTGCTCACCCACGTCAATGATGAGGTCTTCATCATCCACAAGAAGTAGTGCCACGTCTCCTTTTATCCGTCGTTTGGGAAAACTTTTTTCTTCATACCCCTCATTTTCCGAAACCGGCAGATAAATTGTGAATGTCGTCCCTTCATTCTTTTCACTGTAGACGTTTATAAACCCCCCATGGTTTTTTACAATCCCATAGACAGATGCGAGGCCCAAACCCGTCCCTCGCCCCATTTCCTTGGTAGTGAAAAATGGCTCAAATATCCGCCCCTGGGTTGCTTTGTCCATCCCCATGCCTGTGTCTGTTACAGATATTTTTACATAGCGGCCTGGTTTTACGGTAAAGGGCTTTGCATAGCGCTCATCCAGCTCAATATTTGCGGTCTCAACATAGAGCTTTCCCGGTCCCGCCATAGCTTGCCAGGCATTGACAAAGAGATTTAAAAGCACATGCTCAATCTGACCCCGATCGACTTCTAGGGTCCAGATATCTTTCTGATATTTCGAATGGATGGTTATCTCCTTTTTGGTTCGGCCAAACATCTCCAAGCTTTTTCCAATTAGCCCGTTGATATCCGTGGGTCTGGCGTCATATTTTCCGCCCCTGGCAAATCCCACAAGTTGTTTGGTCAGGTCTGCTCCAAGCCGGACATGTTTTTCCACGGTTTTTAGTCTTTCGTATTGCGGGCTATGGCGGTCCATCTCAAGGAGCATCAGCGAGGTGTTGCCCAGGATCCCCATGAGAAGATTATTAAAATCATGTGCAATTCCCCCTGCAAGGGTGCCGATTGCCTCCATTTTCTGGGCTTGCTGGAGTTGCCGCTCCAGTTTGTGGACTTCCCGCCGGCCCAGGATGCGATCGGTAATGTCACGTCCCGTACCGCTTACACAAAGTGGCCGATCGTTTTGTCTCGCCAGAATGCTCCGATACTCTATATAGTGATTTGTCCCGTCTTTTGCGACATACTCTGCTACCCCGTTCAGGAAACCCTCTTTCTTGATCTGTGGCAGATATTCATCATAAAAGGCCTGGCGGGATTCCGGCAGCATAAAATCGCTTATCGGTCGGCCGATAAAATCCTCTGGTGTGTATCCCAGGGTTTGGGCTGCGCCACGATTTATGGTGAGAAACCGGCCCTCCAGGTCGTGGGTGTAAATGAAGTCGCTAATGATATCAAAGAGATTCCGATACTTTTTTTCACTCTCTCGGAGTGCCTCTTCAGTCCGCTTGAACCCGGATACCTGTTTTTTTAGTGCGTGGATCTTTTGTTCCAGTTCTTCGTAGGTTGGTTTTCTTGGCATCAGACACGCATCCATTTGAAATTTATCATTGATCTGCCTGCTGTTTCTTCAATCACTTATCGATCCCCCAATTTTTTAGATCCCCTTTACCTATGACAACAGCCACAGAAAAATCAGTTCCTTTTCGTTGGGCTGAACCGCCTTTGATGATGCCCACCACTTTTTTGTTCCTCAAATTGAACACAGGAGATCCGCTATACCCGTGGACAGCGGGGAAATCCAGCAAAAGAACCCTGCTATCCTGGTACGTATACCTTGTTGATGCAATGATTCCCTTTCTAAAAAGTGGCCAGTGATAGATTTTTTCGAAAACGAGCGGAAAGCCGGTGATCAGAACCGGATCGCCTATTTCAAATTCATTTCCGATCTCTAGAAATGGATAGGATTTAATCCTGTTATCCGGCATTATTTTTAGAAGCGCTATATCTTTTCCTTTTTTGCCTTGCTTATACCTTTTGGCTATTGAAAGGCGGAACCACAATGGCTCCGGGTAGGTGGGCCAACTGCAAAACAGGTTTTTATAGGGCCTGTCTTTCTGTTCATTAAAGATCACATGGTCTGCTGTTACGACCAACCCGTGTTTTGTGGCGATGAAGCCGGTCCCCAAGATGTTTTTTGTGTCAGGTCTGTCCGAGCAAATAGCGACCACACACGTTTCAATCTCATGGATGTGGTCAATGGATTGTGCAAAGGCTTCAACCCCCGGATTCAAAAATATAAGAGTAGCAAATAAGCAGAGATATTTCATCCTTCAGAACCACTTAAATGTTTAAGAATTGGCTTTTTGATGATGTGAATTATGGTTTTCTAGGATTGCTATGCCGACTAAATAATGGCCTTTGAATCTTCCTTCATCGTCTTTACTGATATGCCTGATCTCGGTTTTTAGAAATTCAGCAGGTTTTGATGCATCTCTTTTGTAATATTTCATTTCGAATACTTGCCCAACCTGCAGGTAGGTCAACGCATCGGAATCTTCTTTTACCAGTAAGCACATGCCTTTTAAAGACATATCCCAGATCAGGAATTGAAATACAGAAGGCTTTTCATCTATGGACAAATTAACACTGTAGTATTCATCTATGATAGATCTGGGCTCAGATCTTTTTTCAATAAAGCCATTTTTCATAAGCTATCCTTGATGAACTCTTAAAAAGTCATAAAATAGACGGCACAGTAAAAAGCGCCAGGCGTAAGGCGCGCGAATCTTTAGGAATGAGACGTACGGTTAGGTACGTCGGAATGACTAAAGATGAAGCGCAACGTCCCTCTGAACTAGAGCGGGAGACTTTTTACGAAGCCGTCATCCTTTAATTGGAAAAAAGATAGAGAGGCAGGCTGTTTACCCCTTCCAGAACCGTTTTTGACCCTATCAATATTAATATATCATTTTATGTCTATTACGCAAGCATATCTTCTGTGCGGTCACAGCACGTCTAATGTTGGCTACCATCTGACAGGATCGTGGGGTCTTTTTTGAAAGGCGCAAGTTTTAATTCCTTGACCAGCGAATCAATTTCCGTTAGAGCCGTGTCATGAGAACCAGATAAAAACCAAACGTCTTAAAAACAATTAACACGAAAAGCCTTTTATGAAAAAAATTGCCCTTATTTCGACACCGTGGCCCCTGTTTAATCGCCCGTCTATCCAGTTGGGCGCTCTCAAGGCCTTTGTACAAGAAAAACGGCCTGACATACAGGTTGACTCTCACCATGTTTATCTCAGCATAGCCGCATCATTGGGCTATGATCTGTATGCCAAAATCTCCGAGAGCACCTGGCTGGCTGAACCCCTTTATGCGACCCTCCTGTATCCCGATAGAGCGGAAACTATTGAGAGATTCTGGCAAAAGCGGTCACGCAAGTTGGGCCTGGCTGAAAGGCTCGGTTACCAGAGACTGTGTCACAAAATCAAGCGGTTTTCCACCAGAGTGATCGATAAAGATAGATGGGAAAATTATTCCCTGATAGGATTTTCTATCTGTTTTGGCCAGCTCACAAGCAGTCTTTGGTTTATCAGGGAGATAAAACAACGGGCCGCAAATACCAAGATCGTTGTGGGGGGACCGGCCTGTGCTGGCGATATGGGGAAGAGCCTCCTTCAATGTTTCCCGGAGATCGATTTTGTAATTCAAGGTGAGGGGGAATTGCCACTTGTTCGTCTTGTCAACTTGGTTGAGAATTCCCAGGAGTATGCATCAGAGGCGCCGATTCCCGGTTTGTTTTCACGTCATTTCTATAATGGGTCTAAAAGGGTGTCACAAGTGCCCGATTTGGATGAATTGCCGATCCCCGACTATGCTGATTATTTTAACCATCTGAAATCCCTTACGCCCGAGAAGATGTTTCTGCCTAAAATGCCTATGGAGATTTCCCGCGGGTGCTGGTGGCGAAAGAAAGCCGGCCCGAATGGAAGCGCCGGGTGTGCCTTTTGCAACCTCAACCTCCAATGGCAAGGCTATCGTGCCAAGTCCCGTGATAGGACTGTCAAGGAATTGGAGACACTGACAGAAAAACACCAAATTTTATCTGTTTCATTTATGGACAATCTTCTCCCCGCCAGAGGGCTCGAAACATTATTCAAACGAATAAAAGGGCTTGGAAAAGACCTCCGTCTTTTTTCCGAACTCCGGGCGACCACACCCAATGACATATTGGTGGCCATGGGGGGGGCAGGCATGCAGGAGGTCCAGATAGGGATCGAATCCCTGAGCAGTCGACTCCTCCGTAAGATCAATAAAGGCACGTCTGCCATGGACAATATGGAAATCATGAAGAACTGCGAGAGCTCTGGAACCCCGAATGTAACCGGTAACCTGATCCTGGGCTTTCCGTCGAGCGATGAGTTGGACGTGGCTGAGACCCTAGCCTGTCTGGAATTCATTTTTCCGTTCCGGCCGCTTAAGGGAATCCCTTTCTGGTTGGGCTATGGTAGTGGTGTTTTTGAAATGCCAGATACCTATGGCATTAAAAGGCTCCGGAACCACCCCTATTATGCGTATTTCTTCCCACCAGAGATCTTAAGAGGTCTCCGGCTGATGGTTCAGGGATACCAGGGTGGCATAAGATATCAAAACCGCATATGGAAACCTGTAAAGAAAAAATTAGAGGAATGGAGAAACACCTACAGGGAACTCCACCGGGTGCCAGGGGCGGGCCCCATTCTTTCTTACCAGGACGGGCACACGTTTATGATTATTCGGCAACGACGCATTGGCGACTATGATATGACGCACCGGTTGCAGGGCACCTCCAGGAGGATCTACCTCTTTTGCCAGACGCAACGATCTCTGCCACAGATTCTGTCTCGCTTTCCCGGTTTTGGAGAAGAGAAGGTGGGCTCCTTTCTCAATATGATGGTTGGTAAACACTTGATGTTCAATGAAGGAGAGAAATATCTAAGTCTGGCGGTTCGGGCCCGTTAAGCTTCTGGTAAACGAAACCGCAAAATTTTCTTCAGCCGCTCGTTCAAACGAAACAGGATATCCAGTTCTATGCCCTCTTTTTCTCTGAGGGTTTTAAGTTTTTGGGGATGAATCCGGTCGGTTATTTTTTTACAGAGGTAATTGACGCATATCACATGGCGGGCCTTGAGCAAACAGCCGTTTTCTCTCAGGAAAAAACAGCTTTCCTTATAATGTCTTTTTTTGGGAAGTCTTACCTGAAGAAAGAGATTGATCAGAAGAAGCCATCCGTCATACTTGTTTTCCAAACCGGCACCACAGCAGGACCCGCCTCCATTCTTCTCACAGTCCCCGCAAATATCCAGGATACCAATTTCCCCCATTTCCTTGTGAGAAACTTGTATGGCATCTTCTAACCTTGTCAGACAGTCAACAATGGATTCATCCTGGATGATTGTGTCACTGAACCTCTCATGACACTGTTCGGCCCAGTCAATCTTTTCCTCGATGGAGCGCATGCTCAAGCGCTTTTCTTTTTTTTCTGAGACCGCTTTTTCCCTTTCCCTCCCTTTTTCTCGTTTTTTTCCTCCTTATCGCCAAAGCTTTTGAGCCCTTCGGCCAGATCTCTTAGCTTCTGATTGACCAGGTCATTGATTGTCCCCTTTGGATAGGTGCCATCAACCTTCCTTTCTCCGGCCTTTTTTCCGGTCAGGATTTCAATCCCCTCATCGATAGTCTTCACAGGGTAGACGTGAAACTGGCCCTTTTTGACCGCCTCAACCACGTCCTTACGAAGCATCAGGTCCTTCACATTGCTCTCGGGGATGATGACCCCCTGGTATTTGTTCGCTCCTTTTTTAAGGCAACAGTCATAAAACCCCTCGATCTTCTGGTTGACACCCCCGATGGCCTGAACCTCTCCATTCTGATTGACCGAACCGGTGACGGCAATACCCTGTTTGATCGGAACTTCAGAAAGACTCGACAGCAGTGCATACACCTCTGTGGAGGAGGCGCTGTCGCCATCAACGTTCCCATAAGATTGTTCAAAAGCAATGCTGGCACTCACCGTGAGGGGTTTGTCCTGAGCAAATTTCTTGCGAAGGTATCCACCAAGGATAAGCACCCCTTTGTTGTGGGTGCTGCCTGACATATCGGCTTCTCTTTCAATATTGATGATGCCCGCTCGTCCCATAGAGGTTGAGGCGGTGATTCGAGAGGGCTTGCCGAACATATAGTCTCCAAGGGAATAGATGGCAAGGCCGTTCACCTGGCCCACGATTTCACCGTCCACGTCGATCATCAGGGTCCCTCGATCGATCATTTCCTGGATGTGTTCCTCGATCATATTGGAACGGTATATTTTGGCCTCAACGGCCTTATTGATGTGTTTTTCCATGACAGCGGCGTCACCATTTTGGCCCGCCCAGAAATCGGCCTCACGGATGAGATCCGTAATCGCAGGAAAACTGGTGGAGATTTTCTCCTGCCTTCCGGTCATCCGGACCGCCTGTTCTACGAGTGCGGCCACTGCTGTTTTGTCAAAGGGCTTTAAGGCTTCTTCAACCGTTTGCATCTTGATAAATTCTGCAAACTGCTGAATGCTTTCCTTATTTTTTTCCATGGCGGTGTCAAAATCGGCCCTGACCTTGAATATTTTTTTAACATCCGGGTCATAATACTGAAGGAGATGGAAAAGATAGGTGTCTGAAATAACGACTACTTTTAGGCTAAGATCAATGGGATCCGGCTTAAGTCCGGTGGTCGTGAACAGATAAAAGGGGTCATAGGTTTCAATTTCAAGTCTTTTACTTTTGAGGGCCCGTTTAAGCGCCTTCCACACACCCGGCTCCACAATGGCATCCATGAGATTAAACACGAGATACCCGCCATTTGCTTTTATCAGCGACCCGGCCTTGATCTTGCTGAAGTCCGTTCGCCACACGCCACTTCGATCGACAACACGCTCAATGCTCCCGAAAATGTTTCGATAGGTGGGATAGTCCTCAACAATGACGGGTGGCTCTTTTTGTTCACTGTTGTCTACCAGAAGATTGACCTGATACGGTTGAAACGGATCGACCTCTGGTAGCAACGGCGAAAGACCCGGGATCTGCACCTGGCTCTGGGCCTGGGTCCCGAATACCTGCTGGAGATTGCCGGCCATATCTTCAAGCATGTTCTCCAGGTATTGTTTAATGGGCTTACTTTTGTATTTTTTAATGAGTGGCGCTGTCAGGTCGGATGCGTGTTTCATGAACATCATGCGATCCATTGCCTCCACTTTTTCCTGGACCTCTTTTTGAAGGTCTCGGAGTTCGAGAAAAATCTGATCGATCTGCTCCGTCAGGCTGGTATGTTTTTCTTTCAGGTCTTCATATTCATTTTTTGGAAATCTCCCCTTTTCAACCAACCCTTCAAGCTGGTCGATGTGGACAGGATTCCCGTCGACCAGAGGCATGACTTCGGGTCTTTTGACCTGTCCCACCTGGACATCCACAAGGGTAAATCCTTCTTCTTTGACTTTTTCGCCAAGGTCCTTAAAAAAGCCCTTCCCCTTTTTTTCATAGGTCTCCATGACTTCTTTTTTCAGGTTGATATACTCCTGGCTTTCAAAAAGCTTTGGAATTTCTTTCTTAAGGGTTTTGACGAGGTCTCTGATGTCCTTCTTGAATGAGGCGCCTTTTCCCGCCTTAAGCCGAAGCAAGGTGGGCGTCTCAGGATTTTTAAAACAGTTTACATAACAAAGATCGTCAGGCCCCTTATCTTTTTTGGATATCTCCTGCAACAGTTTACGCACGGTGGACATTCTGCCCGATCCGGCCGCTCCAGTGACAAAAACATTGTAGCCCGGTCTGTCGATACCGATCCCAAATTGGAATGCCGCAACACCTCGCGTCTGTCCAATGATTTCTTTAAGGGGTTTAAGGTCATCAGTGGTTTTAAATGACAGGGTCGATGGATTTAGCCTCCATCGGAGTTTCTCTACAGGGACCTCTGTATAGGATTTTTTCTTTGGCATCTAAACATCTCCTTGGTTTCAGCAAGCGATATAATTTCCATCGAGATTCACTTGACTTGGATTTGAATACCCCGCGCTTTATCCGGCTCGCATTTGGGCATCGTGATCTTTAATAGACCCTCTCTATAAACGGCCTTAATATCATCAACTTTTATCCTGCAGGGCAGTGAAATGGTGCGGGAAAAGGAACCGGACCGACTGCGAACCCGTTGATAGCCGGCACTTTCTTCCACCGTTTCCGCCATCGTCTCGCCCTGAATGTAGAGCGTGTCCTGCGTTACAGAGATATCCATGTCCTCAGGCTTAATGCCCGAAAGTACAGCTGTCAGTGTCAGGGTGTCTTCAGTTTCAGACAGGGCTACTGAGTATATTCCCCCCATATATTCAGGGACTTGCACCCCAAAACCATACCAAAACCGGTTAAAGAGACGCTGCATATCTCTCCTCAATTTAAAAAGCTCCTGATTCTTCCACAGGATTAATTCAGACATGATAGGAACTCCTTTACTATTTGGATACGATCGTGCCAGAGGGCATATTTACGTATGGCTCAACTAAATAACCATAAATCTTTCCAAATCAAATGCAAGAAATTTTTTAGGGTTTACGGCCTGTCTCCCCCTTGTCCCAGTTTTATCGAGCTTATATCTCTTGGGAATAACTGAAGCGGCCATTGAAGATGCCCTCATCTTTGAGTCTGGCCAAGGCGTGTTGAGTCACCGCGGCGAAGGGCCTCACTCGCCCAAATAGGCCTTTTTCACTTCTTCGTTGTTGAGTAGTTCCAGGGACATGTCGGCAAGGGCAATCTCCCCGGTTTCAATGACATACCCACGGCGGGAGAATTGCAATGCGAGTTGGGCGTTTTGCTCGACCAGAAGAATGGTCGTGCCTTGTTCGTTGATCAGGCGGATCGTCTCAAAGATGGAATCCACAAGGATTGGGGCCAGACCCAGGGAGGGCTCGTCCAGCAGGAGAAGGTTGGGGCGGGCCATTAGGGCCCGTGCGATGGCCAGCATCTGCTGTTCGCCGCCGGAGAGTGTTCCCCCATGCTGTTTACGACGTTCGCGAAGGACCGGAAAGATTCTGAATACCCGCTCAACGTCTTCATTGATGCCGTCCCTGTCATTTCTCAGGTAGGCGCCCAGGTCAAGGTTTTCCATGACAGTAAGAAGAGGAAAAATCATCCGTCCCTCAGGCACCTGGCAGATGCCCATCTGGACGATATTGTCAGGGCGCACTGAGACGATAGACTGGCCCTGGTAGAGAACGTCGCCCTCCACCGGAGTGAGCACCCCGCTGATGGTCATCAGGGTGGTGGATTTGCCTGCGCCGTTTCCGCCAATGAGGCACACGATCTCACCTTCATCCACTTCGATGGAGATCCCTTTGAGGGCGCGTATATTCCCGTAATAAGTCTTGATGTTATCCAGCTCAAGCAGCATTGGCAGCTCCGGTGCCCAAATATGCCTCAATCACCTTCGGGTTATTTTGAACGTCCTGGGGCTCCCCCTCGGTCAGCCACTCGCCGTGATTAATGACCACCACACGTTCACACACGCCCATAACCACCTTCATATCATGTTCGATCAGCAAAATGGTGATGCCCTTGTCCCTGATGCGGTGAATAAGGGCCATGAGATCACGGGATTCCTGGGGATTCATTCCGGCGGCAGGCTCGTCGAGCATCAACAGATGGGGTTCGGTAGCCAGGGCTCTGGCAATCTCAAGTCGACGCTGGTCGCCGTAAGGCATTGAACTGGCGATCTCTTCGCCCCGGCCCCTGAGTCCGACGAAATCGAGGAACTGATGGGCGCTTTCTGCAATTCCCTTTTCTTCTGCCCGCTGAGATCTGTTTCGCACGACGGCACCGAAAAAGGTTGACCGGGTCCGGCAGTGGCGGCCTATCTTGACGTTATCCATCACGGTCAGGTTGTCAAAGAGCCGGATATTTTGAAATGTGCGGGCGATACCCAAACCTGTTACCGTCTCCGGCTTTTTCCCCCCGATAGAGATCGTGCGGCCGCCGTTGGTAAATATTATCTGGCCCCAGGTCGGCTTCTCAATCCCGGCCACGCAATTAAAAAGCGTTGTCTTACCGGCGCCGTTCGGTCCAATAAGGCCGATGATCTCACCCCGCTTGATGTCAAAAGTGATATTCTTAAGGGCCTCCAGCCCGCCAAAGCTTTTGAAAAGCTTTTTTATTTCCAGGATGGGTGTCATTTTTTTATGCCCACAGTCGCCTTAACTTTTTTTCTTTTGACCCGGCCTGCCCGCATCTGAGCGGCTACTGCCGCGATGGGCATCATACCGGCCGGGCGATAGCGCATCATGAGAACCATAATAAGACCAAAGGCCAGGAAACGGACCTCCACCGGCAGGCCCAACAGGGGGAGTATTTCACGGAGGACTTCACTCAGCGAAACGAGGACCAGGGCACCGATCATAACCCCCCATATATTGCCCATACCACCCAGGACAATCATGCACAAAATCAAAAAGGATTCCCAAAACTTGAACATGTCAGGGGACAGGAAGGTCACCCACCTGGCAAAGAAGCTGCCGCCCACCGCGCCGAAGGCGGCGCTGATGGCGAAAGCGATGACCTTATACGCCAGCAGGTTAATACCGCAGGAGACAGCGGCCACCTCGTCATCGCGAATCGCAAACCAGGCCCGGCCAAGGCGGGAGTCCTGGATGCGATGCATGACAAAGACGGTCACAAGGACCATGACGATGGCGAGATAGTAGTAGGGCAACTCGCCGATGAATTCCCATTTAGGCCCGCCAAAAAGTGTAAGATCGATGGACACCACATCGATACCCGGCAGCCCGAGGGGTCCCCGGGTGAGCCAGATCTCGTTTGTGAGAAAGAGCACGACCAGCTCCGAAAAGCCGAAGGTCACAATGGCAAAGTAGTCGCCCGTGAGTCTGAGCGTTGGCGCCCCCAATAATATTCCCCAGATAGCCCCGTTGATGAAGGCCAAAGGAATAATCACCCAGAATGAAAGGCCAAAATGATAGGTAAGGAGACCCGAAGTGTAAGCCCCAATGCCGTAAAACCCGACATAGCCCAAGTCCAGCAGCCCATTAAAACCGGGCACGATGTTTAGCCCAAGCGCCAGAATCATATAAAGCAAGACCAGGATAGCAATATGGAGAACGTAATCCGTTATGAAGGGAAGAAACGGCAGAATCAGTGCCAGCGCCAGAAGACCGATTCTAATTTTGTCACCGCGAGGCCTGGCCTTTAAACCCAATTTACCCATCTCACATACTCTTTTTGGTTTCCTTGAGTACCTTGCCGAACAGACCCGCAGGTATCAAGATAATAACGATGATCATGACGGCGTAAGAGATGCCGTCCCTGTAGAGCGAGCTCAAATATCCTGCCCCAAGCGCCTCGGCCACACCTAAAACGACCCCGCCCAACATAGCCCCGGGCACCGAACCAATTCCCCCCAGCACGGCCGCGGCGAAGGCCTTGACCCCGGCGACATACCCCATTGTTGGGTAGATTGAGTTATAGAAGGCCCCCACCATGATACCGGCGGCACCGCCTAAGGCCCCTGCCAGGGCAAAGGTGTAAGAGATGACCCTGTTGACGTTTATCCCTGTAAGGGCCGCCATGGTTTTATTCTGGGCAACCGCCCGCATGGCCTTACCCCATCTGGTTTTTTTGATGATGAGGTTGAGCCCGGTCATCATGACAATGGTAATGGTGAAGATAAAAAGATGAAACCAGGAGAGATTAACCCCGCCAAAGGTGACGGCCGTTTTTTCAAAATAAGCGGGAAGTGCTCCATGGGGAAACGGTTTAGGTCTGGAACCCCAGATGATCATGGCCAGGTTTTGAAGAAAGATGGACATCCCGATGGCCGTGATCAGCGCGGCCAGACGGGGAGATTGTCTCAATGGGCGATAGGCAACAATATCCAACAACACGCCGCAGACAGAACAGCACGCCATGGCGATGATAAATGCAATGTAAAAGGGCAGACCCAGGAAACTGATGAAAGTGATGGCGAAAAAAGCGCCCAGCATGTAGATTTCGCCATGAGCAAAGTTGATCAGCTGGATAACACCGTAGATCATGGTATAACCCACGGCGATCATGGCGTATATACCGCCGATGGTCAGTCCGTTGACAAGCTGCTGTAAAAGCAAACGTTCTCCCCTACCTTATGGCAAGACGCCGAAACCCGAAAGTTTCGGCGCCCAATTGTTTCATTTAATTATTATTTTTTGACAACTACTTGGCCGCTACGAACTTGCCGTCCTTGACCATTTTAACAAAGGCAGGTTTGGAGCAATCCCCCTTCTTATCAAAAAAGGTCAGACCGGTCACGCCCTTGTACCCGGTAGCTTCGGAATTGATCGCAGCCAGCCCGTCTCGAATCTTTTTACGGTCGGCGCCGACCTTGCCAATAACCTGAGCCAGAATCCCCAGACAGTCATAGGCATTGGCGCTCATCCAGTCCACATCACGGCCATAGGCCTTTTTGTACTGTTTTGCGAACGCTTTGCCAGCCGGGCTTGCCGAGGCTGCAAGGAAGGGAACCGTGCAGTAGGTGTTCTCGGCTGCCTTGCCGCCGATTTTGATGTAGTCTTCGTTATCAATACCGTCCGCACCGAAGAGCGGGCCGGTAAACCCAAGCTTGCGCCCCTGACCAGCGATCAAGGCGCCTTCCGGGTGATAGCCACACAGGAAGATTGCCTCTGGCTTATCACGTAAAAGCTTGGTCAGCTGTGGCGTGAAATCGGTCGTTCCTGTCATATAGGCCTCGGCGCCGGTCACATTCACACCGGCAGACCTGGCTCCGGCCATGAAAGAGTCTTTGAGGCCGATGGCATAGTCATTGTTCTCGTAAAAAATGGCCACCTTATTTTTCCCCAGCAACTTTGGCACAACATATGAGGCCAGATATTTGCCCTGGAAATCGTCTGTGTAGCAATTGCGGAAAAACCAACCCTTGCCCACATCGCCAATGGTCGGGTTGGTGGAGGTGGGGGAGATGGCGGGGAGACCTGCCCGGACATAGATGGGCATGGCAGCCAGGGTGGCAGATGAACAAAGATGGCCGATAACCGCCACAATGCTTTTGTCCGCTGCAAATTTGGAACCAACTGTGCCTGCATCCTTTGGCTGGCACAGATCATCCCCCCAGACAAGCTCTACCTTCTGGCCGTTAATCCCGCCGGCATCGTTGATCTCTTTGAGTTTGAGGCTGGTGCCTGCCTTGATGTTATCCCCATAAGCAGCCAGATTGCCCGTAAAAGGGGCCGCCACACCGATCCTGATGTTAGCGGCCATTGCTCCGGTGGTCATGCCGAAGATTAAAGCCAGACCCAAGACCAAACCTACAAATAGAAATGTTCGTTTGTTCCTCATCGCTGTTCCTCCTTTAATTAAATGTTAATGTGGCCCAATTACCCGAAAAAACTTTATTTTTAGCAACAAAACGTTGCTTTTCGTGGAAGGCATAATAGGGAAAAGAAGGCAGGGTGTCAAGAATAATTTGTAATAATTTGCGAATCGAATAATGTTGTCTGCCATTGGGTGATGAGGCCGTCAATAACTAAAAGGGGTTTTGGGTAAAAATCCTCTACTGTTTGACATCATTGGGGTTTTTCGATATAATGGTGATGTTTTATTTCCCGCCCCGACATCGTGAAAAGCAGAACACATGTCTTCAGTTAGACGGATAGAATGAGCGTAAAGCCTTTATTCTATCCGGACCTTGAAATTTTAGAAATAAATCCAATGAAAGGAGTCACCAGATTTTATGGAATATTCGATTAGCCCGGACGGCGAGAAATTCAAAATACCTGAAGAAGAGGATTACGCACAAGAATACGAGAGGCTTGAGTCGCTGGTAACGGCCCGCCGGGAAGAGGGGTTCGAAATTGTGGTGGTCATGGGCCTGGGTTTTGTGGGCGCCGTGATGGCGGGTGTGGTGGCAGATTCAGTAGACGAAAACACAGGGAAATCTGCCAAATATGTGATCGGCATGCAGCGGCCGAGCACGCGGAGTTTCTGGAAGATCCCCCTTTTTAATCGGGGGATCTCCCCCATCAAGGCAGAGGACCCTGAAGTGGCGCCTATGATTGAGCGATGTGTCAATAAAAAACAGACAATGACGGCTACTTTTACCTACGATGCCCTCAAGCTGGCAGATATTCTGGTGGTGGATGTCCAATGCGATTTTCTTAAACAGGAACTGGGCAATCTCAGGAGCGGCTATGCGGACATTAGCGCCCTGGAAACCAGCTTTAAGAAAATCGGAGAGAAGATTTCACCCCATTGCCTTGTATTGATCGAAACCACCGTACCGCCGGGTACGACGGAGTATGTGGCCTACCCGCTGCTAAAAAAAGCATTCAGAAACCGGGGCATTGATGAAGAACCCTTATTGGCCCATAGTTTTGAACGGGTAATGCCTGGTAAAGATTACGTCCGCTCCATTAGAGACTTCTGGCGTGTCTGCAGCGGGATTAATAAAAAGGCCCGGGAAAAGGTTGCCACCTTTTTGTCCGAAATTCTCAATGTAAATCAATACCCGTTAACGGTCCTCGACAGACCCATTGAAAGTGAGACCTGCAAAATTGTGGAAAACAGTTACAGGGCCACCATACTGGCCTTTCTCCACGAATGGAGCCTGTTTGCAGAGACCAACGGCGTTGATCTTATCAAAGTGACGAAGGCCATTAAGGTTCGACCCACGCATAGCAACATCATTTTTCCGGGCCCAGGCATCGGCGGCTATTGTCTCCCCAAAGACGGGGGCTTGGGGATCTGGGCAGATAAGCATTTGATGGGCTTTGAGAACGACATATTCAAGATCACCCCACAAGCCATTGATATTAACGATACCAGAGGATTGCACGCAGCCAGACTGGTGCGAGATGCGCTCAGAAATATGGGCCGCATTGTGGCGGCTTCACAGGTCACGGTTTTCGGGGTTTCCTACCGCGAAGATGTGGGTGACACGCGATATAGTGGTTCGGAGATTATTGTCCGGAAATTGACCGAGATGGGGGCTGAAGTTAAGGCCCACGATCCCTATGTCCAACATTGGTGGGAGCTTGAAAAACAGGATACCTACCCAGCCGCAGGCGCGAGCTGGTCGCGGTTCTTCCGAAACCAGGAAGAACTCAGCAAGTTCAGGATGATGGATGACCTGGAGGAGGCCCTAAAAAATTCTGATGCTGTGGTCCTCGCCGTTCGCCATAAGGCCTACTTAGAACTCGATCCGGATGAAGTGGTCAGGATGGCTGGCTCCCCCCTTGCGGTGGTAGACTGCTTTGGCATTCTAGATGATGCCAGAATCGAGCGATACTTTGAATTGGGATGTGAGGTCAAGGGCCTGGGTCGGGGTCACATCAACCGCATAAAAGATAAAGTTCGAAAAAGGATTTGAGGGATACTGGAAAACATTCAGATGAATGCCAAAATGTTAAGTTATTTTTGCGTGAACCCTTAGTCAAACGCAAACTTTTTTTCTTTAAAGAGTTTTAGACACGCCGCAACGACTTCAGGGTCATAGAGAGAGCCCTTGTTGCTTGAGATTTCCTTTAATGCCTTATCAGTGCCCAAGGCCGGTCGATAGGGTCGATGGGAGGCCATGGCCTCAACGACATCTGCCACACCCAAGATCCTGGATTCTAAAAGAATTCCTTCACCGGACGATCCCGCAGGATACCCTGAGCCGTTCATCCGTTCATGGTGTTGAAGGACCATTTGGGCGATTGGCCACGGAAATTCATTGGTTTTCA